>Ga0113563_10000147_pt1 | contig 28043 bp, 20 predicted proteins | sample Mud3Dept3metaG_FD_80117 | JGI IMG/M metagenome (GOLD analysis project Ga0113563, IMG submission 80117) | Freshwater wetland microbial communities from Ohio, USA, analyzing the effect of biotic and abiotic controls - Mud 3 Core 4 Depth 3... | ecosystem: Environmental > Aquatic > Freshwater >... | reverse complement strand
CATCTGAAGGCCGGAACTGCCACTGCTAATACAGCTCCTCTTAAATTTTCTTCCGGTACAAATTTATCAACTGCTGAAGCCGGTACTTTGGAATTTGACGGGAACGCCTTTTATTCAACACCTGCTGCTTCTGCCAGGGGTGTGAGTCCATCTGTATCATTTATCGCTTTAGCAACTAACTACACTGCATTAAATCTTAATGTCGCTCAGAAAGTATTCAATGAACCAACGAATGGAGAAATTACACTATCAGGTTCGACTGCATATATGTTTGAAGGACAATATATTATAAGCTGTACAGGCAATAATAATACTACTCTGCAAACTTTATTTGGTGGTACAGCGACTATTACAAGTATTGCATATACTACAATTACATCAAAGAGTGCTACAGCAACTGTTCAACCAACAGTCAGAACTTCTTATGTGAACTCAGCAGCTGGCACCAGTGTCACACCTTTAGATGCATTAAATGATTATATCACTATCATTATTAAAGGGATTGTCCGAATAAATGGAGCTGGTTCTTTTATCCCGCAATTCAGATTCACTGTAGCACCAGGTGCTGCACCTGTGGTTGCTGCAAACAGTTATTTCAAGGTATATCCTATTGGGGATAGTTCTGTTACTACCGTCGGAAACTGGAATTAAAAACATCTCAAATATTCATTAATCTGGATTTTGTAGGATTTATGTAAATGAAAGTCTGAGGCGATGATGAAAAGAATTAAAATGAATATAGTAAAAATACTTTTTCTATTATTTTATTTTTCAGTTTCAGTGGAAGCACAAAAAACTTCATTTAAACAGATTGATACTCAGTCTATTTTAAAGCTGAACACCGGGGCCGATTCCTCCCAATACATCCTCGGAGCTTACCTCGGCCAGTACCTCAATGCTAACGGAATTTCAATCACCAATAAGGACCTGTTTTTGCGGGGTATGGATGATGTTCTGTCAAAAAAACAGCTGCTGGTGAATGCCGACAGCGTTCCTGTAAGGATGAACGAGTATCTCTCGAGAATGGTCATTGAACGCAACAGAATGCTTGAGAAACAGCTGTTCCTTAACATAAAAGGTCAGGCAGGAGTTGGCACCCTGCCCAACGGAGTATGTTATATCATTGTTAAGGCAGGTGACGGATTGCGGCCTCAGCTTACCGATTCCGTATCGATCCATATCAAAGGTTATCTGCCTGAGGGCAAGGTGTTTGAGGATACTTATGTAAAAAATACACCGTTGAAAACCATTCCTGCAAACCTGATCACCGGAATGAAAGAAGCTTTGCAGATAATGCCCGAAGGCTCGGTATGGCGCATCTTCATACCGGCCTCACTGGCTTATACCGGCAAGGGAGTTCCTGGGGTCATTCCACCATACTCCGCAGTGGTTTTTGATGTTGAATTATTGGAAATTATTAAATAATAAAACTATTCCTCCCCCTCTTTGCGAAGCAGAGAGGGGGACGGGGGGTGAGTACATGAGATACAAAGGAGAAGGGTAAAAAGCAAAAGGAGAAAGTTGAGGGATACGCAGCAAATTAGTGTTAATTAATTAACAGAATGACGGGCAGAGATAAAAAAGTATTGCAGATCCAATACAGGACTGATCGCTCTCAGATAACAAGAGCGTCAGTTCTCTGCTGTGCTTTGCTTTTGCTATGTTCCCAGAGGTTATTCTCCCAGGTTATTACCAATCAGGGAGCTTATATTAATATTATACCCAACACTGTGGTTGGTGCCGGTGATGCCATGAATAATGCCGGTACTTTATCAAATAACGGAATTATCAATCTGTCAGGTAATTACATAAGTACTGCCACAACCATAGGGAACGGCTTTTACTCCCTAGGAGGTTCCTGGACAAATACCGGCGGGATCTTTATCCCGGGATCAAGCACCGTGATCTTTAATGGCGCAAATGACCAGGACATAATCCGTACAGGTGGCGAAACCTTTTTCAACCTCACAGTCGAAAATTCCGGAGCACCTTCACTCAGGCGACTCGGGATAGCTAACAATGTCAATGTGCTCGGTACACTGACAATGTCACTCGGGAATATTGATGCCGGAACATACGTCCTTTATCTTACAAATCCGGCTGTCGCAGCTCTCAACTATACCTCCACAACACGGAGCAGGATATTCGGAAGGTTTGAAAGGGGGATCAATCAGGCAGGGATCTATCTGTTCCCGCTCGGAACTCCCTCGTTCTATAATCCCGCAAACCTGACCACAAACAGTATCACGGCCGCAGGGTCAGTTCTTTCACAATATTTTACCCTTGATCCGGGGAATGGTGGTCTGCCAATACCTGACCCGCCGGTCGAGATACACGACAGGTACCCGGATGGTTACTGGAGCCTTACGGCAAACAATGGTTTTTCGACAGGTGATTACAACATAAACATGAATGCCGAAGGATTTGCAGATACTATACGTGACGTAACAAGGGTAATAAAACGAACAGGAGGTGGCGACTGGACTGTGGATGGTATACACAGCGATGCCATCGGCAGTGTTGTATACAGGAACAGCCTTACGGGAGGAATAGATCCCTCAGGAACCCAGTTTGCACTTGGCCGCGTAAGACCTCTGATAATCACACAGCCTGATAGCCTGACGGTATGCGAAGCAACGAATCCTGTCTTTACAATAGTAGCAACGGGGGCTGAGAAGCTTAAATATGCCTGGTACAAGGAACCCGGCATTCTGATCGAGAACGGACCTCATTACAGCGGAGCCAGAACAGAATCCCTTACAATTATCGATGCGGTACTGAGCGATGCCGGAGAGTATTACTGTATTGTCACTGACAGGTACCGGAACTCTACCAGGAGCATCAATGTGACACTTACTGTCATGAAGATCCCACGGGCAACAGTGAATCCTTCAGAGCAGAATGACGAGTGTTCAAATATAGATATCTCAGATATTGTAATGGGGCTGAGCTACTGGGATCCGGGCTCCACCTTTGTCTGGACCCGTGATAATCCGGCCGGGATCATAACATCCATACCTATGGGCGGTACTGCATCGAATATAGGCGATGTGTTATCGGGCTCATTTACAAATACTTCCAACGATCCAATAAAGATAACATTCCTTATAACTCCTATCGGACCGGATCCGACCTATTGTGTCGGGCTTCCTGTTCCTGCAGCTGTAGTTGTCAATCCGACACCTCGTGTTATCGCAATTAATGCCGAACCAACTATCTGTTATGGTCAGTCAACTGCGATAACATTGACTACTCCGTCAACCATGACAAAAGGATCGGTAATGTTCGACTATTTTGTATCATTCGAAGGTGCTCCGGGTGACCTTGTCGGAAACATGGCGCCAAGGACTGATCTGCTGCCGGGCTATTTCATTAATTACAGTTATCAGAATAATTCAGATACGGTACTGTCGGTATTCTATACAATAACGCCTAAAAATAACAGCCTGGGCTGTATTTATGACAGTATAAGAGTGCCGGAAGTTAAAGTGCATCCACACCCGTTACAGAACATGTATATCTCAACACCTTTCACCTGCTCAGGCGGATCTAACGGCGTGATCACAGCATTACTGTCCAGGGGATCAAAACCTGACGTTCTCACATGGACAGAAAGGCCATGGGCGGGAGATACCACATATACAACATCGGCCAATACAAGCAACTTAGTAGTCCGGTATGCCGGTGAGTATAACCTTATTGTGGAGGATAATTTCGGTTGCACAAACAGTATCTACGACCTGGAGGTACTTGGTGCGGATTTCAAGACCAACGTCTACGTAAATGACACCACAGGTTACGGAACGACATGTCCCGGATATTCCGACGGAGAGATATGGATCTGGGAAGGTATTTCTTCAACGGCAGTAGCTCCATATGAATACTGGCTGGTTCACAACGAACAGGATACCCTGAGAAGTGGTACACTCTTTGTGAAAGGTATCCCGAAGGAAGAGAAAAACCTGCCCCCGGGCCACTACAGGATCATTCTGAGGGACGCAAACGGCTGTTATAATGTGGATTATCCGGAAGCCGATATAATTGAACCGCCTGAAATCACGGTTACTTTCGGGAAGTCTGATTATAATAGTTACAATGTATCATGCCGCGGATACAATGACGGAGCTGTCTGGACTACATCAGTCACGGGAGGCAATGGCGGGTATAGCTACCTGTGGTATACAACCAACGGAATGATATCAGGTCCGGCTAATACGAACAGGCTTGATAATATTCCTGCAGGAACCTACTATCTTATCACTACCGACAGGAAGAGCTGCACAAAGCTCGACAGTGTTATTATAACACAACCTGAAGGAATGTCCCTTAACGGATACAGGCTCTCTTTCAGTTCTGACAGTGTTTATAACATTTCATGTCATGGAGGGAATGACGGATTTATTGAGATGACCGTCTCCGGCGGTGCAGCACCTTATAATTATGTCTGGACCGATTCTGTCTCCTACACTGCCTCAACAAAGGATATTCATGACCTTTATGCAGGGACCTATGTTTGCAAAATTACTGACATGAATAACTGTGAGCTGAAGATCCTGCCGGCTTCAAATTATCCAGCCTTCACACTTACTGAACCAACACCTCTGAATATTGACGTCCTGACTTCAACCTCTGCCAACGGTCCTTATAATATCAACTGCAATGGAGGTACAGGCTGGATAGATATAACCGTAAGCGGCGGAAGCGCCAATCCGTATGAATACAGCTGGAGTACCACTGACGGCTCTGATCCTGTGGAAGGACAGGAGGATCAGTTGTCGCTGGCAGCCGGAACTTATCGGGTTTTTGTACGGGATTCGAATATGTGTGTTATGGATACAACAATCGTACTTACACAACCCGACTCCATTTCAACAACTCTTGTTCCCACACATATTACATGCCAGCCGGAGGGCTTTGCAAACGGATCCATCGACCTTTCGGTGTCAGGAGGTGTTGCTCCATATGGCAACTATAACTGGTCAAATGGTGCAATAACAGAGGATATAAGCGGACTGACAGAAGGATATTACACAGTAACTCTGACCGATGCCAACGGATGTCCATGGATTGATTCAGTCAGAATAAATCTTCCTCCGCCAATAACATTTACTGTGGATAATTCTGATTATAACGGATTTAATGTAAGTTGTTACGGTAAATCCGATGGTTGGATTTCTATAAATATGGATAGCGGACTCTCCCCATACATCTATGAATGGCAGAAAGTCGGAGACCTGTTATTTACTGACACCCGGGATTCAGTAACCGGATTGAGTACAGGCTATTATGTTCTCAGAGTCACAGATGCAAACATGTGCTCAACGACAGATACTATTGAAATTACTGAACCGGGCCAACTTAATATGGATATAACCCAGTCTCAAAGCATTGCCGGCGGTTTCAATATTAACTGCGCGGGAGCCAGTACGGGATCTGTTGTGGTTGTTCCAATTAACGCAGCAGGAGCCGTAAATTATCTGTGGTCAGATGGTGCGAACACGGCCACAAGAGTCAATATTCCGGCAGGTGAATACGGTGTCTACATTGAAGATGACAATGGATGCTGGATAGATTCAACATTTACTCTTACTGAACCTGATTCAATTAAACTTGTTTTCGAAGTCACTCAACCATGGTGTCCCGATAAACCCGATGGCTCTATAAGCCTGACTGTTACAGGCGGAGTCCCGGGTACGGATTACACATATCACTGGTCCGACAATTCCTCTGGCCCGGATATAACCAACATAACTGAAGGCAATTACATCGTAACGGTCTCCGACCTGAACGGGTGCTCAGTTAAGGATTCAATTCTTGTGAAACCTCAGAAACAGACTTGCCTTATAATACCGAATGCCATTTCGCCCAATGGCGACCTCATTAATGATGAATGGAACATTGGTGAGATTGAACTCTACCCGAATATTGAGATCAGGGTATTCAACAGGTGGGGAGAAACAGTCTGGAGATCAGAAAAAGGATATCCGCACCCATGGGACGGAAGGAGCAACGGGAAACCTCTGCCGATTGATTCGTATCATTATATTATTGATCTGGGTAACAAGAGAAGGCCTGTTGTCGGCAATATTACAATAGTGAGATAATTATTTAATACTTTTACGAACCTTGAGAAGACCGGCCATAATATTAATCTGTTTCCTGATTGCCGGCAGTTTTGCTGCCGGACAGCAGCTGCCGATATACAGCCAGTACCTGCACAACAAGTTCCTCATAAATCCGGCAGTGGCGGGAAGCGATGGATTTACCAGCTTCAATCTTACAGCCAGGGAACAATGGGTTGGATACAGCGGGGCACCGCGTACTTTTTCCTTCAGCGCTCAGACCAGGATGCTTAAAAGGAGCTATATCCTTAAGCAGACCACTACCAGAAGGCAGGTCTACAGGCCTAAATCAGACGGTAAGGTCGGACTTGGAAGCTATATTTTCAGTGATAAGAACGGACTTATAAAAAGGACCGGTATTCAGGTCTCATATGCATATCATATATGGCTACGTAACACCACTCAGCTATCTATGGGATTAGCATTTACCGGGTATCATTACAAGATTGATGAAACAGAGATCAATTTTGAAGATCCTGATGAACCATGGTTGAATAATAACCTCCGCCGTGGCATGCTTATTCCAGATGCATCCTTCGGAATATATCTGCTGAACGCAAAATACAGCGCAGGCTTTTCTGCTGAACAGCTCTTTAAAGGGACAGCAAAATTAGGGAATGAGGCGTATAAGTACTTCCATATGAACAGGCATTATTATTTATTTGGATCATATTATTTCAAACTGAATACAATGGCAGAACTTCAACCTTCGCTCCTCATTATGATGTCGGACCAGTTCAGACCACAGGCAGATATTGGTTTAAATTATATTTATAACCAGGGTTTCTGGACCGGGCTGGCTTACCGCACAAGCGGAGCAATCATTGCCAATGTGGGAGTAAAATACAATAATGCATTCATAGGTTATGCTTTCGATTTTACTCTTCAGGAGATACAACGGATCACATATGGTACACATGAGATAACCGTTGCGCTCAAATTCGGAGACAGCGCCAGAAGGTACCGCTGGCTCGACAGGTACTAATATTTCATCAGTAATCTATCTGCATAAATCCGCAATTCTTTTTGAAGATTATTTTCGGAGGATGTAGATTAATGAGCTGGATTTAAGCTTATTAAATAGGGTAATTATTGAGAACCATAAGCCTTTAAGGATACCCGAAATAAAATGCATCTTTGATCCTTTATATTTTTTACTCAGTATCGAAATATAAAAAACATCCAGCGGGAGACTACGGATCCGCGCAAGTTTAAAACCTGTTTTTTCAGAAAACTTACCGAAAGTTTCAGGAGTAAAGTGCCACAGATGCCTCGGAACATCCCAGGCAGCCCAGAAACTGCCAAAATGAGCTGCATCATATGAGCTGCAGTTTGGCAAAGCTACTATGCAAACTCCATTGGGTTTCAGCAAGTGCCAAATCGAGGCAGCATATTCAACCGGATCCTGGAAATGCTCGAGGACATGCCAGAGGGTTATGCAGTCAAAACTTTCCGGATCCAGATTGCTTATCTTCTCCGGCAACAGCACCTCCAGACCAAATCTGGCGATCGAGAACTCGCGTGCTTTGTCATTGATCTCTATTCCCTTTGCATTCCATCCGGCATTTTTCATTGCAGCAAGGAAATGTCCTGTTCCGCTTCCGATATCGAGTAGTCTCCCGGTTTTCAGTTCTGTTAATTTCTTAACAATTCGCTTTTTTTTACCCAGCATTATGCTTCTTGAAAACCTGTAGAGCCTGTTTGAAAACCCTGTCACTGAATCATAGTGGGAAATATAATCCTCAGAATCGTAATATTTTCCGGCATCTTTTTCATCAGGGTGGTCCTGGGTGAAAATGAATCCGCAGGCTGTACACTTAAACAGTATAAACTCCTCCATACTCAGGAAATAATCTTTACACCGGGCATGCTGAATGAAGTCACCCGAATCGCAGAGGAGGCATTTGGTGTGATGCACCATGATCTATTTCCGCTCCTGCTTTTTTACGAAACCTGACACAATGTATCCGGCAATAAGGAGGATCAAAATTATTGAACTTGCAAATGATACCTTGTTGCCGACGAAATAAGATTCAGGTTTAAATTCAAATTTAATTTCATGTTCACCTGCCGGTGCGGTCATTGCTCTCAGCACGTAATTTGCCCTCAGATATGGGCTGTCTTTACCGTCAACAGAGCATTTCCATCCGGCAGGATAATATATCTCTGAGAAAACAATTAGCTTCTCTGATTGTGCTGAATATTTATAAACCAGTTCATTCGGCTGGTAGGAGACAAGTTCGATTTTGTCGCCTTCAGAAACAGGATATGAAGAGGCAGAAATAAGGTCTGTAAATACTTTGTCAATCACGGCTTCCCGGGTGGGATCTGTGGTTTTCAGAGACATTATTTCCTCGTTTGCATTTGCGACCAGAACAGGTTTTTCCACAAACCATACATTACCCAGGGAGTTCGGATTAATGATCGGAGGAGCTTCCGGATTATGAATTATATATTTTGTATTGAGCATATTCAGAACAGATGTCCTGGTCAATACCGGCATTAAATCTTCAGGAGAGGTGGCATTATTGGCTGCGCCTATAAAAAGATTGATATCCCGGATTAGAGATGAGTCTATCAGCTCCTGGTACCTCTTAAGCTTCGCCCCGTGATAACCTCCGATCGATTTATGGAAATATGACGTTGAAGAATTGTCATTGAAAGTTGAAACCGTAAGGTTCAGAACTCTGTAATAGGACTTATCATTAAGGATAAATGCATCGGCAGGGGTGGGAGTGATTGATTTCTGGATCACGGATGGCTTTTGGAATCTGTCAGCATTAAGGTATCTTTTATCGACAATAAACATATCGAAAAGGAACAGAATGGCAAGGATTGTAATTGCATATTCCTTTTTAAGCTTTTTGTAATGAAATCCGAGAATTACTGCAACTGCCAGTATTATCAGCAGCAATGATCTGAATGCATCTGACCTTAGCATAGAGGTCCTGTCTGATATCAATGCAGCAGAGAGCCAATCCGGAACCTGTCCTGCTTCATACGGTCCAAGGAATGATCCGGACAGCCCCGGGAAAATAACAAATAGCAAAGTAATACCCCCTGTAATACCGAACGATATTTTCAGTCCTTTCATAAGATCTTTTTTGGAGGTCGTACCGTTGAAAATATCGCGAAGAGCAAGCATACCGAGCAGCGGAATGCAAAATTCTGCAATTACAAGGATCATTGTCACAGCCCTGAATTTATTATATCCCGGGAAGTAGTCAAGGAACAGACTGGTCAAAGGCATGAAATTTTTACCCCAGGCAAGCATTACTGATATTATTGTGGCTATGAGAAGCCACCATTTTACTCTTCCTTTGATGATTACCAGACCAAGTACAAAAAGAAAGACAATTATTGCTCCAACATACACCGGTCCATCCGTATGAGGTTGAGTTCCCCAGTATGTCTGAAACTGGTTGGCATACTGCCCTGCATTATTTTTTCGCAATGCCGTAACCGTTTCTGAGCTACGGTCAAAAGGAGTACTTGCTCCTCCTTTAAAATTGGGAATCAACAATGTAAGAGTTTCATCAATACCGTAACTCCATTGAGTTACATAGTCCTTATCGAGACCGCTGGTCCTGTTATTATCCTTGGTTACCAGATCCGATTTGCCTCTTATTGAATATTTTCCATATTCGTATGTGGTATAAAGAGTACCGAAATTCATTCCAACAGCCAGTAAAACTGGAACTATCATAATAAGTGATGTCCTTATAAACCGGGAAATCTCTTTTTCTGACACGGAATAGATGAATTCTGTCACAAGATAAACCAGTATGCAAAGTAATGCGTAGTAAGTAATTTGCGGATGTCCTGCCAATATTTCCAACGTAAGGAAAAATGTTGTCAGTAAAGCACCCTTAATGGCATTAGATCTGTATGCATAATAAATTCCACCTATTGTAGGAGCAACATAGGCTATTGCGAGGGCTTTGGAGTTGTGACCTGCTGCAAGAATAAAGAAAAAATAGGTTGAAAATCCATAAGCAATGGCACCGGCAAGGGCTAATCGCCATTCAACTTTAAAAATAAGCAGCAAGATGTAAAATCCGAGCATTGAAAGAAAAATTGAAGCCATTGGCATCTTTATGATGGTCAGAACCCAATGTGCTTGCCGTATTATATTACCTTTAAATTTTGTAGAAATAAGATATGCCGGCATTCCGCTGAATATAGAGTTTGTCCAGAGAGGCTCCTTGTCATATTTTGCCCTGTAATCACTGATTTCCTTTGAGGAGTTCCTGGATACTGTTCCATCATTTGTAAAAAGGACTTTTCCTTCAAGAACAGGATAGAAATAAATAAGTGTAATAATCAGAAAAATTGCTATTGCCACAGTGTGAGGCAAGGCTTGCTTAATAATATTGCGGATCTGCATCGTATCAGGTATATATGTAAATCAGAAGTAAAAGACAAAAATATGTAATTATCCGGTGCTAAATATTGGTGAGGGATGATATAAATCCGGGAAATACTTTTTCTGCATCGAGTTTTTCTGCCCAGGCTTCTCTTGCCCTGTGTCTTAGATTTAAATAATCGGGTCTCTCTTTCATTTTTTCAATCTCTGAAGCAAGCTCATGAGTAGTAAAATCAGCTTTTAGGAGAACACCTGTTTCGTGGGTTACGATCTCCGCAGTACCTCCAACATCAGTTGCTATGACAGGAATTCCAAATGACATCGCCTCCATTACTGAAACCGGAATTCCTTCTGAACTACTTGTATTCAAGAATATATCAACAGATTCTGTCCTGTAGTAACTCATAATTTCTTCATGGTTTACCGAACCAGCTAACCTGATATTTATATTTGATGGTAATCTACTGATTATCGCTTCAACTTTTTTCCTGTCGGGACCATCCCCGAAATGAATCCACATTACAGGTTTCTTTATCAGGGCAAGGGTATTTGCAATTAAGTGAACGCGTTTAACAGCAACAAGGTTTGAACATGATACAATTCTAATAATATCACTGGTAATAAAAGGATTAACACCCGAATCATTTGTGCCGATCCTTGAAATAATTGTTTTTCCTTCCATAAAAGGGTAATGATCTAACAGATATTTCATTCCTGTTAAAGAGATTGTTACTGCCAGATCTGTTCTTTCAAGCTGCTGAATCCTGAATGGTATATAGTTACCATTTGTATGTTCATAAAGGTCCGAACCATGAAACCTGACTACCGTTTTTGGTTTAAGATCAGGTGGAAGAAAGGGTAAGATCTGGCTCCAGCGCAAACCCCAGTAGAAATAAAGGATATCAAATTTATTGAAGAATGAGATCATATCTCTTTCCTTTATTTCAGATAACAAACTTCTGATCATCAGAAAATGAGTAAACCAGATTCGGAATTTTGTCCATGATTTCCAGACATTCGAACTGAGACCTTCCTTTAACAGTCTGCAGATTATTGATGAGTTGAACAGTCCTTTTATTAAAAGCTCCGTCTTCTTTTTTACATCATAGAAGACAGGCTTAATAATTTCTGTCTTTTCAGAGATATCCCTGATATTCTTTTCCCTTTCTGTTTCGAGGGGTAAAACAGAGACTTTATCGAAAGATTGATAAATATATTTTAGTTCGGTTTCCAGAAAAGTTTCTGACTTGCCGTAAGGATAATTATCCGTGAATATGAGTACAGTATTATTCATCTGTCAGAATAAACTTTTCTTTAGCCCTGATCTTACCGGTATATATCACAAATGGTGAAAAGTATTGCGAAGAAAAACGGACTTCTGCCGCTCTTAATATTTTGGTAATAACGGCATTTTTTAATTCCAGTATTTTAAGTATTACTTTTCTTATGAAAGATCCCTTCTTAAAGAATATCCCGTTTGTCTTTACGGACCAGGGTATTATCATCGGATAGAAAAATCCGGTATAATCATTTTTCAGACATTCAAAACCGGCTGTTTCATGAAGCTCTTTCAGATAGCTTTTTGAAATTATCTTGTGGATCCGGTAGACCTCAGGCAGGAATATTCTGGTAAGCTTGCCGCTTATCCCTGATAAGTTGGGGACAATAGTGATTATAAGTCCATTATCATTAAGATGCCGGCTGATGATTTTCAGAATATCCCCCGGATTTTCGAAATGCTCAATTACCCCCAAAGAAATAATAATGTCATATCTTTTCCCGGAGTCCCATTTGAAAACATCTTCACAGATAATTTCATCAAAGATTATCCGCTGCATTTTAAGATTTTCCTCGCAGATTTTACATCCTATTTCAGAATAGTCAAGTCCGGAAACCATGAGATTATACTCTTCAGCCAGGAAAGGAAGCCAGGCTGAACTTCCGGAACCCACTTCAAGCAGAGTTTTATACTTGTTTTCAGAGATAAAATCCTTAAAGAAGGAGTTTATCAGCCATGGACTATATTGTTTTTTATTGACCCGTAACGGCAAATTGGCTTCCTTCAGAATTTCATCCCAGTATTCCTTTGAGGATAATTTTTCATTATCAGTCATTACACTCTGCTTTCTGAATTTCAATAGTGGTAATCAATAATTTACTTTCAAAAATAGTACCTTTGAAGCCAATTACGCATTTTTATGTTGAATAATATTGCAATTGAATATAGTCCTTCAGCAGAATATCCTTCAATTTCTCCATTTTCTCCTTCGGAAAGGTATCCGGAATATCCTTTTAATAATCTGTCAGAGAAGAAGAACTCAGTTTATGATCAGATCCGAAATGTTCTGAAGCAACTTGAACTTGATATAGAGAATATTAATAAATCATCATGGGATCCATTTGGCAGTTTTATAATGCCCGGGAATAAAGTGGTTATTAAACCAAACTGGGTAAGGGAGAAAAATCCTGTTAATCCTGATATTTCCGGACTGATAACCCATCCCTCTCTGGTGAGGGCAGTAATAGATTATTGTATAATTGCTTTGAATGGTAAGGGTGAGATTATTATCGGAGATGCTCCTATTCAATCAGCTGATTTTGAAATTATTAAGTCAAAACTTCAATTAAATGAACTGATCGGTTTTTATGGTGATTTAAAAGGAGTAAAAATTTCGATCAGGGATTTCAGAAAGGAGATAAAACGATATAATTCTTCCGGAGAAATTTCTGAACATATCCTGATTCCCGAAAAAGAATCTGTCGAAGTTGATCTGAAGGATAAGAGCTTCTTTTTTCCTGTTAGGAACAGGTTCAGAAAATTCAGGGTAACCAATTATGACCCTCGTAAAATGCTCAGATTCCATAACCGGGAAAACAATTTGTATGTAATTGACAGGTCTGTTCTGGAGGCAGATGTTGTAATCCAGATGCCCAAGCTTAAAACTCATGGAAAAGCCGGCATCACATGTTGTTTAAAGAATAGTGTTGGAATAAACGGGCAGAAAGATGCTCTTGTACATCATATGAAAGGAAGCAGGGAATCTGGTGGAGATGCATATCCCTGTTTTAGTCCTCTTAAATGGATGAATGAAAATCTTTATGAATTCAGGGAAAAAACCGGAAGTAAAGGTTTGCAGCGTTTTTTATCAAAGTGGATTGGAATACATGATGGCATTCTAAAACGATCAGGAGCTAACAGAATATTTGAGGGAAACTGGTTTGGAAATAATACTCTTTGGAGAATGATTCTCGATATCAATAATATTCTGTTTTATATGAATTTGAATGGTAAAATTGAACCAGAACCGGCACGTAAAGTATTTTTCATTGTTGACGGAATTATTGGTGGTGATAAGGAAGGACCCTTAAAACCCGACAATAAGTTTGCAGGTATTATTGCAGGAGGATGGAATCCGGTTCTGATTGATATCTCATGTGCCAAAATGGTCGGTTTTGATTATAATAAGATTACAACAATTGTCAGATCGCTTGAAAACAAATTCCTCGGATTCGGTCCGGAAGATCTGGGAAAATCAATTGTAAGGTACAACGGTACTTCAGTTAAAATAGAAGATTTACAGGTTGTTGCCCATTTCACCCCATCAAAAGGGTGGGAAAACCATATTGAGGCAGTAAATTTATCAGGTAAATATCAAAAATAATTGTCTGGATGAAAGTTGGTATTCATCTCGCCAGGTATAAAGAGATATCCGGTTTTGTAAGAAAGTATGAAACTATTCTTCAGTACAATAATATTGAAACTCAATTTCTTCATATCGATGATCCGGATTTCTTTGAAAAGGTTAAAGAGCTGGATGCCTTTATTTACCGTTGGTTCCATTATGATTTTGACAGGCAGCTGGCTCCTTCAATACTGCCATTGATACGGGACTTTATTAAAATCCCATGTTTCCCCAATGGAATAACAGACTGGCATTTTGATGATAAGATAAAGCAATATTACCTTATGAAAATTAATGGATTCCCGATGATTGAATCGTGGATTTTCTGGGATATGGAGGATGCTCTTGAGTGGACATACAAAGCTTCATATCCGGTTGTTTTCAAATTGAAAGGTGGTGCCGGATCACAAAATGTGATTCTTGTGAATGATAAAAAAAGAGCACGTTCTCTGGTTAATAAAATGTTTGGGAAAGGGATTAAGGACATCGGACTTAATGAAGGAGGAAGTACTGTAATATATGATTTTAATTTATTAAATTATGTAAAGGATCTTCTCTGGAAGATGAAGAAATCGTTTCAGGGAAAACCGGCTGAAACATTTTATCAGAAACAAAAAAACTATGTACTGTTTCAGAAATTTCTTCCGGGGAATGCATTTGATACACGTGTTACAATTATTGGTGAACGGGCCTTCGCTTTTCGAAGATTCAACCGGCCAGACGATTTTCGGTCATCAGGTTCCGGCTTAATAGACTATAACCCTCAGGAGATTGATTTGCAATTCGTTAGTCTTGCCTTGGATATTTCCAGGAAACTTCATTTTCAATCGATGGCTTATGACTTTCTTTATAATAATGAGCATAAACCGGAGTTTTGTGAAATCAGCTATTCTTATCTCGATACAGCTGTTTTCAATTGCCACGGATTCTGGGATGGTCAGCTTAACTGGCATGAAGGGCATTACTGGCCACAATTCTGCCAGTTACAGGACCTGCTTAATCTGCCGGAACTGAAGCAACCGCAAATTTCTTAAACTGATTTCTTTTGACTTATAAAATCAAATTATTAATAATTATCCTGCACCTTGAAGGAGGAGGTGCTGAGAAAATATTATCCCGGCTTATTCTAAATCTTTATAATGAATTTGATATAGTACTTGTAACATTTTATCGTAAAGGCAGATATCTTGAAGAACTATTATCACTTCCCGGAATAGAATATCATTGTCTGAATGCTGAAAGCGGCAACACTTTATCTTTTGCTATACGGCTCAGAAGAATAATAAAGAAGGCATCTCCGGATAAAGTCCTTTCATTTCTCTATTATCCGAATATAGTAGCATATCTTTCTCTGACCGGATTTAGTATACCTTTAATTCTCTCAGAACGATCAAATCACCGTCTTTACCTGAAGACTTCCATCAAACACAGGGTTTGGAAATGGTTGTTAGGCAATGCATACCGCAAGGCGGAAACAATAATTACTGTTTCGGATGAAAGCAAAGCAGCAATAGTTTATGATTTCAGGATCCAGGGAGAAAAAATATGCACAATTTATAATGGACTCTCTTTCCCTTATTTAGACAGATTAATGAATGAGCCGGTCACAGATTTTGATTTCATAAAGGACATTAGCTATATTATTGCAGTTGGAAGCATCAACAAAGCTAAAAACTATCCGTTGCTTATTGAAAGCTTTTCCATTTTACATTCAAAGCATGAAGACACAAGGTTGGTCATACTTGGAAAAGGTGAGATGGAAAATGAAATAAATGAGCTGATTACCAGATTAAACCTACATGAAGTGATTTATCTGGGAGGATATTGTGCCAATCCCTATAAATATCTTAAACATGCTTCCTGCTATGTCCTTTCATCAAGCTGGGAGGGTTTTCCAAACTCTCTTCTTGAGGCAATGTATGTTAACGGACACGTTGTTTCAACAAATTGTCCCACAGGCCCTTCAGAGATTATTTCACATAATGAGGATGGATTACTCTGTGAGCTGAATAATCCTGAAGATTTGGCAAATGCAATGGAAAAAATGTGTTACGATAACGATTTTCGCAAATATGTCTTTAATAATAGTCGCAGGAAGATTGCTAAGTTCGATGAAAAAATAATGATCAGCAAATACAGGAAAATCTTCATTAAACAGGTTAATTAAAAGCATGTTAAGTCAGCTGAGAAAACTCGGGAAACAAACGGCTGTTTATGGTCTGGGCAGCATTTTGAGTAAAATGCTGGGATTTCTGCTGATTCCGGTTTATACCAGTTTCATCCCAATCGGTGATTTTGGTATCCTTGCCGTGATGGAGATAACCATTTTGTTTCTTACCTCAATTCTTCATTTTGGTATTTTTTCAGGTCACCAGCGATATTTTTTCATTGAAAAGGGAGAAAATAACTATGGAACTTTTCTTTTTAATAACTATGCCGGAAATATTCTTTTGACTCTTATTGCCATTCTGCCATTTTTCCTCTTCTCTTCCAGGATCTCTGAACTTTTTTATTCAGATAGTTCACAGACAGAGAATCTTAAAATTGTATTCGGAATAGTTGTGGCAGAGATATTATGTGTTGTCCCGTTTCAGATACTTCAGTTTGAGGAAAAGCCTGTCAGATATATTTTACTTAATATTTTTAAACTTACGCTAAGCTTCCTGCTTACAGTTTATTTCGTAAGAAATTTGTCTCTGGGAATCGAAGGTATTTTATATGCGCGTCTTACCGGGGCAGGAACCACAGCAATTATTTCACTTTTATTTGTAATCATACCGCGCCTGACATTCAGATGGGATATATCACTTTTATGGCTTTCTATTAAGTTTGGATTACCTGCAATTTTTGGTAATATAGGTTTTCTTATTTTTCAGATGAACGACCGGTATATGCTTAACTGGTTAAGCACAGACATAGAAACCGGCAAATACTCATTCGGATATAAGATCGCAAATTTCATTAACCTCATTTTTGTATCAACTATCGGATTGAGTTATATGCCTTCAATCTTCAGCAAGGAAAAGGAAGAGAACAACTCAAGATATTATCGCAAAATGCTCACTTACTATTGTTTCCTCATTGCTTTTATAATACTTGGATTCCTCTTTTTTTATAAAGATCTGCTTACCCTTGTGACTAAAAACAGGGATTACTGGGACGGGCTTAAAGTGGTACCGGTTCTGTCTCTCAGCTTCATGGTTATGGGTATGAATTATTTTGTGGGAATCGGACTCTACCTTAAGAACAAGATGCATCATTTTCTTGTCCCGTCGTTAGCAGCTGTAATTCTGAATATCCTGATGAATTTTTATTTCATACCTTTATGGGGCATGATGGGAGCAGCTTATTCAACACTTTGTTCCCAGATCATCTATACAGTAATTCTTACATTTACTGCCCAAAGGTATTTTAAGGTCGGATTTGAATGGTGTAAAATATTACTGATCTATTCGCTTGCAATAGCGCTGTTTATTGGGAATCAGTTTTCGGAGTCCCTTAATTTATTTCTGGTATTATTTATCAGATTACTCCTTCTGGCAATATTCCCGCTGGTATTATATAAACTCAATTTTTTCGAAAAAATAGAATTAACGCGTTTAAGAGAAGGTATTGGCAAAATCTTTAACCGGTATAGTCCCTGGCAATGAATTTCTTAAACTCCCTTGAAGATTGTGACCAGCTTAGACGTGAGTTTTTTTCTGATATATATAAGAAGAATTGTTTCTTTTTATTTACCGGTCAGATCTTTAATATAGAAAAAAGTTATTCCTCCGTTCCTTGCACAATTGAAGTCAATTTCCGAATCTCCGGTCATAACCGTTCTGGTTTTTGCAATTCCTGAAATTTTCAGAATATATTCAATCCCTGCCGGAGAGGGCTTGGGCTCATGTTCATTTGCAAAAACAAAGCTAATTGATTCATCCAGCCCATCCCAGTTAATATGTTTTATTTTGTTTTTCTGCTGATCCACATTCCCGTTAGTCAGAATGAAAATATGTTTTCCCTGCCTCTTCAGTGAAAGTAGAATTCTTTTAACCTTTTTATCTATTTTAAGAGCTTTCACTGGTTTAAAAGCGCGTAGAATTCTCAGGCATTCAGGCATATACGTTTCATCCAGACCAATTGTGTCAAGGAATTTGTCAAATAACTTTTCACGTCCGTGCAGGAGATAAAGATCTTTCAGTTTGGTGTATAGCTCTTTTTTGGAACCTGAAGGAAGAGTTCCGGCAAATTTTTCAGCAACTGCTTTGTATGCCTGAAACAGATAGTCCTCTTCTTTATAGATTGTATTATCCAGATCAAAAATGAACAGTGAAAAACTATAAAAATCAGATATTGACTTTATTACCATTTATATCTAAAAAAAGTTCATCCCAGTACCGTATCATTTTTAATCCCCAGTTTATTTTTGCACTGACGGATTTCTCTCCGATTCCGATCTTAACTGCCTCATATACCATATTTTCTCCGGCTGCCGTGCATAAGACAATTGTTCCCTGTACCCTTGGATTGGATTCAATAATTTTCGGAACTCCGATCCTGTCCCTTTTAAACTGGAGACCAATATTTCCATTAAGCTTCAATCCTTCAACCACTCTTTTTGAGTAATCGATTATTTCTTTATCTTCAATAACTGTTCCCACAAAGCTTATCCCCATTTTTATATGATCACGGCTTCTTGGAATCGCTGAAAGATATTTTCCGTTATCAACCAGAACATCAACACTATATTCGTCTCCCGGAAGATGCTCCATAACAAGAAGTTCAGGGAATGATTCCGCAGCACTGCAAATGGAAATGAACTCATCGAATCCGATGTAGATGTTATTTGGTTTTTCATTCATAAGAGTAAAAAGCCTGTCCTGTCCGTCTTCGATAATTCTGAATCCTCTCAGTCCATTTGAGACAGGAGGCTTAAAGCAGATCTTTTTTTCAGGATAACCAAGTCTGCCTGCAGCATCACGAAACTCATCAAGCGAATGAACAATATAAAAATCCGGGGCAGGTATATTATTCTCCCGGCAGAATTTCATGAGCAGGTATTTGTTATTGGCTGTATTCAGCGGCTCAGGGTCGGATACTGATACATAAATGCCGTTTTGTGCAAATAAATTTTTGTTTAAGGCAAAAACAAGTAATTCCCTCGTAACAAGAGGAATTACGACATCTATATTTTCACTTGTACATATTTTAAGGACCTTTTCTATGAAATCGGGTGATTCAGGAAACGGAATCTGAAATACTTTATCAAGAAGTCCCACTCCGACCGAGTTCTCCGGAACAGCATCTCCGCCCAATAACACTATTTCTCTTTCTGTTACATTTCGCAGAGACTTAATAATCCCGGGAGCTCCGGGTGCACCGGCACCTGTAATAAAAACTCTGATACTTTTCAGTTTTTTCATTTTATTATTGAAGCATGCTTCATATAACCCATCGGATCACTTCAAAAGCTTCAGCATATTCTGCCCCAATCTGAACACCCCTTGCCCTGGCCAGCGATGTTATGAATTCAGCCGAGACATAGTCCCGGTCTTTCTGTGATTTATAGGCTTTAAGTGCATTAATCTTGTTTTTAAGATGATGTTCTTCAAGCCGTATAAAACAGGTTGTATTAAATGTCAGATTGTTCCAGATAAGCTCATATCCCAATATGGAGCTGGTTTTGAAAGCTCTCAAACCTTCCTGGGATACAGTAATATGGTCCTGGTGAATATCATTAAGACTTGGCATCAGCACCAGGTCAAAATGGATTTTATTCCTGAGTTTTATCAGGTCCTCAAGTATCTCCTGCCTGAAATAGTTCAGCTTGCGCACCTGATAATCATAGATTAAAAGGTTTTTCTCCTCAATACCAAGCTTTTGTGTAGCATTCCTGACTTCAGTTTTCAGAATATCCTTTGGCATTCCCCGGGGTACCGATTCCTTTGCGGTCGAGAAGGCTGCATAATATACCTTTGCCTTTTTTCCAAGGAAGTAGCTTATCGCTCCTCCGGCACCCAGTTCCCCGTCGTCGGTGTGAGGCGCAAGTACCAGAATGTTATTCAGCTTATTGGTTATCATCATTTTATAAGTTATAGGATACTACAAATACCGGCACCATGCTGCTGTTGCTTTTCAAATTTCGGTAAGTTTTTTAACATATCATAATCCGGTTCAAAGATGGGACACCAGAATCAGAGAGCGGAAGCTATAAGCCCGGCAAGATTTTTTCTTGAAAATCCGGCAGGTGTTATTTTACTTTTAAAGGGAGGTTGATTGATTGTTTCAATAATGAATTCGGCAATACCTGCGTCATCCTCATAATCATAACATCTTCCATATCCGTTACTTTCAAGTATCTGCGCAGCGTCCCCGTCAACAGGACCTAAACATAAAACAGGCTTGCCTGAGGCTATGTATTCAAAGATTTTTCCCGACAGGAAACTCTTATTACCGGGATGTCTGGCAATTACAAGAAGCTGAAGGGATGATGCGAGCATTTGCATGACGGCCGTTCTGTGGTCGGAATATGGAACAAATTCAAGATTATTATTCCCAACCTTTGAAATTAATTGCTCCTTCTGGACTTCAGATATAAGGCCGGTGATCTTTAATACTATGTTATTCCTCTTTTCAATAAGTATTCTCAGAGCTCTGATGAATCCTTCCAGAGGATATGATTCCGAGATAGTACCGGTGTATGAAATAGTAAATCTGCCGGGCATCACGACTTTTACATCTTCAAAATCACTTTCATCATATCCGTTATATATTATCCTGATCTTGTTTCCGATTCCTGCATTTTTTGATTCAAAGTATTTTCCAAGAGATGGTCCGACAGTGGTTATGACGTCAGCATTCTTTAAAACCGACTGTTCATAATAAATATCTAATCTTCGGGATATTAAAGTAGGGTAAAAGAGCTCATAGTAATAAATGTCTGTCCATGGATCCCTCAGATCGGCCATCCATTTTATTTCAGGGAACCTTTTCTTAAGTTTTAGTCCGATAAGCTGAGAGGAATGAGGCGGACTTGTTGTAATTATGTGCCTGATATCGTTTTTTTCAATTATTTCCCGGGCTTTCATGAAAGCAAACCTGTTCCATCCTCTTCTAGGATCCGGGATAAAGAAATTTCCTCTGATGAAGCGGGATATTTTTCCTCCGAATGAATTGTCTTTGTTTCTGGCAAAACCTGCCGAAGGGATTTTCGACTTATCATTCCCGTAAAACCGGAACCAGTCTGTAGCTTTTGTCCTGAAGACTTTTGTGCTCTCCGGGATATCCCTTTCGAGCGATGGATCAGTAACCGGGTAAGCTGCATATTCAGGATCGACAGTCAGAATATAAGGTTCCCATCCATACAGCGGCAGGTATTTAGAAAACTTCAGCCATCTCTGCACTCCTGCGCCTCCGCTGGGTGGCCAGTAATACGTTATAATCAGAACCTTCTTCATTCTAAAGCTTTCTCAGGAGGGTTCCTATGCTTACCTTTTCGTATATTATATCCCTGAGGCCGGATATGCTGACCCGTTCCTGCAGCATTGAATCACGGTACCGTATTGTAACTGTTTTATCTTCAACGGTCTGGTGATCGATGGTTATGCAATATGGGGTACCTATCGCATCCTGTCTTCTGTACCGCCTTCCTATCGAATCTTTATCGTCGTACTGGCAGTTAAAATCAAACTTCAGGTCATCAACGATCTTTTCAGCGATCTCGGGTAAACCGTCCTTTTTGACAAGCGGCATAACGGCAAGCTTCACCGGGGCAAGAAATGATGGCAGCCTGAGCACCACACGTGAATCTGTGCTGCCGTCATCTTTTTTCAGTTCTTCCTCAAGGTATGAAGCTGAAATAATATGCAGGAACATTCTGTCGAGACCGATGGAGGTTTCAATCACACAGGGAATATATGACTCACCCTTTTCGGGATCGAAATACTGCATCTTTTTCCCGCTGTAATCCTGGTGCTGCTTCAGATCAAAGTCGGTTCTGGAGTGAATCCCCTCAACTTCCTTGAATCCGAACGGGAATTTATACTCTATATCAGTTGCGGCATTGGCATAATGGGCGAGCTTGGTATGGTCGTGGAACCGGTAGTTATCATCTCCGTAGCCAAGAGCCCTGAACCATTTCATCCTGACCTCTTTCCAGTAGGAGAACCATTCAAGCTCGGTTCCCGGCCTGACAAAATACTGCATCTCCATCTGCTCAAATTCACGCATCCTGAAGATGAACTGCCGTGCAACAATCTCATTGCGGAAAGCCTTGCCTGTCTGCGCAATGCCGAAAGGGATCTTCATTCTGCCGGTCTTCTGGACATTAAGGAAATTGACAAAGATCCCCTGAGCTGTTTCTGGCCTCAGGTAGATTGTACTTGCCCCTTCGGAAGTGGAACCTACTTCTGTGGAGAACATGAGGTTGAATTGTCTTACGTCAGTCCAGTTACGGGTTCCGGAGATAGGGCAGACTATTTCATTATCGAGGATGATCTGTTTAAGTTCCGCCAGGTTGTTGTCGTTCATTGCCTTCGAAAATCTGGCATATATCCCGTCGATTTTTGCCTGATATGCAAGCACACGCTGGTTTGTCTCCCGGAATTTCTTTTCATCAAAAGCATCTCCAAAACGGGAAGCTGCTTTCTCGATCTCTTTGCTTATTTTTTCCTCAATCTTTGCCATGTGTTCTTCGATAAGTACATCGGCACGGTATCTCTTTTTGGAATCCTTGTTGTCAATCAGCGGATCATTGAATGCATCGACATGTCCGGATGCTTTCCAGATTGTTGGATGCATGAATATTGCGGAATCAATGCCCACGATATTCTCATGAAGAAGCACCATACTGTCCCACCAGTATTTTTTTATATTGTTTTTCAGCTCAACCCCGTACTGGCCATAGTCATACACTGCGCTTAATCCGTCATAAATTTCGCTGGACGGGAAAACATAACCGTATTCCTTGCAATGAGCCACCAGCTTTTTGAAAACATCCTCCTGAGCCATAATTGATTGAAATTAACGGAAGGCAAAAGTAAGGGAAAAAGTTTGGTTTCACAATTGGTTTTACACGCCCAATAAATCTATTATTATCTTTGTCACTTATTTTCATATTTCGACCATGAAGAAACGGACCGATTTTCTTGTGCTGGGTTCAGGTATTGCGGGTCTGACTTTTGCTCTTAAAGCTTCAAAATTCGGTAAGGTAACTGTTGTAACCAAAGGGAAACTGGAGGATACGAATACCCGTTATGCACAGGGAGGAATTGCAGCTGTTTTCAGGGAACCTGATAATTTTGAGAAACATGTTCAGGATACAATTATCGCGGGCGACGGATGCTGCAACGAGGAAGTGGTGAGAATGGTTGTTAGGGAAGCTCCGGAGAGGATCAAGGACCTGATAGACCTTGGTGTACCTTTCGATAAAAAAGAGGATGGCACTTATGATCTGGCAAGGGAAGGAGGACACTCCGAATACAGGATCCTTCATCATAAGGACAAAACAGGTGAGGCTATTCAGTATACCCTTATGGAGAGGGTAAGGAAGGATCCCAATATTGAAATTTTTGAACAACATTTTGCGATTGAACTGCTGACCCAGCATCATCTGGGGGAAATTGTAAAGCGTAGTTACCCTGATATTAAATGTTATGGTGCTTATGTTGCTGACCTTGTTAACCAGAAGGTTATAGCATTCCTTGCCAAAGTAACTGTCGTGGCCACAGGTGGGATCGGAAATGTTTACCTGACTACGACAAACCCGGAAGTTGCTACAGGTGATGGCATTGCGATGGTTTACAGGGCAAAGGGGACAATAGAGAACATGGAATTTGTTCAATTTCATCCTACCTCTCTCTATGATCCAAACATAAGGCCTTCATTCCTTATAACGGAAGCACTGAGGGGATTTGGCGCTATCCTGAAGAATATGGCCGGTGAGAATTTTATGAACAGGTATGATAACCGCGGATCGCTTGCGCCAAGGGACATTGTTGCGCGTGCAATTGACAATGAAATGAAGATCTGGGGTGATGATCATGTATGGCTCGACTGCAGACATCTGAACGCAGAAGAGCTGAAAGACCATTTCCCGAATGTCTATCAGCATTGCCTTGGCCGCGGAATAGATATAACCAAAGACATGATCCCTGTTGTACCCTGCGTCCATTATTCATGCGGGGGAATCAAGGTGGACATAAACGGGCAGAGCAACATTGACCGGCTTTATGCTCTGGGCGAAGTCTCCTCAACCGGGTTGCATGGAGCTAACAGGCTTGCATCCAATTCACTTATCGAAGCTGCAGTCTATGCGCACAGGGCTGCCCTGCATTCCGGTGCCAGAGTCAGCGAACTGACGTACGAAGAAAAAATTCCAAACTGGGACTACAAGGGCACAACCCATCTTGAGGAGATGGTTCTGATAACCCAGAGCATCAAAGAGGTGCAAATGATCATGAGCAATTATGTGGGGATTGTTCGGTCGGACCTCCGCCTTGAAAGGGCTATGGTTCGCCTTGAAATTCTTTACCAGGAGACAGAAAACCTATACAAGAGATCACTCATATCCAAAAAGATATGTGAATTACGGAATATAATAAATGTGGGGTATATTATCATTAAACTGGCTCAGAACAGGAAGGAAAGCATAGGCCTGCATTATTCGATCGATTATCCCAAGAGAGCAATTACGGAATTCTGAAAAATCTCCACTGTATGAAACACCTTGAATCGTCATTTAACGGGAAGAATTCTTTCTGGAGGTACTTTATAATGCTGATTGCAGTTCTTGCAGTCTCGAACACAATCGGAGCTATTCCCCTTTTCATTATTCTTAGGATCAGGGCGGCCGAAAATCCGGACGTTGCTGCTGAATTATCAGCAAACCCAAATGATCTAAGCCCTCTGGGACTTGATCCGTACTTTGGGCTCGCGGTAATGCTGATCCCTTTCATTGCAGGCCTGGCCGCTTTTATCATATTTGTTAAGCCATTAAATAACAGGTCTTTAATGAATGTAATTAACGGAACTGGATCTTTCCGCTGGAAAAATTTGTTTATATCATCTGCAGTCTGGACCATCCTTTCAGCAGTATATTTATTCGCATACCTCAAAGCCGATCCTTCAAATTTTACGCCGAACAATACGACAATGTCATTAATCATCCTGGTTGTGATTTCATTGACAATGATCCCGTTCCAGGCGGCATTCGAGGAGATCATCTTCAGAGGGTATCTGATGCAGGGATTTGCCGTGCTTTTGCGAAACAGATGGCTGCCACTCATCATCACTTCAGTTTTGTTTGCACTGATGCATGGTCTGAATCCTGAGGTAAAGGAATTCGGTTTCTGGAATATGATGCCCTACTATACCATTTTCGGATTGATATTCGGAATAATGACACTGCTTGACGACGGCATTGAGACAGCTATCGGCGCTCATACTGCCAATAATGTCTTTTTATGCATCATGGTCACAAATGAATTTTCGGCGTTGCAAACCCCCGCACTTTATGAAATGCACCAGATAAACATCTGGATTGAATTTGTTTCAATGGTGATTATCGGAGTGCTGATAATCATTATCCTGAAAAAAATATTAGGCTGGGGGAATTATACCCTGCTTGCCGGTAAGGTCAATCCCGAAAATGAAGGAACAGCTCAGATCTCGTAGACCGATGTCCTTTCATTTGTCCTGAAATCACCCCATTCCTGTTTTATTTCTTCAATAATGCTCCTTATCTCATCAAGTTCCAGGGAGGTCAGGAGCCTGAGCCGGGTCTCTTTAAAATGAGGCAATCCCTTAAAGTAGTTTGAAAGATGCCGCCGCATTTCATAAATGGCGGTCTTCCCTTCCTTGAATTCCAGCGATTTTTCAAGGTGAAGAAGGGCCAGGCTGGCTTTCTCGTTCACGGTTGGTTCCGGCAGCAGCTCGCCGGTGCTTAGGTAATGCCTGATATCCCTGAATATCCATGGTCTCCCAACTGATGCACGGCCTATCATAATACCGTCAACTCCATACCTGTTGAACATCTCCTTTGCTTTTACAGGGCTGTCAATATCGCCGTTCCCAATGACCGGTATCTTCATTCTAGGATTGTTCTTTACAGTGCCGATAAGGGTCCAGTCGGCGTTCCCTTTATAAAGCTGCACCTTTGTCCTTCCATGAATAGTAATAGCCTGTATCCCAGTGTCCTGAAGCATTTCAGCCACTTCAACTATATTTTTGCTTTCGTCATCCCACCCAAGCCTGGTCTTAACAGTCACCGGTAGTTTTACTGCCCTGACAATCGCTGAGGTCATCTCCAGCATCAGCGGAATATTACGCAACATCCCGGCACCGGCACCACGGTTCGCAATTTTTTTCATCGGACAGCCGAAATTGATATCAATAAGCTCCGGATGCGATTCCTCAGCAATAAGGGCTGCCTCAACCATTGCATCAATCAGATGGCCATAAAGCTGAATGCCAATCGGCCTTTCGAAGTCGTATATATCCAGTTTTTTTACACTTTTCCTGCCTTCCCGGATAAGACCATCGGATGAAATGAATTCAGTGTACATGAAATCAGCGCCATTGTGCTTGCAGACCATCCGGAAGGATGGATCTGTGATATCCTCCATCGGTGCAAGGAACAATGGATAATTTCCGAGTGAAATATTGCCTAATGTCAAAGTTGCTGATTTACCTGTTCCCCGAAAGAGCCTGAAGAAATTGGTTCGTTTAGAACTGGTGTCTGCATTTCTTCAGATTGGGTCCTTTCAAGCTCATTTTTCCTGTAGAAGTATACCAATCCATATTCTTCACATTCTTTTTTACGGACATCTTCAGGCAGAGTGCTGTAAGTTGCTTCAACCTCATTCCAGATCTGAAGGATTATCTCATCAGCTTCACTTCTGAATTCAGCAGTTCTTTCTGTATAATCTTGTGTTTTTTTGACTAGAATCCTGTGACTGTTATTTGCATCAAGAAAATTTTCAAACCTGACCTTAACCACTGCAACTGTCGGATTGGTTATCGGGCTTCCTCCTTTGCGTATTCTGTATTCTTCACCTTCGATTATCCTTCTGCCCCACGATTTGAGCTCATTCTCATTAGCAATGGAAGGAACTGTTGATTCGTTGGTTGCCAATCCATAATATGCCCTTGTCTCTTCAGGCAGGTCACCTCTGAATATTGCCATATTCATCACCCGAATGAAATGAGTAATGTAGATCTTAGTTTTTCTGACGATCTCATTGTATTCTTTACATTTCTTATTCTGAGACTTAAGAGCTTGCTTCTGAAGCTGGATGTTCTGCTCAAACAACGGAAGAAATCTCTGTAGCCTTACAATTGTTTTTGATGAAAAAGCCAGCTTAGCCGGAGGTATTTCATTTCCTTTCCGAAGTGCAATTTTCATTGCTCTGATACGGGCGGTATCTGTGTTAGGCAATCTGCGGTAAGGCATGTTGACAAGTGTGTTAATAAGGTGTTGACAACCACTGCGAATATAAGGATTCTCTGTTAATATCATACAGCATTCGCATTTTAATTTCACTGATAACTAAATTATTCGGACGGAATATTTATCAATTTCTTTGTTAATATCATTAACATGTTATTTATTCTATGTAAAAAACCATTGGATTGTTTCCTTCCCCGAATGATATTAACTTAGTAGACTAATATTTACTTAATCCGCCGGCTATGTTTAAAAGTGAGGTGTATCTGAAAAGAAGAGCAGAGCTTCAGAAGAGAGTAAAAACCGGACTTGCATTATTTATTGGCAATAATGAAGCCCCGATGAATTATTCTGCAAATACTTACCATTTCAGGCAGGACAGTGATTTTCTCTATTTCTTTGGGATCGACCTGCCGGGCCTTGCAGGGCTGATGGACCTTGAT
>Ga0113563_10000146_pt1 | contig 28059 bp, 24 predicted proteins | sample Mud3Dept3metaG_FD_80117 | JGI IMG/M metagenome (GOLD analysis project Ga0113563, IMG submission 80117) | Freshwater wetland microbial communities from Ohio, USA, analyzing the effect of biotic and abiotic controls - Mud 3 Core 4 Depth 3... | ecosystem: Environmental > Aquatic > Freshwater >... | reverse complement strand
CGTGGTCAGCAGGGCTGTTACTGATTTTCGGAGCTTTGTCAGAATGACCAGGAAAAATATAGAAATGGCAGGCAAAAACAAGATAAGGAACGGAATAATTTATCTGAAAGGAGGTGACCTTTCGGAAGAACTTGGGCCGCTCATAAATAAAACGATCATCCGGGACATAAAAGAGTTCTTTTCAGAGTCCTATTTTGAGACTAAGAAGATTGTGTATCTTGCCCTTTGAATTATATGAAAAAAGTCCGTGACCGTTGCATTTTTTCAAAAAATAACTATCTTTGCGGTCTCAAAATAAAATTGTACAGATAATTAATAACAGGAATTATGAAAAGGACATTTCAGCCTTCAAGAAGAAAAAGAGCTAACAAGCATGGGTTCAGGGAAAGAATGTCCACTTCCAACGGAAAAAGGGTTCTTGCCTCTCGCAGGGCAAAAGGAAGGAAAAAGCTTACAGTTTCTACTGAGCTGAAATTGAAATAATTATAAGGTTTTGTTTCCCATATGAAGGTGCCTCCCGAAAAGGCACCTTTTTTTTCATTAGTTTTACCCGACATTAAACCAACTATGACAGACCTGAACAGGTTTATAATCGATCCTGATCTCCGGATAATTGCTGACAAAATATCCGCCGGCCTCCGGATCTCCGCTGAGGAAGGGCTGATTCTTTACAATAAAGCCGGTTTGCCACTGCTTGGCCTGCTGTCGGGTATTGAAAGAAAGAGGCAAAATAACAGTTATGCCTTTTTTAACAGGAACTTCCATATTGAACCAACAAACAAATGCATTTATAACTGCCGTTTTTGTTCTTACCATAAACCAGAAGGCGATCCTGAATGCTGGGAATACAGTCATGAAGAAATGCTTGAAATTGTCAGGAAATTTGATGGCAGAGAGGTTACTGAGGTTCACATAGTTGGAGGAGTGCATCCCTCCTATGATATCCATTACTGCGGACAGCTTATCCGGAAAATTAAAGAGCACCGGCCCGGTATTCATGTAAAGGCATTTTCTGCCATCGAACTTGACTACATGATAACCAGGACAGGTGTCACTATATCTGAAGGGTTGGAACTCTTAAGGGAATACGGGCTCGATTCCATTCCGGGGGGAGGTGCTGAGATCTTCAGCGAAGAAATCAGAAAGAGGACCTGTCCTGAAAAAACGTCAGCTGAAAAGTGGCTGGAGATCCATGAGACAGCACATATGCTTGGCATTCATTCAAATGCCACAATGCTTTATGGCCATATTGAGAATTATTCCCACAGGATCGACCATATGTCATTACTCCGGGACCTTCAGGACAGGACAGGCGGATTCAAGGCATTTATTCCACTGAAGTACAAAAAAGCCAACAATGCCATGTCGTATCTCGGTGAGGTAAGCATGGCTGAAGATCTGAAAAATTATGCAGTAGCCCGGATTTTTCTTGACAATATCCCGCACATCAAAGCATACTGGCCGATGATAGGCAAGGAAGTGGCACAGATCAGCCTGATGTTCGGAACTGATGACCTTGACGGGACCATTGCCGATACAACAAAGATCTACTCAATGGCAGGTGCCGGTGAGAAGAATCCTGAAATGACAACCGACGAAATCTGCAAGCTCATCAGGGATGCCGGATTTGTCGCGGTGGAACGGGATTCGCTTTATAATTTTATCCATACATTTGCGTTATAACTTAAGTTCGGACAGCCGCTATGAGCATCAAAAACTTTATCTTCAGCAGAACATTTTTAAAGAACCTTGGATTAGCTGCAGTAATTGTCGTTGGATTTGTAATGGTACTTCTTATCTGGCTGAATTTCTACACCAGGCATGGACAAAGCAGACCGGTTCCTGATTTTATGGGGCTAACAATGGATCAGACTGTTCGCCTTGCAAAAAAGAACAAGGTGAAATTTCAGATTATCGATTCCGTATACACTTCCGAAGTACCGAGGGGTTGTATTGCCGAACAAAATCCAAAATCCGGATTCAAGGTCAAAAAGTGGAGAAATATAATGCTGACAATAAATGCCTTTAATCCTGAGATGGTTGCGATGCCGAATCTCGTCAACCTTCCCAAACGCCAGGCAATCGCGCTGATTGAAAGTGCAGGACTGGAAGTGGGATTTCCAAGATATGTTCCTGATATTTCGATCGATGTCGTCATCAAGCAGTTACACAACGGAAGGGAGATCCAGGAAGGTGATTCACTGCAAAAAGGTTCGGTAATTGACCTGGTGCTCGGCAAAGGCCTGAGCAACCAGCGTATTTCGGTTCCTGATCTGATAGGGATGGATCTCGAATCAGCTAAAAACAGGATACTGGGAGCATCGCTGACCCTTGTCACTTCTATTTACGACAACACAGTCATCTCAGGAGCAGACTCGGCAAATGCCTTCGTTTATAAACAAAATCCTGATTTCACCAGTGATGCGACCATTCAGCTTGGATCTTCAATATACCTGTGGCTGACAGTTGACCCTGCAAAACTTCCGGCCGATTCAGCAACCATAAATTCCGACACAATTCCCAGATTAATATCCGGACAGTCTGATTAAACTGATGTTTAAAAAGTTAGTTGCATATATTGTACTTCTGCTCTGTTATCAGCCACTCTCCAGTGCCCAGGAAGTAGTTACCGGTTTGCAGACTAATTCCGCTTTATTGAATCAGATACATAAGCCGGATCAGCATAAAGGAACAGCCGCTGATACAGTTGAATTGCCGTTTTTTGATGATTTTTCGGGACATTCATATACTCCTGACTCAAAATTGTGGAGCGATAATTATGTATTTATCAATAACACATATTCGGATAAACAGATCACTACAGGAATGGCTACAATGGATGCTCTGGATGATTCCGGAAAACTTTATGAAACGGCAGGTATTGATGGTTTTGAAGCCGATCATCTGACCTCCCGGCCTCTGAATCTTGGCTTTGCCGCTTCTGAAAATATCTGGCTTAGTTTCTATTACCAGCCTGGAGGTCTTGGTGATGCTCCTGCATCACAGGACAGCCTCATTTTGCAGTTTTACGCACCGGGTGAAGATAAATGGCATTCGGTGTGGCAAGGTGTCGATACACTGCGCCGGAAATTTAATCCTGCAATTATAAGAATTGAAGATCCCAGGTATTTAAAGAAAGGTTTTAAATTCCGGTTTGTCAACTGGGCAAGTCTTTCGAGCTTTGACGATCCATCAATGATAGGCAATTGTGATCAATGGAATATCGATTATGTGTACCTTGACAGGAACAGAAGCTCAGCAGATACTTCCCTTCCTGATGTGGCTTTCCGGACACCTCTGAGGTCAATTCTTAAGACCCATGAATCAATGCCATGGAAACAGTTCAGGCAGGTCTACCTCCAGGAAATGGGTTCAGTTATTCCGATCCATTACCGCAATAATGACAGGATAATAAGGAATGTGACAAGGAATTTTGAGATCAGGGATATGTTCACGAAAACTTTATCTCATTCATTTTCAGCCGGTGCAACCAACATCGATCCTTTCACAAATGTAGATTATAATGCCAGCCTTATATATACATATGATAATGGCAACTCTGATTCGGCCCTGTTTGAGATTACCTGCTACCTGAAAACAGATGATTTTGATCCAAAAGATAATGACACAATAATCTACAATCAGGTATTCAGCAATTATTTTGCATACGACGACGGTTCATCAGAAGGGGGATACGGAATCAACGGTCAGGGTTCAAGGAATGCCATGACAGCATACAGGTTTAAATCATACATGCAGGATACTATCAGGGCAATACGCATATGCTTCAACGACAGTTACCTCAACAGCAACCAGAGAGCTTTCGATCTGATGATCTGGGACGATAATAACGGATTGCCCGGCAATGTAATATATTCGGCTGAAAATATGATAGTTGAACCGGGTGATGGAATAAACGGATTCTTCACTTATATTCTCCCCGACGGTGTAATGGTCGACGGAGTATTTTATGCAGGGTGGAAACAAAGGTCCGAGACCTTCCTTAATGCCGGTTTTGATATCAATACTCCTCACCGCGGACGGCAGTTCTACTGGCTTAACGGATCATGGCTGGAATCACAGAAGGAGGGCAGCATCATGATAAGACCTGTTGTAGGTGCACCTCTTAAAACAACCTCATCTGATGACGTTAATCCGGTCAGCACAAAGTCTTTCAGAATATGGCCAAATCCAGCTTCGGATTATATTAACCTCGATTGTGACGACCCCGTGCTTTCACATTCAGCTTTCATCTCGATTATAGATCTTCAGGGGCGGGAGTTTATGAAAGTACCTTACAGTGAACGAATTGATATTTCCAGGCTGAAGGCTGGCATCTATATTGTAATTACCTTGTCTGACGGAAGACGTACGGGTTATTTCAGACTTGTAATTACAAAGTAATTACATATGGCAGAGGAAGAAATTACCGACCAGCAGGAACTTTACGAGCATTACAGGTTTACAGCCGATCCGGGACAATCATTGCTCAGGATTGACAAGTATCTTTGTGCCAGGCTTGAAAGCACCTCACGCACACGTATCCAGAATGCTGCCAATGCCGGAAATATATTAGTAAACAACAAAACTGTAAAACCAAACTACAAAGTCAAGCCCGGTGATATTGTTCAGGTCGTTCTGCCTACACCACCCAGAGAAATAGAACTCATTCCGGAAAATATCCTGTTGGACATTATTTATGAGGATGAAGATGTAGTGGTCGTGAATAAAGAGCCAGGCATGGTTGTCCATCCGGCTTACGGAAATTATACCGGTACTCTTGTAAATGCGCTTATGTGGCATTTTAAGGATCTGCCGCTTTTTCAGACCGGGGAACTGCGTCCCGGGCTTGTTCACCGGCTCGACAAAAATACTTCGGGGATCCTGGTAATAGCAAAAAACGAGCTGTCGCTGAACAGGCTGTCGAAACAGTTTTATGACAGAACAACCGACAGGAAATACGTAGCCCTGTTATGGGGTGTACCGGAACCCCATGAAGGAACAATAACCGGCAATGTTGGCAGGAATATACGCGACAGAAAGATCATGCAGGTATTTCCCGACGGCAATCAGGGCAAAACTGCCATAACACACTATAAGCTAATTGAAGACCTCGGATATGTTTCGATTGTTGAATGCAAGCTGGAGACAGGCCGTACACACCAGATCAGGGTTCATTTCAGTTTCATCAGGCATCCTGTTTTCAATGATGATGAATATGGAGGGGACCAGATACTTAAGGGTACAACCTTCACAAAATATCAGCAATTCGTTAAGAACTGCTTTAAAATTCTGCCACGCCAGGCGCTTCATGCCAAGTCTCTTGCTTTCGATCATCCTGTTACAGGGCAAAGACTCTCATTTGATTCTGAACTTCCGGACGATATGAAAAAAGTAATTGATAAATGGAGGAAATATATTTCTGGCAGAAATAATCAGTTTTAACTCCAGATTTGCTGGCAACCGTCAATGCTGATCTCCATGCTTCATGCTCTTCACTCTCTGCTGTTCACTCTCTGCTCTACGGTCTACGCTCTACGCTCTTTTACCAGCTGCCGCTTGCACCTCCACCACCAAAGCTGCCACCTCCAAATCCGCCGAAACCGCCGCCACCTCCGCCGCCGAATCCACCTCCTCCGGAAAATCCGCCCCAGCTCCCGCTATGTTTTTTACTGCCAGAATTCATCATAGTGAGCAGCATCCATAAGGGCAATCCTTTTCTGCTTAGATGCTTATGGTTCGAACCTCCACTGCTCCGGAAAAACAGGATAATGATCAAAAATATTATGAAAAAGATAAAGGGTGACAAACCACCGAGATCACTGCCCTTAGACTTGCCATACTGATCAGGAGGAAATTCACCGCTTGCCAGTGACATCAGGATACTTGTTGCCTTGTCAAGACCCTGGTAAAAATTTCCTGCTCTGAACTCAGGAACAATTTCATTATCAATAATCTGACCGCACATTATATCCGGGATAACACCTTCAAGCCCGTAACCTGGTGAGATATTTACCTCACCTCCTGAAGATTCCGTGGTTCCTGGTTTGACAAGAATTATTATCCCGTTATTAAGGTCTTTTTGTCCGATTCCCCATTTTTCAGCGAGACGCTGGGCATAATCCGCGATATCGTATCCATACAGATCAGATAAGGTAACGATGGCGATTTGGGTTGAAGATGAGTCATCATAAGCTACAAGCTTTTGCTCAAGTGCATCAACTTCCTGGGATGTCAGCATGCCTGCAAAATCATTCACCAGTCGTGGAGGCTCAGGTTTTTCAGGAAACTCCTGTGCTTCAATTCCGCAGGAAACAGAAACCAGGATAAAGAGTTGTGCGACTGACCGCAGAAATATTCGGTTCTTCATAATGGTGCAGGTTGCTCCGTATCATCAAATGATATTTCATCGGGAAGCTCATTTATATCATCCCTTTTGTGGGGAAAATGTTCCTTAAGCTGGTTGCCCGCCATCAGTATCCCTTCAATTAGTCCTTCGGTGTAATTCCCATTTCTGAAATGTTTTTGAAGGATATTTTTGGTTTTGTCCCAGAAGTTCTCAGGTACCTTTTCATTTATCGCTCCGTCGCCTATAATGGCAAATTCCTTGTTCCGCACGGCAAAATAGAATAATACACCATTCCTTTTTTCGGTTGCATGCATTCCGATTTTTTTGAAAATCCATGCCGCTCTGTCCAGGACTTTACCGGTAAGCCGGGTTTCAATATGAATCCTGATCTCTCCGGAAGTTTCACCTTCAGCCTCCTTTATCGCATCACGTATCTGCGCCTGTTGCTCCCTGGTGAAGAATGTTGAGGCTTTAATTTCCATGACCTGCAAAAGATTAGAATTTCACTTCGGGGGCTCTTTCAGCTCCTTCCATCGATTCGAAATATGGTTTGGCTGTAAAGCCGAACATCCCGGCTAAAATATTCTGCGGAAATCTTTTGATATATATATTCAAGGCCTGGGCCGTTTCGTTGAATTTTCTTCTTTCAACAGAAATTCTGTTCTCAGTGCCTTCAAGTTCTACCTGAAGGTCCCTGTAATTCTGCGTAGCTTTAAGTTCAGGATACTGCTCAACCACAACCATTAATCTTGACAGAGCAGAGCTTAGTTCGCCCTGCGCCGCCTGGAACTGCTGCATGTTCTCAGCAGTCATTTTTGTCGGATCGATGGTCACCTGAGTGGCTTTTGCCCTTGCTTCAATAACCTTCGTCAGCGTCTCCTGCTCAAAAGTGGCAGCTCCCTTGACTGTGTTCACAAAGTTCGGGATCAGGTCAGCCCTGCGCTGGTACTGTGTTTCGACATTACCCCACTGGCTGGTGACCCCTTCCTGCAAAGTAACCATCTGGTTATAGACTTTTGTACCCCAGGAGACAAAACCAAGCACAACCAGTGCAACAATGACTCCAACTATGATCCATATTATGCAACCTTTTTTCATTTTTATGATTTTTTTAGAATTTTATCAAAGTTAAATAATATCTGGAAATATGGAATATTTTATTAACCGGCCGGCAATCCATTTTTAAAATCTCTATTTTTGCCGAATAATTTCTGGTATATGAGAACTATCGCTATCGTTGCCGGAGGGGATTCCTCCGAGTATGAGATATCTGTAAAGAGTGCTGTGGAGGTTGGGAAGTTATTGTCTCCGAAATACCTGGTATATATTATCATGATCAGAGGGACAAACTGGTACTGGGAAGACCGGAAAGGCCGCTACCACAACATCGATAAAAACGATTTCTCATTAAAGGTTGACGAAAGCAGGATAAGGTTCGACTCTGTTTTTATTGCCATCCATGGCACACCCGGTGAAAACGGCCTTCTTCAGGGGTATTTTGATATGATGCAAATCCCTTATTCCAGCTGCAGTTCTTTTTGTTCCGCCCTTACTTTCAACAAACAGGCATGCAAACTATTCCTGAAAGAGTATGGGATACCAATGGCCAAAAATATACTGATCAGGAAATCAAACATACCTGATCCTGCTTCAATAATCATGCAGACAGGTCTTCCTTGTTTTGTCAAGCCCAACGACAGCGGATCAAGTTTTGGGGTGACAAAAGTTAAATCGAGAGATGAACTGCCAGCCGCAATTGAGACAGCCTTAAGGGAGAGCGACGAAGTCATGGTTGAAGCTTTCATGGATGGAAGGGAGGTGGCCTGCGGCGTTGTCAAGGTGAAAGGGAAAGCCATAGTCCTCCCTGTTACAGAAATTATCAGTAAAAATGAATTCTTCGATTATGAAGCAAAATACACTCCGGGTAAATCTGACGAAGTAACACCAGCTGATATGCCTGAAGAAATTACCAATGAAATTCAGGACCTCAGCTCAACCATCTACGATCTTCTGGGCTGTAAAGGCATTGTAAGAGTTGACTTTATCATTGTAGGAGGGAAACCATATTTCCTCGAGATCAATACTGTTCCCGGAATGACAGAAGAGAGCCTGATCCCAAAACAGGCAAAAGCTGCAGGTATTGAACTGGCAGAACTTTATGGAATGGTTATTGAGGACCTCTTTTGAAAAGCAGGGAGCGTAGAGCAGGGAGCTTATGAAATGTTCTGCGCCATGCCCCCCACCCCTTGCTCAAATCAATCAGTTTTCCTTAGCTTTCTTTAGTGCAGAAGTAGTGGTGTAATACTTTGTTATCATCCCCGGTATTTCCCAATCGGGTAATTTACCATCATTCAAATATTCCAGGAACCTGGCAGTAACCTGCCCGAAATGTTCCTCGTGCGAAACCCTGTATTTTTTGGGGACGTTGATTTTCAGTGTGTTACTCGTGACCGCTTCTACCTGCAGACTATCATATGGCAAAGCTGCCAAAGCTTCTTTCAGCTTCTCAGTAAAGTCAGGCAGGGATATACCTTTTACTTTTTCAATATAAAGCGTTGGCAGGAATTTTTCATCAGCACCCTGTCTGATAACGAGGTCACATTTTGAGCCGCGCATAATTGAATAGTGTGTATCCCCTCCTCCGGCTGGCGGCATATAATTCCAGGTCACGGATACTTTTGCCCAGATACCCTTTAACCGGTAAATTATCTCTCCGTTCGAATAAACATTAAGCTTACCGTCTTTGATATCCTTCTGCAGAAATCCGGGGAAGTCGTCAAATCCTGTAACGCCCTTGAATTCTTCTTTTGAAATAACAGTGGGCCATCTTCTGGCTGATTCCAGAGTTACATCAGACGGACTCAGAATCTGCCCAGGGAAACACTCCCACTGGACCAGATCAACAAGGTGGGTTGTTACATCCACTATACCTTCACCCTGCTGGTCAACATCAAAAAACCATGCCGGACGTTGAAGAGGAGATCCGGAGACTATTTTTGAGAAGTGATGGACACTTACTTTTGACACAGCAGGTTCTTCCTTTGTTCCTGTTTCAAGTTTGCCGAATACTTCTTCGCTCTGTGACAATGACTTCTGAAGGATTGTGGTAGTCTCGAATCTCTCCGTCATGATGTCATACAACAGTACTCCTTTTTCCTTAGCGTCAGCGAATGTCTCTTCAAGTTTTTGAAAATCGTCAGGAGATATGATCATAGGTTTATCGGCCAGGACATTTAATCCTGCATCCACCGATCTGGCAATATATTCAGCTTTTTTCCTGTTGTTCCCGGATAAAACAACCACATTGCCTGCCTTTTCTGACAGCATCTTTTCGAAAAAATCATCTCCCTTGTAGACTATCTCATCCCATGATGTCGGATCAACCGCTCTGGTATTATAGGACACGATCCTGTTAATATGCTGTTGCACATCAGGTCCTTCCGGAGCATAGATCCTTACTTCGGGAGAGACCTGGGGATACATTGTTTTCTGTACCAGGGCAGCGTGAAAGTGTCCGGGATCGACAGTTAAAAGCCTCACCTGATAATTATTTTCCATGGTTTCCAGAGTTTTTTCGGCTGTTTGCTTTTTTCCTCCGCCCGATCCGCATGATGCAAGTATCAAGGCAGAGATTAAAATTATTTCTGATCCTTTCATAGTTACTTTTTATTTATTTTACGTTGCTGGTTACTGGTTACAGGTTGCTGGTTGAAACAAAAAACAAGCAACCGGCAACCAGCACCTTTGGTTAGCCAATCTCTTTTACTGCTTTAATAAAGGCATTTATATTTTCATCTTTGACATCAGGAGGCATTCCGCCTCCGACAGACCAGATGATCCGGTCATGATAATTGGTCTCTGTGAAAGCTTTCTTTACGGCTTCATCAACCTGACCGGCAGTACCTGCCGCCATGACGTCCCTCGGCGGAATATTTCCCACGAGAGTAATATCAGGTCCTGATAATTCCTGTATCTCACCTATTGAATGATTAAATGAGAAATTGAAAACGTTTACTCCCATTTCCTTCAGATTCTTTGCAGTAATCAATCCTTCGGCATCATTGTGAAGGAATCTGACCTTTGCTCCTGTGTTAGTAAATATTGTCTTAAAATAAGGAAGCACGAATTCGCTGAATTCTGCTTCACCAACGAAACCCATAATATCATCAAGAATCAAGACTCCGTCGATTGACGGAAAACACTCTCTCTGCAAGGCAAGCCAGTCGCAAATAAATCCAGTGATTTTTCTGAGTAACCTGTGGGATCCATCAGGATCAAGTGCAAGAGCAAGCATAAATTCTGTGGTTCCCATGAGGAAGCTGGCAATGTTAAGCGGTCCCCGGGTCACTGCGAATCTGATTTCATGATCAGCATTCCTGATTGCTGTTTCACTGTTTTTCAGCCTGTTGATCATAAAAGGAAGCAAACCGTCAGTCCTGACATTGGGCTGAGGCAGTCTGTCAGCGTCAGAAATGTCAGCAAGGATCCTTTCAGCATGAGGAAGGTTATTTTCGAGGAATATCATCCTTGAGCCAAACGCCGATGGTTCGGTACACATTCCGTACTCAGACCAGAATCCGGGCATGAACCAGACATCCGGAAATGTATTTATTACCCTCAGGTTTGATTTTAACCAATGCTCATCCGAAGAATAATAATCAATGACCGATATCCCATACCAGCCAGGGACCCATGGGCTATCGATAATAAAACCAACAGGCCGGTAACTTAACTTTTTACCGTCTGTTAAAGCAACAAGATCGTTCCAGGAAGAATTTCGCATTAAAGGTTCCGGTTGTTTTGTTAAAGTTCTGACAATAAATTTGAGAATTTATTTCAAGAGAAAAAAATTTAAATTCTCCATTCTGTACGAATCGATCGCATCGCATGTGCATACCAGGTTACGGTCGCCATAGCCGTCGTCAATGCGCCCGACAGACGGCCAGAATTTATTCTCCTCAACCCACCTGAGCGGGAAGGCTGCCTTCTGGCGGTCATAGCCATGTTTCCATTCATTTGCCGTCACGACTTTTGCAGTATGCGGAGCATTATGCAAAACATTATCGTTAGTGTCTGCCTTACCTTCCCTGATCTCCTCTATTTCGCTCCAGATTGATTTCATTGCATCAATAAATTTATCAAGCTCCTGAAGTGATTCAGATTCAGTTGGTTCAACCATCAGGGTACCATGTACCGGAAAAGAGAGGGTTGGAGCATGAAACCCGTAATCCATAAGCCGTTTTGCAATATCTGATTCAGTGATACCGGTTTCAGCCTTAAAATTCCTGCAATCCAGGATTAACTCATGAGCAACAAAGCCTGTAGTTCCTGTATAAAGGGTTTTAAACCGGTTCTTCAATGAAGCTGAGATGTAATTTGCATTCAGAATTGCATATATTGTTGCCCTGGTAAGGCCATCGGGTCCCATCATCATAACGTAAGCATGTGAAACTGTAAGGACATGCCCACTGCCAAAGGGAGCACCAGCAACAGCAGTTGTGCCGTGGCTTCCTCCGGTCGTGACTATCGGGTGTGATGGTAAAAACTCAGCCAGCTTTTCATTAACAAGTATCGGGCCCATTCCCGGACCACCTCCTCCATGTGGTATGGCAAATGTCTTATGAAGGTTCAGGTGACATACATCAGCTCCAATATGGCCGGGACTTGTCAATCCTACCTGTGCATTCATATTTGCTCCGTCCATATAAACAAGTCCGCCATTCGAATGGATTATGTCTATCATGCTTGTTATGGCAGCTTCAAAAACTCCATGGGTTGAAGGATAGGTTATCATGAAACAGGAGAGGTTCGACCTATGCTCTTCTGCCTTCTTTCGAAGATCCTCAACACTTATATTCCCCTTCTCATCGCACTCCACTACAACTACCTGCATTCCTGCCATAACAGCACTTGCAGGATTTGTACCATGTGCTGACGAAGGGATAAGTGCAACATTCCTGTGTCCTTCACCCCTGCTTTTATGATATTCCCTTATAACAATTAATCCGGTGTATTCCCCTGCTGCTCCGCTATTTGGCTGAAAGGAGATTGCTGAAAAACCTGTTATCTCTTTCAGGACTTCTCCGAGCTCATCCATAAGCTGATAATAGCCTTCAGCCTGGTCCTCAGGGACAAACGGGTGAATGTTGCCGAATTCCGGCCAGCTCATTGCAAACATCGATGTGGCCGGATTCAGTTTCATGGTACAGGAGCCAAGGGATATCATGCAATGAGTAAGAGAGAAATCTTTTCTTTCGAGCATCTTGATATAACGCATCATCTCTGTTTCGCTGTGGTATCTGTTAAAGCTCGCTGCCTTAAGAAATGGGGATTTCCTTATATATTTCTCATCAATGCACTCAGATTCAACAAATGAAGATACCGGTTCAGCCGTTTTTCCTGCTGCTTTGGCAAACACTCTGACAATGGCATTAATGTCATCAAATGAAGTGATCTCATCAGTGCTTATGCTTATGCTATAATCATCAGGGTAAAAGAAATTTATATCTGAACCCAGTGCAATTTTTCGTATGTCATCCTGACTTATACCTTCATGAGGGATCACCTTCAGAGTGTCAAAATAGCTGGAATTTGACTGGATATACCCCAGTTTTTTCAACGTGCTGTTTATGGTGCAGGCTGACCGGTGTACATGGGTGGCGATATTTTTGAGTCCATCGGGGCCATGATACTGGGCATACATTCCCGACATTGTTGCCAGAAGTGCCTGAGCAGTACAGATATTTGATGTTGCTCTTTCCCTTTTAATGTGTTGTTCCCTTGTTTGCAGTGCCATCCTGAGGGCGTGATTTCCCTGAGTATCAACCGAAACTCCTATAATGCGGCCCGGCATGTTTCTTTTAAGCTCATCCCTTGTGGCAAAGAATCCGGCGTGGGGACCTCCGAAGCTCATTGGCAGTCCGAATCTCTGATTGGATCCGACAACTATATCAGCACCCCATTCTCCCGGCGGTGTTAAGAGAGTGAGACTCATAAGGTCAGCTGCAACTCCGACAAGCGAACCTGCCGCGTGAGCTTTTTCAACGAATTCCTTATAATCCCTTAGCTGTCCCGATGCAGCAGGATACTGTACAAAGGCACCAAAGAATGATTCGTTGAAAACAACCTCATCATATTTCCCTTTAATAAGCTCAATTCCCAATGGCTCTGAACGTGTGGTTATTACATCGAGAGTCTGAAGGAATACATCCTCATCAACAAAGAACTTGTTGGCGCCGGCTTTGACAGCTGCCCGCGACCGTGCATTGAACATCATTATCATAGCTTCAGCTGCAGCGGTTGATTCGTCAAGCAGGGAAGCATTTGCTATCTGCATACCCGTAAGATCGATGATCATTGTCTGAAAATTCAGGAGGGCCTCAAGCCTGCCCTGGGATATTTCCGCCTGGTAAGGAGTATAAGATGTGTACCATGAAGGATTCTCAAGCACATTTCTTATTATAACCGATAACGGAGCAACACCATAATAACCCTGTCCGATAAATGACCTGAACATCTTATTCTTTGATCCTAATTTCCGGATATGGTTAAGGTACTCAAATTCGCTCATGGCTTTTGGAATCCTTATGGGTTTGTTTAGCCTGATAGTCCGGGGGATTGCCTTATCGATTAAGTCGTCAAGGGAACTGACACCGATGGTTTCAAGCATCCCTGGTAGCTCCTGATCGCGCGGTCCTATGTGCCGGTTAACAAAAATATCTGATGTCATATACTTGATATTTAAAGATTAGTACAATTTATTTTAATGAAATCTACTTTAATTTTACCGTTCATCCCCCTTCCCTCCCGATAGCAATCGGGACTTCCCCCAAGGGGGAAGGTGTTGACCATCGGGGCTGTTGAAAAAGTTCTTTGTGGACCTTAGTGATCCCGATAGCTATCGGGACGTGGTGCGACTTTGTGGTTAAATATAAATCATTGAAACACAAAGGATCACAAAGTACATCACAAAGTAACTCAAAGGTTAAATCCATCAAAAAAACACTTTTTAAACAGCCCCTGAAAGGGAGTAAAATTAATCTTTATGAATTGTTTATAATAACCTATTGCAATTTAAAATAGGGATTTGTTTTTATCTCAACACCGATTGAAGTCTCTTCTCCATGACCGGGATAGACGACAGTTTCCGACGGCAGGGTAAATAACTTTTTTGTTATGCTGTTAATAAGTGTCTCATAATTCCCTCCTGGCAGATCGGTCCTTCCTATGCTTCCTGCAAAAAGGGCATCACCGGTAAAAACTACTTTGTCATTTTCACTGTAGAATGCAAGGCTTCCGGCAGCATGGCCAGGGACATGAATTGCCGTTAATTCAGTTTGGCCGAATTTTATTTTCTGACCATCGGTTAAATAACCTGCTGGCTCCGGTGGAGTTTCCATGTATAATCCAAACATCAGGGCATGGTCAACAGATCTTTTCCGGTTGTTGTCGTCATCTTTGTGGCAGAATGTGCCAAGCTTGTACTTCTCCAGCATAAATTGGTTTCCGAAAATATGATCGAGGTGGCAGTGTGTATTCAGGAGTAAAACCGGATTAAGGTTTTTTTCTCCGATCAGATCTGTCAGCTCACTGAATTCATTTTTGTCGTAACATCCACAGTCAATAATTGTACATTCACCTGACTTATCAGCAAGTATATATGTATTTACATCGATCGGGTTAAAAACAAGCCTGTATATTTCCATGCTGAATTATTTTCCGTTAGCGGTTCCCTTGATCATAGGCACAAAAACAAAGCTGCCATGTGAAGAATACTCAAAGTCATCTTCTCCCTTGCAGATTACCAGAGTCATCACCTGAGATATACTGTTGCCCAGCGGGACAACCAGTCTGCCTCCTGCTTTTAGCTGTCTGAGGAGTTTTTCAGGTATCTCCGGTGTTGCTGCCGTAATTACAATCCCGTCGTACGGACCGTATTGTGGTTTGCCTTCATAGCCGTCGCCGTAGAAAAAATCGGCAGAATATCCCAGCGCCAGCAAAGTTCTCTGGGCTTTCAGGTACAATTCCCTGTAACGTTCTATAGTATAGACCTTTGCTCCCATTTCTGCCAGGATGGCACACTGATATCCCGATCCGGTTCCGATCTCAAGGATCTTGTCCCTCTTTTTAACCTGGAGTAACTGGGTCTGAACTGCAACAGTATAAGGTTGCGAGATAGTCTGACCTGCAGAAATTGGGAAAGCCTTGTCGGTATAAGCATGGTTGAGAAAGGCAGGGTCCATGAAATCATGTCTTGGCACCGCATTTATTGCTCTCAGGACCTCCTCATCAGTTATCCCTTTGCGTCTTAGCTCTTCAACAAGCTTTTTCCTTTTCCCCTTTGCCAAAAATGAATCTGTCATCAAAAAAATCAGGTAGATTGTTCAGGTAAAGATGGCAAAAATATATTATTTACAAGTTGAAAATATAATTGATATGAAAACCATTTTAACACGGAGTCGCACTGAGTTAATCGGAGTTCCACAGAGTCAAAAAACAGTGTAACTCCGTGATACTCCGTGGACTCCGTGGTAAATAACCAAATAACAATAAATATTTACTAGTCAAGAAAGTGGAAAGTTGCCCAACGATTTATAAATGGGGCCTGTTTGAGAAAGAATGCTTTCGAAAAGGATCACTTCACTTACGTGCACACTCTGGATTTGTTTATCCCTGTACCTTTCCAGTGCAGATTTAAGGTTTTCAGTATCTCTTATCGATTTTATACGGCCAAGTGTAAGATGAGGCCTGAACTCTCTTTCTTCAACGATGAAACCATTCTCTCTCAAGCCGTCTTTTACCATATTATTAAGCATCATAAGCTTTTCTGAATACATTATTCCAATCCATATTATCCTTGGATCCCTGAAGTTTTTAAAGATATCTGTTCCTGCCAGGACAAACTCAAACTCATGAAAACCGGTACATTTTTCCCTGAGGATATCAGTCAGGATTTTTATTCTCTTCTCTTCGGTATCGCCAAGAAAGGCCAGTGTCAGATGAATATTTGCAGGGTCAACCCATTTAATATTTTCGGCACCAAGTAATGCTTTAAGTGATGAGATCATTCTTAATAAGTCACCTTCGGGATATACTTTTAATGCAATAAATACTCTTTTCATAAATGTTTTTTTCAGGGACCTACAGATTACCCGATTCTATTTCCCTGAGGACTATTTCTATTATGGCATCTTCGCCATATGGATCATATTCAGCCTTGAGGTTTGTTCCGAAAATACGGGCTATGCTCTGCCAGAAGGCAGCCGAAATATTACCGCGGTACTGACGGATAAGCTCATAGGAAGTATTGAGGGTCTCCCTGTCTATAAGCTTGATGAGCAATCTCCCCTGGGTTATTGTCATGTCACGCACATCATCTTCGTATTCCCCGAAAATGTCTTTTTCAGTCTGCCTTAGATATTTTTTCCTGTTTCTTTCTTCCGGGATTTTTTCAAGCTCCTCATTAATCGCTCCAAGTCTTGCTCTTACAACCTGAGCATAGGGATATACTTTCTTAAGGTTATAAACCAGCCGCTGATATCTGTAGAAAGGGAATTTTCTTGCAGTTGACGGACGGCCGATGATGACAACCTCTTTTATGTCTATTTCAGGAAGAGTGATTCCATCCCTCTCCCTTGAATGCAGCTGGTAATAGTTACCCGGCAGTGTATCAATCAATTTTTTGCCGGTATCAGTCTGACCGGACACTGCAGTCAAAAATCCCAAAGAAAACAATATCGTAAAGAGAATTCTCAATGATATATAGTTTTGTACAAATTTATCAAATTACGGACCATTTAAAGAAAGCGGTAAGAAATGGTGAATATCTACATATGAACGGCAATATTTTGGTTTTTAATATCTGGGGCAACGAATGATGCTTCAATGGGGAAACTAAAAAAATTTCACAGAAGGACATAGAGTCAAGTTAGCAGTTATCCGGGATCACTGAGATACAATGGTTGATAAACACTCTTGTATTTATAAATTATTTTCTTTGCAAAGCTCCCCCAAAAAGCTAAATTTGAAAAAAGCTTCTTTTATGGCATTAAAGGTTGAAGACCTTGAGGATCAGTCAAAATACAGGCAAATCCTTAAAGTTCAGTACGAAGAGATGGTACCATTTGTTCTCGATTATATCAGAAGGAGAACAGGTCTCATGGTTTTCTTCTGGTCAGCATGCATGGTCTTTCTCGGAATTGCACTTTTTGTCAGGATCAATATAAGCGGTTACTTCCAGTTCAAAAACATCCTTATGCATACCCTGCTGGGATTAATTATATTTCCACTGGTCTATATACCTTTCCATGAGCTGTTACACATTATCCCGTACTATATTACAGGGGCCCGGAACATAAGAATCGGCATGGATCTCAGTCAGTATATGTTTTATGTTACTGCTCACAGGTATGTAGCGGCTGAAAATCAGTTCAGGTTTGTAGCTCTGGTCCCATTCATCTTTACGAGTGCACTTATATTTTTTCTTGTCCTGTATCTTCCCGGTTTGTGGAAATGGAGCCTTTCATTGTTCCTGTTCATGCATGCAACCATGTGCGCAGGTGATTTTGCAATGCTTAATTTCTACTTTTTACATAAAGGAAAAAAGATATTTACTTGGGATGATTTTGATGCGAAAACTGCATATTTTTATGAAGAGATTTAGCCCCCCATCCCCCCTGAAGGGGGGTTAAATTCAGCAACTATTAAGCCCCCTTTAGGGGGTTGGGGGCGAAATAAAGAAGAATAAAATATCCGCGAAAATCTGCGTGATCAGCGGGAAATAAAAAAATTGTCCCGCTGATTTCGCTGATAAACGCTGATTAAGAAAGCAATATTTATCTAAAAATCAATATCTCCATGAAAAAACTGATTATCACTACTTTACAGATCTTAACAGTCTGTTTAGCTTCTTTTGGCCAAAGGAAAACCGTTAATCTTCCGGATCTGCCGGGATATGTTACTCTTAAATGTGACTTCCACATGCATACTGTCTTTTCCGACGGAAATGTATGGCCTACAGTAAGAGTTGGTGAGGCATACCGGGATGGACTCGATGCTATCGCAATTACTGACCATCTTGAATATACTCCTAAAGAGGATTTCATACCTGTCGATCATAACGCAGCATGGAAAATTGCAGAAAACACTGCAAGAGATTTTAATCTTATCCTTGTACATGGAGCTGAAATCACCCGTAAAATGCCTCCCGGACATATGAATGCCCTGTTCATTCAGGATGCATCCCTTCTGACTGCCGATTCAGTGATGGATGTTTATGCTGCTGCGATTAAGCAGGGTGCATTTATCCAGTGGAACCATCCTGGCTGGAAATCGCAGGAACCAGATGGAATTCCAAAAATTTATGATATCCATAAAGCTCTTATCGAAAAAGGGTGGCTTCATGGTATTGAGTTTTTTAACGATAGTGAATACTATCCGTTGGTATTGACGTTCTGTAAGCAATATAATCTGGCAGTAATGTCAAACAGCGATAATCATGGAGTAATAAGCGAGGAATATTCAGATCCGGATTATACCAACAGACCAATGACTCTTGTGTTTGCAAAAGCAAGAACTCATGACTCACTGAAAGAGGCAATGTTTGCCGGACGGACCCTTGCATATTTCAGGGATATGATAGCCGGTAAGGAAGAATATGCAAAGCCATTCTTCTATCAATGCATTTCGGTAGGAAAACCTTACTACGAAAATGACAAGAACATCTATTTTGAAGTCGCAAACAGGTCGGATGTGCCATTTTATCTTGTGAATGGTATCCCCGAGGCTCCGCAATCAATAACACTTGCAGCAAATGGAATTACAAGAGTTGTTGTAAGCAGGAAAGTCGTTTCTCCACTTACCTATGATGTGAAAAATATACTTACCGGAGAGGAAGAGGTTCTGAAGATTGAATTAAGGTATTAGCCCCCCATCCCCCCTGAAGTGGGGTTAAATTCAGCAACTATTAAGCCCCCTTTAGGGGGTTGGGGGCAAAAAACAACAGAGGACACAGAGAAGACACAGAGATTCACAGAGCCTCCCCTCTAGAATTTTTCTTTTGCCAGTTTGAGGACATCATCGTCTTTAACTATCGGCTTAAGCCTGAATGAATATTCATATCTCTTTTCGAGCAGACGGTACTGGGGATGGATCTGAGCTCCCCATGAATCATCACCGCCAACACCCATCTGCCCGAGATCAACATTCAGGTTAACAAATTCACGAGGCTTGACATCATTGGTATGTGTATTTGCACTCTTTGCATCCTTGCGATATAGCGATAGTTTTCCCGGCGATTCAAAATCATCATGGATATTTTTGAGAGCCGCAAAACAGATAAGGGGATTGCCACTTACAAGAAGTCCTGTACCATTCTCATCAGTAAGGGTCAGCCAGCGTGTGTCGGTTTTATATCCGTTTTCCTGGGGACGTATATAAGGTACATACTGATCATCAACACTGCTTTCATAAAGTCCGACATCAGCCGATGTTTTTCTGTCGGAATAGTTTTCATGAGGTCCGCGTCCATACCATTTCAGGTTCATAAACTCTTCGGAAAGCTGCATTTGCATTCCCATTCTTGGTATTTCAGGAATTCTGTCTGAAACCTTCGAGAACTGGTTCTTAATAATTACATCCGCTGAACTGAAAACTGTATAAGTAGTCACACACCCGGCTATCTTTTCACCGTTATCCCCGGGAATGTCATATTCAAATGTAATGATCACTTTGCCAATTTCGGGCTGACTAATATTAGCTTTTTTAATTATGGCTTTTTCACCGGCTTTTTTCCAGACGCCAAGTTTTTTGTCCATGTCATACCCATAATCGTTGTCGGTCGGAGGTCTCCAGAAATCAGGTTCCGGTCCTTTATTAATAATTACGGCTCCTTTGCAGGTAAGAGATTCCATTCTTCCCTTTTCAAGGTCAAAGGCAATTTTCATATCACTGCCACTAACTTCAAGTTTATTACCTATGGTATTCGTCTGCAGTACTGCCAATTCGTCCCTTTTTGAAGTTACCGGTTTTCCTTCAATGGGCAATTTAAACTGGGCAGTGGCATATACATGATCCTCAGGAACATAATTCCATTCATCACCTCTGGATACTCTTATATTGAGGAAATACTCTGCCCCCGGGACAGCTTCAATTCCCGAAACCGGTATGGTTACAGTAGTATCCTGACCCGGACCAAAATCGGTAAATGAAAGCTTTCCTGATTTTACGGCGATACCATCGGACACAATATCCCAGTCAAAAACAAATTCTGACAGATTTGTAAAATAATATTTATTTTTGATCCTGACAGCACCTGTTACCAGATTAACAGGTTCAAAGCCAACATATTGATAGACCTTCTTAACTTCATTTAATCCGGGTTTGCCGGTTCTGTCAGGCCAGGTTAGTCCATTACAGCAAAAGTTACCATCACTTGAAATTCCTTCCTCACCAAAGTCACCGCCATATGCCCAGAATTTTTCTCCATTCTCATCGGTGACCAGCATTCCCTGGTCAACCCAGTCCCATACGAATGCTCCCTGCAGCTTTGGATACTTTTCAATCACATCCCAGTAATCCTGAAGATTACCTGTTGAGTTTCCCATTGCATGAGCATATTCACAAAGGATCAAGGGTCTGTCATTCTTTGGATCCTTTGCATAAGCCTCTATTTCCCAAATTCTTGCATACATCGGACAGACTATATCAGTATGTCTTTCAGTTGTATTGGTACTTTTCTCAGCACGTTCATATTGTACCGGACGGGTCAGGTCCCTTGCCTTTGTCCATTTATAGTTGGTCAGAAAATTGTGTCCGTCGCCGGCTTCATTACCCAATGACCATATGATCACAGAAGGATGATTTTTGTCCCTTTCTACCATTCTCTGCATTCTGTCGAGGTGTGCAGCAGCCCATTCCTTCTTATCAGCCAGAGTGACATCCTTCTCGTATCCAATACCATGCGATTCAATATTAGCTTCATCCACGAGAAAAAGTCCATATTTATCGCACATATCATACCAGAGCTCCTGCTGGGGATAATGAGAAGTCCTGACAGCATTTATATTGTTGCTCTTCATAACTCTTATATCCTTGAGAATTGTGGCTTCATCAATAACATGACCTGTAATATCATTATGTTCATGCATATTCGTGCCTTTTAAATATATTGGCACACCGTTCACATGAAGCTGTGAATTAAAAATTTCGACCTTTCTGAAGCCTGTTTTAGCGCTGACGCTTTCAAGGATATTTCCGGAATTATCTTTCAGGCTCAGGACAAGTGAGTAAAGATCCGGCGTTTCAGAAGTCCATTTCTTGACACCGGGGAGCTGTTTGGTGAAATTCACAGATGCCTTATTATCAGTCAGTTTAACGTCTTTTGATTCTGAATATACCTTCTGATCATCTTCAAACAGTGATGCTTCGATAATAAAATCGGTTGCATTGTTATCAGTACTTTTCAGTGATACATCAAGTTTCAGGAGCCCATCGGTATAGTTATTCTCCAGATCGCCCACAGCAAAAAAATCACTAATAAATGTTCTGGGGCGTGCATGAAGGAAAACACTCCGCTGGATTCCGCTCAGTCTGAAAAAGTCCTGGTCTTCGAGATAACTGCCGTCGCTCCATCTGTAGACTTCAACTGCCAGTGAATTATTTCCCTTTTTAAGATACCCTGTAATATTGAATTCTGCCGGCATCTTGCTGTCCTCGCTGTATCCGACCAGTTGTTCATTTACCCAAACATAAAAAGCAGAGCTCACGGCACCAAAATGAAGGAAAATCTCCTTGTCCTTCCAACCGGAAGGCACCTTAAAAATTCTCTTATATGAACCCACAGGATTCCAGAAATGAGGAATATTTGGTGGATTTTTCTCAAAAGGATAGGTGATATTCACATAAATTGGAACATCATAACCTTTCATCTGCCAGTTTGAGGGAACTTCAATTTCATCCCAGTCGCGTGTATCATAATCATCTTTAAAGAACCAGTAGGGTCTTTTGTCAGGAGAATCAACATAATGAAATTTCCATATGCCGTCAAGCAAAAGATAGTTGGGAGACTTCAGTTTATCTCCCCCCAGAGCTGACAGTTCATCGGGAAAACTTATCATTGTGGCATGTGGCGCTTCTCTGTTCTGACTGAACATTTCCGGGTTTTCCCAGTCACGAGGTTCGTTCTCGGTAAAAGAGATGTCTTCGTATTTACTGTATTTTTTGCATGCTGAAAATAAAAGAGCTGTCGCAAGGAAATAGAAATGCAGTTTCTTCATGTGTATAGAATTGAATTAAAATAACTTAAAAAATAGCCGGCATTGAGTCCATTGGTACTTTCAAATCATCTTCCCCTTAACCTGTATCCAAGCGAAAGCTGTAAAAAGTTGTTGTACCACGGATCGATGTACAGCACATCAGTTGTTGCAGGAGAGATACCGAATACATATCTGACAGTCAGGTTTATACGATTCGGCAGATTGGCTTCAACTCCACAGGCAACGCCCAGATCAAAGAAATTATAATAATCATTGATTTCTGTTTTTACGTCAGCTGCCAGATCTTTTTGCATTGCCCTGAGCCTGAATCCGATCTGAGGTCCGGCCTGGATATTGATAAATCTTGCAGGTTGATATTTGATAATCAAAGGAATATCTATATAAGTCAGTAAATCTTTCATGTCATCATAAAAATCTTTCCAGTGCACGCCCTTGCCTGATATCATTAATTCAGGCTGGACGGCAAGAAAATTGAAAAAGTAATAATTGCAATAACCTCCGCCATTATAACGGATAATATTCTGTATATCATAATCTACGCCGCTTACAGAAGTGGACTGGCTCGAAAGATTCACTCCTGCCTTCACACCAAAGCCAAACTTAGGTTCTGAACGTCTGAAGTATCTTCCTTGTGCGTCAGTATTGACAGTATTTACCAAAATTATTGGTAATACAAGAAGAAATATATTCTTTTTCATTTGCTTATCTCTTTGCGTAAAATCATCTTAAAATTAACGAAAAAATAGACTTGAACCAAAAAAATGACTTCAGAACAGACCCGAGATACGTCCATTATTATCTATATCAATTTTTTCTGCAGATGGTATATTGGGTAGTCCGGGCATTCTCATTATTGTACCTGCGATTGGTACGATAAAGCCGGCACCTGAAGAGAGCTCCACTTCCCTTATCTTAATTGTAAAACCCTGCGGCCTGCCTCTTCTGTTCTGGTCATCAGACAATGATTTCTGTGTTTTTGCAATACAGACCGCCAGATTGCCAAATCCAAGCCGGTCAATCCTGTCAAGCTGATTTTTGGCTTTTACTGTATATTCGACATGGTCGGCACCATACATTTTCGAACAGATAATTTCGATTTTCTTTTCAAAAGGCCATTCCAGGTCATACAGCGGTTTATAACAATTGGTGCACTCGGATATTTCACTCAGGACCTTATAGGCGAGATCAACAGCGCCCTCTCCTCCCTCAGCCCATGCTTCGTTCAAAGCAACTTTGACATTGCGTGATTCACAATGTTTTATAAGTAGATCAAGTTCTGCGGCTGTATCTGAATCAAACCTGTTAATTGCAATTACAGGCCTGAAACCAAAGTATCTCATATTTTCAATATGCTTGTCAAGGTTATCAAATCCCCTTATCAGAAAATCGGTATTTTCATTATTTAATGATGACAACTTTGCTCCTCCATGGTATTTCAGAGCCCTGACAGTTGCCACGATCACAACAGCACTGGTGTTAAGATTTCCGATACGAGCCTTTATGTCAAAGAATTTTTCTGCTCCAAGTTCACTGGCAAAACCAGCTTCAGTAACGACATAATCACTAAGCGACAGACCTGTCTTCGTAGCAATTAATGAGTTGGTTCCCTGGGCAATATTTGCAAAAGGTCCTCCATGAATAATTGCCGGAGTACCTTCAAGTGTCTGAACAAGGTTAGGTTTTATGGCATCTTTAAGAAGGGCGGCCATGGCACCATTTGCCCTGAGTTCGCGGGCAAAAACAGGCTTATCGGCATAAGTATATCCGACAAAAATATTCCCCAGCCTCTCTTTAAGATCGTTCAGGTCCTTTGCCATGCACAAGGTGGCCATCACTTCCGATGCAGCAGTTATTTCAAATCCCGACTGACGTGGAACTCCCTCTGTAGTTCCTCCAAGTCCGATGACTATATCTCTCAGCGATCTTTCATTCATATCCATCACTCTTTTCCATTCGATGGTCCTGGGGTCGATACCCAGATTACCATCAGTATTCTTAAGCTGAATATTGTTATCAATAATTGCTGCAAGAAGGTTATGAGCCTTTTCAACAGCTGATATATCGCCCGTAAAGTGCAGGTTGATATCCTCCATAGGAATTACCTGCGAATATCCGCCGCCGGCAGCACCGCCTTTGATACCGAATACAGGGCCGAGCGATGGTTCACGCAGTACAACAGTTGTTTTCCTGCCTATCCGGTTCAAAGCCTGGGCCAATCCTATTGAAGTTGTAGTCTTACCCTCGCCCGACGGAGTTGGTGTTATAGCCGTAACAAGGATCAATTTTGCATTTCTGGCACGTTCCTCATCAATAAAGTGCAAAGGGATTTTTGCCTTGAATTTGCCATACAATTCCAGATCATCTTCAGGTATACCCAACATATGTGCAATTTCAACAATTGGCCTTATTCTGGCTTCCTGCGCAATTACTATATCCTGCTTCATACTGACTGCTTTTATTATTGTACGGGAAAGATAACAAACTTTCCTTTTTCTCCCAAAGTGCCGCTTTCTCCCTTTAGCAAAAGTCAGGTCCCGGAATATTTTTTTTGCCATCAACCGGATTTTTTTTATCTTGATAGATTATTTAACTTTTAAAACCTGGCGGTTATGGATAATGAAATTAAAAACCTTTACACTGATTTTAAAGACGGCCGTGTGAACCGGCGAATGTTTCTCAGGAAGCTTGCCATTATAACAGGCAGCAGTGCTGCAGCGCTTGCTTTGTTCCCAGTCCTTGAAGATAATGAATTAAAAGCAGCGGCAAAACCTGAAAAAGAACCAGCCCTGATAACTGAATTTATAAAGTATCCTGCTGAGACAGGGGAAATGAGAGCTTTTCTTGCCAGGCCTAAAAAGGGCAAGAAATTCCCGGCGGTGATTATTATTCATGAAAACAGGGGACTAGTACCTCATATCCAGGATGTAACACGGAGAATGGCAAAAGAGGGATTTCTTTCGATTGCTCCCGATGCACTTTCACCTCTTGGAGGAACACCTGAAGATATCAGCAATGTCGGCGCCATGTTCAAGCAACTTAACAGTGAACAGACGACAAAGAACTTTGTCGCTGCTGTAAAATATCTGAAAACACATCCGCTCTCAACAGGTAAAGTCGGATGCACAGGTTTCTGCTGGGGTGGCGCCATGACAAACCAGGTGGCGGTCAACTCACCGGACCTGAATGCTGCTGTGCCATATTATGGCAGACAGCCTGTAGCCGAGGACGTTGAAAAAATAAAAGCTCCGGTTATGGCTCATTATGCAGGTAACGATGCCGGCATAAACGCGGGAATACCGGCTTTTGAAGAAGCACTGAAGAAATATAACAAAGAGTATCAGATATTTATTTATGAAGGAGCCAATCATGCCTTCAATAACGACTCAAATCCTGAACGCTATAATGAACAGGCTGCAAAACTGGCATGGAGCCGGACTGTGGCTTTCTTTAAAGAGAAATTAAAATAACATAATTCAACATCCTGCATGTTTTTTCGCCCCCTTCCCCCTGAAGGGGGTTTGATAAGGGTTTGTATTTAAATAAGTCCCCTTCAGGGGATTTAGGGGCGGATTTTATTGAAAGAATGTAATATCTTTCTATTTGGTTTTCTCCCACGATTCAGCTATCGCCTCCACAAAGGGCCGGCAATGGTTGAAAAATAATTTATAGCCGCTGCACAGATAGTTCAATCCGGGCTCGCCGTCAGGAGCATTGATAAACCTGTTTTTCGGGCATTCACCGTTACACATCGGCTTCACCTCGCAATCGACGCAATAACTGGGCAGTGTAAGGGATTTTGCCAGTCCGAAACTCTTCTGTTTTTTACTATCCAGGAATCCGGCTACTGAGCCTTCTTTAATAGTCCCAACCAGGTGATCGTTGTCAACATAATGATCGCATGAGTAAAAATCACCGTTATGCTCCACCACGGGAACTCCACCGCAGTTCTCCTTAAAAATGCACAACGTGTGCTCCTGATTAAATGCTGTCCTTGCTGCTTCCTCAAAAATCTGGATCTTAATTTCACCGATATCCCTTTCAACCCACTCATCGAAAACTGAATTCAGGAACAGCCCAAATTCTTCTGAAGGAACGGAGATCCTGCTGACTCCCGACTTTGTACCTGGCCGTCTTTCAACAAGCGGCAGGAAAGTAATATATTTTGCCCCAAGGTCTTTGAAGAAACTATAGACAACAAGAGGGAATTTAACGTTGTATGAACTGACCACACAGAGGATTTCACAGACGATATTTTTGCTCCGGAGGATTTCAAAGCTTCTCAGAACCTTATGCAGCGATGGTTTGTTATCGGCTTTGATCCTGAAATGGTTGTGAAGATCACCCGGACCATCTATACTTATTCCAACCATAAATTTTTCTTCTGCCAGGAAAGATGCCCAGGTTTTATCAATTAGCGTTCCGTTTGTCTGAATTCCGTTTATAATTGTGCGCCCGCCAGGTTTATGTTTCTTTTGAAGATCAATGATCTTCCTGAAGAAATCAATACCAGCCATTAAGGGTTCTCCTCCATGCCATGAAAAACTTATTGTCTCTTCTGTCGAGGCTTCAATATGCTGAACGATATATCTTTCAAGAATATCATCGCTCATGATGAAGGATCCTTTCGCCTGATACAAGGCTTTCTTATCAAGGTAATAACAATATTTGCACCGGAGGTTGCAAACAGCTCCCACAGGTTTTGTAAATATTTGAAACTCACGGTTTTTCTTCTCCATTTAGAAAACGACTCACTTGTTTATTACTCTTTTCTTAACCTTGGTGTCCTTTTGTGATTTCTTTCGTAACCTTTGTGGTTAAATCTCTTTTTTACCACAAAGTAATATAAAGGTTACACTAAGTATCACAAAGAAATTAACTATCCCAAAAGATAATGTTTTTTGCTCCGGATCCCGGAATACTCATCCTGATCCTCCAATCCACCGGATAATAATTGTTTATCCTGCTACCTATATTATTGCAGAAGCCAAGGTTAATGCCCATATATGTCGGTATGAACCAGCCTTTTGGAATATCCAGAGACACGATATTGTCACGCCGCAGGTATGCCAGTGATTGGCTGTGATCGAGCTCAGCTTTATGAAATGCATCTTTTCTTATACCATCCGAAAGAGCCAGTTCATGAGCCGGAATATGATCATTTCCTTTAACGGTACATATTCTGGTTCCTTTACCTATGATCTTCAGGCAACCGTTAAGTAAATAATAGTCTTCTGCCCTGCCCGCAAAAGAATGGATTTCTTCTCCGCTTCTGATAATGTTTTCAGACGGAAAAGTTGTCCATTCTTTTGTAATTTCGAGGTCAGTCCTTTTCAGGTCACCGGTTTGCTCCTTCTTAATTCCAGTCTTCATTCCACTTGATTTCCCGGTATTCCTTATCACGGAAATAAACAATCCGTCTCCTCTTATTCTTCCCGG
>Ga0113563_10000145_pt1 | contig 28082 bp, 24 predicted proteins | sample Mud3Dept3metaG_FD_80117 | JGI IMG/M metagenome (GOLD analysis project Ga0113563, IMG submission 80117) | Freshwater wetland microbial communities from Ohio, USA, analyzing the effect of biotic and abiotic controls - Mud 3 Core 4 Depth 3... | ecosystem: Environmental > Aquatic > Freshwater >... | reverse complement strand
GTCAACCAGGGGCCATATATAACATTGGGAGTGGTAAGGGCAGAAGCAACAAGGAAGTGCTCGACGAGATTCGCCCTTATGCCGAGTCTCTAGGACTCCCGCTGCAGATCGAGACATTGCCCGCACGGCGATTTGATGTCGAGGCCAATGTGTTGGATAGCACAAAACTGCACGATGATACTGGTTGGAACATCCGCATCACGTTTAATGAAGGAATCAAACGGACATGGGATTGGTTTGCCATGAATATGAATCTGTGGGCAGAGTGAAGAGAAACTAAGAGATGAACATCCTATTTTGCTGCGAGTTTTATGCGCCAAGCGTAGGTGGCGTTCAGGAGGTCATGCGGCAACTTGCCGAACGGTTAGTTGTGCGTGGTCACTCTGTGACGGTTGCAACTACGGCCATTCCAATTCGCGGATTTAAAGAGCTAAATGGTGTTCAAATTCGGGAATTTTCAATTTCAGGAAATCTTGCCAATGGGATGAAGGGAGATCTGGAGAGCTATCGGCAATTCGTTACGGATACCGCCTTTGATGTGGTGATGATCAAGGCAGCTCAGCAATGGACGTTCGATGCTCTCTGGCCGGTGCTATCGCGGATTCCTGGCAGGAAAGTCTTTATCCCATGCGGATATTCTTGTCTCTACGAGCCTGACTATGCCAGCTACTTTCAAGAGTTGCCTGCGATCCTCAGACAATTCGATCACCTTATTTTCTATGCATCCGAGTATCGCGACATTCGTTTCGCCAGACAGCACGGACTCACAGATTTCTCCATTATCCCAAATGGAGCCAGTGAAGTAGAGTTTAGCATCACGCCTGACCCCTCGTTCCGGCACCGATATGGCTTGTGCGACGAGGACCTTCTATTCCTGACCGTAGGAAGCCCAGCTCGAATGAAAGGGCATTGCGAAATCGCAGAGGCGTTTTTACGGGCCGACTTCTCTGGGCGTCCAGCAACACTTCTTTTGAATTCGGGTACAAGTCTAGCGAGACAAACATGTTCCGTTGCCTCATCGATAGGCTTTAAGTCGCGCGAATACTGGCGTGTAGTGCGAGAAATAGGCGGGAGCGATGGATTAATGCCTATGGCGATGTATGTAGGGCACGGGGTTCTCAACAAAATGGGCATCCGTGTCGGACGATATGCACGTATCAGTGAAGGACGCCAGAATGTTGTCATGGATAATATGCCAGATCTCATAGACAAGATTCACAGCCAGCACAGTTGCAAACGGGTTGTGCTGACGGACCTCCCTCGCGCTGACTTGGTACAAGCCTATGTGCATGCGGATCTGTTTGTGTTTGCCTCCTATGTGGAATATTCCCCTCTTGTACTATTTGAATCAGCTGCTGCCGGGACTCCATTTCTGTCTGTTCCGGTGGGCAACGCTGCAGAAATAGCTGAGTGGACCGGTGGAGGAGTGATCTGTCCGGCATCGCAGGATGAGCGCGGATATACGAAAGTAGATCCTAAGGTGTTTAGTGAGGAGTGGTCACATTTAGCCAATAACAGAGCGTATCTGCGTCAACTGGGCGGAGTTGGAAAACAGAATTGGGATGCCCGTTTCACATGGGAGAAAATTACGGGTCAATATGAAAACGTATTTCGTAAGGTTGCCACTTATGCGCGGGCTTAGAGGGCTTTTTGGTTCACAGCCTGGCCCTCTTCCAGCAATACGGATTCAGGGCCCTGCTGTGAATACCCATTGTACTGAGTTCGAGGTCAATAATTGGATTGTTTCGGAGTTTGTCGTAGGCACACTGGTGCCCATTGTCGGGGTACATCCGTTTCCTCTCAATGAGCTATTTTTGATGGTGTCCGCGGTCTGTAGGCTTAAGCCAGATTACATTGTAGAGTGGGGAACCCATCTTGGGATGTCCGCCAGAATCTTCTATGAGACCTCGAAGCGGTTTGGATTAGACATCGCGATCCATTCAGTGGATTTGCCTGATGATACAGTCCATCAGGAGCACCCTGGCCTGCAGCGAGGGATGTTGGTGAAAGGATTGCACGAGGTGACACTTCACCAAGGAGATGGGCTCACCGTTTGCCTTGAAATCCATAACCGTATTGGGAAGCCCAATGCGGCGCTTGTGTTTATTGATGGCGACCATAACCAAGCCTCTGTAAAACGAGAGCTGGCCGGTGTGATGACACATATGCCAGACGCGAACATCCTCTTGCACGATACGTTCTATCAGTCTGAAAAGTCTGGCTACAACGTTGGACCGTATAAGGCTATTGCCGAGGCCATGGCTGTTGCCCCCGATCGCTATCGCAGACTCTCGACTGACACGGGATTGCCTGGGATGACCTTGCTGTATCAACTCACTCAATCTAAGGTGCCTGGTTTGTGAGGAAAGTAGAATAGTCATGCGTATTCTTTATGCTGCGATGAAATATGACTATGGCAAGCCGGAACAAGGGTTCAGTTTTGAGCATTACAATTTCTATCACTCGCTCCTCCATATGGGGCACGACATCCTATACTTCGATTATATGACGCTCATGCAGCAGCATGGGCGAGACAGGATGAACCGACGGTTGAAGGAAGTGGTCGCATTGGAAAAGCCTGATCTGTTGTTCGCGATTCTGTTCACTGATCAATTTGATCCATTGGTGCTGCACGAACTCACTGAGACGCGTCTTCAGACCGTGAACTGGTTTTGTGACGACCATTGGCGATTTGATAACTACTCACGCGATTGGGCGCCTTGTTTTACGTGGGTTGTCACGACGGCGGCCAGCGCGCTACCCAAGTATGCAAGTCTTGGCTATTGCAACGTCATCAAGAGTCAGTGGGGGTGTAACGACGTGTTGTACCGCAAGATGAATATGCCGATGAAGTACGATGTGTCGTTTGTCGGCCAGCCCCATGGCAACCGCCGACAGGTGATTGCCGCTTTACGGAAGGCGGGTATCAACGTTTATGTATGGGGCGGTGGTTGGGAATCCGGTCGTTTATCACAGGAAGAGATGATCCGCGTATTCAATCAGAGTCGCATCAATCTTAATCTGAGTAATGCATCGAAGCCGACTGATGCATCACTGCCGGTCATCCCTCCCACAGTTTGTCCGAGCGATACAGTTCGCAGCCGGCTCTCTCGCTCTCTGGATGTGGTTCCATTCGGATCGCAGGTGAAGTTAATGAGGAAGAGCTGGTTCTCGGGACTGTGCGGCCCCCTCACTGCTTCACCCGAATCAGAGCCAACGGAGAATCCTGATGTGCACTACAGTGATCAGATCAAGGGGCGTAATTTTGAAGTTCCTGGTTGTGGGGGATTTTTGTTAACGGGAATGGCCGAAAATCTGGGACAGTATTATGAGATAGGTAAAGAAGTTGTGTGCTTTGACGATCGACATGACCTTATTGAAAAGGTTCGCTATTTTTTGAAGCACGAGGATGAGCGGGCGGTGATTGCTAAGGCCGGCTACGAACGGACATTGCGCGAGCATACGTATGCCCGCAGATTCAGCGAAATATTTGAGCAGATAGGGGCGCCAGAGCCTCAATGCCTTAACAGGGTAGGTCAAGGAGTACATCTAGGCTGCACCATCGAGGTGCAGTGAATGAAGCCGGCACCTCGTGTCAGTTTCCTTATGGCGGTCTATAATGGGGAAACGTATCTGGACGAGGCGATTCAAAGCGTTCTGAATCAAACGTTCACCGACTTTGAGTTCATTATCATCAATGACGGCTCTGTTGATGAGACGGCTCAGGTCATTGAGCGCTATCAGAGACTGGATGGTCGCATCCGTGCATATGCGCAACCCAATCGCGGACTAGTGGTGGCGCTCAATCGTGGCCTAGAGCTGGTTCGTGGTGAGTATGTTGCTCGGATGGATGCCGATGACATTAGTGTCCCTGAGCGAGTAGCCGCACAGGTGGCGTTCATGGACGCGCACCCGGAGGTGGGGATTTGCGGGACATGGATTGAGACGTTTGGAAGTGGTGGGACCGTTGTACGGCGGTATCCCGCCGATGATGCCACGATTCGCAGTTGGCTGCTGTTTGAGTCGGTTTTGGCGCATCCTTCGATCGTGATGCGCAGGGAGCTACTCGCGAAAGCCGGCCTTTCCTATGACGCCGGTTCTGTTCATGCCGAAGATTATGATCTCTGGGTACGAGCGGCTCGTCACATGGCCCTGGCCAATATCCCGGAGGTTTTACTTCGTTATCGGCTCCATCCACAACAAGTGGTGCAAAAACATGAAGCTGTGAAACTTGCTTCTGCCAAGCTTATCCGCCTCGCTCAGCTGGAATGTCTGAGAATCCGACCCACGAACGATGAGTTCACGCTCCATCAAGCATTGAGTACATGGCAGTTTCTGGCGACACCGGATTTCATCGGTGCCAGCCTCGCATGGCTGCACAAGCTTAAAGCGGCCAACGACGTGGTCGGCATCTACCCGGAGACGGTCTTTTTAAGGGTGTTGGGCGAGCGCTGGGCTGCGTTGTGCGCCACGGCGACCCCCTTGGGCCTATGGACATTGAAGACGTTCCAGCGCACGCCGCTCAGCGCAGGGGCGGGATTGACGTGGAAACAGATGATCAAATTTGCAGTCAAGTGCGGGATCAGACATAGGTTGCATGTCTAAAAAGATCGCGATCGTGTCGAGCTCATGCCCTCCTCTCAGCGCCGGAGGAGTGGCCAGCTCGCATTACCATTTATATCGCGCACTGACGCAAAAAGGATTTCAAGTACGGCTCTATACGTTTGAGGATTATCAGGTGGCATTGAATGAAAACGGTGTCACGAGGATGGGGATGTCTCCCGGCCTCGTGAATGGGCTACGGCGTCTGATCGGGTGGTACTTTCGAATCGTCGATCCGTCGAAAATCGTCTATCACTTTGCAGATGTGGCGGTATCTGCGTGGCCCTGCATGAGGCTCAATTCAGCCATCAGAGATTTTCAGCCAGATGTCCTGATCCTTCCGGACCACGGATGTCCTGGTTTGTTTATCGCCAAACCAAAGGGGTGTCGGACCATTTTGATCTCCCATCACAATCCGGCTCGGTTTTTGAACAATCCCCTGTGGGGCCTTCACTCCGAACGCGACGCCAGGCTGGCAGTGGCTTGCGAGAATAAGGTCTTGCGGAAAGTCGATGCTGTGGTGTGCCCGTCGCAGTATATGCAGGAGATGTTCAACAAGACGTATGTCTACTCCGGGCCGGTCACGGTTATTCCTAATATGGTCGACGTCGAATTGATTGCGTCGATTTCATCTCATGATATTCGAGGCAAGCTCGCTCTTCCAGACGACTCTGTCGTGATTTACATTCCGTCTGCGGGAAGTGAGTACAAGGGTTCTCGTTTCGTGTTTGAGATAGTGAGGAGAATTTCTTCTTACGCCACGAAGGATATCGGATTCTACCTGTCAGGGAGCATCACCCCCATGCTGGCATATGAGCTTCGGTTTGCTCCCTCTAATGCCAAAATCTATGCTCCAGGGCAGGTCAACTATCCTGAGAATCTGGCGATCGTAAAGGCCTGTTCATTTGGGATATCGCCCACACTTATCGAAAACTTTGGCATGGCGCTTCTTGAAGCGAGCATCTGTGGTGTGCCGATGGTTGCCTTTGATGTCGGCGGTAACGCTGATGTGGTGAGCAACGGCAGGAGCGGCGTTCTCGTTCCCTTTCTTGATTTCGAAGCACTTATTCAATCGGCCTGCCGCCTACTGGATGCGGAGTATCGTGCAAACTTGCGGTCCGAGGCGGTATCGTATGCCGCCGATAGATTCAGCAGCGATCTGACCGTTGAGAAGTTTGTCAGCTTGATGCAGTAGCTCCCCTCATGAAATTTCTGATTATCAACACCGATTATCCTGACTTTCTGCATTGGTTCTATGCGCAGCATCCAGGATTGGAAGATCGGCCGTACAAAGAGCAGCTAGATGCTCGATCAGAGAGCCTCTTTGGGGTGGCCGACTTCTATTCGACAAATTTGATCCAACTTGGACACGAGGCGAGAGAACTTCATGCCAATAATGAATGGATTCAGAGGGCATGGGCCAGAGAACATCACATCATGGTTCATGAGCCGGCCATCGCGGTTCGGAAAGGTACCAGCTTGCTGAGGCGGGTTCCAGCGGTTGCCGCGAGTGCGCCAGTTCGCTGGTTAAAATCTTGCGCCTGGCCGCTGCTGCGTCAACGTATGGAGCAGGATGACAGCTGGTTTTATGCGATTCTTTCTGCGCAGATCAAACACTACAGGCCCGATGTCATCTTGAATCAAGATATGGGAGGGGTCAGCGCCACGTTCCTCGCAGAGATGAAACCGCATTATCGATTTCTCATTGGTCAACACGCGGCTACGCGGCTCACGATGGATTCTAGTTTCCAGTGTTATGATTTGATGATTTCCTCTTTTCCTCCGACGGTTGATTTTTTTCGGCGACGAGGATTTTTAGCAGCGCTCAACCGCCTCGGATTCGATTCGCGTATTCTGGCGAGACTTCGCCCTACTCAACAAAAGTTTGACGTCGCGCTAGTGGGGAGCTTCGCTGATGTCCATAGTAGTCGAGTCGCACTCTTGAACGAACTATATGCGAAGTTACCTCGGCCAGAAACCATAAAGGTATGGGCTCCCACAGTCGGCCATCTCCCTGTAGAGTCACCAATTAGGCGTCATTACATGGGACCTGCGTGGGGATACCACATGTACGAAATTCTGAATGATTCCAAGATGACTCTCAATCACCATGGGGACGTCCTTCCTTATGCGAATAATATGCGTTTGTTCGAATCGACAGGGACCGGCACGTTGCTCATTACTGACTGGAAGGAGAATCTTTACGAGATGTTTGAGTCGGGCAAAGAGGTTGTGACCTATCGAACCCCCGAAGAATGTGCCGAGAAAATTCAGCACTATTTAACCCATGAGGCAGAGCGACAGACTATTGCGTCTGCGGGCCAGGCACGGACTCTCCGTGATCACACCTATCAGTGTCGCATGCAGGAGTTCATGGGTCTCGTTTGCAGATATATTTGAAAAACTTGCCAAAAACCCCGCCATCCTGCAGGCTTACTCTATTCGTTCATCGCCCATATGCCGTTGTGGCTCTCCCAAGCTCCGTGGGTCAATCCGACCTACTTTTCCTACCTTGAGAGCTCAGCGGTAGTTTCAGTGGAAATAAGGCGCGTGTTGGGTTTGTGGTCTTCGAGCGCTAGATTTGAGCCACATTCTCCAAGGGTTTTAACTGCACATAGGACCAAAGTTATCCAACGATCTCTGGTGAAAGCTCTATGGTCGTTTCAAAAAGAGTGAGCCTGAAGAGTGGTTGCAGGGTGTTGGCCTGGTGAAGAATTCCATGATGATGCCCGTGTCGTTCCTTGTTCTTGTGGGGTCGTCCCACATTAGCCGGGTACAAAGAGCATCATACCCTGGAGTCTACCCATGCGCGCACTGCTGAAAGCCACCTTGCCTGTACGCGTGCAACAGCTTCTAAAACGATGGTTGACGCGGTCGGTTTATCACAAACAGCCCGAGATACCGGTGGAAGAGTATGAGGTTCTGAAGGGGCAAGTTCCTAGTGAATCGAACCATGGATGGCAGGCTCCTGGCACAGCAAGACGGCAACTCGACGCCTTTGCTCCCATTTTGCACGAGATGCGGGAAGGCAAACTGCGTGAAGATTTCGCCGCTCTCGTCGAGGCAATACATCTGACTCATATGGATGACCCCCTCGTTGTCGAGGTGGGTTGTGGAAGTGCCTGGAATAGAGAGGTGTTAGGGAGGTTTTCGAATGCCACAGTACGGTATGTGGGGCTGGACTACGGAGTTGAGATGCTCAAGACGGCACACGCAACGTATCCTGGCGTTATCGCGTTGGTGGGAGATGCCACTGAGTTGCCGTTTCGAAATGGGTCGATTGACATTCTTGTTTCCGGAACTCTCTTGATGCATCTGATGTCGTACCAAAAAGCAGTCGAAGAAAGTCGTCGTGTCTCGAGGCGCTGGTGTATTTTTCACACGGTCCCGCTGCTACAGACCAGGGAAACGACTGTGTTGCGAAAAGATGCCTATGGACAGCCAACGCTTGAGATTATCTTCAATAATGCTGAGCTTCATGCCATCTTCACTGCGAATGGTTTGAGGGTTCGTGCCGCCATCGACAGCTTGCCGTACGATTTGGAGCCTGTCCTTGGTGAGCCGACCGTTACAAAAACATTTGTGTGTGAAGTCGCAGATCGATGATGCGTGCGAATTTAGGATGTGGGAATCAGATTTGCCCGGGCTGGATAAACATAGACATCGTCCGCACCGGCCCGAGCGTCGTGGCTCATGACCTTTCAACGGGCATTCCATTGCCGAATGCGAGCTGTGAGGTCGTCTATCACTCGCATGTTCTGGAGCACCTGAAGCGACCCGATGCACAATTCTTTATGCGCGAATGTTTTCGTGTGCTGAAGCCTGGCGGTATTCTCAGGGTTGCGGTACCGGATCTTGAGCAGGTATGCCGCCAGTATCTTCTGACGCTTGATCAAGCGTTGGCCAAAGAGGCTCGTGCCGCATATGACTATGAGTGGATCATGCTGGAACTCTTTGACCAAATAGTCCGACCGCAGAGCGGTGGGAGCATGCACGCATACCTACAGCAGAATCCGCTACCGAATGAAACGTTTGTGTATGAGAGAATCGGCGAAGTGGGCCGTCAAATGGTCTCCTCACTTCGCGCATCAGTTGGCCAAGTGGGGTATTCATCGGGGGACCTCAGTCTTGGCATCGCGGCATGTCTAAGAAAAATGGGGTGGCGTATGGGGGCGCAGCTCATCCAAAAGCTAGTCTTCTGGGCCAGCGGACGTCGATTCATAGAGGCCTACCGACTTGGACGGTTTCGAATGGGAGGAGAAGTCCATCAGTGGATGTACGACCGATATTCTCTCGCGCAGTTGATGATGTCCGTCGGGTTGAAGGATCCACGCCAAGAGTCAGCGCTGACCAGTAGGATTCTCGGATGGACAGATGTGCCGCTCGATGTTCTTCCGGATCGGACAGTGAGAAAACCGGACTCGCTCTTTATGGAAGCGCTGAGGGCCAACTGACTCTTGCGAGCGATCGTCATAGTGGGATCTTGGCAATGGAGTGAAAAGGAACAACCGGGTTTAACGATGGTAGAGAACATCTTTCGGGGGCGAAACGTCATGATTACGGGGGGGCTTGGCTTTATCGGGTCGAATTTGGCGAAGCGTTTGGTTGATTTGGGTGGCCAGGTGACGGTCGTCGATAGTTTAGTGCCTGAGTATGGTGGAAATCTTTATAACGTCGATGGATTCAGAGATCGTCTGCGCATCAATATTTCCGATGTGCGAGATCGCTATAGCATGCAATATCTGGTTGAAGGGCAAGACTATCTGTTCAATTTGGCAGGGCAGACGAGTCATATGGATTCGATGGAGGATCCGGGTACAGATTTGGAAATTAATTGCCGCGCGCAACTGTCAATTCTTGAGATCTGTCGACATCATAATCCTCGGATCAAGATCGTCTTTGCGAGCACGAGGCAGATTTATGGCAAACCAGATTACTTGCCCGTGGATGAGGCCCATCCGTCGAGGCCTACGGACGTTAATGGCATCAACAAGATGGCGGGAGAGTGGTATCACATTCTGTACAGTAACGTGTATGGCCTTCGGGCTTGCGCGCTACGCTTGACCAATACGATCGGTCCCCGTATGCGAATCAAGGATGCACGTCAGACGTTCTTGGGGGTGTGGATACGTCTTTTGCTTGAACGCAAGCCTTTTGAAGTATGGGGCGGGGACCAATTGAGAGATTTCACGTATGTGGACGATGTCGTTGAGGCCTGTCTGCTGAGTGCGGCCAGCGAAGAAACCAATGGCCAGGTTTTTAATCTCGGAAGCCACGAGGTCATCAGTTTGAAGGATCTGGCAGAGATGCTCGTCGAGGTCAATGGTGAGGGGCAGTACACACTCAGGACATTTCCTCCAGATCGTAAACGGATCGACATCGGAGACTATTACGCAGATTTCAGCCGCATCCGGTCCGTGGTTCAGTGGGAGCCTGCCGTGTCTCTTCGGGATGGACTTGCCAACACCATCTCTTATTACCGTGAACATCGTGAGCATTATGTGTGAACAATTCGAGGACGAGACGTTCGAATCATGATTCCGCAGACCAACCCTGGCGCAAGCTATCGTGCACACCAGACAGAGATTGATGACGCTGTGGCTCGCGTCATGCAGAGTGGAGTGTACATCCTCGGGAAAGAAGTTTCGGTATTTGAGAAAGAGTTTTCCTCCTATCTGGGAGCCCAGTGCGGGATCGGCGTCGGGAGCGGAACTGACGCACTTCATATCGCGCTCCGAGCGTGTGGCGTTGGGACCGGTGACAGGGTGGCGACGACTCCGCTGACCGCGTCGGCTACAGCAGCAGCAATTGAGATGGCAGGAGCGATCCCGATGTTTGTCGACGTTGATCCCGACACCGGCCTTCTCGACCCCGAGCGGCTTGAACGAGCGATCAAGGGTACTGGGTCTCAACGACTGAAAGCGATCGTCCCTGTCCATCTCTATGGCTATCCAGCCGATATGGAGGCGATTACGGCGTTGGCCAATCGGTATGGGCTGATGGTGATCGAGGACTGTGCGCAGTCTCATGGCGCGTCGATTGACCTGAGGAAAACGGGTACTTGGGGGAATATGGCAGCCTTCAGTTTTTACCCCACGAAAAATTTGGGTGCGCTGGGCGATGGTGGGGCTGTCATCACAAATGATCGGAGTCTGTCGGAGAAGGCGCTACTCTTGCGCGAATACGGGTGGCGCGAACGGTATGTCAGTGAACGAGCCGGGTTGAACTCTCGGCTGGATGAGATGCAAGCCGCGATTCTCCGAGTCAAGCTGCCATATCTCGATCATGAGAATAACCGGCGACGCGAAGTAGCCGAGCTGTACTCGCATGCCCTGTCAGGGACGACTCTGGAAACGATCCGGCCAACTGCGAAGGTGCAGCATGTGTATCATCAATATGTGGTGATGTGCGATCGACGGGATGAACTTCTAGCCTTTCTGAAAATGGAGGGCGTGAGGGCGTTGATTCACTACCCGGTACCTCTTCACCGGCAGCCGGCCTATCGCTCACGAAGGCCTTTGCAGGAGGATGCATTGGGCAATAGCGAGAGGCTTTGCGGACGAGTTCTGAGTCTCCCCATGTTCCCTGAATTGACGAACGAACAGGTGGACAAGGTTATTCAAGTAGTCAAACAATGGGAGACGACTATCAGGGTACCTGCATGACGCGCTATTTCTGCACCTATTTCGATAGGAATTATCTGTCCAGAGGGCTCGCCCTCTATCGGTCTCTCCAACGAGCGTGTCCGTCCTTTGAGCTCTGGATTCTCTGCCTGGACGCGGTGTGTCATAGAGTGCTTTCAGAATTGCGGTTGTCCGGGATGTATCTAATCTCTCTGGAGGAGCTTGAGGAGAGCGATCACGAGTTGTATGCAGTTAAAAGCACCAGGTCGCTGCTTGAGTACTATTTCACGTGCTCACCGTGCTTGCCGTCATTTGTACTGGGTCGCCATACGCATGTAGATCGGATAACGTATCTGGACGCAGATGTGTATTTCTTTCGCGATCCGTCGGATCTATTTGACGAGATCGAGCATTCTTCCATCGCCATTATCCCTCATCGATTTCACCCCACATTCGTAGACAGAGAACAGTTTGGAATTTATAACGTGGGATGGGTCTCATTTCGCCGCGATGAACCAGGCATAGCGTGCCTATCTAAATGGAGGGAGCAATGTTTGGACTGGTGCTATGTTCGGTGTGAGACTGATCGGTTTGCCGATCAAAAGTATCTTGATCGATGGCCAGCTGACTTCTCGAATGTTGTGGTGATTCAGCATAAAGGTGCCAATCTCGCTCCTTGGAATGTGGCAAATTATCATATCCGGCATACTGAGAGCGGGATATGTGTGGAGAACGAGCCACTCATTTTTTTCCACTTTCACTATCTGAAGCAGGTGAATAAGTGGGTCTACAATCCCGGTCTTTCCGAATATAAGACCTCACTGGTACGCGTCTTACGCGACTATATCTATGTGCCGTATATTCACGCTCTACGAGATGCCGAAGCAGAGGTCCACGCGGTGCTTCCTTCTGAGTACACCCATAGTCGCGAGGTTCGGGGGAATTCAATGGATGAGCCCGAGGCGCATTCCCGGTGGACGGTTTCCGGCGTCGCGCATTCTGTCAGGAATGTTGTTGGATTTTGGCGTGGTGTGGTTGCCGGCGATTATGTGGTGGTGACGCATGAGCAAGGCGAAGGCCGGTAGCACAATGGCGGGTAGGCTCACAGCGCTGTGCGGAGCACTAGTCCTCGAAGGAGAATGTGAATGGAGCTTGCTTCGCTGAAGAGGGCAATCCGTGCGATGTTGCGCCGGCTCAACCTCGACATCTATCGGCTCGATTCAGCAAAAGCAGTTTCACTATCGCGGAGTGGGCTCGATGGTCTCCTGCGTCAGGCCCAATCAATGGGATTCATGCCGACGACGGTGGTAGATGTAGGCGCTGCCTACGGCTCGTTTGCGAGTCAATGCTTCTCTGTATTTCCAAAGGCCCGGTTTCTCCTGCTTGAACCGCTCGTTGAGTATCAGCCTCTCATGAAAAAAATGATAGAAGCGATGCCGACCGCACAGTGCATTGCGGCTGCGGCTTCAGCTCATCAGGGAGAGGTAGTTCTCAACGTCCACCCAGACTTAGTCGGCTCTTCTCTCTTTCGCGAAGTCGAGAAGGATACTCATGTGAATGGTGTGCCCAGAACTGTTCGAGCCATAACCATTGATAGTCTCATCAAAGAGACAGGAGCGAAGGGGCCTTTCTTACTCAAGGTGGATGTGCAAGGGGCAGAGCTGGACGTGCTTCGCGGCGCGGAAAGGATGTTAGTGGATACCGAATACATTTTATTAGAGGTATCTTTATTTAATTTCTTCCAGGATGGCCCAGACTTCAGTGACATAGTCATGCACATGAAAAGCCTCGGATTTGTGGCCAATGATATTTCTGAGCTTCAATATAGGCCATTGGACAACGCACTCTCTCAGGTTGATATCGCGTTTGTGAAAGAGCGGGGCCTATTCCGCCAGCGACATTATTATGCAACTCCGGAACAGCGTGAGGCGCAGAACAGGCGAATCCGTATTCACATGGAGGAGCTGTTCGCTCGAGCGCGATAATGGACAAACCATTTCCCACCATTTCTGTCGTAACGCCTTCATATAATCAAGGGCGGTTTCTTGAGGAAACGATCTGTTCCGTACTCACACAGAGTTACCCTAGCGTTGAGTATGTCGTGATTGATGGAGCCTCTTCAGATGACAGCGTAGAGATTATCCGGAAGTATGCGGGCCGATTGACCTACTGGGTGAGCGAGACGGATAAGGGGCAATACGACGCGATTAATAAGGGGCTTGCCAGAACGACCGGAGAGATTATGGCGTGGCTCAACAGTGACGATATGTATACGCCATGGGCGCTGACTGTCGTCGCAGACATTTTTCGGTTGTTCCCCCATGTTGAGTGGATTACCAGTGTTCATCCAATCCGCTGGAATGCGAAAGGCCAGGCCATCGACGTCGACTTTACCGGTGGGTTTAATCAGCACTCATTCATGCGGGGAGGGAATTTCCCCGTGAAGGGATCGTACGGGAGAAGGTGGATCCAGCAGGAGTCAACGTTCTGGAGGCGTTCATTGTGGGAGCGGGCAGGCGGCCGCCTGGATTGTTCATTGGGTCTCGCGGCTGACTTTGAGTTGTGGGCCAGGCTATTCCAGCATGCGGATCTCTATGGAGTGAGTGCGCTTCTTGGAGGGTTTCGTGAACATGGGGATCAGAAATCGATTCATCAGCGCGAGGAGTACCTGCGTGAGGCCGATCAGACACTGCGGAGCTACGGGAAGTGGCCGTGCAGTGTAGGACAAAAACTCGTGCGCGACATTATCTGGAAAGTATTTCGGCAACATTCGCTTGTCGCCATTTCTCCACGGCTCCGTTCGCTCTTGTATCGGACAGGACTGTTTTATCCGGCTCCTGTTGCTGTCTGGAAGGGAAAAGAATGGGAAATGATTACCGGCTTTGTCGTGTAGCCATGTATCCTATCCTTGGAGTGGCATGTTGCTGTGAATCGTCCAATCAAATTATTGTTTCTTGTGGTCGGTCTTGGAGTGGGAGGAACCGAGTCACATCTGCTTGAGCTCGCCTCACGCATCGACCGGAAAAAGTTTGAGGTAGTAGTAGTTTCCCTCAAACCGGGCGGGTCACTGGTATCGGAGCTACGGTCTCGTGGAGTTCGGGTCGTTTCATTAAATGGGAAAGGAATGATGGATATTCGGGTGCTTTTCCGGTTGCGGAAAATTCTCCGGTCAGAGCGGCCCGATGTGGTGCAGTCTTTTCTATTTTGGGCGAACGTGGTATCACGGCTTGTGCGACAAGCTGGCAAGAAGGCGTGTGTGGTCTCTGCCTACCATGACCAAGTGGCACTGGAAGGATGGGTGAACCGTCTTGTCGATCGAGTGACCATGAGGTGGACAAATCGACTGGTGTGTTGCTCGCACGCAGTGCGTCGTTCGGTCAAGTCACGGATAGGCGGTCGCGAGGAACAATTCGTCGTTATCCCATTCGGAGTCGAGGCTGGTCGCTTTCGAGGCGTGGCAGCTCTGTTGAGAAAAGAATTAGGTCTGCAGGAGGGGTTGCCGATTATTGGCACTGTCTGCCGACTAGTCGAGCCGAAGAAAGGGCTGCGATTTCTCCTGGAGGCAGTCGCACAGTTAGAGAAAAAATTTGATGGTCTTCTCTGTCAGGTATTGATTGTGGGAGATGGGCCGGCAGAGGAGCGTCTTCGAGTCATGGCACAGCAGTTGGGCATCGCTTCACGGGTCATATTCGCTGGAGAACGACGAGATATTCCGCAATTGTTGCCATTACTGGACGCGTTCGTATTGCCCTCGCTGTACGAAGGGTTTGGCATTGCCATTCTTGAAGCGATGGCCGCGGGTCGGCCGGTCGTGGCGACTACGGTTGGAGGTATCCCTGAGTTTGTGACACATGGCGACACGGGCATTCTTGTCAAGCCTGGCGATGCGGCAGCGTTGGCTCGTGCGATACAGACTGTATTGGCGAACCCTGAGGAGGCACGCCAGATGGGGTTAAGAGGACAGCGTCACGTCCAAGAAAATTATGAAATAGCCACTGTCGTTCGTCGGCATGAGGAAGTCTACGAGGCTTGCCTTGTCGGGTCATAGCCGGGTCTGGCCGACAAACAGAGGGAATGGGAAATGTTTGCGGCGTGGAGCGAGGCCGCTCTAATGTACCTGTATCTGCTCACATTTATCCTGGCGTTCTTGGTCGCATGGTACGGCGTGCCGATCGCTCGGCAGGCGGCGCTGAAGTACGGCATCGTGGATGCGCCGGATGGGCGACTGAAGCATCAGCGGGAGCCGGTGCCTTATTTCGGTGGGCTCGCGATTTATCTCGCCTTTCTCATAAGCCTGGTTTTTACCTTTGAATTCCGCCACGACGTTCTCGGGATTATATTGGGCGGAACCATTGTGGTGATGCTTGGTCTGATAGACGATTTCGGCGTATTGACACCTGCAACGAAACTGGTAGGCCAACTCCTGGCCGTCTTCGTGTTGATCAAGAGCGGGATCAGAATTGAGATCGCAGCGTTTCCTGAATGGCTCGATCTGGTTCTGACGGTATTTTGGATGGTGGGGTTGATCAATGCATTCAATCTGCTCGATATCATGGATGGTCTTTCAGCCGGCGTGGGCGCGGTCAGCGCAAGTTGTTTACTTGTTGTGGCCTTGATGCAAGGCGACCAAACGATTGCCGTGATGCTTGTCGCGTTGCTCGGAAGCTTGTTGGGATTTCTCAAATTTAACTGGCACCCAGCGCGGATTTACATGGGAGATACGGGAGCCATGTTCATTGGGCTGTTGCTGGGAGCGATGACCATGATCGAGCGATATCCCGGCGACCATCCTCTCTCGCTCCTCACCCCCGTGTTTATTGTAGGGATTCCGATTTTCGACACTCTTTTTGTGATGTACGTTCGCTATAGGCGTGGACTTCCCATCTTTTGGGGGAGCCCGGATCACGCCGCGATTCGGTTGCGGCAATGGGGGCTGTCGGTACCACAGATCGTGATTATGAGCTATGTGGCAACGGCGGTTGTGGGAATGATCGGGATTGCGATGTTGTCAGTCAGCCAGGAAGTGGGGGGGGTACTCTGTGCGGGAACAGTTGGCGCGCTCGTGGTTGTCACGATGCTGCTGAAGAAGGTGGATACCCATCGGCATGGGCAGGCCGATGTCGCATTATCACAAAGAGAAGGAAAGAAGGCTGCATGATCGTCATTGTCGGAGCAGGTTTAGCTGGCCTCAGTGCGGCCTATCATCTTTCAGGACTTCCGTATCGTCTCTATGAGCGAGAGCAGGAGGTCGGTGGCTTATGCCGTTCGTACAAGAAGGATGGCTTTACCTTCGACTACACCGGGCATCTGCTCCATTTTCGCCAAGCGGAAATCAAAGCCTTGGTGGAAAAGCTTTTAGCTGGAAAACTTCAGAAACATGCCCGTCAATCGTTCATCTATTCTCACCGGACTTATACGGAGTATCCATTTCAGGTCAATACATTTGGGCTTCCTCCTGAGGTGGTGCGAGAATGTTTAATGGGATTCATCGCCACGCTCACGAATCAGCAAGCCGGCCCTCCGCCACAAGATCGATCGTTCAAAGAGTGGATTCTCGATAATCTCGGCGAAGGTATGGCCAAGCATTTTATGGTGCCGTTCAATGAAAAACTCTGGCAAGTCTCGCTGGATGAACTGACGTCAGACTGGGTGTCGTGGCTGGTGCCGAAACCGGAGATTAAGGATGTGGTCAACGGCGCCTTGGGTATCAAAGACAAAGCCTTCGGCTATAACCCATCGTTTCTCTATCCTGCGAACGGCGGTATCAAAGTGCTTCCAGAATCGTTCGTGCCCGGGATCGAAGGTGTCACCCATGGCGCGGAACTCATAGAGGTGGACACCAAGCGCCGTCGCGCCATCTTTCGCGATCACACGAAGGGAGGAACGAGAGAAGAGCGATATGAGTCGCTGATTTCAACGATCCCGATCCCGGAGCTGATCCGTCGCTGTCTCGATTTCCCCGCTCCATTGAAAGAGGCGGCGGCCGCGTTACGCTGGGTCTCAGTCTACAATATCAATTTGGGGATTGGCCGCGAGCAGGTCTCGGATAAACACTGGATCTATTTCCCCGAGAGAGAGTACCCCTTCTACCGCGCCGGATTCCCCATGAATTTTTCTCCTTCGTTAGGGCGTCCTGGTTGCAGCTCGATGTATGTGGAAATGTCACACAAGCCGGCTGATCATCAATCTGCGGAGCAGTTGGTCGGGCGGGTGCGTGCCGGCTTAGAGCAGGCTGGCATCCTTCGCCCTGACGATGAGCTGGTGGTGTCGGATGTGAAAGATCTCCACTATGCCTACGTCTATTTCGATCACCATCGTGCGAAGGCAATGCCGGCTATCCTCGCCGAGCTGGAGCACCGGGGAATTTACTCGGTCGGTCGCTATGGGCGCTGGGAACATACATCGATGGAAGACGCCATTGGACAAGGGAAGTCCATCGCTGAACGTCTGAAAGCCCGCTACTCGCATAAAGCCTCAGCCTGAGGAACGTAGTGTGGAAACTGTCTGTCATGTCATCACCAAACTGGAGTTGGGTGGCGCACAGGAAGTTGCGCTGTATGCCGTGTCGCATCTTGACCGGAGCAAGTTCCGCCCCCTCCTTGTCACGGGTCCTGGGGGCCTTCTCACCGATGAAGCCAAAACTCTCCCCGGTGTCGACGTCCACGTCCTGTCCTCGCTCGCCCGTCGAGTTCATGCCCTAGCAGATCTTGTTGCATTCGTTGAACTCCTACGTCTTTTTCGGCGTCTGCATCCGGCGATTGTTCATACCCATAGTTCGAAAGCAGGTATTCTCGGTCGGTGGGCGGCATGGTGTGCGCGAGTGCCAGTGATTATTCATACTATTCATGGGTATGGCATCACACCGGCTCAGCCACTCTGGCTACGCCGTATCCTGATTCTGCTTGAACGTATGACGGGATGGATCACGACCCATTGGATTGCGGTCGCTCAGGCCGACATAGAGAAAGGGATCGAGTGGGGGTTGTTTGATCGGACGCAGGTGTCGGTCGTCAGGCCCGGGATAGATCCGCAACCATTTCAAACCGACATCGACGCAACCATACGACAGGCGTTGCGGGCAGAGTTCGGTGTGGGACCTGCTGATTATTTGGTGGGAATGGTCGCCTGCTTGAAGCCTCAGAAAGCTCCAGAGGATTTTGTGGCCGTGGCCAAACAGGTGTGTGAGGCGGTACCTAATGCCCGGTTCGTCTTGATCGGGGATGGAGACCTTCGTACAAGGATTGAGTCGCTGATTGAAGCGAATGGGCTTCGCGCGCGATTGCATCTTGCAGGATGGAGGCGTGACATCTCGACCGTCATGAAATTATTCGACGCGTTTCTGCTCACGTCTCATTGGGAAGGATTGCCGCGCGTTCTCTTGGAGGCACGAACCATCGGTCTACCGGTCGTGGCCACGAGGGTCGGAGGTGTTGAGGAAGTGATTGTCCAGGGCCGCCATGGGTGGTTGAGCAACGCGGGGGATATTGCCGGTTTGTCAGCTCACCTCATTCAAGTGTTGCAAAGTCGAGGTGGCCAGCCACATGGACGTTCACAGTCTGTGGAGGCGCTCCCGAAAGAATTCCATCTTGAAGAAATGGTTAAACAGTATGAATCTCTGTATGATAGGTTTTTGGATGACCAGCGAGGCGGAAAGACTCCTCGTTCGGTCTGGTCAACGTCACACTCGCAGCCCAAGGAGCTTTTGTGAACGTTCCTCTTTTGGATCTCAAAGCCCAATATCGTGTCATCAAGGCGGAAGTGCTGTCGGCCATGGAGGCAGTCTGCGACGAGCAGGGGTTCGTGCTTGGGCCTCGCGTCTCGGCGTTTGAGGAGGCAACGGCAGAGTATATCGGCAGCCGCTATGCGATCGGTTGCGCTTCCGGGAGCGATGCGCTGTTGCTCTCCCTCATGGCTATGGGAGTGAAGGCCGGCGATGAGGTCATCACGATTCCGTTTACGTTTTTTGCCACGGCGGGCGCGATTTCACGATTAGGCGCGAAGCCGGTGTTCGTGGACATTCAGCCGGATACGTTTAATATCGATCCGGCACACATTGAACAAGCGATCACCCCTCGTACGAAAGCCATCATTCCCGTTCACCTCTTCGGGCAATGTGCGGATATGGCCGCGATCAACGAGATTGCAAAGCGGAAAAAGATATACGTCATTGAGGATGCCTGCCAAGCGATTGGCGCGGCACAGCAGGGGAAACGTGCCGGGGTGCTTGGGGACACCGGGTGCTTTAGTTTTTTCCCCTCCAAGAATTTGGGCGGCTTTGGAGATGGGGGGCTCATCACAACCAACGACAAAGCCCTTGCCGACTCCATGGCCATGCTCCGTGTTCATGGAAGCCAGGTCCGCTATCTCCACGAGGTGGTAGGAATCAATAGCCGGTTGGATGCGCTCCAGGCTGCCGTGCTCCAGATCAAACTGAAGTATCTTGACCAGTGGACGGAGGGGCGCCGCCGTAATGCCGAACGGTATCGGCAGTTGTTCGCCCACATAAAGCATGCGGATTGCGTCACGCTGCCGCCGACGAGCCCTGGAAATTTCCATGTGTATAACCAGTTCACTGTCCGTGCGCCGGAGCGCGATGAGTTGCGCGCCTTCCTCAAAGAGAAAGGGGTCGGCACAGAAGTGTACTATCCGCTCCCGCTGCATCTCCAAAATTGCTATCGTGATTTAGGGTACCAGAAGGGATCCTTCCCCCTGTCAGAACAGGCGGCTGAAGAGGTGGTATCCATCCCGATCTATGCTGAGTTGACAGAAGCGCAGCAGGGCTGCGTTGTCGAGACGATTGGGGAGTTCTATCGGCGCGCCAAGCCCCACTCACGTCGCGCCCCTGTTTTCAGCGAAAATCTCGCTCCCGCCAATTCCTAGTCCATTTCTGCATTTCGTCGTACAATAAACCCACATTTCGAATCCTGGGCGCGCCTGGCGAGTGGTACCGCAGTCGGAAGGAGGAGACTATGATGAGGTTGATGGCGTGGGGGACTCCGTTCCTGCTTTCATTGATATGGAGCACTGCGGCCACCGGTAAGGAATTATCGCCCCGTGAGATTTACGAGCAGGCCGCTCCAGCCGTGGTGATGGTGATGGGGTACGCGGATGGAGGCAGGAAGGGGAGTGGCGGAACCGGTTCGATTATTCAGTCGGACGGGCTGGTTCTCACTAATGCCCATGTTGTGATCGAAGAGCAGACTGGGAAACCCTTTGCCCGCTTATCTGTATTTCTTAAGCCGGCCCGAGTTACGGGAAAGTCAAAAAGCGACCTTTCCAGGATGGTCCGCGCCAAGGTCGTAGGATATTCACAACCATTGGATCTAGCCTTGCTGAAACTCGATGGCGTGACCGAACTGCTGCCCGTTGTGGATGTGAGGGAATCGGGACAGGTTAGGGTCGGGGATCGAGTGGTGGCCATTGGTCATCCTGAACAAGGTGGACTGTGGACCCTCACCACTGGGGTGATCAGTGCCGAGGTCGACAATTTCAACGGGGTCATGGGCAAGCATGTCTTTCAAACAGAAACAGGGTTAAATCGCGGCAACTCCGGTGGTCCGCTGCTGGATGATCAGGGGCGGATGGTCGGGGTCAACACGGCGATTGCTCGTGTGGCTCCGGATGGCCTTCCGATCACGAGTATCAGCTTCTCGCTCAAGTCGAGTGTCGCCACACAATGGTTGCGTGAACAAGGTGTAGGGGCACGGCCGACACCGCCGGCCACTGAACACATGCAGCCCATGCCTGCTCAAGTCCCGACACCCTCAGTTTACCTCCCAACCGAACCAGATCAGCCTCCTCACGCTAATCTGCAACTCAAGTCGATGGTAAAACCGGAGGGGGCTCAACCAGGCTCGACTCGCCCCTACAATCTTGACCAACTGATCAGCGATCGTGCGAAAGCAGAACATGACCTCGACAGCATGATGTCAGAGATGCGAGGACGGATGAAGGGGCGATAGGTATGAGAGACGCTCTTTGCTCGATCACCATGTGCGACTTGCCAGACATCTCTTACCGAGCGCCTGTTCTCCCTCTCGGTATATGAAGCCGGGCAGAGAGAGCAGTAGAGTGGGTTTTATCGCCAGACACATCTTCGTAAGTTCGTCGCCACCCACATGGTCGACCATGGAAGGGATTAGGTCAAAGAAACAGTTTCAGCGTGGCCTGAAGCGAATGGATCCGTGCATGGACTGAAGGGGTCGTGAGCCGAGCGTGAACGATCACGTAGTACTGAAGCTGATCTGGCCCTTAGGATAATTCCAACCGATGTCCGTTGCGATAGAAGTGCTTCAAAACATTCTAATGGGATTTCGGCCGGTGGCGAAGTTTGCCCAACGATATCATTCGACTGGGGTCAATGCTGATCCCGACCAGGTCCGTCGAGTATTCGATCTGTACAGACGGTTTACGCCCGTCGCAGGCAAGGACATTCTGGAAATTGGCCCCGGTCACACACTGGAAGTATTGGAATGTGCGAGGACGGAGGGAGCGCGAAATTGTACGGCGATTGATGTGGTGGACTACCGCTCGCATGAACAGGCGAGCAGCACAGGCGTGATCTATGCCCTTTATGATGGGAAAACATTCCCGATCGAAGATGCATGCGTTGATCTGATTTGGTCATATACGGCATTTGAGCACCTTCGCTATCCCGCGATGACGGTACAGGAATGTTTCCGGGTGTTACGGCCCGGAGGGATGGTGGTGTCTCTGATCGACCTGGGAGACCATTCGTTTTACGGAATGGATCCGCCGCATCCAGATAAGCTATTTCACTGTTTGCGGTATCCAGAATGGCTCTGGAATCTCATGCGATGGAATCGAAGCTCGTATGTCAATCGCCTCAGGCAGTCAGAGTGGCACGCGTTATTTAAGCAAGCAGGGTTCATCTTGCGTGCAGAGGAGAAGATGGTCAGTGAAGACATTGTTCGCCACTTTCCGCTGCTCCCGTATCTGAGGCGGTATAGTTACGAAGATGCTGTTACATCGGTCCTGACGGTCTGCTGCGAAAAATTCTAATTATGCACGTTCGTGGCGATCGGGATTGGTGAATATGAAATCAAAGAGTCGTTGGATCAACGTCTCACTACTGATAGCGAGCGTCGTATGTGGTCTATTGATCGCAGAGGCTGTGGCGCGAGTATTCATCGAGCCGCCTCGCGGCCACGCCTTATCCAATGTAGAACAGACCGAAGCACATTCCTCCCTGATGAAGACAATTTCAGATGCCAAATTGCTGCACCGTTTGGCGCCAAACTCCCCAGGCCACGACGTGCGGGGATTTAGGAATGCTGCGATCAGGGAAGCTGCTGCTGATGTTGTCGCAATTGGGGATTCTCAAACATGGGGGATCGATGTCCGGCAAGATGAAACTTGGCCTTCGGTATTGGGCAGGGTCGGGAAGGTGAGCGTGTATTCCATGTCGCTTGGTGGGTGGGGCCCGATACAATACGAGGTATTAGCCGCGGACGCACTGCTTCTGAAACCAAGAGCCGTGCTTGTCGGAATATACTTTGGGAACGATATCTTCGATAGTTGCAACCATGCGTATGGGACCGATGCGTATCCCCAGTATCGACATGTTGATGCAGGCCACGCTGCTGCTCTTTCCGATCTACATGCGCGGCTCAAGGTCGCAGATGATCTGACCAGAGTCGACCGTGCACTTCAACAACTGACTGAAATGGGCGGCGTGGCAAAACTCTGGCAAAGACTGGCGAGGCATTCTCTGATCGTGCAAATATTGATGACGCAAGGATTACTTCCAGCCATCCCATCGGTTGATGAACTGTATGAAATGGCTGATACGGCTTGGGCTCGAGAACACCCAGAGGTTGCGTCCGTGTACAGTTGGAGCAACGGTTCTACGGTGATGACCTATGGCTATCGTGGGGTGGCAGTTGATCTTGCGAATGCCTGTATCCGCGATGGGGTTAGGATTACAAGAGAGGTCCTTGACGCCCTCAAGCGACTGGGTGATCGAACGACGACCCAGATTGGTATCGTGTTCATTCCGACAAAAGAGTCGGTGTACGCAATGGCCGACAGATCGCTCTGGGCGCATATGCCCAAAGGATTTGAAGATCTGGTCCATAACGAGACCGCGATCAAAGAGGAATTACTCGATCATTGTATGCGAACACAAATGGTGTGCATCGACGCGGCAGTCCGGCTGGTAGAGGCCGCCCAAAAAGGGATGGTGCTGTATAAGGCTGACTCTGACGGCCATCCGATCGCAGAGGGCTACCGACAAATTGCTTATGCCGGGCAGCAAGCGTTAGAAGCCATGAGGGCTTTAAGCCCACGGTAAGACTTTCAGATAGCAGAAGGATAATTTGCCGTGGTCCGACAGGCTTCTATTATTCGTTAGCTCGTGACTGCGCCCTCGGAGGCCGAAGACACGTGCCGCGCGTACTTGCCCATCACGCCTGAGGTGTAGCAGGGTAACGGCTGTTTAACTTTCTTGAGGCGGGCTTTGATCTCTTTCTGCGAGAGCTCCACGGTCAGCGTCCGTTTGGCGATATCGAAGACAATCATGTCGCCGTTCTTCACCGCGCCGATCGGGCCGCCTTTGATGGCTTCTGGTGCGACATGGCCGGCCATGAGCCCATGGGTTGCGCCGGAGAAGCGGCCGTCGGTAAGTAGAGCGACGGAGTCGCCTAGGCCTGCGCCGACGATGGCCGCGGTCACGCCAAGCATTTCTCTCATGCCTGGTCCGCCGGACGGGCCTTCATAGCGAATCACCACGACATCGCCCGCTTTGATTTGATGGGATTGCACGGCGACAAAGGCATCTTCTTCTCGGTTGTACACCTTTGCCGGGCCGCGAAATGTCATAATCGAGTGACCGGCCACCTTCACGACGCAGCCCTCTGGGGCAAGATTTCCCCTTAGAATCACGAGCCCGCCGGTTTGCTTGATCGGATTCGACAGGGGCCTGAGGACTTGTTGGCCAGGAGTTTCTTTGGCATCCTTGGCCTCTTCCCCGATCGTCCGTCCGGTCACGGTCGGTTGGTTGGCGTGCAAGATACCGGCATCGAGCAGCCGTTTGGCGACCAACGTGGTCCCTCCGGCCGCATAGAGATCTGATGCGGTAAATCGTCCGCCTGGTTTGAGGTCGGCAAGTAACGGCACTTTCCGATTGATCTTGTCGAAGTCGTCGATGCTCAGCTTGATGTTGGCTTCACGCGCGATGGCGAGCAGATGTAGCACGGCATTCGTAGAGCCGCCGGTGGTCGCGACCGCGGCAATGGCATTTTCCAAAGATTTCCGTGTGATGATCTGGCGGGGTCGGATGTCTCGCTTCAGCAGGTCCATGACCATCTTCCCGCATTCAAAGGCCACATCGTCCTTCCGCTGATCCATGGCGGGCACGCCGTTTCGTCCCATCGGTGAAATGCCGAGGAACTCGAACGCGATCGCCATAGTGTTAGCCGTGAACTGACCGCCGCAGGCACCAGGGCCTGGGCAGGCATGATCCTCAAGATCTTTGAGCTCGGCACTGGTCATTGTGCCGGATGCATGCTTCCCGACGGCTTCAAACACATCTTGAATAGTCACGTCATGGCCTTGGAACTGGCCCGGCATGATCGAGCCGCCATAGAGCATCACCGAAGGCAGGTTCAGGCGAGCGAGGGCCATCACAGTACCGGGAATGGTTTTATCGCAGCCTGATAATGCCACCACACCGTCAAACAGGTGTCCACGAGCCACAAGTTCGATCGAATCGGCAATCACCTCCCGGCTGATCAACGAAGCTTTCATTCCCTCGGTGCCCATCGAAATGCCATCCGAGACCGCGATGGTGTTGTACTCGATGGGCGTGCCGCCTGCGGCTCTGATGCCGGCCTTCACCCGTTCCGACAATCTGCGTAGGTGGAAGTTGCAGGGCATGATCTCTATCCAGGTATTGGCAACCCCGATGATCGGGCGAGACAAGTCCTCGTCGGTGAATCCAACGGCTTTCAACATTGCGCGAGCCGGTGCCCGATCGGGACCGGCCAGCAAATCTCGACTTGTGAGTTCCAACTCTTTCGGCATGACATCCTTTAGCTTCGTTCTCAGTCGTTTGAACCACTCACCGTATCCTACTTTGGCGCGTCAGTGGGATCCTACTACCGCACGTTCATGCTTGATGGAGGCGCAGGCCGTGCAGCATGCCACCCTTATGCGGATTCTCTTTCATTGGTCCGCCATGAGGGTTGCTGTAACCCTTGCCGGCATCTTTGTGCTGCTGCATCACTTTCTCATGCTCGGCCTTTTCCTTGACCCGCTGTTCCGGGGTCAACAGGGCATACACATCCCGACGGGCCTTGATGGAGGTCATGCGTAAGCCGACTTGCAGATCCCCGCTCTGCTTTAACTTGGCTTCGATCGCCCCCAGGTCTAACTTTTCATCCTCCATCAGGGCTTTCAACTCGCGCTCTGCGACCTGGATGTCCGCTTCGGTTTTGATACGGACTTTGTCCAGGTTGAGCTGCATATCTTTGAGTTTCGTCACTTGCTCCGCGGTGAGCCCAATATCTTGTTCGTGCTTGAGCAGATGCCGAATCAAGTGGCCGGTGCTGTTATGCATCATGCCCCCGCCATGTCCGCCCATTGAACTATGCCCGCCGCTTCCATGTCCCTCCTTGCCATAGCCTGGCTCATTAGCCCATGCTGTAGACATCCCTACGGTCAGCGCGAATACCGATGCGACGCCCAGCGTCACGATGGTTCGTGTGCCTTGCTTCATACAGGCCTCCTTAGGTTGAACCGAATGAAAACGTCTGACTCCACAATGATGAACGTCCCAATAACCCCTACGCGCCCTTCATCCCATTGAACAAGAGTTGCGCTGCCAATGCAGCTTGCCTCATCACGCAGGTCATAATTTTCTCCACCGACGGATTCATCAGCTGGGCGCCGGAAGCTCTGAGAACCACAGTGCTGTAGCTTGCCAGATCGATCAACACAACGCAAGCCAACACCACACAAAACTCGATGAGCCCATGAGTCGATCTTCGCTTCTAGCACAATGACTGTGAGAAGGTCGCAGGTCTTGCCCACATCGGCATTGCAGTCTGGCGTAATGGGGATATCCTCGTTGGGTCCCCCAGCGGCAGTCTCGTCTGCTGTTTCTTGGGCCGAGGACGTCGGGTGAGTGAGCGTCAGGGGCCTGATCGGCGTTGGGCCTGGGCGAGCAGCTCGGCACGCGGGTCTGGATGCTCAATGGCCCTGAGTTGGTCGTACAGTTTGTGTTCCTCGTCGGTCGAGGAAGGCGGCATCACGATCTGGATTGTCAGGAAGAGGTCGCCGTGGCCGCCGGCTGCGGCAGGGAGTCCCTTGCCCTTCAGTCGAAGCTTACTATCAGCTCGACTCCCGGGCGGAACTTTCACCCGGACCGGCTCCATCAGTGTGGGGGCCATTACATCGGCCCCCAAGGCCGCTTCCCACGGGAAGACAGGAAGAGAAACATGAATGTCGCTTCCCTGTCGACGAAAGACGTTGTCCGGAGCAATCGTCACGCGCAGGTACAAGTCGCCCGGCTTGCCGCCGTTGGCGCCGGCTTGTCCCTTGCCGGCCACTCGCACCCTCGTCCCGTCCTGGACCCCGGCAGGGATTCGAACGTCGATCGTATTGGGATGTAGTGTTGCACCGTGCCCCTGGCAGGTTGGACAGGGGCGTCCACGAAAGGCTCCGCTCCCGTGGCAGATGGAGCAGGGCACTGGCTCTTGCAACGTCACGCGCTTCGTTACGCCGGTGAACACTTCAGCCAGCGTCAGGTGGACCTCCGCTTCAAGATCCTCGCCCTGCATGGCGAATCCACGACCATTGCCGGCGCGCCCTCGCCCTGTGAACAGATTCTCGAAGATGTCGGAAAAGCCTTCTCGACCGAACGAAGTCTCCGGACCGCTTCCCCTGCGGGCACCGGCCTGCCGACGCGCCTGCTCATAAGCCTCAGCTTGCTCCCAGTTGGCCCCATAGTGATCGTATTTCTTCCGTTTGTCCGGATCGCTCAAGACTTCGTGCGCCGCGTTCAATTCCTTGAACTTCTTCTCCATCTCGGATTTCTTGGCACCGCTATGGAGATCGGGATGAACCTGTCGCGCGAGACGACGATAGGCCTTCTTGATGTCGTCCGCCGAGGCAGACTTGGAAAGACCGAGAACCTGGTAGTAGTCGCGTGTGGTAATCGCCATGGGAGCAGAGATAACGTCGGGACGCAAAAGATCAACAGTCGCCAGCGCAGCTTACGGGGTCGATACGGGCTTTGCAAGGGCCGAACTAGCAGGGTGCGGAGAAACTCAATCTGCGCTCAAATCCCACTCTGATCTTAGGAATGGTGCTGGCGCAAGAACGGCTCGCAGGATGCTCAAAACGGCCAGGCTTCTCACCCGCCCAACCCTGGCGCGCCAAGACGCGCCATTCCGCAGCCGCGGCCGCAGTGAGCGAAGAGGTGGAACGAATTCCGTGCTATACGTTAAGCTTCTGAGCGACGCGAGAACAAAGCTGGCGGACGTTTCCAGCATTCGGCGAGAGATCAGTAGAGGGAATAGGAAATTCCGGCAAACGGGAGGCCGAAGTTGAGACCGGAATTTGGTGTGAGTGTTCCACCATTGGAAATGTGGACGAACCGATAGCCTACGTTCAGGGCCCATTGGGGCGTGAGAAGCCATGCACACCCGGCCCCGCCCCAGACCACAAAGTTGAACTCCCCCTGTTTCACCGGACCGCGACCACCGAGATCTGTCCATATCGGACCTCCGCCTCCTTCGATGTAGGGCCGCAGCCGGTTGAGGCCGACGAAGGTGTATTGGAGCTTCGGCGCGATCCCCACTCCATAAGCGGTCAGTGGTTCGGACGTTGTGAACG
>Ga0113563_10000144_pt1 | contig 28129 bp, 26 predicted proteins | sample Mud3Dept3metaG_FD_80117 | JGI IMG/M metagenome (GOLD analysis project Ga0113563, IMG submission 80117) | Freshwater wetland microbial communities from Ohio, USA, analyzing the effect of biotic and abiotic controls - Mud 3 Core 4 Depth 3... | ecosystem: Environmental > Aquatic > Freshwater >... | reverse complement strand
GGCATAAGCGGTTATAGTGGCTATTCTGGCATAAGCGGTTATTCTGGCCGATCCGGCTACAGTGGTTATTCGGGTTCTGGCACTTCTGGCTATTCGGGAACGGGTACGTCAGGTTATTCAGGAGGTTCAGGTTATTCGGGAGGTTCAGGTTATTCGGGAGTAAGTGGCGATAATTATCCTTGGCAAGGTCAATATGCTGCTGGCACAGCGTATGTTCCGAACGATACAATTGGTTATTTGGGTGCCGGATATATTTGTATTCAAAGTGGTACTGGTCAGACGCCATCGTCTTCACCAACATATTGGGATTTACTGACTGCTTCAGGCTATTCTGGTATTTCAGGCTATTCTGGCATTTCTGGCTACTCAGGTGTTTCTGGCTACTCTGGCTCTCTAACTAGATATTCTGTTGCGGTTGGCGATGCTTCGGGCACGACATTTACGGTGACCCATAATCTAAACTTAAGCTATGTAATTGTCGCCGTTCGCGAAACAGGCTCTCCTTATATGTATGTTTATCCAGACATTAATTATATAGATGCCAATAGCGTTTCTGTAACTTTTGTCCTCGCCCCCTCGGCCGATCAATATACAGTTTTAGTTGTGGGGTGATAAATGTCTAAGTTCGATATAGGACAACGCTGGAGTAATGACGTACATTTAGCCAACGGCGGCAAAATTCCAACGGCCAACGATAGTTCTGTCACAACAGATTTAGTTGCTTGGACGAAACTTAAGTATTTGCTCCAAAAGAGCGTCGACGGTGGAAAACTATTCTCAACTAATATAGGCTCAACATACGCATTAGCAGCCGCCAATGTTTATTATGGCGGTGTTCTGGCTTCAAATGGCGAAATCCATTTTGTTCCTTATCAAGCCCTTGTCGGTCAAAAGATTTCAGTTTCGGGTGCAGTCTCTACCTATTCATTGATTTATACAACGAATGCTGGTGCTTATGCAGGCGGTGTCCTGGCTCCAAATGGCGACATTCATTTTCTTGCGTCGTCTGCGACCAGAGGTCAAAAGATTTCTTCGTCGGGTGTAGTCAGCACTTATTCATTAGTTTACACGACGACCGATGCGTACTTTGGTGGAGTCTTAGCTCCTAATGGCGACATCCACTTTGTCCCTAATAGTGCCACCAGAGGTCAAAAGATTTCTGCCGCTGGAGTCGTAAGCACATATTCATTGGTTTATACAACAGCTAGTGCTTATACGGGAGGTATCCTGGCTCCCAACGGCGACATCCACTTCGCTCCGCTGTATGCGAATAGAGGTCAAAAGATTTCTGCCGCTGGTGTGGTATCTACATACTCATTAGTCTACACTACATCGACAGCTGCTTACATCAGTGGTGTTCTGGATCCTAATGGTGACATTCATTTCATTCCATTTCGTGCTACTGTGGGTCAAAAAGTTTCTGCCGCCGGTGTAGTCTCTACATACTCGTTGGTTTATACGTTATCGTCGGGTGCTTATGCTGGTGGTGTCTTAGCTTCTAATGGCGATATACACTTTGTGCCTTATCAAGCCCCTGTCGGTCAAAAGGTTTCAGCTGCAGGTGTAGTGAGCACATATTCGCTAGTTTACACAACTGCGAACATGTATGTCGGTGGTGTCTTAGCTCCGAATGGTGACATCTATTTTGTTCCCTATCTTTCTACTATAGGTCAAATAATTCACACAATGTCGGCAATCCCATTCGACCGAGGTGTTTGCTGCTCTCCACACTTCAACAAACTCTAGGATGAAAAATAATGGCTAATCATAATATTTCACCCCGATGGGTTGCTGAAGTAAAGATAAAAGTTGGAGGCGCAGTTCCAACTTGCAGCGATAGCTCTGTGACAACCGACTTCGCTGCTTGGTTGAAATTTAAGTCAATGCAAGAAAGAAGCACAAACTCAGGCTCGTTATTTTCAAATACCATCGTTTCAACTTATTCATTAGTTTATACAGCTCTCAATGGTGAGTTTGTCGGAGGTGTTCTAGCTCCGAATGGTGATATTCACTTTATTCCTTACAACTCTCCAAGAGGCCAAAAAATCTCTGCTGCGGGTGTGGTTAGTACATATTCATTAGTTTATACAACTCCAGGTGCTTATGCAGGCGGTGTCCTGGCTCCAAATGGCGACATTCACCTTGCTCCGTCGTGGGCAACCCGTGGTCAAAAGATTTCTGCTTCAGGCGTTGTAAGCACATACTCTCTTATTTATACAACGCAAGGCTCGTATCTGGGCGGCGTTTTGGCTCCAAATGGCGACATGCATTTCGTTCCATTCCTTGCTCCTGTTGGTCAAAAAGTCTCTGCCGCTGGAGTTGTAAGCACATATTCACTGGTTTATACAACATCAGCAGGTGCTTATGTAGGTAGCGTTTTGGCTCCAAATGGTGATATCCACTTTGTCCCTAGATCAGCTTCCGTTGGTCAAAAGGTTTCTGCTGCAGGTGTGGTCTCTACATACGCACTAGTTTATACAGTAGCTAATGCTTATTCGAGTGGAACCTTAGCCGCGAACGGGGACATCCACTTTGTCCCTTCGTCAGCCGCTATAGGTCAAAAAATCTCTGTTGCAGGTGTAGTTAGTACATATTCGTTGGCTTACACGGTAGCGAATGCTTATACTGGCGGAGTTTTGGCGCCCAATGGCGACATACACTTTATCAATCTTGCCGCCGCTGTAGGCCAAAAAATTTCTGCCGCTGGAGTCGTAAGCACATATTCACTGATTTATACGACAACGTATGCTTATTATGGCGGCGTCTTGGCTCCCAATGGTGAAATCCATTTCATTCCGTATATTGCTTCAAGGGGTCAAAAAATACATACACTTTCGGGTTTATCATTTAATAGTGCTGTTTGTATGTCGCCATTTTTGAATAATAAGTATTAAAGCGGAGAGCTGAATGTCTTTCGAAAATCTGTCACCAACATTTTTATCTGAAGTCACTGAGTTGATGCATTGGACTTTGCCCACTGCTGATGACAGCTCTGTGACAACAGATTTAGTTGCTTGGGACAAGTTTCAAAAGCTGTTAGATGAAGGCATAGCAGCAGGTTCTCTATTCACAAACCCAGTTGTTTCAACGTACTCGCTAGTATACACTGTGGCCGGCGCTTATCAGGGCGGTGTCGTAGCTCCAAATGGTGATACTCATTTTATACCGCAAAATGCTGCGCGGGGTCAAAAGATTTCTGCTTCAGGTGTGGTCTCTACATACGCACTGATTTATACGTTGTCATCGGGTGCTTACTATGGCGGCGTCTTAGCTTCCAATGGCGACATCCACTTTGTACCAAATTTTGCTACTGTTGGCCAGAAGATTTCTGCGTCAGGCGTGGTTAGTACATATTCACTGGTGTACACGACTACGTCCGGCGCTCATGCGGGAGGTGTTCTGGCTCCAAATGGCGACGTCCACTTCATCGCGGTTTCAGGTAATAGAGGTCAAAAGGTTTCTGCTGCAGGTGTGGTTAGTACATATTCATTAGTTTATACAACGTCCGCTGCATATATTGGTGGTGTTCTGGCTCCTAATGGTGATATTCACTTTGTACCGCTTCTTGCCAATCGAGGTCAAAAGATTTCTGCTGCAGGTGTTGTTAGCACATACTCTTTAGTTTATACAACTTCAGCTGGTGCTCATGCAGGTGGAGTTTTGGCTCCGAATGGTGACATCCATTTTGTGCCTTATGCTGCTACTAGAGGTCAAAAAGTCTCTTCTGCGGGTGTGGTGAGCACGTACTCGCTGATTTATACAACATCAACTGGTGCTTATCTTGGCGGCGTTTTAGCACCTAATGGTGACATCCACTTTGTCCCATGGGCTGCTTCTGTAGGCCAAAAGATATCCGCCGCTGGTGTAGTGAGCACATATTCTTTAGTTTACACAACGTCTGCAGGAGCTTACGTCGGAGGTATTCTGGATACAAATGGCAATATCCACTTCATCCCTTACGCTGCTACTAGCAACGGTCAAATGCTTAATAGCGGTTGTGGCACGTCGTTTAGTAAAGCAGTATGCTGTTCACCATTTCTAAACAAACTGTAGGAGGAATCAAATGTATAGTCGCGAAAAGATTATGAAGACAATGCACGAAATCAAAGATGAATCTCAAGAAATCGGTCCTTATGTTGTAGTTGTTCAACCTAGAAGGTCTTTTTCAGAGCCTGCAGCACAGAACTTCGATGGTCACATCGGTTTGCATGTTGACATGCATGGCTACTCACACGGCTTTTGCAACATTGAGGGTGAAGTTGTTGACGTGGCTAGAAACTACTTGTTTGAGCAATGCATTCAAACAAATGCTAAGTACGTCCTCTCAATTGGCGACGATACAGTCATTCCGTTTGACGGCTTCTTGAAGCTCCACAAAGTGGCTGAAGAGAACCCTGATGCTGTAGTTGCTGGCGTCTACTACATAAAGTTGTCCTCTCCAATGATAATGGTCATGGAGAACAACTACATAAAGATTCCCAATGTAGACCCAGGACAAGTGATTGAGGCTTGGATGATTGGTTTAGACTGTGTCCTCATTCCAATGCACATCCTTAAGAAGATGAAAGAAACAGAACCAGAGCTTCCATTCTGCTGCATTGGCAATAACATTGAGGGAATCGCCTTTGTTGGTGAAGATAACTTCTTCTATCACAGACTTCACAAGTTGGGCTTCAGGATTCTGGTCAACACAGATGTCCAATGTCTACACATGGACAACGCTACTGGCAAATACACTGCTCACCCGTCTGTCGACTTAGACAACTACATAACTAACATACCAATAACAAATCCACTCACCTGGGCTGACAAGAAATACATTGACCACAGATGGACAAGCAGAGCTGTAAAACCGTTGAATCAACCTGCTTCAGAAGACAAGGCTAAAAACGATTCAACTGACTATTCTAATGAGACAAAAGAGCGTCTTTTGAAAGCTTTAGGAAAAACGAGCGAATGTACTCAGCGGTTCTATGAACTAGCATGTCTCTGTGAACAACTTTCGTTATTGAAACCAGAAACAGTTCTAGAAATAGGCATAGACCATGGCGGCACTCTCCAGGTTTGGTCAGAGTTCTCTGCTGATAATGCTATGCTCATAGGCGTCGATAACGACCCTGATGTCAAAGATATAAAATACGTTGATGTCGAAAACAAGAACATTGTGACAATCGTTGGAGACTCTCAAAGAAACGAAACAATCGAATTGGTGAAAAATAAGCTTGGTGATAGAAAAGTAGACTTCCTCTTTATAGATGGTGACCATCGAGAATTAGCCGTCCGTAATGATTTCATAAACTACTCTAAACTAGTCAGGCCCGGCGGTATAATTGCTTTTCATGATATTAATGCTAGCAAGGATTTTGAGTCATACTGCGTGGGTGTAAAGAAAGTTTGGGAAGAGATAAAGGAAAATCACCCATCAGCCAAGGAGTTCGTCGATAAGGACTCCGAGATTCATTATGGGATTGGAATGCTCGTAGTGTGAGGGATGAAATAATATGTACGGAAACTATGAATATGGTGTAATTCCTTATGGCGATGCTATAACATCTATTTTAATCGCTATAAGTAGAAACGAGATAGCTTTTATATTCGTTTCTAATGGAAAGACGTTTGAATTTATTTCTCCAAGACAAAGCAATATTTTTCTCTCAGAACAAATTAGCAGAGACTTAGCTACTGCTCAGAAAAAGTTCAACGAATTTATCTCTGCACGTCAACAGCCGATATTTGTGTCGGAAAAGAAACAAAATGCTTTTATTTCAGCAAGAAAAAATCGTCTCTTTATATCTCCAAAGGAATAACATGAAAGTCTATTGGGTCTATGAACATTTTCCGGCGTTTCTTTTTGTTACAAACGTGTTCGTATCTGCTAATGCTGGTGCTACTACTTTCGGCCCACTCGTGTTTATCAGACCTTCAAAGACATTCCCAACGATATCTAAGGAACGAGCTGAAGGGCTTAGAGAACACGAATTAGTTCATGTCAAGCAGTTCTATAGAACATGCGGTTTCAATGGCATTCTTTATCTTTTCTCGAAAAAGTGGCGCATGAAGTATGAAATAGAAGCTTACAGAGAACAACTCAAATACGTTCCGGAATCGCTTGACACTTTTGCGACATATTTAGTTGTGAGATATCGGTTAAATGTTACATTTGATGAGATGCGTACGTTACTTTCGGCATAATGGTGGTATAATAATACAATAACGCTTAAGGAGTTGTTGCATGATAAAAGTATCAATAATCATTCCAACGATGAATCATTTGGAAGACTGCCTGAAACCTTGCATAGAATCTATCAAGGCTTATTGCGACTTATCTGATAAAGAAGTCATCATAGCTGCTAATGGATGCACAGATGGCACAAAACAGTATGTTGAGTCTTTGGGCGAGCCGTTTAAGCTTCTTTGGTGGGATAAGCCGATGGGATTTGCTGTCCCTAATAATGAGGCAGCTAAGATTGCTAAAGGGGAGTACATACTTTTTCTGAATAATGATGCTGGATTTTTGCCGCAAAAAAGAGACGAATCAATTAAGCAGATGCTTTCAGTGCTCGATCAACCGTCGATAGGTATTGTCGGAAAACAATTACGGCATAACATGGAAACGGATAGAAATTTTGTAATTTTCTATTGTGCGATTATGAAGAAAGAGCTCTTTGAAAAATTTGGAATGTTTGATGAAATTTTTGCTGATGGTACGTGCGAGGATGTAGACCTTTGCATTAAGCTGTCAAATGCGGGTCATAAACTTGCTGAAATTCCTAATCTATCAGTATTTCATAAGGGCGGCACAACAATAGTTCAAATGCCCAACATGATGGAGCGGTTAAATCGTAATGCATTGATTCTTGGTAAGAAATGGAATTCAAAATGGTACCAAGATCAAATGGCTAAACAGAATCATGGCATAAAGGTGTCAATTATTATAGGGACACTGAATCATTTAGAGGATTGCTTGAAGCCTTGCTGTGAGGCTATTCAGAAATACTGCAACCTTGAAGACAAAGAGGTGATTATAGTTGCTAACGGATGTACTGACGGAACTAGAGAATATGTACAAAGCTTGGGTCCGCCTTTCAAGCTTCTTTGGTCGGATGAAGCGCTGGGTTATTCACGTGCTAATAACGAGGGAATCAAAATAGCTAGAGGAGAGTATGTTCTACTCCTCAATAGCGATGCTTTTTTCTTGGAACAAACAAAAGACACTGCAATCAATATGTTACTTGAACCTTTTGAAAAGAATCCAAAAGTTGGTATAACGGGTCCAACATTATCCGTAAGCCCATCAATTCAACGAGAATTTATCATTTTTTATTGTGCTATGATAAAAAAGGACGTCTTCGCTCGAATAGGATTGCTCGATGATGTGTTTGGTAAAGGAGCTGGTGAAGATACAGATTTCTGCATAAAAGCAGTTGCAGCGGGATATGAATTAGCAGTTGCAGGCCGAATGGATTCAAGGGGTCCAGAAGGAATCATTGGTTCTGTACCTATATGGCACCGAGGTGAGGCAACTGTTCATGATTTTGCTGACTGGGATGATCATTTTGACAGCAATACTAAGATTCTCATGGCTAGATATCCCATTACAAATGAGGTTAAGAAAACTGAAGTAGTCAATGGAAAATCAGTCCTTTGTGCTATACCAACTAAAGGTCGATATTTTACAACACTACCGCTCACTATAGCATCTGTTCTTTCTCAGACAGTTAAACCTGATAAGCTCATTATTTATGATGATGGCGAACATAAGGATCTCCGGGAAGTTCCAATATATCAATATTTCTTTAAGAATCTAGATGCTGCTGGTATAAAATGGGAAGTGGCTTTTACTCCCGGAATTGGTCAACATCATGCGCATCAGCGGTCAAATACATCAGATGATTACAAGTTTGTTTGGCGTTTGGATGATGATACAATAGCTAATCCAGATGTTCTAGAAAAGCTCTTGTTTCACATGAAAGATGGCGTAGGTGCAGTTGCTGGTTCTGTAGTTACTCCGGGTGGTGAAGCATACGCACTTGAATATGGAATAAAGCTTCTAGATGTAAATAGGCTTCCGAATTTACAATGGGCTAGAGGCGTTGGCATTTATGAGGTTGAGCACCTCTATAGCTCTTTCCTATATCGTACAAATATTGTAGACTATTGTATGGAGCTTTCAAAGGTTGCTCATCGAGAAGAAACTATTTTTACGCATAGAATGTTTAGAGCGGGCTATAAGCTTTTGGTTGATAGATCTGCAACAACATGGCACTACAGGAACCCAGAGGGCGGTATTAGAACAGAGAGCGATAAAGCGCTTTGGGAGCATGATGAGGAACTATTTAGAAAAGAGCTTACAAAGTGGGGCTATAAGTTCATAGCACTTTCACACGGTCTCGGCGATCACTTGATGTTTGTGAATATTATCCCAGAGCTTCTAAAAAGATGCGAGAAATTGGTTCTATTTTGTGTTTATGGCGAAGCTTTTCAAGGTATCGATAATGTTATTGTGCGCCCCATGCAAGAAGCTGGCTCATTTGGTGTAAAAGAAACAGGCGTGTATGAATGGATGACAAAGTATAATTGGAAAAGGAGCATGCTGAAGGCTTATGAAGAACTATATCTTAATTAGTCCCTGGTCTAAAGAACTTAGAGACAAATCATACAACCCAAAGAATTATCCTCATTGGGAAAAAGTAATTAAAGGGCTGAAAGACGAATATGATTTTCTGCAAATAGGCGTAACAGGTGAAAAGCAGCTAGTTGAGGACTTTAGAATAAATTTACCACTAAAAAAGATTGGAGAATTATTAATCAATGATAGGTGCCATACTTGGATTTCTGTTGATAATTTTCTTCCTCATCTTGCCCATCTTGTCGGCAAGCCTGGCATTGCTATTTGGGGCTTATCAGATCCTAACATCTTTGGCTACAGGGAAAACAAGAACCTGTTAAAGGCTAGAAAATATTTACGGAGCAATCAGTTTTTCATTTGGGATGGTTTGAAATATGATCCCGATGTTTTTGTGACCGCAGATAAAGTAATAGAGGCAGTGCAAGAGTATTCTTCGTAAAGTTCCTAATTTAGAAACTAAATTGATGATTTCTGACGAGAGAATCGAATGAATATAGTTTTGATAAAGACAGTTAAAGGTGCTGAACGTCCAGGTCATAAATATATTCGTCGCGTGCCGCTTCCAAGTGGTGGATACAAATACATTTACCAAGAAGCAAAGGAAAGAACGCACAAAATAATTCCGGTCAAGAAGCGCGTCAAGAAGATGGAAGAAGTTCCCGAGATTCGTCCTACGCAACATGAAACACCTTACAAGAAGACAATAGCGTCTACGGGCAATTCAAGGATGATGGCTGTTTCAGACAAGTTCTTCAATTTATCACCACCAGCACGCGAGGATGCATTAAATCAAGGCAGAGACAAGCTCAAGTCTTTTGTGTCAAAGCTCGGTGAACTTGGCATCAAGAACAGAGAATCATTTGCAGAATATGCCCGCTTGAATGGTCGTCAGATTCTTGCGGACTTCTTTGGTTTAGATAATAGTCATTTCAACTCTGAATCAGGTGATAAGTTCAGAAACTATATAGATGTTTCATTCTCAAGTGACGGCCACTATGTGGCTTTCAACTATGCCGACAAGTTTTTCTTTGATTCAATCAATAAAGAGTATGCTGATAAGCAGCGCCTAAGTGGTCTATGCAAATGCGAATGTCACGAGGCATTACATTCGACACTGAAACTGGCGATGTGGTGTCTTTTCCATACGAGAAGTTTTTCAACATGAACGAATATATCGACGGTGACCTTGCTAACTTGGCAAAGAAGGTTGCTACTCAGAAGTATATCGCTACCGAGAAGGTTGATGGCATTCTTATTCATGCGTTCTATGACAAGCATAATGATAAGGTCCGTCTTGGCACAAGGGCAATGCTAGACCCAGATGAAAAAGGATTCATTGATACCGCTGAAAGGTTAATGAAAAGAGGAGGCCGATATGACGACATTAAGACTATGCTACAAAATGGCAAGTCTATGGTGCTTGAGCTTATCGACCCAAAGTATAGAGTTGTTATTGGATATGGTGCAAAGAGTGTGCTCGTACTTCACGGCATAAGAGACCTTAAGTCTTCTAAAATGGAGGGCTTTAAAGAGACTGGCGATATAGCTAAGAATTTTGGACTTGGTGCAGTGAGCGGCCGCCAATTTAATAGCTTTGAAGAGCTGGCGGAGTTTCAGGCAAAATCTAAAGAGGATGTGGAAGGTTTTGTCCTTCGCTTTGAAGACGGCTCAATGATAAAGGCTAAAACAGAAGCATATTTTGATAAGCTCAAGGGATTGAAGGCGCTCTCATATCCTAAGATTGCCGAATCTATCCTCAATGGCGACGATTGGAATGTTTTCAAATACGAGAAGATAAAGTCGGAAGAGCTGTTTGACGTTGCTGATAAGTATCGTTCAGACATAATCAAACAAAGCGATAAGTTCAACAACTTCTTGACAGGGTTTGCTGACAAGCTTCTTGCATCGGCTGACTGGGAGTCTTATGGTAAACAGGAGAAGCTTGCAGCGCAGGCAGAGTTCAATCATGCTTATGTGCACGCTTCTAGAACTGGTATTATCAACTCGGAGAAGCTGTCTCCAGAAGATTTCCGCATTGCTGTCAACTATCTTATCAGTGCCAGAATGAAGAATGAAAAGAAAGATGTTGATGGCTATAACAAGAAGTTGATGGGTTTAACGGTTGATTCATTAAAAACAGGTGCTTGGATGGGCGAGAAGCTTAATGAGCTTCAGCGCTCTTATACTGAAATGACTTTGTTCAAGGATTTTGGTTCGACAATCGGAGCCGCTGGAGACACATCTGTGGGTACAGCAGGCTTGGTAAGTCTATTATCGGATAAAGGTGTTGTCTATCCGCTCGATAAAGAAGAGAAAGAAAAACGAAAAAAGCAGAAAATGATAGAGGACTGAAATGGATAATTTCAAAATAAGATTTGTTCGAAAAGCTCAGAGTTATGGCGTTCCTAAAGGGCAGCAAGTAAAATCAACGTCACAACATTCTGTTCTGGGTCTCGAGCGTCCTGGACATAAATACATTAAGCGTGAAAATCTTGGTAACGGGAAATATAAATACATTTATGATGAAGCAAAAGGCTCCAAGGCACCTTCAGATAAAGACATGCTTGCTATGGTTGATGAAATGAAGGCTGGAGTTGCACAAAGCAAAGAATTCAAGCGCTATAGCCGATACTTCGAACAAAAAGATTATAGCAATGCTGCTACAGCAATAGATGCTAGAGGCGAGGATGTAACACCGGAAGCATTTGTTCAAGAGCTGACTAATCTAAAGGGTGTGCTGGGTACTAAGGTTTCAGAATATCTTCCAGCCGGTGTAGCTGTAAAAGAATACAAACAAATGCTCAATATGGCAGGTAATAGAACGACTGAATACAATGACAAATTAACTAATTCACTAAAAGGAAACGATGCAAATGGCTAACATGATTAGCGTTGCAACATTGTTCGACCTTTTAAAGACTAAAGTGGGATGGCAAAACCCTCGCCATAAGTATATTTATCGCATTCCTCTACCTGGCGGTGGGTACAAATACGTTTATCATACGGGAGTTACTAAAAACTTCTCTAGTGAAGATGCAGCGGAGCACGATAAAGACCCTGATTTTGTGTCTGAACAAGACAAAGCAGTCGAGGAGTTTATCAATTTTGCTGCGAACCCTGTTGCTGTTAAGAAGCACGTTGTCGACATAGAGAAAAACTTCAACTCTGTTTATGGTCCGATGTGGGAGATTTTTGCTGCAATTCCAGAAGTAAAAGACTTCAATGACGGCATGATGAAGACAAGACATTTACTAGAACAATATCCTGATGAAAATCACCAGAAGATATTAAAAGGTTTTGTAGATAGAGTAGCTGCATTCAAACAAACAAAGAACGATTTTCACCTCGAAAGAATGGTTCATGATAATCAGGTTCAATGGAAGTTTTTAGATAAAGTTTCATCTCTTGGAGACGTTGATTTCAAATATTTTAGGCTCCTGTCCACTGCTCATATTCAGGGCGGAGACCGCGTTGCTGATCTTACTGTAATTGACGCCCAAGAAGATAAGAATAACGATCTTGGCATTTTGATGATGGACTTGAATTCTGGTAAAATTGGTGCCATGGGACTTTCGCAGAAATCATTCGGCGATAGCCCAATTACTCTTAAGAGCAACGGTATTGGTGTTGTTACCGCAAGATTCAATCAGGCTGCTGAAAGACTGATCAAAGCAGGATCATCAAAAGCTGGAAATGCTCTCAAAAGCTGGTCGGCTAAGATGCAGCAAACATACGATTCAGCGATGGACGACGCAAAGTATCTTTCGTATCATTTCCCAGCTCACAAGAAGCTAAGGGCTGATGTAGAGAAATATAAGAAGCTTGGAGCAACACAGTTTCAAAAATGGATCAAGGGCAATACTCCAGAGGCTGCTAAAATAACTCCTGGGCAAAGAGACATATACAATAAGTATAGAGCTGCTGTAAAAGAGCTCGGCGCCGATGTTTCAAGATATAGAATGAGAAAATTAGAAAAAGTTTTCTCTGATGCCTTGAAAGATCCAGATTTTAGAGCGGGATTCTCCGATGAGCTTTATGAAATTTATTCAGGCGCATTTCACGATGCTTATGTTTCAGAGCTTGTAATGGTAATGCCTCACTACGATGAGCGTGCTCAAAAGAGCAGCATATACATAGCTCGTGAAAGTAAGCTAAACAAGAAACTGAAAAAGCTTTTATCTCCAGGCAACTTTGAAATTCAAATGACAGATAGAGGCAAGAAGTCGGTAATAGGAAAACCTGTTGATAGTTTTGATCATATAAGAATAAAGGCAAATGTCGGTGGTAAGCTAACTCAGGTTGGTCTTCTGCGGTTCAGAGAAGATGAAGGCAAATTCTATACAATGATCGATCAAAAGTTCATGTTAGAATTTGCAAAAGATAATAACGAAGTTGATGCCGTTGATGTTGAGCTTGAAAAACGAGGTCATGGCAAAGTCGCTGCTAAGGCGATGTTGGACGATTTGTTAAAGGCTACTCAGATTCTTGACCGCAAGAAGATGAATGCTAAATACATTCGCAAGGAACTTACTGAATCAGGCAAGGTTAGATATATTTACAAAGAAACTGAACCCAGAACAAAGAAAGAAGATATACCGTCAGAAAACAGAGAGCAATTCTTGTCAACTGTAGATTCAGCTGATGAAGGATATAAGAAACTCTTTAATGAAGCTGCTGGTGAAATTTCAGACGAACATTATCCTGTAATAAATGCAGGATGTGTGTCTGTTCGAATAAGTAATGATGTTGAAACGCTACATGATACTGTTGGCGTTCCAGAGGAATTAAGAAGTAAGTTTGCTGATGCTGCTGGATTGATTAATTCGGTCAATGGAAAAATGGGCTTTGCAGTATCTAACTTCCCGCCTGATGTATCTGACCCTGTAAAGAGGGCGGCTATGATGCATGAAATAGGGCATGCATATTTCTATGGTGCTCTAAGAATAAAGCACAAGCAACCACTCTCAGGAGAGATTGATTCAAAGGATAAAGAGCAAAAGGATGCTCTTAAAAAGGCTTCAAAGTTCGTAGATGCATTTGGCAAAATGGACGACGATATTCGAAAACAAGCGGAAGAATCTGTTACAGATGTCAAGGGACAAGATAAAGAAACAGTATTACAAGAGGCTATTAATGCGTATATGGTTAGCCCATATGCGGCGGAGACTCCAGAAGAGCACTTTGCTGAGGCATTTTCAAGATATTTCATTCTACCAGAACAACTAAAGAAAAAGGAAGAGGCAGTGTACAAGCACTTCAATGAATTTTTCGGAAAATATGAAGGTTAAGACATGCGTTACAAAATGATGGGCGGTATTGAGCAGGGTATACACTACACCACGTTTCAGGAGGATGTAGAAGACGGGAATCAGCAAAGCTTAAAAGCACAAGAAGGAGCGTCCAAGAGCTATGGGGAAACAAAGGATGAGAAATTGGGTAGTAAACAACCCGTTCTTTCAGACAAAAGGACAGTTCTCTAAAACTGCCTTCATTTGTATGTCGACATGGGTTACGGTTATTCTCAAATACATTACTTCCGGGATGACATTTGCTCTTTCTACAACAGAAAAGGTTGTTGCGGGCAAGGTGATTCCTGCTCTTAGTTGGCAGTGGGCTATTGCGTTTGACCCTTCAGCTGCGATAGGGCTTTTAACTATTGTTTTTGGTCTATATTTCGGTAATAAATTTTCTCCGGGAAACAAGAATGGCGAAGGCGTACAAGAAAATCAAGCGATAACTAAATAAGGGAAATTATTATGACAATCGTAAAGCGTGGGTCGGGATTTAGAGTAGTTTCAGAGAAGGGAAAGAACCTCGGTGATGAGCCATCTAAGGCTGCAGCCGTCAAGAGACTAAAGCAAGTCGAGTGGTTCAAGCATCATGCTAAATGCATCGTGGACCCTTCCCTCGTCAAAAGTGGCTCAGAAGCATATGCGGGCTCCGACGGAAATATTACTATTTATCAGCCCATTCAATTTAGGTCAACAAAGCCCAAGGACAAAGAGGGTGAGAAACTCGACTTCCCATCGACAACTAAGCAGTTGGAGTTGAAGGACGTGAAGCAACCTCAATTTCCTTCCACGCCATTTACAGGAGAGGCTTATGCTGATGCATTCCATAATCCTCGTCCGTCTAATTCAGTCAAGGATGGTACACATGTAATAGTTCAAGGTGACACTCCTGCTGCTCAAGGTGCAGGTCCATTTAGAGGCGAACATGGTCCCGACGTCCAATTCAAGGGCTCTGATTATGTTCCCGATGCTGTGAAGAAAAAGGCTAGAGCTGCCAATGCAAGAAAGTCCATTATGATTGCTGGCAGGAAAGTAATCATCAAATCGACTCAAGGTAGCGATAATGAAAATCTAAGAAACTACCCGATAGACAGGCCCGCCGGTGAGCCAATCGACCCTCGTAATGAATCTGTAAAGAGGAAAGATTGGATTCGCAGCGAGCGAGTGAAAGAGGATGTAAAGGCCCATGAAGAAGCTAAGAAGAACTATGCACCCGGCAACGGTCCTTTTGAACTTGCGATGGATGCTAAAACAGCTTATCTTGGACGAGCTAAAGAGTCTAAACCTGTTGGTGAATACACTAAAGAATATCCCGGCGCCAAGGTTACATTCAATCAGCCGATTGATCCTGCTAAGAAGCCGAAGAAAGTATTTGTTCATTTAACTGAACAAGGTCGAGATGTTAAGGCCAAGAGAACTGATAAGAGCAAGGGTATTATGAGATTGATTCTTCAGTACACTCAAAATCAGCCTCTTGCTGCAGGTTTTAAACCATTATTGGCTCATTTGGTTCAAGAGGAAGATGACCGAGACGAGCCCGAACCAAAGAAAACTATTAAAACGATGACATCGGCTGACATCTATGATAGAATTGCTAGTACGAGAAACAAGGAAAAGCCTCTTTCTCCAAAGCTTTCAAGGCTTAGCAGTAGAGCTGCTAAGGTGGCTGAGGATAGTGGCGGAACAGCAGCTCATGATGAAGCTGCTCCTATTCATCCTGGTGTAGACTATAAACAACTTCAACCTAAGTCGGACCGTCCGAATCCATTCAAAGGCGGAAAAGGAGATGATTTAGATTATGATGATGTTGATCAGGCGGAATTAGAATCAGGCATAAAGACAGAACAAGAACATATTGGAGATGACCCCGATATGGATGAAGATGAAAAGCGTGTTAAGGGTGCTGACATAGCCATGGATCACTTGGCTGAGGATGAGCACTATTATACAAAGCTCAAGGAAATGGAAAGAACATCTAAAGAGGGTGCCAAGGCAGAGACAAAGAAAGAAAAGCTTCTTAAACTTGGTGAAGTGGGTAAATCGGTCATTAAAGAAAGAAAGCTTACTCAAACTGTAGCTAATGCTGAGAAGATGAAAGAAATTAGAGAACAAACAGGTGCTAGTTCTGGTGAGATGAAGGCTACTCACGGCCAGTTGAGAGCTTACACGGCTAAGCTCAAAGCTGAAAGAAAGAAGAATGAAGGAATCCGCAAGGGAAAGTACTCGGAAGATCCAGAGCGAGCTGGACATAAGATTGGCCAAATTGCTTATGCTGGCGATGTGCATAATAAGTATCAGTCAGACAAGAAAGAGGCGCAAGTGAAGAGAATAAATGAAAAGATGGATAAGAAGCATGGCGATAAGCCCGAATATCAACGAGCTATTAAAGATATAACGGATGAAATCTAATGACAAAGTATTTTGACTGGGCAAGAATGAAAGATATGGATTCGAGGAAGAAGTCGGAGATTCATACTGAATCTACCTTTGCAGAGCAGCGTAAGAAGAAAGAGAAGCATAGAGTATCAAAGGAGTTTGGTATAAAGCAGATGGGCGAAGAGGTCAATATAGATTGGGGTAAGGCTGAATCTGTATATGATGACCCGAAGCGCATATTGCAGAAGCTTGCTATTTCTGCACATAAAGGCGAAGAAATGAAAGATGAAGAGGCTGCTCAAGATGCTGAAAAGCCCGGCCCCGAGGAATAATCTTGAAAATCAACTTTAATAATATTCGGTTCGTCCGTAAGGACAAAACTCTATTTTCGAATCCCCACAAGACAATCATGGAAGAATCGAAAACGGGCTACGTGTATGTTGATAATGTAGAAGGTGTTGCAATAATTCCTTATCGTATGGGTGCAAATGGTAAGGAAATCCTTATACGAGACGAATATACTCCGCTGCACGATACTGTGCTCTCTATCATTACGGGTCGCAGAGATGCCGACGATAAAAGCGGTCCAGCTGCAGCCCGTAGAGAACTCCTTGAGGAAGCTGGCATTCTTGCTGAAGAACGATGGTTTTCTGAAATAGGTGAGATTTTGCCGTCAGGGTCTTATAAGAAGCCCGATACAATGTACATTGTAGACGTTACTGGCGTGCATCAAGGAAAGCCAGAAACTGATGGCTCTATCTTTCAAAAGAAATCGTCTAACATGTGGGTGCCTGTAAGTGAGCTGGCAAGAATGGTTCGAGAGCCAAATGGTACTCCTGATGCTTACTTCTTGGCGGCTATCACTAAGTTTCTTGTTTGGTGCGGTTTATTCAAGTCAGAAGAGACTGATTTGGAGAAGGCTAAGAAGGGCGAAGAGCGACCTGGTCACAAGTACATCAGACGATCTCCTCTTCCTGCTGGAGGATACAAGTACATCTACAAAGAGCCTGAACAGAAGGGCCCTAAGAAGGAAGACGAGAAGAAACCTAAGGGCGGAATCATGGAGCAGCTTGCTGCTCTCCTTGGCAAGAAGCAAGGTCCGACGGCAGAGAAGAAACCTAAAAAGGTTCTCCCATTTCAAGAGTTTCCAGAGGCGCCAGAAGGTATGCCTGATTTTAGAAAAGGCTTTACTGCTGCACAATGGGTTGCTGAACTTGATAGAATGGTGACGTCTTCAACTCATGGTTTTATGGCTTCGCTAGACGATGCCGACTATGAAATGATGAATGAGCCTCTCCGATATAATAGCACATACGCCGATCAAGTCATAAGAATGCTAGATGGTGCAGGTGATCAATATTCTTCTCAAGATGTGCACAGTCAAGAGATTTTAGTAGACAACAAGAAGCTTGATGATCGTGCATCGGCTGAGGTTAAGAAAGGGATTATAACTGCTTCGTCTTGCTTAAGCCGAGTAAAGCACCTCACCGCTTCACTCAATAGCAGTCTTACTGAGAAAGTGTTTTCAAACATTGCTGACAAGCTTGCTGCAGGTGCGAGTTTTAACAAATTAGACAAGCTTATAACAATTACATCGACTGTGAAAAATCAACTTGAAAATATCGATTCCTTGATGCGTGACGTCAAGTGGCTTCAAGGTAGTGATCCAAAGCTTGACTGGATGGTTGATAGCACATTCAAAGCTGTTGATGAACTTATGATTGCCCGAAATAGATTTGTAAAGAATGGCTTCAAGTTTTATATCGATCAGTTGACTCCAAAGCTTGAATCACTGGCTAATGCTGAAGAAATAAGCGATTCATTGAAGCTTCTTGAAGGTTTTGAGGACTTTAGACACGAATCAATGTATTCCTCTACTACATCTCGTGAGAACGAGAACTTTGCTAATCAATGGAACATGAAACAACGAGGTATATACGATGGTGCATGTAGATTCTCCGCGTATGCTTCAGGTAAGCTGGTCGATAAGATCAAGGGCTTAGAAGATTTGCACGACGATAAGATTCTACAGGGTCACATTAATGAGCTGGCTAAATCAAGGCCATTTGCCTTCCTATCAATGAGTCAGCATATTTCTACATTCCAGGTAGGCGAACAAATGTTTTCATATATTGATATGCACGGCATTGATAAATACTATCAAGACATGGTGTTTTTGACAGGAGGACGAAGAGCTCCTACAGATCATTACAAGAATTTTGTTGATGTTCTTACTCGTGCTTATAAGGGCGAAGATGTTTATGAAGATGAAGACGTGAAAGACATTGCTACATATCTTGGCGATGCAATAGGCAGCCAAATGAAGAATCACCCAGCTGCGACAATGTATACGGCAATGAACACAATGCTATTGCTCAACAAGAATACACCGATCACTTCAAGGGCTCCTGCATTCATTAGAATGTGGTCGGTTGCTTCTCATAACTCGCTCATGAGTAATGCTCTAGAGGAATTTGTTTCTTCTAAAAAGATTGATAGAGGCTCATACGTCAATTATCATGTTGCCTCTAATAGAGCAATTACGCCAAGACGCACTTCAGTCAAGGATGGTCTTGCTCATACGGCAAATGAAATATATTCATATTCACAAGAGCTAATGAGCACTTCAGATGAATATAAAAAAGATACTGTTAAACTATATAGAGGAAACGGTAGGAGTGAAGTTAAGTCGGTGGCGTCTTCATGGACTCCTCGGGATGATGTAGCTGTTCACTTTGGCGATAACATTTCAGTTGTCGATGCTCCCAAGGAAGCTGTATTTCTATTCAACGATTTTATGAATGAAGAATATTGGACTTATCCTCATGAAAGAGAATTTGTTTTGATGCCGGGTCTTTTGCCAGCTGATAAGAAGCTGAACCCTGAAGCATTACCAAGCACTGCAAGACAGAGCATTTTAGACAAGGAAATAGAAAAACAGGCTGAAATCTACGGGGAAAATTACTAATGATAGCAAAAGATCTTATTAAAAGTCGAAATCTTAGATTCCTACATCCCGATGTTGTTGCTAAATCAGATGATGCCAATGTTGCGTCGATACTCAAGGCGGTGGGCTATTTCAGAAATTTCCCTATTTTCAAGATGATGTATACGCTGCTCTACAAGAGCGCCTCATTATCATTAGAACAATACGGACACATCTACACAGTGATGGTCGATTATAAGAAACACCATCCATGTGATTTCTTTATTGACGGATTTTCTGCCGCACTTTCTAAGAGTTCTGCTGTGAGCGGGGACATTAAGGCGTTGTATGGTATAATGATACATAATCAAATGAATAAGAGCAGCAACTTATTCATAAGACGATCAAGGCTTGAAAAAGCAGTTGCTGATTACTATGCACTCGGAAAACCAATAAATGTGGCTGTCATTAGAAAAGCAAAAGTATTGAAAATAAGTAATGGCAACCTGATTAAGAGCATCGCCAAATGGAATCGCTAGCCGAGGATCTCACTCTATCTGATTTGAACGACAGGATTGCTTCGACTTTAGTCTATATCGAGAATGTCAAGAAGCATGCTAATGAGATGAAGGCATTCTTGCCAATATTCAACAATACTGCTCCACTTCCCATAAGTAAGGTTAAATACGACGGAACTGTCGCATATATCGATTGGATCCTTCGTTCAGATGAACTATACCTCTGTCTCAATATAACATACTATTCGACAGGTAAGTTCAAGTGTGCGCAAACACTGTCGCAGCTGTTAACATTAACAGAGCTAACTGATCGTAGGAATATAAGAACATTAGACGGAAGGCATTTCAAACAATATTATGCTTATACTGCGACAGATCCTGTGCATGCTGTCGTATCAAATAGAATAATCAGCCCAAAATCGTTTGCAATAATCGAAAATGGCTTAGAAGCTTTTAAATGTCGAGATAAGATTTTAGAAAGATTAATGACTACATGACAGTATTAAATACATGGACAAATGGAACACTTTATCCTAGATCAATAGGCTGGTATACTCGAAATGAGGGGCAAGTAGGCAATGTCTTATATATGCTCGGCGGCCAGCAGATATCCCCCTCCATAAGAGTTTCCGAAGTTTGGAAATACGATATGGAAAACGATATATGGGCTCAATTGAACGATTGCCCATACGGGCAGATGGCATATCAGGATTCATGCGTTGTTGGAAACTACATTTATTCTTATGGCGGATATCAGAATGTAACATGGCCTTCAACTATTTTAAGCAGGTATGACACAGTAAATGACACTTGGAGTTTGATGGCTAATAATAGCGCAGCTTTAGAGCTTAACTATTATTGGCCGACACTTATTTCTAACGGAATAGATGTCTATGTTCTTGGAGGATGGAATAGTGTTGGTTGGACGTATGCTCGGCATTGTTATAAATATACAGTGTCTAGTAATACATGGACTAGACTGGCTGACGCTCCCACAGAAATATATGGTGCAGAAGGCATGTTTATAGATTCAGATAATATTAGAATTTTTGGTGGTCTTACGGGTCCTCCTCTTCCGAATGACTATGGAAATACTTTGAATATGAATTATAGAATATCTACAAATAGTTGGGATAATACAACATACGCTCCTGTCCCTTCGAAGGGCGGTTTTGGGCATATCGCTCGATTCGATAATTACATCTATTATATTGGAAGATATGGACTTGATGTTCCTCCCGGCCCAGGTCAGAAAGCGACAGAAGTATATGACATAGTTAGTGATTCTTGGTTTCACGGTACAGATATGCCTGTTGCTACTAATGGAGGCTCTACAGGTGTCTATAATGGAAAGGTTTATTGTATTGCTACAACATCAGCTATTCCTTCGCCTTATAAAGTTGTGCAGGTTTATAGTTCGTTGCAAGCCGTCGATGCGCCCGAAAATCCTGTATGCACCCCCGGCCCTTGGAATAACACTATTACTTGGACTTATCCTGCTCCCGCACCAAACATAATATATAATATTTATTGGAGTTTTGTGCCCGGAGTCTCGGTGTCCGACACAAAGATTGCGGGAGTTACTTCTCCGTACATACACCCCAGTCTTACTCACGGCGTTACATATTATTACATCATAACAGCTTACAATACCGACATTAGTTCAGAATCCGATCCATCTGTGGAAATTTCCGGAACTCCGTCTGCTGCAGTTACAATTGCAGAAATAATATGGTAAGGATGATATAATGGGCGCAATAACCCTGTCCAATTTTGAATGTTTAACTCATAGTTATTGGTATCAGACGTATCAAAGCAATCCCGGAATGACTCCTGTTAGTGTAAATGCTAACTCAGTAGGTGCGCAAGGCACGTCATGGAATATACAATCACAGTATCAGTATGTTGATGGATATTCACCAATTAGATCGGGTTTATATTGTTATTGGGGATATGTGCGCTTTCAATTAGCTGCACCGCAAGGCACAGGCATCGAAAATGCCATTATAAATTTTTATACTTATGGAGGCCAAGCTTCTATTCTTTTCAATTGGGACATATATGGCATTGCTGCAGATAATGTTTCTTCTACTCCTGCCGGAACAGCATATCCTCCGTCGGGTACGGCTTTTTGTAATTTGCCCAGAACGACGGCTTATGCAACATGGGCTCTTCCGAGCGGAACTCCAGGCGTTGGAGTTTTAAGACAAACACCAGATATTGGTCCAATTCTTTCTGAAATAGTTGCTCGTCCTGGTTGGGTTTCTGGAAATTATGTTGGCTTGTGGATAGCTAGTAATTTCACGCAATCATGTACAGTTTTTTACGGGACGCCCTATTCTCCTACTTCAACGGGCGGTCCTTACGGATCGTTTCCGTCCTATAATATAGGAAATAATTATCATAGTTTTGCGTCTCAAACAAACCCGACTCCTGCTTATAGACCTGCAGGAACTGGAGATTATGTAGATCCTCCAGCAGCTCCAACGGCTTCTGCTTCCCCAGGAAGAAGAAAGAATTTTATTAGTTGGTCTTCCGTTGTTGGTGCAACTTCTTACAATATTTATTGGAGCTACTTTCCAGGTGTTACTACAGCCGACACGAAAATAACGGGTGCTACATCCACCTATACTCATCCCGGGTTGGACGCTTTTATCCCAATATATTATATTGTTACAGCGGTCAATACTGCGCCTACGTACGAGCTTGAATCGCTCCCGAGTAATGAAGTATCAGCAACACCAAGTGATATAAATTTTTCTTCTGCTGAAATAATCTGGTAAAATTATGGCTATTTTAACAATACAATCTATGGGCGAAGAGGCAATGTCCTATAGAAGCAACAACCTTCCGATGGGTTTATGGTATTTTGTTCAAAGCTACACAGCCGGCAATACATATACAAATTGGCATGCGAAAACCGCTGTATATACTGGTGTTTGGGTATATGATCATTTTGAAAATAATATGTGGTTTAGGTGTCAGGTAAATGTGCCACAAGGTACAGTATTGACAAACGTATTTTTCAAAGTCTATGGCTATACGAATAATATGAACTGTACGAACACATTGCCTTATAGATTTTATGCTGTTGACATCGATAATTGTCCTGCTCCTACGACAAATAGTTATCCGGTAGCGAATGACGGCTCGAGATACAATAATCAAACGCTTACAACCTCATATGTCGCATGGGATCCTTCTAGACCTGCAAATTATATGCTAGGTGAAGAAATAATTTTGCCCGATCTAGCTCCATGTTTCAATGAAGTTTTGGCCCGCCCCGGCTGGGTTTCAGGGAACTATGTAGGAATTACGGCAAAAATCACGGGTATTAATGAAACAGACAATTATTATCCGAGCTATACTCAATACGTAGGAATTAAAGGTCCGAGTGATGCAAATCCTGCTTACAGGCCTTCCGCGACATACGATGAAGTTCCTCCTCCCGATGCGCCTGTTGCTTCTGCAACTGGTTTACGATTAAGCAATTCTATTAGTTGGGCATCCGTTGTTGGTGCATCATCATATAACATATATTGGAGTTATGTCCCAAATGTTACAACAAGCGATACGAAAATAGCTGGTGTGACATCGCCCTATGTCCATTCGCCGCTTTTAGCGGGTGTCCCAGTTTACTATATTGTTACATCGGTAGGTCCTCTTTATGACGTAGAATCAGTTGCGAGTAACGAGGTTTCAGCAACTCCGCTTTCAATGGAATCAAGTGACGGCAGAATCATCTGGTAATTTTCGATGTACAATCACCCCATCGTGGGGTATAATGGAGGTTTATACATGGATCTCTTTGAAAAGTCTGAAATTAAAAAAGAAAAACCGCATGTACCATCTGTTGAGATTTTTGCAAGGAAAAAAGGTCGTGCATTAAAGAGATACGGTACAAAGAGACCGGACGAGAAAGTGAATCAGAAAGACCTATTAATAGCATGGCGGGAGGATGTGTGAGATTATTAATTTGTGGTGACCGTAACTGGTCAGATGGAAATGCAATCCGCGAAGTGATTAAAAGCTTCAATCCCACGATTATTATAGAAGGTGAAGCTAAAGGAGCCGATACATTGGCTCGGCTATCTGCCAATGCTATGGGAATAGAAACATTAAAATTCCCAGCCGATTGGCAGAAGTACGGTCGTGCTGCTGGTCCTATTCGTAATAGTCAAATGTTAAAAGAGGGCAACCCAGATGTAGTGGTTGGATTTCATTACAAAATAGATGAATCTAAAGGTACCCGCGACATGCTGACTCGTGCTAAAAGAGCTGGAAAAGCTACTTATATCTTTAATGGTGAACTAAAGGAATTTTAATGAAACAAGGCGAACAAAAACCGAATCACAAATATCTCCGTAGACTCCCCGACGGTAAGGGCGGTTGGAAATACGTGTATCAAGAGTCTCACGAGAAGCTGCCAACACAACACCAGAAAGCAAACGACATGAAGAAGCACCCATTCAAAATAGATTTAAGTCCTGCCACGATGGCGATTGTCCAGAAGCTGAAAGATGCTGGACACGAATCGTACATCGTAGGTGGAGCTGTGCGAGATGCATTGCTTGGCAAGCCTCCCAAAGATTTTGATATTGTGACTTCTGCTCATCCAAAACAGATTCATGAGCTATTCGGCATCCCAGGTTCAGTGGGTGCTAAGTTTGCCGTCAATATAGTTGACGGACACGAGGTAGCGACTTACAGAATAGATGATGTTGAGGCTACATCTGCTAAGGAAACCGCTGTCTCAATTGCTTCGTCGCTCAGCGAGGACGTAAGACGAAGAGACTTTACGGTAAATGCTCTTGCGTATGATCCTTCAACTAAACAAGTGTTTGATTTTGTTGGTGGTATTAGCGATGCTCAAAATAGAATACTTCGATTTGTAGGTGACCCAGACAAGAGAATCAAACAGGATCCTCTTAGAATGCTGCGAGCTATTCGGTTCGCTAATGCTAAGAATATGGATCTTGACCTCGAATCATTCAAAGCAATTCAGCGAAACATGCACCTCATCAAAAATGAGGCGCCTGAAAGAATAATGGCTGAAATGATAAAAATGTTTGAGTCGAAGAGTATCATTTCCGGCCTCACGCTTATGCTGGTTAGTGGCTTCTTCAAGGAAGTCATACCTGAACTGCAAGAAGGATTTGAGGAAGAGCAGAACAAACATCATGGCGAGAGCATACTTATGCACAACATGCTGGCTGCTGATGCTATCAAGAAACCAGACCCAATTCTTAAGCTGGCTCTTCTGCTACACGATGTAGGCAAGGTTAAGACTAAGCAATTCAACCCAGAAATAAATGACTACAACTTCTTGGGACACGAAATTGTTGGTGCCAAGATGGCTGTTAAAATAATGAAGCGCCTCAAGTTTTCAGCTGATGACATAGCTCGCGTGGACAACATCATACAGCATCACATGTACTATTTCACAGACGAGACTAAGGACAAAACAATCAAGAAGTTCATGGCACTTCCCGAGTTCAAGAACATACTCAGGGCGAGACTTGCTGATCGCAAGGCGAACTTGGCTAAACAAGGTATTCCCTACTCATTCAAGAAATTGGTGAGGAAAATCAGGGTAATACAGATGACTAAACAGCCTGTTACAGTTAAGGACTTGGCAATCAACGGTCATGATTTAATGGATCTAGGCTTGAAGCCAGGTCCTTTGTTCGGTAAATTCTTAAATAATGCACTTGAATTGGTCCTTGAACAGCCAGAACAGAACAAGAAAGAGATACTATTAGAGTTCGCTAAAAGGGAGTTTGATAAATAATGAGCGTGTTATTAGGATGGCCGTATAGAAAAGCTATAACATTAAGTCGGGCGTCAGGTGCCGTCTCTAACTATCAGATGAAATTATTCGTTGGTGAGAGTACCATAGCAGCTAGCGATACTTTTACCTCTTCGACGGCACAAGATTTCAAGAGCGGCGGCGACGGAGTTAAACAATACGGATGGTATGCTATAAACACTGCAAATGCTACATCGATGGATGCTAATAATACAGCAGCTGGAAAAGCGAGGATTGTAAACAGCGCTGTCAATAGTGGCATCGATGGTATTTCAATGACTGCGCCAATGATTTATAAAATTATTTCAGGCAATTTCGACGTTGAATTCAATTTTGACACTACTGCAAACCAGACTTATGAACAAGCTGGTGCCATGATATTCAATACATCAAACATAAATTTACATACATATTTGACTGATTATTGGGGCACTGCCCTTACTGCTGCCGCACGATCAAGTACTGGTGCGAACCCTGAAGCCACTTTGGGAACTGATACCGCTAGTGCGCCCCATTTCTATCGCATTGTTAGATCGGGTAATTTATTTACATTCTATAGAAAGATCAATGTAGGTGATGCGTGGACGACTCATTTCAGTCAGACTCGGTCAGATCTTGGAGATTCTATTGGTGTTGGCATCTACAGCGCTACTAATAATACAGCAAATTCTTTAACAACTGATGTTTTATCTTTTACTGTCAATGTCAATGAGCCAACTGTTGATTGTGGAGGTCTTTGTAAGTCTGACTTTTCAGATCTTAGATTTACAACTAGCGATGGAGTAACTCTTTTAGATTATTGGATTGAGTTGATATCTGGCACTACACCAAATCAGGTAGCAACTGTTTGGATTGAATTCGACTCAATTGGAACTGGTGCTACAACATTCTACATGTACTACGGAAATGCTGGAGCTTCTGCTGTGTCCAGTGGCACCAACACATTCATCGCTTTTGATGATTTCGAACGTGGAGCTGATGGGGATGCAACGGGAGGGGACTGGACTTTAATCAACACCTGCCAAATATCTACGGCTCAGAAATACGGTGGAACCCGAGGCAATAAACTGGTTGGGGCAGCTACTACCGCTTCATGCACTTTACCTGTAACTGCTTCCGTAGACATAGCTATCAATATGAGAATTTACAAACCAGATGCTGGGGCGATGGGAGCCAGGATTTGTGACGGTGCTACATATCCATTCTGGCGATGGCATACGGACGAGAAGATCGAATACTACAATGGCGCTGCGTGGGTAGATTCAGGTTCCACTCCTGCAGCCGCAGTGTGGCATCAAATTGAAATGTATAATATGAACTACACATCGGATGTGTTCAGTTTAAGCCTCGATGGGACAGAGATCCTGAATGGCGTTGCCATGAGACCGTTAGCAGACATTACGGCGAATGCCCTTCGTGTTGACGAACGTGTGAGTACTAATGGGATAGACGCTTGGTTTGACAATGTATTTGTTCGTAATTGGAGAGCTACGGGACCCGCATGGGGATCTTGGGGAGCAAAGGAATATCTTCGGTGGTCTCCGTTTCCATTCCCAAATTTGAGTTAGAGTTAATACATTGAAAATTATGAGGAATTAATCATGTCCGTATCGTATGATTACACAACATTTACTGAAGTAGATCCTAATAATAGAATAGCTTTCACTTCGTCTGCTATTACGTTGACAGCTGTCCCAAGAAATGAAGACGTATATTTGTATTATGATTCTGGTGCAGATTATTGGGGTGATTTTACTTTTAATTTTGATGCTTCTATCTCTTCAACAGGAGTCGCCCCTGGTTCTTTATTCCATGCTTGGGGCTTGTCGAATACAGTAAATGATAGGACAGGTTGGGCTGCCGGTTTACTTGTAATGCTTTATTATAGTGGAACAGCATATAACGTTCAGTTGGCTGAAATTGGTGGTACATCTGATTCGTATAATATAAGTGCTAATACGACGTATTATTTTACAGTTTCACGCGTAGGAACGACGCTTGCGTTATACGTTTATACAGATTCTAACAGAACAACTTTAGCGTCAGTATTGTCGAGAACTGTGGCAACAACTACTTATCGATATTTGTACGCCATGGCAAACTATAATGATAATTCAGCAAGTATCCCTTGCTCTGGCACAATTGGTAATCTTGCATACGTCCCAATAACTTTGACTTTGCCAGGGTGGAAATACAGAAAATCAATAACATTGAGCAGAGCTTCCGGCGCCGTCACAGAATATCAGATGAAATTGCTTGTCGGTGAAAGCTCGGGCGCCGCAGGCGAAGACGTTGACTGCGGACAACATTGTAAGACCGACTTCTCTGATCTCCGATTTACAGGTACAGACGGAATACCATTGTCTTATTGGATTGAATCTACTTCTGGCACAACGCCTAATCAGCTAGCGACTATCTGGATCAAGTTTCCGTCTATTGGGACGGGTGCTACTACATTCTATATGTATTATGGAAATGCAAATGCTCCTAGTCTTTCCAACGGCGTTGCTACTTTCCCATTTTTTGATGACTTTTCTGCTGCTTTTGCAAAATGGACTGGGAATACAGGCAACTATCAGG
>Ga0113563_10000142_pt1 | contig 28211 bp, 31 predicted proteins | sample Mud3Dept3metaG_FD_80117 | JGI IMG/M metagenome (GOLD analysis project Ga0113563, IMG submission 80117) | Freshwater wetland microbial communities from Ohio, USA, analyzing the effect of biotic and abiotic controls - Mud 3 Core 4 Depth 3... | ecosystem: Environmental > Aquatic > Freshwater >... | reverse complement strand
CTGGGGGTCACTTCCTTCAAGATGTTCATGACCTATGCCAAGCTCAAGTGGATGACCGACGACTATCACCTGACCTGGGCCATGGACCTGATCGCCGAAAACCGGGGCCTGGCCATGGTCCACGCCGAGAGCGGCCTGGTGACCGATTACCTTGAGGACAAATCTCTGCGGCTGAAGGAAGACCAGAAAGAAGTTTTTGTCAAATCCCGGCCGGATTACCTGGAGGCGGAAGCGGTTTACCGGGCCGTCGCCGTCGCCGCGGTCATGAATTGCCCGCTTTACATCGCCCATCTCAGTTCCGGACGGGGGGTTCTTCCCATCCGGCAGGCGCGCGATGAAGGCCAGGTGGTCTATGCGGAAACCTGCCCCCAATACCTGAGCCTGACGGATGAAATTCTGCAGAAGACCGGGCCGCTCGCGAAAATCGGCCCGCCGCTCCGTTATGAGAAGGACCGCCTGGCCCTGTGGGAAGCGATTCGAAAGGGAACTATCGACACCCTTGCCAGCGATCACGCGCCAAAAGCAAAGAAAACAACCGACCGGTTTTTCGAAGCCCCCTTCGGCTCCCCGTCCGCCGAGACCATGCTGACCGTCGCCTATGACGAAGGCGTGAACAACGGCCGGATCGGAATTTGCAAATTAGTTCAACTTTTATGTGAAAACCCCTCAAAAATATTTGGAATTTACCCCAAGAAGGGTGTTCTTCAGGAAGGTTCGGATGCAGACTTGGTGGTTTTCGACCCCGTTCTTGTCCACACCCTCGAACACCGCACCCAGCATTCCGGCGCCCCGTATTCCCTCTACGAGGGCCGAAAATGCCTTGGCAAACCCGTTTTCACCATGCAGAGGGGAAAGACGGTTATGGAAAACGGGGAAATGAAGAAGAAACCCGGGGAGGCGAAATTCCACCCCACCCGGATTGAAAAAATAAAACTGTGGTAGAGGAAAGGCGCGGGGAGCAGGGAGCAGGGAGCGGGGTAACGCCCCCTTCTCCGTACTCCGAGTTTTTTTCACTTTTATTTTTTTTCAAAGGAGGGTTTTAAAATGGGCAGCCTGAAGGGAAAAGACATTCTCCATGGAAACCAGTTCACCAAGAAAGACATCGACGGTATCCTAAAAGTCGCCGCCGGGTTCGAAAAGGAATTGAAAGGGAAGGGGGCCCTGAACCTTCTGAAGGGCAAAATCCTGGCGACCCTTTTCTTCGAACCCAGCACCCGGACCCGCCTCTCGTTTGAAACGGCGATGCAGCGGCTCGGAGGAGGGGTGATCAGCATGGCTTCGGCGGAGAGTTCGTCGGCGGCAAAGGGGGAAACCGTGGCCGACACGGCCAAAACCGTGGATCAATATGCGGATGCCCTCGTCATCCGCCACCCCCGCATCGGTTCGGCCAGGGAAGCGGCCGAGGCCGCCATTGTTCCGGTCATCAACGCCGGGGACGGAGCCGGACAGCACCCCACCCAGGCCCTGCTGGACATTTATACTATTTCCAAGGAACTTGGGTCGCTGAAGAATCTCAAGATCTCTCTGGTGGGGGATTTGAAGAACGGGCGGACCGTTCATGCCCTTGTTGAAATCCTGTCGCTTTACGGGGCCAAACTGTTTTTCGTCTCTCCCGGCCTCCTGAAGATGCCGGCGGAAATTACCGCTAGTTTGAAATCCAAAGGGCTCGAGATCGCAGAGACCGAAGACCTGGCCGAGGCCGCCTCCAAAACCGATCTGGTCTACATGACCCGGATTCAAAAGGAGCGTTTCAGCGATTTGGCCGAGTACGAGCGGGTCAAGGGAAGCTACGTGGTGGACGGAAAATTCCTGTCGGCGTTGAAAAAAGACCTGACCATCATGCATCCGCTCCCCCGGGTCGATGAAATTCATACCGAAGTAGATTCCTATGGCGGCGCCGCCTATTTCCGCCAGGTCCGAAACGGGGTCTACGTCCGCATGGCGCTCCTGGCCATGATCTTCGGGAAGCGGTAAACGCATGAAAAAAATCGTAATCGCCCTGGGCGGAAACGCGATTAAACAGTGGAACCAGCAGGGGACGGCGGCGGAGCAATATGAAAATGTGAAAATCAGCTGCGCCCGTATCGTCAAAATCATCCAGCGCGGGTATCAGGTGGTTATCACTCACGGGAACGGGCCCCAGGTAGGCAACCTGCTGATCCAGCAGGAGGAGGGCGCCAAATCGGTCCCGCCCCAGCCGCTGAACATCTGCGGAGCCATGAGCCAGGGCCAGATCGGTTTCATGATCCAGCAGGCGCTCCTCAACGAACTGAAGGATGCCCGTCTGAGCCGCAACGTGGTGACCCTTGTGACCCAGGTGATGGTGGACCGGGAGGACGCGGGGTTCCGCAACCCGACCAAACCGGTGGGGCCGTTCTACACCCGGGCACAGATGGAAAAATACGAAAAAACCGGCGGGTTGGCCTTCAAACGGATCCAGAACCAGGAAGGGGAGCATTACCGCCGGGTGGTGGCCTCCCCAGATCCCCTGCGGATTCTGGAAGGGCGGATGGTGAAGGATCTCTTTGAAAGGGGCGTGATCGTCATTGCCTCCGGCGGGGGGGGGATCCCCGTGATCATGGACGAACAAGGCCATGTGAGCGGGGTGGAAGCCGTCATCGACAAGGACCTGGCCGGGGAAAAGCTGGCGGAAGCCGTCGGCGCCGACCTGTTCATGGTTCTCACCGATGTGGAAAAGGTCTATCTTCATTATGGGACGAAACGGCAGACCGGCCTGGGAAAAATCCCCCTGGAAAAAGCGCTGCAGTATGTGAAGAGCGGACAGTTCCCGGCCGGCAGCATGGGTCCGAAAGTGGAAGCCTGTATTCGGTTTATCAAATACGGGGGGGAAAGGGCAATCATCACCTCCCTGGATCGCGCCGTGGACGCCCTGGACGGGAAGACGGGGACGCACATCCTGCCCGATAAACGAGGATAATACTATGGAGTTTAAGCATATATTGGAAGCCCAGCAGTTCGACAAGAAAATGCTGAAGGAGCTTTTCACTCTGGCCGACCGCATGGAGGACGTCGCCCGAACCGGGGAAAGCGACCTGCTTCGCGGAAAGATCCTGGCGAGCCTGTTTTATGTGCCCAGCAACCGCACCCGTTTTTCTTTTGAATCCGCCATGACCCGATTGGGCGGGGAAGTCCTGAGTTCGGACCGGGCGGAAGCTTTTTCCTCCGAGTTGAAGGGCGGATCACTGGAGGACACCATCATCGCCATGGGATATTACGCCGACGCAATTGTGCTGCGCCATCATCAGGGCGGGTCGGCGAAACGGGCGGCGAGAGTTTCTTCGGTCCCGGTCATCAACGCGGGCGATGGAATGGCTCAGCATCCCACCCAGGCCCTTCTGGACCTGTACACCATCGAGAGGGAACTGGGGGGGATTGACGGGGTGGTGATCGCTTTCGTGGGCGACCTGGCCAATAGCCGGTCCATCCGTTCCCTGGGATATTTTCTGGCGAAATATTCGGGGATCAAGGTGCATTTTGTGGCCCCGCCCCCCCTGGGGATGCGGGAGGATATGGTTCAGTATCTGAGCAAGAACGGCGTTGCCTTTTTCGAAAATTCCGGGCTGGAGCCGCCCCTCGTTGAGCTTGCCCGGAAGGTGGATGTTTTCTACGTAACCCAGATCCCCGTGGAGAGCTTCGGCGACCGGCTGGACGATTATGAAAAATCCAAGAAGAACTTCGTCATCGACAAAAAAGTCCTCAAGGCCATGAAGAAGAACTCCATCATCATGCACCCCTTCCCGCGGCAAAGCGAAATCTCGCCGGAGGTGGACAAAGATTTGCGGGCCGTTTACTTCAAGCAGATCCACTACGGCCTCTGCATCCGCATGGCCCTCCTCGGCAAAGTCCTGAAGCGCTCCCCCTGAGAAGGGCGGAGGAAGGGAAAGGGGGCGCAAAGGAATGTAATTGACTTTTCCCCTGGACCCTCCTATGATGCTTTTGAAATTGTAAAAAGCGATCGTAACTCGCGTCGTTCCTCACTGGGTCATTGTGAGTAAGGTCTGCCCGGCGGCTTCGCCGTCGCCTTCCTCGCAGTGGCGCAAGCCCGTTTGCGCCGCAAAACCGACAAAGTTCGAACAACTAAAAAAAGGAGGAGGTTGCCATGGCCAATGATTCTCGAAAGTTCTTTTTTCGCTTACTTGTAGTTCTTTCCGTCTTGCTCATCCTGCCGGCTCTCCTTCAGGCGCAGACGATTAATATCAAATACTCCGACCACGATCCGCCCGGGGGGATGCGCACGAAGTTTATCAAGGAAGTCTGGCTCGACGAAATCGTTAAACAAACCGGGGGGAAGGTGAAGATCCAGGATTTCTGGGGCGGGGCGCTCATGAGCTCCAAGGAAATCTTGAAAGGGATCGGCGACGGTGTGGCCCAGATGGGTTTCTTTTATCCGGGACATTATCCAACGGAGCTGGTCTCCTATACGATTCTGAAGCTTTTCCCACGCGGGCCGGCCAAGTTTGAGAACATGGCCTGGCTTTATCACAAGATGATCGAAGAGGTCCCGGAATTCGGTGCGGAAATGAAGAAGGCCAACCAGATGACCCTGGTTTATACCGCCGGTTTGCCGGGGGCTTTTACAAGTAAAAAAACGCTGGTCAAACTGGACGATATCAAAGGACAGAAATGGAGAGCGGGGGACAAATGGGCGCTGAAGTTCCTGAAGAATGCCGGCGCCACCCCGGTTTCCGTGCCGTGGGGGGATGTTTACATGGCCCTGCAGACCGGGACGATCGACGGATGTTTCACGAATTATGACGGCCTGCACATGATGAAATTTGACGAGGTGGCCCCGAACCTGCTCGTTTCCAAAGAGCTCTGGTACGCAATGCCGTTTGTGCATAACGTCAACATAACCTTCTGGAACAGCCTGCCCAAAGATGTCCAAGAAGGAATTCGCAAGGCGTCCCAGATTGCGGAGCAGAAATTTGCCAAAGTTTATGATGATACCTTCGACACCATCTTCCAGAAGCAGAAACAGTCGGGATTTAAGGTGGGGGTCATGTCCAAAAACGACATCCTGAAATGGGAAAACAAGAAAGAGCTGGAATCCATGCAGGCCGAATGGATCAAGGAAGCCGAAGCGGCCGGCCTCAAGACCGCTCCCAAGGTCATGGAAAAGATGCGCGTTCTTCTCCAGCAGGCCATTGATCGGGAAAAATGACCGCCTGAAGACCTCGCTCCAGGGGAAATGGCCCGAGGCGAGGTTTTTGTTTTCCAACCTCCTTATTCACGTCCTCAATTTTCCGAGGAATCCAAAAATGAGAAAAATCACGCACAAAATCAACCAGGTCCTTGCCGGGTTTTGCGGATGGCTCATGCTGGCCATGATGCTCCTCCTGGTGCTCGATGTGGTCACCCGCTTGGTCGGCCGCCCCATGCAGGGGATGGCCGAACTTTCTGTCTTTGTCATGATGATCGTGATCTATTTGGGGCTTGCCCGCTGCGAGGAGCGGAAGGAGCATGTGGGTCTGGAGCTCCTACGGAACTTTCTTCCGCCAAGCAAGCGGCCTGCTCTGGATTGGATCAACGCCCTCCTGGCTCTTGTGACCGTGGTTATTTTTTCTTATGCGATCATTGACAACGCCATTTCTTCCTTCCAGCGCAACGAATCTCTTGAAGGCCCCGTGGAGCTTCCCATCTGGCCGACTAAGTTTATCATCGTCCTCGGAATCGTTTTCTACGTGATCCAGACTTTTCTCAACTGGGTGGACGCAACCCGGGGCGGCGGAGAAGGACCGTCGGGGCGCGACCTTTTCTGAGTCGAAGCCAAATGCAATTCTTTTTCTTCCGTTAACGGGTAGACCGATGGATTTTTTAAGCGGCGGGATTTTTTGCATCGTATTACTCGTGGCCTTGATGGGAGTGGGACTGCAGATCGGGCTGGCCTTTTTGTTAAGCGGGTTCATCACCAGCGTGCTCCTTATGGGCATGAACGGGACCCTTTCCCTCTTGGGGCAATCTTCCTATTTCTCGGTAGCATCTCCCACCTGGGCATGCATTCCTCTGTTTATTCTCATGGGGGCCTTCGCCGCCTCGGGCGGTTATGCCGAACGAGCCTATCGAAGCGTCTATGCGCTGAGTCGCGGCGTACCGGGATCGCTTGCCGTGGCCACCTGCTTCGGGTGCGCTCTTTTTGGCGCGATTTCCGGGTCCTCCATTGCCACAACGGCCATTTTCGGGAAAATGGCGCTTCCGGAAATGCGACGCCTGGGATACGACAAGACCCTCGCTTCCGCCTGCATCGCCTCGGCGGGGACGTTCGCCTCGATGATCCCGCCCAGCATGATGATGATCATCTACGCCCTTTTCACCCAGCAATCCGTAGGCAAGCTCTTCGCGGCCGGGGTTATCCCCGGGCTCATCACGGCCATCGTGTACTCCGTTTCGATCATTTACCGGGTGAAAAAGAACCCGAAGCTTGCCCCTCCGCCGCCGGCAAGCGAACAGGCCGTCAGCAGCCGTGAAAAATGGTTGGAGGCATGGCAAGCCTGGCCCGTTCTGGTGATCGCTCTGATCGTAATGGGGGGCATCTATTCCGGCGTTTTCACACCCACCGAAGCGGCGGCGGCCGGGGCTCTGGTCACTCTCATTTTCGGGTGGCAGCAGGGCAGCCTTCGAGAAATCTCCCTGATCTCGGATGCGATGAGGGAATCGGCCAGCACTACGGCCATGCTGTTTCTCATCAATATCGGCGCCCTGTTTTACAGCCGGGTTTTGGCGGTCACTCGCCTGCCCACCGAAATCACCCAATTCCTAATCGATGCCGATATCTCGCGATTAAGCATCCTCTTGGGGATCATTCTGATCATGTTTATTCTCGGGATGATCATGGTCCCCGTGGGCATCTATGCCCTCACGCTCCCCATAATTTTCCCGATGCTGGTGAAGCTCGGATACGATCCGATCTGGTTCGGGGTCATTGCCCTGAAGATGACCGAGATCGGGGCGGTCACGCCGCCCGTTGGGTTGAACGTCTTTGCCATGAAGGGGGTTATCCCCCGAGAATATAACATCACCCTTGAGGATATCTACCGGGGGGTATGGCCGTTCGTTATTTGCGATCTCATCGTCCTGGTGATGCTGATCATTTTCCCCGAAATCGCGACTTGGTTGCCGGATCTTCTGCTCGGCAAATGAACGATGCTACCGAGGCTGGTTCGAGAAGGCTGCGATGGATCCATATTTTTGCATGAATTCCCCGAAAAGGGGGCTCCGGTAAAGGGCCGCAGGGCACGGCCGGGAAAAATCCGATCGATCCGTTCATTTCAAAAGGAGGGAACCATGAGGCTGGTGACGTTTTTGCCGAAGGGAAAAGGGGAAGCGAAAGTCGGAGCTTTGCTTGATGAAAATCGGATATTGGAGCTCCGCGCCGCCACCGCTTACTATTTGCAGCAAACCGGAAGGGAGAAAGACCCGGGAGTTTTTTCTCTTGACCGATTTCCCGGATCCCTGACCGGTCTCTTGAGCGGAGGGGAAGAAGCTCTCCTGGCCGCAAAGACGGCAATGGAGTTCGCCGCGAGCCGGCTTAAAGAAAAAAATTCTCATCCGCGGACTCGGGAAGGGGAAGACATTGTCTATCCGGCTGCCGGCGTCACCCTGATGTCTCCCGTGCCCCGACCCGGGAAGATCATTGCCATGGGGTTGAATTTCTACGACCATGCCGCGGAAAATAAGGTTCCTCTCCCGGAGATACCGGTGGGTTTTCTCAAAGCGGCCAGCTCGCTCACCGGGCCCACAGCGGATGTGCCGTACCCCCGTTCCACCAAACAACTGGACTACGAAATCGAAATGGCCGTCGTAATCGGAAAAAAAGGGAAGGATATCCCGAAAGAAAAGGCCATGGATTATGTCGCCGGCTACACGATCCTGAATGACCTGAGCGCGCGGGACATTCAGGCGGCGGAGATGAAGAAAAGGCTGGTTCTGCTTTCGAAAAGCCTGGATGGATTGGGGCCCATGGGCCCCTGGTTGGCGACCAAAGACGAGGTTCCCGACCCGGACAACCTAACTATGGAACTTTATGTGAACAACGAACCAGAGCCCAGGCAGAAATCCAACACCAAGCAGATGGTCTTCAAGGTTCCGGATCTGGTCGCTTATTGGTCCCAGATGACTCTGGAGCCGGGAGACATCATCTCTTCGGGGACGCCCGGCGGTGTGGGAATCTTCCGCCAACCGCCGGAGAAATGGCTGCTCCAACCGGGAGATATCGTCGAAGCCCGGATCGAGAAATTGGGGGTTTTGCGGAATCGGATCGTTTAAATACGGGGGAAAGGGGTAGGGCAAAGGGTTGAAGAAATTTGGGGGAAAAGCGAAAAAAGGGAACGGGGGGAACAGAGGATATGTTGAATAAAATGGCGATGAAGCAAATTGCTAAATCGGCGCGGGAGCACGGAATCGAAGATTTTAAATGGGTGGATCCGAAACAGGTTGTCACCGGACATTGGGTCAGGGCGAAATGCATGTACGGCTGCCCGCGCTATGGATTGAAGGCCTGTTGCCCGCCGGAAGCTCCGACGGTAACGGAATGCCGAGACCTTTTCAAGGAATTTCGAAAGGGGATTTTCTTCCACCTTCCCAAGAAATTCGAAGATCCCCAGATGCGTTTCCCCTGGTCCCGGGAAGTCAACAAGAAAGTGCTGTCCTTCGAGCGCGGGGTTTTCCTCCAGGGATTCCACAAGGCGTTCGTTTTCACACCGGCTCCCTGCAATATCTGCAGCGAGTGCAAACCGAACAAAGGGGATTGCCGCCACCCCTCTTCAGCCCGCCCAACCCTCGAAGCCTATTGCGTGGACGTTTTCACCACGGCGCGAAAATTCAACTATCCCATTGAAGTGCTGAAAAATTACGGTGAGGAAACAAACCGATATGGGTTGCTTCTGGTTGAATAAATCATAAATCCCCCGCCCCCCCTTAGCAAAGGGGAGCCGGGGGATGCCGAAGTCGCTTGAATTCTCAAGGTGCGCCGGCTGCGGCAAATCTTCTGTGGGGATGACGATTCGTGAATCGTCCCGGAAAAAGCAGAGCAGGATTAGCTTTTCTTTTCCGGGGTGACGACGAGTTTCTGGCCGACTGACAAGATGGCCTTGGGCGAAAGGTTGTTTATCCGCCGGAGTTCCTCGGCGGACATCCCGTAACGTTTGGCGATACTGGTAATCGTTTCGCCCTTTTTTACTTCGTGATAGCGCTTCGCCGGAGCGGGGGCCTGCGCTTTTGGCGCCGCCGGAGGCTTGGGTTTCTCCACGGGGCGTTTCTCCAGCATCTCCACCCTTTCCGACAGGCTCTTCAGCGGGCCGCCGGTTAGGTCTTCCTGCTGTTTTTCGAGGGCGGCGATTTTTCGTTCGACGGCGGAGAGCTTCTGCTCCATTTGGGCAAACATCTCCGCATCCTTGTCCGGCCCCGAAAAGGCGGCAAAATAGACAATGACGGCCGCGGCCAGAACCCCGACAACGATAAGAATCAACTTTTTGTTGTCGGCCAGGAAATTTCCGGGGTCGCCTTCCGAAGACGGGTGGTACTTCTCTCTTCGTTCCACTTCAATCTCGTCGTTCATTCAAATTCTCCTTTTTTAAATCCTTTGAGACCGGCAATGATTTCTATCCGCGAGATATATGGAAAGGGCATCGGGGATGGGAGCACCTAATTCCCCCCCTAATTTGTTGTCCACCCCCTGAACCTTCATCCCCTCTCCTATCGGGGCTTCAAATCTTTTGGGAAAAATTCCCGGTTCACCGCATTTCGGGGTTTCTGCCCCAGGAGCACCCTCCTGACCTCCAGGGCCGCCTTGGTCCGCATCTCCTCGCGGCTTTGTTCCGTATAAAAAGCATTATGGGGGGTCAGGATCAAATTCACCGGCGGGTCTTCCTGTTGCCACAGCTTGATGATCGGGTCATCTTCAGCCGGGGGCTCGTCGGGCAAGACATCCAGCCCGGCGCCGCCTATTTTCCCGGCGGTTAACCCCTCCGCAACCGCCTGGACGTCCACGCACTTTCCCCGGGCCGTGTTGATCAAAATCCCGTGGTTTTTCATTCTTGCCAGCTGAGCGGCCCCGACGATATGAGTCGTTTCCGGAGTCAGGGGGGTGTGGACCGAGACAATGTCGCTGATGGACATGAGCTCGTCCAGGGAAAGCATGATTACGCCCAAAGCCTTGTCGTAGCCGTCCGGGAGGTAAGGGTCGCAGGCGACGACGTTCATTCGAAACCCCTTGGCGCGCAGCGCCGTGGCCGTGCCGATTCGCCCCAAGCCGATAATCCCCAGCGTCGCCCCCGCGAGCCTCCGAAGAGGGGAGGCCGCCAGAAAGTTCCAGGGGGAAAGGGTTTTCCGAAGTCCCCTTTCCGTGAAAACAAGACCGCGCGCGCAGGCCAGCATGAGGGCCAGCGCATGGTCGGCCACTTCATCGGTTCCGTAGTCGGGAATGTTGCAGACATAAATCCCTTTGGCCCCGGCCGCCGCGAGATCGACATTATCATAGCCCACGCCGCAGCGGACAATGGCCCGGCATTTTTGAAGACGGCGGATGGAAGAAGCGGAGATTTTAATGGTGTGAAAAACGATCAGGGCGTCGGCCTCCTCGATTTTGCCTGCCAGCCCCGACTCCTCAACCTGCTCCAGACAAAAGACCTCGGCAATATCGGCAAGGGCTCTTTCTTCATCAACGGCGGGAGGGGAGACATAGTCGGTTATCGGAACTTTGAATTTCATGAACGACCTTTCAGATGCGTTTGGAAAAAATTTTACCCCGTGAGGAGAGGAAAGGAAAGAAGAAAATCCTGGCGGGCGAACCGCCTGCCATTCTCCTCGGGAGGCCTTTCTTGTTCTCTCCTTTGCTTGCCTCCCTTCACTTTCAGAAAAGACAAGGAGATCGGGTCATTCCCAGCCCCACCGGCGCGCGGGGGCGGCGCCGCGCTTCGCGAAATCACGAGGCGGTGGTTTTTCCAGAGGATCAGGCGGAGGCGACAGGCCTTCCGCCCCTCTTTGCGGAAACCCTTTTGGTTTCGCTGATGCAAGCCAGGATCCCGGCCGGTTCTTTCCCGAATCGCGCCGCCCCCCCCCCGCGCCAATCCAAGCTTTCGCCTCAAAAACATATGCCAAAAGTGAAGGGGGGCAAGCTCTCCTTTGGGTTTGACTTTCCGCCCGGATCTTTTTAAGATAAATAATAATGTGTTTGCCCGCCTGTGTCGGCGCCTCAGGTATTCCGAAAATCCGCAGAACACGAGGATAGGGACCGAAGGAAACAAGGGGGAATCTCTTTTCCGGGGGAGAAATCCCCTTTTTTACAGGAGGTGGAGGATGAAAAAGCCGGCGAAAGTCATTTTAAAAATTCTGTCGGTCCAGGGAAATTGCGAAACCAAGCACTTTCCCGGTCAGGAATTTGATTTAAGCGGGGACGTCACCCTCAGCACAACGGGAAAACCGGGGACCTTATGCCCGGCCCTTTACTATGCCATCTACCCGAATTTGCGCACGCTGCGCTTCGGCGGTTCTCTCCCCTGGGAAAAGGATCCGAACGTCGCCCAGGTCGCCTGCCCGGATCCTTTGAATCCGGTGACCGTGGAGCTGCGGCGCATTCCGGAGTAACTCATCCCCGGGCAAGAAATGAAGGCCGACCCGATGCGCATTGAAAATCATCCGATATTGACCTTTCCGGAAAGGAAACGGGTGCCCTTTTCTTTTGACGGGAGGGAGATAGAGGGCAGGGAAGGGGAGCCGATCGCCGCGGCTCTCCTCGCCGCCGGGGTTCGGGTTTTCAGTTACAGCCCGAAATACCACCGCCCCCGCGGTTTTTTTTGCGCCGTCGGCAGGTGTGCTTCCTGTCTCATGGAGGTGAACGGGGCGGCCAACGTGCGAATCTGCGTGACCCCCCTTGAGGAAGGAATGAAGGTTCGGACCCAGAGAAGGGCGGAAAAGCTCAAGTGATCCAAACGGATATCGCGGTCATCGGCGGTGGTCCGGCCGGGCTTTCCGCTGCCCTTTCCGCAGCCGCCTGCGGAGCGAGGGTCACGCTGATCGACAACGGGCTTCGCTTGGGCGGGCAGCTCATCAAGCAAACCCATCGATTCTTCGGGGCAAACGACTTCTACGCAGGGTTGAGAGGATTTGAAATCGCCGAACGGCTGGTTCGTGAAATCCGGAAGATCGACCGGATTGATATTCTCTCTCCCGCGAGCGTCACCGGAATTTATGAGGATGGAGTATTGACGGTGGCGGCGGAAAGATCCTCTCGGCGGGTGAAACCGAAGAAAGTCGTTGTGGCCACAGGCGCCTCCGAAAACATGATCCCTTTTCAAAACAACGATCTGCCGGGGGTATACGGGGCGGGCGCCGTGCAAACCCTCATGAATCTTTACGGGGTCCTTCCGGGTTCGCGCGTTTTGGTGGTCGGGGCGGGCAACATCGGCCTGATCGTCAGCTACCAGCTGCTGCAGGCGGGTGTGCGGGTGGAGGCCGTGGTGGAATCGCAAGGCCGCATCGGTGGGTACGGGGTTCACGCCTCCAAAATCCGGAGGTCCGGCGTGCCGATCTACACGCGCCACTCCATCCGGTCGGTTAACGGGGGGGAAGGAGTGGAGGAGGCGGTCATCGCCGCGGTTGATCAAAAAATGCGCTGGCAAGAAGGAACGGAAAAGAAATTCCGGGTGGACGCGGTCTGTCTGGCGGCTGGCCTGTCCCCCTTGGTGGACCTGCTTTGGATGACCGGGTGTCGGATGAGGTTTGTCCGGGAACTGGGAGGGTATGTCGCCCTGCGGGACAGGAATTTGCGAACGACGGTTGAAACCATTTACATCGCCGGGGATGCGGCGGGCATTGAAGAAGCCACAAGCGCGATGATCGAGGGGAAGCTCGCGGGCCTGAGCGCCGCCCTAAGCCTTCGCCCTCACAATCCCGGATCCCAAAGGGAATTGGGGGAACTCCATTCCCAATTAGCAAGGTTTCGGGATAATCCGGCGGGCAAAAAGGCGGCCCGGGGCATCCGGAAGGCGTCCCTCCCGGGGCGGCAGGAAGAAAAATGTTAGCCAAAACAGGCGTTCCTTCCCCCAAAGAAATTCGAAGATGCCTTCCCGCGCGGGAAAGAAGATCCGCGGGACCGGTGGCCGTCATTGAATGCCTGGAGCGGATCCCGTGCGATCCCTGTCAGTTTCTTTGTCCGCAGGGGGCGATTCGACCTTTTGCGAACTTAAACGAGCTCCCCCGGCTTGACGAAGAACGCTGTACCGGATGCGGTGCCTGCATCAGCGGCTGCCCGGGTCTCGCCATCTTCGTCGTCGATGAAGGATTTTCGGAAGCGGAGGCCTTGGTAAAGCTTCCCTATGAATTCCGGCCGGTCCCGGAAAAGAGGCGGGAAGTGTGGGCGCTGGATCGCGAAGGCAATAGGCTTTGCCGGGCGGTTGTGATCGCCGTCCGAAGGAACGCCAACCTCACAAACGTCATTTCCCTTGCGGTCCCCAAGAGCTTGGCCGCGAGAGTGCGCAATATCCTTCCGGAAGAAGGGCTTTATGGAAGATGAAATCATCCTTTGCCGGTGTGAAGATGTGACCTGGGGAGAAATCCGGGAGCATCTCCAAAACGGCTGGACCGATGCGGAAGAAATCAAACGTTTGACGCGCGCCGGAATGGGTCGGTGTCAAGGGATGACCTGTCGAAACCTCATTGCGAAAGAAATAGCCGGATTCCAGGGGAAAAAGGAGGGGAGGTTCCCCCCCTTCACCTTTCGGCCGCCGGCCGTTCCCGTTTCGCTGGGTTTGCTGGGGGAGTCGGAGGATGACTGAAACCGCGGACGTGGCGATCATCGGCGGGGGAATCAGCGGTTGCGCCATTGCCTATTCTTTGGCCAGGCAGGGCTGCAAAAATGTCGTCGTTTTCGAAAAGGGATATTTGACCAGCGGGACGACCGGCAGATGCGCCGGCGGGATCCGCCAGCAGTTCGGGACGGAGACGAGCTGCGTCCTCGCCCGGGACAGCCTTCGTTCCTTTGCCGGCCTCGGGGAGGAACTCGATTTTGACCTCGAATTCCACCAGGGAGGATACCTTCTTCTTGCCTATACCGAAAAGGAACACCTGCAGTTTCAGAAGAACGTGACGTTGCAGAGGAGGCTGGGGATCGACTCCCGGTGCCTTTCCCCCGCGGATGCGGGGAAGATCGTCCCGGGAATGAATGTGGAAGGAGTCTTAGGGGCGACCTTTTGCCCCTCCGACGGACAGGCGAACCCTTTCAAAACCACCTTTGCCTATGCCGCCGCGGCGCGGCGGTTGGGGGTCCGGATTATCCCCTTTACGGAGGTCCGGGAAATTCGCAAGGGAAAAGGAAAGATCCAGGCCGTGATCACCAATCGGGGCCGCTGGGCGACGCCAGTGGTGGTGAATGCGGCGGGCCCATATTCCGGCATCGTGGGCAGGATGGCGGGCGTGGAGCTCCCGGTTTACTCGAAACGCCAGCAGTTCATGGCCACCGAACCGGTGGACGATCTCTGCAAGCTTTTCGTAATCGCCTTTTCCCGACAGGTCTCGTTCATCCAAACCCCTCACGGGAGCATCCTCATGGGCGGGGGCGACCCCCAGGAACCCCCGAGTTTCAACTTGAACACGAGCTGGCAATACCCGGTGGAATTCGCGCGGAAAGTCGTAGCCATGATGCCGATGCTGAAGGGGGTCCGCATCGTCCGGCAGTGGGCGGGATTGTACAACATTACCCCGGACGCCCAGCCGATTTATGGGCCGCACCCGGAAGTGAAGGGCTTTTTCATGGCTATCGGTTTCAGCGGCCACGGCTTCATGCTGGGACCGATAACGGGGAAATTGACGGCCGAATGGATCCTGAACGGGAAGCCTTCCTTGCCCGTCGCCGGATTGGATGTGGGCCGGTTTGAAAGAGGCGAAACAATTCCCGAGCCGTCCGTGATCTGAAAAGCTGAACGAGAAAGACCGCCTTGTGGTTTCGTGAAGCATGGCGCTGTCCCCGCGCCCCTGCGATGGCTGCGAAGGATGGAATCCCCTTAAGGCTTTGCAAAAGGGAAGCAGGCAAGGATTTTCCAAGGATTTTCCTGCAATTGACAATTCGCTGAATTCTAATAAAATAAACTTTTATCAACAAAAAAGGAGGAAGAATTATGAATGAAAGGCCGGGAAGAATTCTTGCGGTTATTTTGGCGCTCGCCCTTGGGCTTGGGGTTGGCATGGGGACGGCGGAGGCGCGGTCTTTGGACCAAGTCATCAGCGCCGGGGTCATTCGGGTCGGCATAAATCCGACTTTGCCGCCCCTGGGTATTTTTAACGAGAAGAATGAAATCGACGGGTTCGACAAGGAATTCGCTGCGGAGATCGCCAAGAAACTGGGGGTCAAACTGGAGATCGTGAAGGTCGGCTCGCCTGACCGAATCCCCTTTGTATCCACCGACAAGATTGATTTCGTCATGGGGGCGATGACCCGGACTTCCGAACGAGCCAAAACCATCGACTTCACGGTGCCGGTGCACACCGAAATCATGGGCGTTCTCACCACCCAGGGAAAACCCTACAAGCACTGGAAGGATCTGAACACGAGCGAAGTGACCTTCGTCCAAGTCCGGGGGACGACGGCGATTCCGTTTCTTGAAAAAAACCTTCCCAAGGCCAAGGTGGTGCTCCTGGACAACTACCCCGACGTCATCCGCGCCTTGGCCCAGGGAAGAGGCGATGCCATGATCGATGTCCTGGATTTCATGAAAATCCACATGGACACCCACAAACAGACCAAGTGGAAAATTCTGGACACCCCCATTACGGTTTATTACTGCTGTCTGGGAGTCAGCAAGGGCAATCACTCCCTCAAAGAATGGCTGAACGTGACGATCTTCGAACTTCACCGCGACGGCGTTATCGACGGCATCTGGGAAAAGTGGTTCCATGGGCCGATGCTTCACAAAATCAAATGGAGCGACTGGTTCTAATTTCCCCCTCCCCGGTTTCGCGAGAAACCGGGGATTCCCCCCCGGGATGCGAGGCGACCTGAAAGAGACCCCCCGATGAATTACACCATCCACTTCAACCTGGTCTGGAAATATGTCCCCGACTTGCTGCAGGGCGCCGTCCTGAGCTTCCAGATCGCCCTCCTGGCTTTTCTGGGAGGAATGATCATCGGTTTGGTCGGAGCCTCGATCAAGATCTTCGGGGGGCGAGTCTCGCGAGGAATCGTCCAGGCGTATGTGTCCTTTTTCATGAACACCCCGCAGTTGGTCCAGATCTACTTCTTTTTTTTCGCCCTGCCGCAGGCGGGGCTTCTCCTCAGCCCTTACCAGGCCGTGCTGGTGGGCATGACCCTGAATGCGGGGGCTTATTTGACCGAAATTCAGCGGGCGGGTTTTCTGTCGGTGCACAAGGCGGAGCTGGAGGCGGCGGATACCTTGGGCATGTCCCTTACGCAAACGATTTGGTACGTAATTTTCCCGCACATCTGCAAGGTTCTTTTCCCCCCGCTCTCGAACCACTACATCATCATGACTCTGGGGACTTCCATGGCCGCCATCTTCGGAGTCGAGGAACTGACCGGACGGGCATTCAACATCAACGCCGTGACCTTCCGGTCGATCGAGGTCTTCATCCTCACGGCAGGGATCTATGTGGGAATCACGATTCTGGCCAGCCTGATTCTGATGTTTTCGGGGAGATGGCTGTTTCGAATAAAAGGGAAGGTTTTCTAATGGCCGGCAGCCTCTGGGAAGAGATCCCCCGGTTTTTCACCTATTACAATTGGGTCTTCCTTCTGGAAGCGGCAGGCCGGACGCTGCTCCTGACAGGGGTCGGCTGCCTGGTCGGGTTCGCCTTGGGTTTCTATCTGGCCGTCGCCCGCCTTTACCATGGGAGGATTTTCCTCCCTTTTAAGGTGATCATTGTTTTATATGTGGAAATATTCCGCCGGGTGCCTTTCCTGGTCACCCTGATGCTCGTTTTCTTTTTCTGCCAGGGATTCGGGCTGGAAGTATCTGTTTTCACGGTGGCGTTGGCCACCGTCTGCCTCATTGCCGCGAGCTACACCGCGGAAATTGTCCGGGCGGGGTTCGAGGCGGTTCACCACACCCAGTGGGAAGCCACCGAAGTCATGAACTTTACCCTCGGGCAAAAGCTTCGTTTGGTGGTAATTCCTCAGGCCTGGAAGGTCATCCTGCCCCCGGCTTTCAGCTTTTTCATCGCTTTTATCAAAGACACGGCCCTGGCTTCGCAGATCGGGGTCGTGGAGCTCACCTATGTGGGCAAGGTTTTTAACAACAAGGGGTTCTCGCCGGTATTGGCGTTTGGGGCCATTCTGGTTTTGTACTACCTGATGTCCTACCCATTGGCGCGTTTCGGAGCCTGGATGGAGAAAAGACTTGTCGTATCTAAACATTGAAAACCTTCATGCCGCCTACGGCGACAACCTTGTCCTGCAGGGGATCGACATCGCCCTGGAAAAAGGGGAAATCGTCAGCCTGATCGGCCCTTCGGGCTCGGGGAAAAGCACGCTGCTTCGCGCCCTGGTGGGTTTGACGAAACCCCATATCGGGACGGTCCGCCTGGAAGGCCGCGTCATCGACTATTCCAACAAGCGATCGCTGCGGGAAGCGCGGGATCACTTTGCCATCGTGTTCCAGCAATACAACCTTTTTCAGAACATGTCGGCTTTGAAGAACGTCACTATCGCCCCGGTCAAAGTGAAAAAACGTGAGCCTGCCGAGGTGGAACAGGAAGCCAAAACCCTGCTGGCCAAGGTCGGTCTCGGGGATAAACTTCATTCCTACCCGGATGAACTCTCCGGAGGGCAGCAGCAGCGGGTGGCCATTGCCCGGGCCCTGGCCTTCAGGCCCAACATCCTTCTCTTGGATGAGGTCACGTCGGCTCTGGACCCGGAGCTCGTGAAGGAGGTTCTCGACACGGTTCGAATGCTGGCCCTGGAAGGAATGACCATGCTGATCGTCTCGCACGAAATGGCCTTTGTCCGGGAGGTTTCCTCAAAGACGGTTTTCATGGACGAAGGTAAAGTGGTGGAAATCGGGGCGCCTCGTGACGTCCTGGATCACCCGAAAACCCCCCGGGCAAAAGAGTTCATGGCTAAAATTCTACGCCATTGATGGAGCCCTGCAAATTCAACCGGAGAGAGGAGCGGGCCGCGCTTCTTTTGCCCGAAATCTGCAAATACAGAGGTTCCCACCCTGAGCAATGAATGGAAGACCGATCCGGGAAAAGAAAGGGGACGGGATTTCCCCCGAGAGTCTCCAGGGGAAAGTCCAGACGGTCTGCGGGTTGATCCCTCCCGCGGAACTGGGTCCCACGTTAATGCACGAGCATATCCTTTGCGATCTAACTCCTCCCGGGCTTTTTCCTGCGGATCAGCCGGATACGGAGGTCACCCTGGAGAATGTCTGGGAGATCCGGCACCACTGGATCAGGCACCCGGGGAACCACCGCCTCCTGCAGGAGGACGTGGCCTTGCGGGAGTTGGCGGCCTATCGGGAAGCCGGAGGCAGGGCGATCGTGGAGGTGACGGCAAAGGCCTAAGCCGGGACCCCCGGGGGCTGGAAAGAATCTCGCGGGCCGGGCGGGCGCATATTGTAATGGGGTGCGGCGATTATACCGAGGAGTTTGTCGGCGGGGAAGGGAGGGGCCGGACGGCGGAAGCGGTGGCCGAAGAAGTTCTCGACGATCTCCTGGTCGGAGCGGAGGGCACCCACATCCGGGCCGGAATCATCGGCAAAATCGGGTGTTCGCATCCATGGAGCGAACAGGAGAGAATCGCCATGGAAGTGGCGGTGGCGGCCCAGAAAAAAACGGGAGCGACGATCAGCGTTCATCCCGGACGGCACCCCCACGCCCCCTTTGAAATTGCCCGGTTCATCCGGGAGGCGGGTGGGCGCCCGGACCGCACGATCATGGCCCATGTTGAGCGCACCCTTCCCGATCTGGATTCCCTCCTGGAATTTGCGGAAACGGGTTGCGTGGTCGAATTCGATTTTTTCGGGATCGAGTCCTCTTATTACCCTTTTCAGGATATCGACCTCCCGAACGACGGCCAACGCCTGAGGTGGATCCGCTCCCTGATCGAAAAGGGGCATATCCAGCGCATCCTTTTGTCGCAGGATATATGCACGAAGACGCGCCTTCGGTCTTACGGCGGACATGGGTATGGGCATATCTTCGAGAACGTGGTTCCGCTCAAGCGGCGGAGGGGATTCGACGACCGGGAAATCGAAGCCCTTTTGGTCAACAACCCGGCGCGTCTGCTCACTTTCAGAAAATGGGACTGAAGCGGACGCGATGAACGACGAACGGCGAGAAAGAGGAGAGACAAAATGAAAGATATGGCGAGCTGGGTGAAAGAAAGAACCACAGAGAAAAGCTACGAACTGCTGAAGGGGGCGATCGATATTCACGTGCACGCCGGGCCGCATCTGAAAAGCAGCCCGCGGTCGGTGGACCCGGTCCAGGCCGCGATTCAAGCGCGGGACGCGGGTATGCGGGCCATCGTGTACATGGACGTTTTTGAAATGACCACCGGGACAGCCTGGATTGTGAGCCGGGTGGTCCCGGATTTCAAGGTCTTCGGCGGGATCATCATGAACACAGTCTACGGGGGAATGAACCCGCGATCGGTTAAAACCGCGATCTTTTACGGCTCGGGGGCCAAGTATGTGAGCTTCGGCGCCCATTCCACCAAGTACCAGGCCAGCAAAGAGGGACGGGTCGTGGAGGGGAAGTTTTCCCCGCTGAAGGACCTCTACCCGAAATTCGTCGAAGAAGAGCTTGCGCGTTGCATCGAGATTCCGTTAGCGGGCCCCTTGAGCCCCGAGCTTTCGGAAATCATGGAGATGATCGCCGCCAATCCCCACATCATCCTGAACACGGGGCACGTTTCCCCGGCCGAGGCCTTCCGGTTGATCGATCTGGCCGGACACTACGGGATCAAAAAGGTGCTTCTGGCCAATTCGGTGGTGGCCAATCTGACGCTCGCGGAGATGAAACGGGCAGCCGCCTCAGGGGCTTACCTGGAGCGGACTCTGGCGGCGCACACCCACACGACTACGATTCCCAAAACGCATTATTACGTGGAGCCGGAGTGGCGGGCCCTTGACGAAGGCCTTCCGGGCGCCATCTCGGGGGGGCTGAAAATGATCGCCGAGCAGATTCAGGAAGTGGGGCCGAAATACTTTATCCTGGGAACGGATTTCGGGGTATACACCCTTCCGCCCCCGGTGGAAGGCATGCGGGAGTTCATCGCCTCCATGCTCGACCTGGAATTCAGCGAAGCGGAGGTGCGGCTGATGACCAGCGTCAACCCGGGGAAGTTGCTTGACCTGGAGTAGCGAATATTCACCGCGGAGAACGCAGAGGACGCAGAGGAATAATTTGCCGATGAAGGATTTAAATCCGCTTTTGAAGCCGCAAACTATCGCTGTCGTGGGCGCTTCGGAGAAGTTCGGGGCCGGATCGCTGGTCATTGAAAACCTGCGCACCCTCGACTTCCAGGGAACTATTGTCCCGATCAACCCGCGGTACAGGGAGCTTTTCGGTTATCCCTGTTACCCTTCGCTCTCCCAGGTTCCGGGGCAGGTGAAGATTGACTGTGTTGCTATTCTTCTGGGGTTTGCCCAGGTCAATCCCGTTCTCGAAGAGGCGGGCAGGCGGGGGATCCGCGGGGCCTGGGCCTTTGCCAGCGGGTTCGCCGAAACCGGCGCCGCCGGCGCAAAGCTCCAGGCGGAGCTGAAACGCATCTGCAGTGCCAACCGGATTCATTTCTGCGGACCGAACTGCGTCGGTTATGCCAACTTGCAGGATCGGGTCGGAACGTACAGCGCCCCGATTTCCCCAACCCTGCGCAAGGGAGGGGTCAGCGCCGTCGCCCAGAGCGGATCCGTTATTCTCGCCCTGGCCAACAGCAATCGGGGGATCGGCTTTAATTTCCTGATCTCCAGCGGCAACGAAGCGGTGGTGGACCTGGCGGATTATCTCGAATATCTCCTGGAGGACGAACGGACCGAGGTCATCATCGCTTTTATCGAAAGCATCCGGCGCCCGGAAGTCTTTATCCGAGCGTGCACCAAAGCGGCGGAACTCGGCAAACCGATTATCGCCCTCAAGGTGGGAAAATCGGAAATCGCCCGGCAGGCAGCCTTGTCCCACACCGGGGCTCTGACCGGCACGGACGGGATTCAGGAAGCCTTGTTCAAAAAATTGGGGGTTATCCGGGTCGATGATTTAGACCAGCTCCTGGAAACCGCGGAAATCTTTGTCCGCTGCCGAACCCGTCTCCCTCAGGGGAATGGGGTAGGGGCCATAGCCGTATCGGGCGGGGAGATCGGGCTGATCAGCGACCTGGCCGACGGGCTTTCCTTTCGCTTCGCCCCTCTTTCTCCGGGCGCACAGGCGGAGCTGAGAAAACGGCTTCCCGCCTTTACGGCGATCGGAAACCCCCTCGACGGGTGGGGAAGCGGAGACCTGGTGGAAACCTACCCCGCCTGTTTGGAGGTCCTGGCTAAAGAGGAAGGGGTAGACTTGATTATGATCTCGCAGGATTCGCCTCCGGGAATGGCGAAAAAGCAGATAGAACAATACGCCGACGTGGCCCGGGCGGCAGTAAGGGCGGCCGCGAGCGGCAAACCCGTGGTCGCGATCAGCCACGTTTCTGGAGGATTAGATTCCACAATCCGGGGGATCCTGGAAGAGGCGAATATCCCTTTTCTTCAGGGAACGAGGGAAGGACTCCTGGCGGTGCATCATTTTATCGAATATGCGCGGTTTCAGCAAAATCGAAAGTAAAATATAAAAATATTTTTGTCACATCTTGTAATAACCGGAATTAATGTAGAAAATTTCCCCATCCTCCTTTAGATAAAAGAGGGCAGGGGGGATTTTCCTGGTTCGAGGATATTCGCAATTCCTGAAGAACCTGCCAAAAACAAGGAGCGGATCCATGAAAGTATTGTTGTCCGGAAACGAGGCGATTGCCCGCGGAGCCTACGAGGCGGGAATCCAGATTGCCGCCGGGTATCCCGGGACCCCCAGTTCGGAGATCCTCGAAAACATGACCCAGTACCCGGAGGTTTATTCCGAGTGGTCGGTGAATGAAAAAGTGGCCATGGACATGGCTGCCGGCGCCGCCTACTCCGGCAGGCGGGCGATGGTGACCACCAAGCAGGTCGGGGTGAACGTGCTGTCCGACTCCCTCTTTTACACGGTCTATACGGGGCTCGAAGCCGGACTCGTGGTCGTGACGGCCGACGACCCGGGCATGTTCAGCAGCCAGAACGAACAGGATAACCGGCACTACGCCAAACTCGGGAAGTTTCCGCTCCTCGAGCCGGCGGACAGCCAGGAAGGCAAAGATTTTGTCGTCCAGGGCATCGCCATCAGCGAAAAATTCGACGTCCCGGTTATGGTCCGGACCACCATGCGGACCTCGCACTCCAAATCGGTCGTAACCCTGGGGGAGAGGCCGGCGGAAAAGGGGGGGGTTGGCCCCTTTCCGCGGAACATGGAAAAATACAACTGCATGTGCCTCTATGCCAAGAAACGGCACCCGGTCATCGAGCAAAGGCTCCTGGATCTCGCCAATTTCGCCGAGACTTTCCCCTGGAACCGGATCGAGTGGGGGGATCGCAAACTCGGGATCATTTCGAGCGGAGTGGTTCTAGAATATGCGAAAGAGGTTTTCCCGGAAGCCTCGTTCCTGAAACTCGGCCTGACCTATCCTTTGCCGAAAAACCTGATCCGCAAATTCGCCGCGGGGGTGGCAAAGATTCTCGTGATCGAAGAACTCGACCCCTTCCTGGAGGAACAGATCAAGGCCATGGGGATTTCCGTGATCGGCAAAGAGTACTTTTCTCCCTGCGACGAGCTCCTGCCCCAGACGATCCGCAAAATCGCGGTCGAAAAGGGGCTTTTGCGCGGGAGCGAAAGGAAAGTGGCTCCGGCTGCGCCGTCCGCGCTGCCCAGCCGCAGCCCGGTTCTCTGTCCAGGCTGCCCTCACCGGACCTCTTTCTATCTTCTCAACAAGATGAAGCTTCCGGTGGCGGGAGACATCGGCTGTTATAATTTGGGGACCCTGCCTCCATTCAGCGCCCAGCACACCATGGGTTCCATGGGCGCGAGCATCGGCGTCCTGCACGGAATGGGCAAGTCGGGGCTTCCCGAACACTCGGTCTGCACCATCGGGGACTCGACCTTCTTTCACGCCGGGATCCCGCCGCTCCTGAACATGGTTCATAACAAAGGCGCGGGGACGGTGATCATCATGGATAACCGCACCACGGCCATGACCGGGCACCAGGACCACCCCGGGATCGACAAAACGCTCATGGGAGAGCCGACGAAGCGCGTGGACATTTACGGACTGGTGAAGGCTATGGGCGTCGAGAAAGCGCTCAAAGTGAATGCCTTTGACGTAGACGCCATGGAAAAAGCGCTGAAGGAGTGTACGGCCTTCAAGGGAACTTCTGTCCTGATCGCCGAAGGCGACTGCGTTTTCATCTCCAGCCCCGCCACCCCGGCTCACGAGATTGATGCAGATCTCTGCACGGCCTGCGGGCTTTGCGCTAAATTAAGCTGCCCGGCCATTGTCAAAGCGGAAGCCGTCAATCCGAAGACGAAAAAGAGAAAAAGCGCGATCAACCCTGTTCTGTGCAACGGGTGCGATGTCTGCGCTCAGGTGTGCCCGACGAAGGCGATCAAGAAGGGAAAGAGCAGAACGCAGAGCGCATAGCGCAAGGGGCGGGGAGGGCGACGTCCGGACTGCGGCAAAGGTAATTGCTGCCGGTCCTTGACTCTATGCCTATGCTCTGTGCGTTTTGAAATGCATTTTAAGGATTTGAGGAGCGGAGATGAAGAAAAAGGATTTGAAGTTTCTAATATCGGGCGTGGGCGGGCAGGGGACCGTTTTGGCGAGCGATATCCTGTCCGATGTGGGGATATTTTCGGGCTACGATGTGAAGAAGTCGGACATCCTGGGGCTGGCGGTCCGCGGCGGAGCGGTGGTGAGCCATGTGCGCTGGGCGGAAAAGGTTCACCCTCCGGTTCTCGAGGAAGGAAGCGCCGACTACCTCGTGGGTTTTGAGTGGCTGGAAACCCTCCGTCGGGTGTCCTATATCAATCCCGCTGGGACGATCCTGGTGAACGACTGTCGCCTGGATCCCATCAGCGTGAGTTCGGGCGAGGCGGAATACCCCGATCGGGAGAGGATTCTTGCCCTCCTCAGGAAGAGTGCCAAAAGCGTTGTCGTCATCCCGGGCCTCCAGACGGCCCTGGATTTGAAAGAGGCCCGGGTCCTCAACATCGTCATGATGGGGGCGCTTTCCGGGTTGCTGAAGAACGAAGGAAAAATATGGGAAGAGGTGGTCCGGAAACGGGTGCCGAAAAAATTCCTCGACCTGAACCTCGAAGCGTACCGCCGCGGCCGGGCTTTAACTGCCTAAACGCCCCCGATCTTTTTTGCGAAAAATGAAAGGAAGGAGCATGGCGGACGCCGAAAATCAGGACCTCATTCTCTTCACCCGGGGAAATCCGGCAGAGGAGGCTATTCCCCTTGCAGACATCGTCGATTGCGCCCGGGATATCTTCCAGAGAGAAGGGAAGGTCCTCTTTCAGTACGGGCACTATTCCGGGTACCGACCCCTGCGGGAATGGATCGCCGGCCGCTTCGGAGTAAAAACGGAACAGGTTCTGATCGGCAACGGCTCGATGGAATTTTTTACCTTTGTGGGCTCCCTGTTTGTTAAATGGGGGGAGACCGTTTATGTCGAGTCTCCGAGCTATGACCGGGCCATCACCGCCATGAAAAGAATCGGGGCGAAGGTGGCGGGAATTCCCCTGGAAAAAGACGGGGTAAATATTGAAGCCCTGAAAAAGGAACTCAAGAAATCTCCCCCGAAAATTTTTTATATAATCCCTGATTTCCAGAACCCTTCGGGAGTGACGACTTCGCTGGAGAAGCGGAAAGAAATCGCCCGTCTGTCCGAAGAATACGGATTTCTGATCATCGAAGACTCCCCCTATCGCTATCTGCGTTACCGGGGGAAGGAGGTCCCTTCGGTTCGCGAAATCCTTCCGGCCCGGGTAGTCCACATGTCTTCTTTCAGCAAAATCCTGAGTCCGGGAATGCGCATCGGTTTCCTCCTGATCCCGGAGGACCTTGCCCCGCGGTTTCATAAATGGAGCGAGGATACTTACATCCACCCGGCTTTGCCGACAGCCGGGATCGCCTACGAGTATTGCCATCGAGGGCTTTTGAATCCCAATATCGAAAGGTTAAAAAGCATCTACCTTCCCCGGATGGACGCGATGCTTCGGGCTCTGCGCGAAAACCTCGTCGGCGCGGAATGGATCGAACCGGAAGGGGGGTATTTTATTTCCACCAAGCTGCCGGAGAGCATTAACGGGCGGGAAATCTGGAAGAATTGCCGCAAATTTGGGATCGTCCTGACGGACGGGAAAGGTTTCTTCCCTGACGGGCAGGGAGAGAACTTCATCCGCCTTCCCTTTTCCGCCCTTACCCCCGGGGAGATCGAGGAAGGAATAAGAAGGCTGGCCAAGGCTGTGGACGATTACCGAAAATAGGCGGCGAGATCCGCACTTTCAGCAAAGGAAGGCAAAAGAGTTTCCCCCTTTTGAAAAAGGGATCGGGGAGGGATTTCTGATCCGACATTTCCAAAACTGAATGGATACCGCCTGGCAAAAACGGAGGAAAACGTAAAATGAAAATCATGGTGATCAATCCGAACACTTCGGAGAGCATGACGGACCATATCCGCAAGGAAGTGGAAAAAATCAAACGGGCGGATACAGCGCTGACTGTTGTTTGTCCGAACAAAGGACCGGAAACGATTGAGTCGGCCTACGACGAGGCTTATGCGGTTCCGCCCACCCTGGAGCTTGTGAAGAAGGCCAACCAGGAAGGATACGACGCCGTTATCCTCGCCTGTTTCTCCGACCCGGGACTCGAGGCCGCCAAGGAGGTTTCGAAAATTCCAGTGGTGGGGATCGAGGAAGCGACCCTGCACCTGGCGGCCATGCTCGGGGCTCGGTTTTCGATCATGACCCCCCGCAAAACCCGGATTCCCATGAGGACCGAGCACGTGCACATGCGCGGCCTCGGCCATTCCCTGGCCTCGGTGCGGAGCCTGGATCTTTCCGTCGCCGATACCGACCGCTACCCGGAAAAGACCAAACAGCGGGTTTTTGAAGTGGCTCAGAAGGCGGTGGAAGAGGACGGGGCGGAAGTCATCATTCTCGGGTGCGCCGGCATGGCCGGGTATGCGCGGGAGCTTGAAACGAAGCTGAACATCAAAGTCCTGGACCCCACGGCTGTCGCTTTGAAAGTAGCCGAGGCCCTGGCGGACCTCGGGCTCGCCCACAGCAAGCGCGCCATGTTTGCGTATCCCCCAGAGAAAGTGTTCAAATAAATGACCTTAACCGCAGAGAGTGCAGAGGATGCGGAGATTGATGATTCAGAAAGAAATCCCCATCCCCTCCCTCGAGATTGGGGGGAGAGGGCGAGGTTGGGTGAGGTTAAAAGGAAAATAGAGCGGTTTTCCACGGCGCTATTTTCAATATTCAAGTCTGACCCCAAGAATTTCAGGGAGGTTCTATGACGGAAGGATTCGATCTCCTCATAAAAGACGGGACTTTGGTCTCTGGCAAGGGGCTTTTCGCCCGGGACTTGGCGATCCGGGGGGAAAAGATCGCGGCTGTGGAGCCGCGCCTACCGAAGACGAGCGCCCGGCGAGTTGTGGAAATTCCGGGGATGTACCTTCTGCCCGGGGTTATCGATGTCCACACTCACCCGCTTTACGAAGATGATTTCGCCCACACGGCGATCACCGCCGCCTGGGGGGGAACGACCACGCTCGTCCACTATGCCTATGCTTTTCCAGGGAAAAACGTGAAGGAGACCCTATGCGACGCGATCGCCGAAGCTTCGCGAGCCTCCTGCCTGGATTTCGGCCTCCACGTCGGGCTCTTCCAGGTGGAGAATCAATATCGGCAGATCCCCGACGCTTTCGACCTGGGAGTGCGCACCTTCAAGATGTTTATGACCTATCAAAAACTCGGGCGCATGACTTCGGATTATTACTTGATGGCCGCTTTCGACCTGATCGGCCGCTGCGGGGGAATGGCCATGGTGCACGCGGAAAACGGACTGGCCACGGATTTTCTGGAAGATAAATTCAACAGCGAGGGCGTTCCCGCCATCGACGCCTTCACCCGCATGCGCCCCGCCTCCCTGGAGGCGGAAGCGATCCACCGGGCCATTGCGATCGCCGAGGTGGCCGATTGCCCCATTTACATTCCGCACCTAAGCGTGAAGCGGGGCCTGGACCCCGTTGTTCAGGCCAAAGCTCGGGGGCAGGAAGTGTATGCCGAAACCTGCCCGCAGTACCTGGAGTTGACGGAGAGCAGCCTCTATCGGTTCAAGGCCCTAGCCAAAATCGGGCCGCCTCTCAGGACCGCAGAAGACAACGCCGCTCTCTGGCGGGGCCTTGCGGATGGGGCCGTCGATGTGGTGGCGAGCGACCACGCGCCCAAAGCGAAGAAGCAGGACGAGGATTTCTTCAAGGCCGCTTACGGCTCTCCCCAAGCGGAAACTCTGCTGAACGTTACCTACGACGGCGGAATCAACCAAAACCGTCTTACCCTCCCGCGGCTCATCGAGGTCCTGGCTGAAACTCCGGCCCGGATCTTCGGGTTATACCCCCAAAAAGGGGTCCTGGAAACGGGGGCGGACGCGGATATCGTCGTCTTCGACCCCGCGCAGCGGCACACGTTGAAAGGGGAGAACCAACACACCAAAGCGGCGTACACCCTTTTTGAAGGAAGGGAATGCTTGGGCAAACCTGTTCTGACTCTCCAGCGCGGCCGGGTGGTTATGGACCGGGACAAACTGTTCGCCCGCCCAGGCGACGGGAAATATATCCCCTTGACTCGCGCCCTAAAATGATGAAAGGGTATTACAGAAAGAAACTGGCTGCCGAACGACTGCAGACTTGCTATGAAATCGCCCCGCCGCGGGTCAAAGAGTACCTTGAATCGGAGATCGATTTCGTCCTCGAAAGAACGGCCATATCCCAAACCGTTTTGGAGCTTGGCTCGCCCGGGATTTCCTGTCGGGGCCCGAGACCGTACGGTTGCTCCTGATGGATGCATCGCGAATGGGTTTCTCTGACCGGCGGTTCGATCTCACCTTTTGCGTGCAG
>Ga0113563_10000141_pt1 | contig 28239 bp, 27 predicted proteins | sample Mud3Dept3metaG_FD_80117 | JGI IMG/M metagenome (GOLD analysis project Ga0113563, IMG submission 80117) | Freshwater wetland microbial communities from Ohio, USA, analyzing the effect of biotic and abiotic controls - Mud 3 Core 4 Depth 3... | ecosystem: Environmental > Aquatic > Freshwater >... | reverse complement strand
TTATCGAGGCTGACGCGGTGATCATTTCGGCCGGACTCTCGCCGCATGAGCCAAAGGAGCGAACAGGCAAGAGGATTCTCGCCAGCCTTGACTATGACCGGCTCATAGACCAGAGAAACGATGCGCTGCCTGAGGACTTGAAGCGGGTCGCATTCGTCCTCTGCGTGGGATCCCGCTGTCAGGAGTATCCGCTCTGTTCTTCCGTCTGCTGCTCTTACACCCTTAGAGAGATTAAGTGGACGTTTCAGAGAGGCATCGAGCCGCACCTGACCGTCTTCTATAATGACCTCAGACTGTTCGGTCAGGAGTTCTTCATGGAGCGCCTCTACCGCGACCTCGGAGTTTCCTTTGTTCGGGCGAACACGCGCTATCTTGAAGAGGATGATGAAGGCGTGACGGTGCGCTACGTGAATGGCGGGCAATTGCATGAAGAGCGCTTTAACTATGTGGTGCTGGCGACAAGCCTGAGGCCAAACCAGTCCCTCGCTGAATTGGGTCAGCTCTTTGGATTTTCCCTGAACGAGTGGGGTTTTGTGAAAGAAAGTGAGCCTCTGAAGACGGACGCTCAGGGGGTGTATGTGTCGGGAGGAAGTCTCGAGCCGATGAGCATCAAGGATGCCATCCTCACCGGTTACGGGGCAGCGGTGCAGTGTATGAGGGAGATGGACTCAGGAAGACACTTGCCCTCGATCCAGGCATACAGAGAAGCAGAGCCAGCCCTGGAACAGCCTGACCCCAAGGCAGGCTCTTTCCTTTTCTGCCTTGCTACGGATGATCCCTGCCTCAAGATGCTTTATGAATATTTCTCCGGGAAGTTTATCCGGATGGCTCTGGACCTTGCCAGGCAGGGCGCAGAGGTACGGGTAGTTACCCGGAATCTGGCGTGCCCTTCGTACGCAGAGCTTGATTACGAGCAGGCGCGACGGGAAGGCGTCATATTTATCCACCTGGAAGAGGATGAGCGCGTGGACATGCCTAAGGGTGAAGCGGTAATCTCCGGTCCCAGGGGAGAGATCCGGCTCCCTGCCGCCAAGATTATCACCATGGAGCAGTATGCCGACGGCTTGCGCGACCGGGAGTTCCTCATGCAGTACCGTTCCGAGCCGCAACTCCGGTGGTCGCCAACCAAGTGGGACAGGCAGCGGTACCACGCGGGATTCATACGTTACCCTAGGGCAGGACGCTGGGAGGAGAGGGAGATCCTGGGGGCGCTGGGCGAGCATTTCATTGAGAAGGACGAGGAGCGCATTCTCCCGGAGTTTGACGAGGCGCGTTGCTCGGGCTGCGGGTCATGCAGTGACGCCTGTCCTGCCGGAGCCATTGAGATGGAGAGCAAAGAAAAGCCGATATCGATCTTCGGTCCTCTTGGATCGTCAGTCGTGCCTGTTGCCACGGTGAAGAAGGACCTTTGTTTTGGCTGCGGGCTGTGCGCGTCTACGTGCCCGTCCGACGTCATCGCATTCGACGAAGCGCCATAACCACCCGCCTCCTTTTGCTGCGTCATCGCATTCAATGAAACCCCATAACGGCCGCCAAGCTGAGTCAGCATCTGGGCCCTTTTTGTGCCAAAAAATAAGCATTAAATATTTTTAAGATTTCGCTTGACATGCAGTAAAAGAGCAAATTAAGATAGGAAAAGGTTGCACTATTTCATACGTACGAAAGGAGTTCAGCAGTATGCCAGTAGGTAAGGTGAAGTGGTTCAACGATTCAAAGGGGTATGGCTTCATTGAACAGGATTCGGGGGGAGATGTATTTGTTCACTACTCAGCCATCAAACAGGATGGCTTCAAAACTCTTAAGACAGGTGAAAGAGTAGAGTTTGAAATCACCAGTGGGCCAAAAGGTCCGCAGGCTGCGAACGTCAAGAAAGTAGAATAAGAAGGGGGGCTATTCCCCACCTTTCTCTAGGCGTTTTACCTCGTTCCAGAGCTCATCCATAACCTTCGGGTCTGGATTTGCCTTGTCAATATTTTTCTCCACGTAAGCGAAGCGACGCACAAATTTGTCGAGAGTGAGCCTCAATGCCCCTTCAGGGTCGATGCTGTGAAAGCGGGCCAGGTTTGCCACAGTGAAGAGAAGATCGCCCACCTCCTCCTCAAGGAGCGCCTGATCGGCCAGCTTTTCAGCTTCCCGCAACTCCCGTATCTCTTCCTCTATCTTCTCGTAGATGCCATCGACCGTCTCCCAGTCAAACCCCATCCGGGACGCCCGCTTGGAGATCACGTAGGAGCGGAGCAGGGCGGGTAGGATCTTCGGGACGCCGGACACGGCAGCATAGTCGTTCTTCTCGGCCCTCTTCAATTCCTCCCAGCGCTGCTCTATGGGTGTATCTGCCTCCCCCTTGCGAAAGACATGCGGGTGCCTGTTGTACATCTTTGTGTACGCCGAATCGATCACGTCCTGTATCTGAAAAAGACCCCTCTCCCTGCATATCTGCGAGATGAAGACGATGTGGAAGAGGAGGTCGCCCAACTCCTCCTTGAGCATCGCTGCGTCGCCGTTCTCGATTGCGTCTATCACCTCATACGCCTCTTCAAGCAGGAACGTCCTGAAGGCTTTCTCTGTCTGCTTCTTGTCCCATGCGCAGCCTTCCTCTCCTCTTAACGCCTCCATGAGCCCTACGAGCCGCGAGAATGATTCCATACCACCTCCGTAATCAGGCTCGCTGTTCTGGCCATGACGCTTTCCTGATCTTCGATCATACGCAGCCCCCCGTTGCCCATGCGCTCTCGCAGGGCGTCATCGTCAAGCAAGACTGCTATCTTTTGCCCAAGCTCTTCACCGTTCTGCACCATGATGCCCGCGCCCGCGTCAAGGATCGCATCCCCGATGTCCCGGAAGTTCTCGATGTGTGGCCCGAACAAGACTGGTGTGCCGAAGAAGAGCGGCTCCAGGATGTTCTGGCCGCCATATGGCGCCAGGCTGCCTCCCACAAAGGCAAGCTCGCTCCGCCCATAGATGCTCATGAGATCTCCAACCGTGTCAACCACTACGACCGCGCCCTCATCACTCTTCACTTTGTCTTTCGAAAGAGAGTAACGCGTCACCGTCATTTTTTTTGAAAGTTGCTCGAAGATGGTCTCCGTGAGGGTGAGCTCCCTTGGGACAACATAGACGCTGTACTGAGGATGGCTCTTCCTGAGCAGCTCCACGAGGGGAAGTACGATGGGGAGCTCTCTTTCTTTAATACTGCCGAACGTTATCAGCTTCTCCTTGGTAGAAGGTCTTGACCTTTCCATGAACCGGTAGTACTTGAGATTTCCTGTCTCAACAACCCGTGAAGGGTCCATCCCCACTGACGCGAAGCGGCGCGCATGCTCGGCTGACTGCGCGAGCACAAGTGAGATCGAACACAAGACATCCTTCAGGAAGAAGGAGAACCGCCTGTAATGCCCTATTGTGGCGTCAGATAGCCTGCCGTTCACAATGATCACCGGTATGTTTCTCTTGCGTGCCGCCCACAAGAGGTTAGGCCAGAGTTCCGTCTCCACGAGAATGAGGGCCTGAAAGGTCGACTGCTTCATGAAGCGGTTAATGGAGACAGGCAGGTCAAAGGGAAGGGAAAAGACTTGGATGTCCGCGTCGGCCCGCTTCCTGAGCATATCAGCTGCATAGTACGTGTTAGTCGTGATGATATACTTCTTAAAGTCTGTCTTGCTGCGCATGTACCGCACAAGGTTCTCGGCGATTACAGACTCCCCAATCGATGCGCCGTGAACCCAGACGGCCTTATCTACCGCAGGGCTGTTCCTAATATACAGCCTCTCTGCGAAATTGGTCCTGACCTTCTTCTTCGTGAGGCCAAGAAGAGCAAAAAAAGGAAAAAGGAGGTAGATGATGCAGTTATAGACTATTTTCCACATGCCATCTCATCTGCGCGTTCTGTCATGCGAAGGAGGGTTTGTTCGAGCGAGAGCCTTGCTGCCTCCTGCTCGGGCCGGGAGGTCTGCCTGCTTATGAAGAGAGGCTCACCCCACAGAAAGACAATCCTGGAAAAAGGATAGGGGAGGACAAACCTGTCCCAGGAATTGAAAGTTTTTTTTTAGAAGCTCCGTACGTCACCGGCACGATGGGCCTTCCGCTCATCCGGGCCAGTTCGATCAAGCCCTCTTTGACCTTATAGCGGGGACCTTTGGGTCCGTCAGGCGTTATGGCGATGATCCAGCCTGCCTTAATGGAGCTCAGCATTTCCCTGAATGATGATACCTGGCCTTCTTTGCCGGAGGAGCCCCGGATGGTGCCCAGGCCGAAGTATCGAATCACCCGCGCTATGAATTCCCCGTCCCTGTGACGAGAGATGAGCACCTTGGCTTTACCCCTGTGCGCGAAGGGCATCACCAGCAGCCGACCATGCCAGAAGCAGGTAATCACGCCCTCTCCCGCCTTCCACAACTGCTCGGCATGTTCCCTGTTTGCATGCGTGACGCGCAGCGTCAGGCGGAGCAGCATAAGGAAAACAAAGACAAGCGGCGGCGCAACGTGAACCAGAAGGGCCTGCCTCAACTTTTTAGACATTTTTTGACCTTTTGGGTATGCGCAGGATCTTCTTCTGACCGTCGTCTTTGAACTGTAGTTCGTAGAGGCGCTTGTAAGGGCCATCCATGGTAATAAGGTCCTGGTGAGGGCCTTCCTGTACTATTGTCCCCGCTTCGAGCACGATTATCCGATCCGCGCTCATGACGGAAGAGAGCCTGTGCGCGATGATTATTGTGGTCCTCCCGCGCATGAGATTCTCGAGGGCGTTTTGTACTTCGGTTTCGGATGCCGAATCAAGCGCGCTGGTGGCTTCGTCGAGTATCAGGATCGGAGCATTTTTATACAACGCCCTTGCTATGGCTATACGCTGTTTCTGCCCACCTGACAGGCGCAAGCCTTTTTCTCCAGCGATCGTCTCGTACTTGCTGGGAAGCTTCATAATGAAATCGTGTGCAAACGCTGCCCGGGCCGCCTGCTCGATCTTTTCATCATCGGCCGTGACACCGTGCGCTATGTTACTCTTGACCGTATCATTGAAGAGGATTACGTCCTGAGTCACAAGCGCGATATTCCTGCGCAGGGAGCTGAGTGTCGCATCCCGGATGTCAACCCCGTCTATCTTTATCGATCCCTCCGTCACATCATAGAACCTGGGAATGAGGTTGACGAGAGTGCTCTTGCCCACGCCGCTCTCGCCCACTATCGCCACTACCTCGTTCCTGTTGATCTTGAGGCTGAGGTTGTTCAAGATCATCTTTTCTTCATACTTGAAATAGACCTGGTCAAATTCGATCCTGCCTTCGAGCGCTGAGTATTCCTTGGCATCGCTTTTTTCGACTATCTCCGGCGGTCGATCGACGATCTCGAAAACGCGCTGGGCTGCGGCGAGTCCCTGCTGTATATTGTGATTCTCTTTGTTGAGCCGCTTGATCGGCTCGTAGAGCATGAGCAGGGCTGCGGTGAAGGAGAAGAAATTGCCGGGCGTGGATTGGCCGGAGATTACCTGGGAACCGCCGTACCAGATGACTATACCGACTGCAACGCCGCCGAGCACTTCCATGACCGGGTGAGAGAGCGCCCGCACCTTGTATCGTTTCAGAATGATACGGAAGAGGCCCTCGTTTTCGACACTGAACCGGTTGTCTTCGTAAGGCTCCATGGTGAAGGCCTTGACAATCCGTTGACCCGTTATGGTCTCGTGGAGAAAGTTGGTGAGTCGGGCCATGGCTTTCTGGTTCTGAACGGATATCTTGCGGAGCCGCCGCCCAAAACTCACGATGGGGTATGTTGCGAAGGGCAGCACCACAAACGCGATGACCGCCAGCTTCCAGTCACGGTAGAAGACAACGAAAATCAACCCGAATATGGTAAAGGCGTCCTTCAGAACCGCCGTGAAAGCATCCGAGACAGCGCCCTGAACCAGCGCTATGTCGTTTGTGAGTCTCGATATGATGACCCCGGTAGGTGTCTTGTCGTAAAAGGTAAGCGGCTGCTGTTGCAACCGATTAAAGACCAGACTCCGGATATCCGTTATCACCCGCTGCCCCACGAAGCCCATCAGGTACGCCTGTAAGTAATCGAACAGGCCTTTGGCCAGGTAGAGAAAAATGACCCCAAAAGGGATGATGGCGAGCATTGCCGCATTCTTTTCGAAGAAAATCTGGTCGAGAACCGGTTTCACGAGGAATGCGGCAGCCCCGTTCGATGCGGCCACAAGCGACATGAAGACGGTCGCAAAAACGAGTTTTACCATGTACGGCTTGACGAATTGAAGAAGCCTAAAATAAAGGGCCATAGGTTTGCTCAAGAAGCCGAATGGCAGCATCACGGGCGTTCAGGTAAGAATCCGAAACCCCTAGCTTCTTTCGCACCTCCTCCATATCGTTTCTCATGCGGCCTGACTCATTATTTATCACATGCAAAACCCTTTCCGCAATCTTTTGGGGCTCGAGGCGCTGAACAAATTCAGGAAAGACCTCTCTGCCTGCGATCAGGTTGGGCAGGCTTATATGCTTCACGTTGACCACGAGTCTCGCGATGAAGTAGGAAAGAGCAGAGACCTTGTAGATGACAACCGTCGGGCAGTCCAGGATAGCCGCCTCAAGCGTCGCGCTCCCTGAGGCCACGAGGGCTGCGTCTGATGCGGCCAGGGCCTCCCTGGCGTGTCCATCCAGCAGGGTTATGCACGTCTCCTCGTGGAGAAGCTGCCCAACGAACCCCCGGTCGATGTTCTCCGCAACGGGAAGGAGGCAGGCCATCTCGGGTAGCGTTCGGCGGAGGTATTTCACAACCTCTATGATCAGCGGCATCAAGGTTCGTATCTCGTTCTGCCTGCTGCCCGGCATGAGCGTCACGATCGGCCTGCGCTGCGAGAGGCCGAGCCTGGCCAGAAACTGGTCCCTGGGTTCTGCGGAACGCACTGTGGTCATAAAGGGGTGACCCACATAGACCGCAGGGACACCATGCCGGTCGTACAGGGCTTTTTCGAAAGGAAGAATGGAAATGACGAGATCGACACACTGACGCAGGGTTCCTATTCTGCTTTCGTGCCACGCCCAGATCTGGGGCGGAATGAAGTAGATGGCAGGAATACCCAGGCGCCTGGCGAGTCTCGCCACCTTGAGGTTGAATCCGGGAAAATCGACGAGAACGAGCAGGGAAGGGCGCGCTTCCTCGAGATGCCTCTTGAGCGACCCGTAGGCCCTCCAGACGTGTCCCATTTTCCGGACAATTTCAGTCAAGCCGGTCAGGGAGATGTCCCTGTAATCGTGGACGATGGCGACTCCTGCCGCTTGCAGCCTTGTACTCCCCATGCCGCTCCAGTGCAGTGGCAAAACTTCGTTTATCGCCTGGATAAGGTGGAGTGCGTGAATTTCACCGGAGAGTTCCCCGGTAACTATTACTGCCTTTCGATTAAAGGGTGCCGCTCGCCTTGTGTCCAGCAAGGTTCTTCTCAGTGGCCTGTTTGATGAGGTTGGCAAGGAGAAGGGCCTGGAGCCCGTGCTCCCCTTCCACCTTTGGTTTCCTTTTCTGGCGAATGGATTCAACAAAGTCGACGAGCTCATCCATGACCGGGTCGATCCTCTCGGCCTGGTACTCCTCAAGATGGATCGCGCCGTTCTTCTCCCTGACAGCAGCGGTCATCTTGCCCTTGAGGAGGTCGAGGGTGATATACCTGTCCTTCTGAAACACCTTGAAGGTGCGCTCTTTTTTCTTTGATGCTCTGCTCGCCGTAAGGCTGGCGACGCACCCGCTTCCGAACTCGATGCGTGCGTTGGCCACGTCGATCTTGTCCGTCACCACGGGGGTCCCTTGCGCCTGGACGTCGGTGACGTTGCTCTTAACGACGGAGAGTACAAGGTCTATGTCGTGGATCATGAGATCCATGATTACGTCGATATCTGTCGATCTGTTCGGAAAGGTGCTTATCCGCTGGGCCTCTATGAACATCGGGTCCTTGATAGTTGCCAGCGCCTCACGAAATGCGGGGCTGAAGCGTTCCAGGTGGCCCACCTGGAGAATGAGCTGCTTCGTGCGCGCGAGATCGATCAGTTCTCTCGCCTGTTCCGGTGTGGAGGTGAAGGGCTTCTCCATGAAGACGTGTAGGCCTCTATCGAGGCAATCCCTGGCAATTGCATAGTGAGTCTCCGTCGGAGTTGCAATCACTGCGGCTTCGGCGATCGAAAGCACCTGCTTGTGATCGGTGAACCGGGGTGCGGTATGCTTTGTCTTGGCCTGTTCAAGAGAATTGGTGTCGGCGTCTGCCAGGCCGCACAGGGAGACACCCGCCATGTCGCGCAGCTTTTCAGCATGTATCCTGCCCATGTGACCTACACCTATGACGCAAACCTTCATCGACATATACCTCTTTCAGATGAACGGATGAAATTGAGAAGCTCCGTTATATGCTCACCGTCCAACTCCTCCTCTATGAGCTTTAATGATTTTTCCAGGGGGAGCGATGACCTGAACAGGATGCGGTAAGCCCTCTTCAGCTTCACTATCTCTGCCTTGGGGAAACCCTGCCTCTCGAGACCGACTGCGTTCAATCCGTACAGGCGTGCCCTGTTTCCGGCGGCCATCATGAATGGCGGAATATCCTTTGGCACACCCGTCAGTCCACTCACGAATGCATACTTGCCGATCCGGCAAAACTGGTGGGCCGCACAGAGTCCTGCAAGAATAACATGGTCATCCACATGGACGTGGCCCGCCAGGGTAGCGCAGTTGGCCATGATAACATGGCTTCCCACCCTGCAATCGTGGGCAACATGTGAGTAGGCCATGATAAAATTGTGAGACCCTACGACGGTCGAACCGCTCGACCTGGTCCCTCTGTTGATGGTGACGTACTCGCGTATCGTGTTGCCGGAGCCGATCACACACGTCGTCTCTTCTCCTTTGTACGTGAGGTCCTGAGGTGGTCCCCCTATGGCGGCAAACGGGTGGATCGTGCAGCCGTCGCCGATCTCTGAAAGCTCTGCTATACTCACATGGCTTATGAGCTTTGTTCCCTTGCCTATCTTTACTCCGGGTCCGATCACACAGTAGGGTCCGACCTCTACATCCGGCTCCACTTCCGCTTTCCTGTCGATAACTGCGGTGGAATGTATCATGTTACCACCTCACTCTGCCTGCAGAGTTGCCATGATGCGGGCCTCTGCCACCTTCACGTCATCAACGTATGCGATGCCGTCAAAGACCCATATCTCTTTTCTGTGTTTCACCACTTCGAGCACCATTTTCAGCTGGTCCCCGGGAGTCACCGGTTTTCTGAAACGTGCCTCGTCGATCCCGATGAAAAAGACCTTACCATGCATATCAGGATGCGTCTTGAATGCGAGGATACCTGCGGTTTGGGCCATGGCCTCGATGATGAGCACTCCTGGCATCACCGGATTTCCCGGGAAATGGCCGGGGAAGAAAGGCTCGTTGACGGTTACATTCTTGATGCCCACAATCCTCTTGCCCGGTTCGAACTCCACCACCCTGTCGACTAGAAGAAAGGGAAAGGCATGGGGCAGCAGGGTCAATATCTCGGCAATCTCGATCATCGTTTCTCCTTCGGCTTTCGCATCTCCTTGATGTCCGTAACCCTGGTAAAGAGTTCGGGCAACCGCTTCAGATACCCTTGCAACCTCAGCCACTCGCGAATGGGCAGGTGGGGAGTTCCCATGATGTCCGAATTGTCAGGGACGTCCTTGGTGATGCCCGTCTGGCCGCCGGCCCTCACGTTATTTCCGACCGTCACATGGTCCCTCACGCCGGCTTGGCCGGCCAGAAGCACGTTTCGGCCAATCGTTGCGCTACCCGCCACGCCAACCTGGGCTATGATAATGGAGTTCTCCCCGATCGACACGTTGTGGGCTATCTGGACGAGGTTGTCTATCTTCGTACCTTTCTTGATGACAGTCTTTCCCATAGACGCGCGGTCAATAGTCGTGTTGGCGCCTATCTCGACATCGTCCTCGATGAGGAGAGAACCTATCTGGGGTATCTTCCTGTGGCCGGAACCATCCCAGATGTAACCGAACCCGTCACTTCCGAGAACCGCACCCGCATGGACAATGACCCGCTTCCCGACGGTCACCGTGTCATACACGCTTACGTTTGAATAGATAATAGTTTCTTCGCCTATTGTTACGTCCTCTCCGATATATGTGGAGGGACAAATGACCACACCACTTTCTATTAGAGACCCTCTGCCTATGTGAACAAAGGGCATCACGCAGGCGTCGGGAGAGACAGTTGCCTCTGGTGAAACATGCGCCAGCGCGCTGATGCCCGGGGCGACGGTTTGCTTCCTCGCGAACATCCGGGCCACCTCTATGTATGCGAGTCCGGTGTGCTTGACCAGAATGCGGTTCGTCGGGCCTGCCTCCTCGGCTGCCGATGTCTCATCGAGAATGATGGCTGAAGCGCGGCATTCCTTCAGGTGCCTGGCAAAACTCGGGTGGCTCAGGAACGTGATTTCCCCATCCTTCGCCTCCGTAATCCCGGCGATGTTCGATATAGGCGTAGCGCCATCACCTATGAGGCGGCCGCCCAACCTCTCCGCGATCTCACTCAGTCGTCTCATTTCTTGGCCGGTGCGGGCCCAACCGGTCCCTTCTTCACAGACTCGTTGTACATGGCGATGACTTTGTCGGTAAGGTCAGCCGATGGACTGCCAAAAAGAATTCCAGCTGCCGACCGTTCCAGTATGAGGGTATACTTCTCCGTCTCGCCCAGGCGCTTTACCACGTCTTGCAGTTCGTTCAGTAGCTTCTGGGCAGCCTCGTTATCCTTTTGCTGCAGTTCAGTCTGGTAGTCGCTTGCAACCCGCTGATAGTCCTTGAGCTTCGCCTGATACTGCTTCTCTTTCTCAGCCCTGGCTTCGGGGGTGATCGTAGCAGACTGCTTTTCAAGCGCGTCCTTCAATTTTTGGAGTTCGTCCTGTTTTTGGTTCAAATTTTTCTTGAGCTTGTCCGCCTCGTCGGTCAGGACTTTCTTGGCCTGCTTCCCTTTTTCCGATTCGAGCATCACTTTTTGCAGGTCTATGAACCCTACCTTCGCGGTTTGCGCTGCCTGGCCGAAAGCAATCACCGGCAGCAGAAGAAGCGCTAAGGCAACCAGCAGCACATGTACGTTTTTCATAATACCTCCTCTTTAAAATGCTTTACCCATGGTAAAGTCGAAGACGTTTCTCGGCTCACCCGACTTGGGACTGAGATTGAACCCGAGTTCGGCTCTGATCGGACCAAAGGGGGAGAGCCATCGAAGCCCGAAACCAGCCCCCGATCTCATGTCATTAAACCACTTGGAACCATTGAAGCCGTGGCCATAATCGAAGAAGATCACCCCCCTGAGTCCTGCAGCCTTGGAAATGGGGAATAACCATTCAAAATTGAAGAAGAGTTCGTTGTCGCCGCCTATGGGCGTGTCCGTAATGTCTTTGGGCCCTGCTTCGCCGTACTTGAAGCCCCTCACCGTGTTTATGCCGCCCACATAGAATTTCTCGTAGATAGGGACGGATTGTCCTGAATACGCGGTTGTGAAACCAACAGTGCCTCTCACGAAGAAGACGGTATCCCAGAACAAGGGTATGAATCTGCCTGCGCTGACAACGCCCTTTACAAAGTCGTTAGTCCCGCCAAACGGTCCTCCTGCCAGTTCAACGCTGAGGTCTATAGCGCTTCCCTTGGTCGGCATGAGTATATCGTCGATGGTGACCCTTGATATAAGTCCACTTACACTGCTCGTGGTTGCTTTTCCAGCCTGGTCCTGAACGTAATCGCTGGCATCGAAGTCTATATCGAAGACATCGGCCTTTTCGTACCGGTATCTACCGCTCAACCTAGTGATGTCTGTAATCGGACGACCAAGGGTAATAGATCCGCCAGCAACCTTGTACTTGTATGTCTCAAAGTCTCGTTCCTGGTTGAACACGCTTAAGGCAGCAGAGAGGTCCAGGTCAAAGATGTAGGGGTGACTTATGGTGAAATCGAAATACTGGTTGATGCTCGAGAGAGCAGCTCCCAGGAATAATCGTATGCCGGTCCCGAGGAAGTTGTCCTGACTTATGGAGCCGGTTAGAATTACGTTCTCGTAGGAACTGTATCCGACCCCCATGGAAATGGACCCGGTAGGCCTCTCCTCAACAACTGCGTCAATGTTCACCTTGTCGGGCTCATCCGTCTTGACGACCTTCAGGTCAACCTCTTTGAAGAAGGTGGTGTTCCGAAGTCGGCGCTTACTCTCGTTGAGTTTGCTGGCTGAGAAAAGATCGCCTTCCGCGAACCGCAACTCCCTGCGCACCACCTTGTCCCGCGTTCTGACGTTACCCGTGATGCTAACTCTGTTAAAAAAAACCTGGGGCCCCTTGGTGATGGCGTATGTTACATTCACGACAGTTGTCTGATCATCTACGACGGTGAGCGGTGCGACCTCCGCAAAGGCATACCCTTTGTCCTGGCATAGGTCAGTTATAGTAAGCATGTCTTTCTGGAACAGAGAGGCCCGGAACGTTTGTCCAGGCTTGTTCTCAAGCACACCCTTGAGAACCTCTTCAGGGACCACGAGGTCCCCTTTGAAGGCTATGGTGCCCACCTTGTACGCGTCCCCCTCGGTCACGGTCATGAAGATCATGATCTCTTTCTCGTCCTTTGAGAGCCTGACCTGCGGGACCCCTAACTTTGCCTTTACGTACCCGTTGTCCGCGTAAAACGCCTCGATGTTCCTTCTGTCCTCTTCCAGGGCTTCATCCTCGAGAAGACCGGAATTGGTGAACCAGGAGAACCAGCCCTTCTCGCGTGTCCGCATCAGGTCTTTCAGTTTGCTCGTTTTGAAGGCTTTGTTCCCCATGAACTCTATTTTTCTAACGTACGCTTTCTCCGATTCATCGATCACGAACGTGACCTTGGCCCTGTATCCTTCCTCGTAATCTATAGCGTACGTCACGTTCGCAGTGTAATAATTCTTGCTGGCGTAATACTTCTTGATTTCGTCAATCGTTTCTTTCAGTTTTTCCGTGTTCAACACGGCGCCGGTCTTGACCTTTATCGAGTCTTTAAGGTCCTCCGTTTTTACTTTTCTGTTTCCCGTTATGACGATATCGCTGATGGGCGGTCTTTCAACAACAACGAATGTGACGATTCTGCCTTCCGGCGTCTGTTGCATATCTACCTGGACGTCACTGAAGAACCCGGTCTTATATATGTTCTTCACGTCCTCCCTGATCTTGTCAGGGTCGTAAATCTCCTGATCTTTGACTTTGATTGCGTTTGTGACGACCCCGCGTTCGATACGCTCGTTGCCGACCACCTCGATCTTGACAATCTTCTCCGCGTCCTGAGCCAGTGCCGGCCCGGTCAAGCATATAGCTGCGAAGAAAATGCACAGTATTATCCCCTTCATCTCAGGTCACAAAAATATCAGAAAAACCCATGCTTGTAAAGGTAAAAAGGGCGCTGGCCGCACAGGGAAGAGGCCTGAGAGGTCATTCTGGCGACCAAGCTTCTGATTGACTTTTCTACTGGCAGAGACTATTTTGGAGGCATGTTACTCTACCCATTTTGGGTGCTTCTTCTTGGCGCGGTTTCTGTGTTCGCCGTTGCCAGGTATACCAGGCGGAGTGGTACGACTCTCTTCGTCTGCCTGCTCTTTCTTGTCAACGCAATGAGCGTGCTCGTTGCATTTGCACGCTTTACCGAACCTGCAAGCGTTGCTTTGCTTAAAGGGCTCTTGCTGTTCGAAGTGAGCCGGCTGAGTGTTCTTGCTTCTTTTGTCGTATTGGTGATCTTCGGTGTGGGTGCGATCATTTATGTGCCGCTTATGCAGGAAGGTAATATCGCGCAGGGCTCCACGAGTCTGCTTCTTGCAGCTTTTTGTGCGGTAGGTTCCGTGTTGTCAAAGGATCCTCTGTCGTTTGCCATACTCCTTGGAGGTGTGCCTCTGCTTGTATTCGTGCTTGCTCGACTTGAGAAAGGGTTCAGCGGGAGCCCACAAGTCTACCTTCTCTACTTTATTCCTTCCGTGATGTTGATCCTCTTTGCTGCCGTTGCCGGCGACCCAGCGCCAGCTTTGGGCCCCCGGTCTATATCGACAGGCGCGGCTGTGCTGCTTTCAGTCATCCTGGCAGCGTATCTATTGCTCTGGCCGTTTGGGGGCCCGAGCATAAGGCTGCTGCCATTCGGGAGGAATGCGGCGGCGCTGGCCGTGTCGGTGATAGCGGCAGTAGCTTTCTTCGGGCTCGTAAAGTTCCTACCGCTCAGTACAATGCTTGGGTTGGCGATGGTGTCACTTGGTGCCGTTTCTGCCATAGCATGGACGATCATGTGTTACAGGAGCAAAGCACCTGTTTCAACAGCGCAGCACGGCTATTTCGCTCAGACATCAGCGGTCTGTGTGATGATTGCATGTGCTCTGTCAGCTAAAGCTGATTCTAGCGGAGAGTGGTTCCTCATCCTGTCAAACCATCTTATCGCCGGGTTTGGCATGCTCCTCTCTGCTTCGTGGGGAGAGGAAAGGAGAGGGCGGTATTTGCATGTGGCCGCGATCTTCTTTGCGTTCTGCTTTCTCGGCCTCCCCCCGTCTCCCGGCTTTTTCGGGAGGCTCCACCTTTTCCTGGGGTCCTTCGGTGATCATACTCTGTTCGGTTACCTGCTCAGGCTCTCTTTCCTGGTCAACCTGTTCCTGGTCTATTGCCTGCCAAAATCTCTGGCTGCTGCTTCGAGAGACGCCGAGACTGCGTCGAAAACACCTTGGTGGGTCGTATGCCCCCTGGGTGTGCTGGCTGCAGCCCTGCTCCTTTCCATGCTTTTCTTACCGCACTTGCGGGCATATCTGGCAGCCTCCGGCCTCTGAACCAGGTCGCCTTCAAGCGTATACCTTCGTTGCCTTCGTCGTCGTGGTATTCTCGACGTACAAAATGTACGCCTCCGGTCCACTCCTCCTCGTCGCCCGGGGTACTCAGCCGGTGGCTGGGTCGTCCATCTTGAACTCGGCGTGGTATGACCGTGCACCTGCAAAGATCTGGCCGATCAACACGGGAGGCTTGGCTTCCGGGAGAACTTTTTGGGAGCGAACATCGCGTGAAGATTTGGGACGAGCTTATCTACTTCTCGTGACACCTGCTTTTTTGCAGATGGAGTTGATTGGGCACCGGCTGCAGAAAGGGGATAGAGGCGTGCAGGTCCTTTTCCCGTGCGTGACCAGCAGCATATTAATGATCTTCCAGTAACGCTTGGGCAGAACTTTGCGCAAGGCCTGCTCTGTCTGATCCGGGTTCTTGGTGCTGACGATCCCGAGCCGGTTCGATATCCGATGGACGTGCGTGTCGACGGCTATGCCCGCCTTGTTGAAGCCTTCGGTGATCACGATGTTAGCGGTTTTTCTACCCACGCCTTTGAAGGACAAAAGTTCTTCCATAGTGTCCGGAACCCGACCGCTGTGCTTCTCGAGGACCGTCTGGGAGATTTCATGGATTGTTTTCGCCTTTGTCCTGTAAAAGCCCACAGGGTAAATGATCGTAGAGAGCTCTGCCAAGGGCAGCTCAAGCATCTCGCGCGGCGTGCGCGCTTTCTTGAGCAGGCGCTCCATGGCTGCCTCTGTCACCTCGTCTTTAGTGCGAAGGCTGAGGATGCACCCGACGAGAACGAGAAAAGGGTCCCTCTCCTGCTCCGCGACTTTTGTCACCGATGGCACATCGTCCCTGTAAAGAGACGAAAGTTTCTTGATCATCACATCAAAAGGGAACGTCATGAAGATGCAACCTCCTTGATCAGGTCAGCCATGTGCTTCGTGTGAGTGCCCTCCCAGTAGACGCGATTGCAGGAGGGGCAGACCTTGAACGCGTTGTACGCGTGAAATACGAACTCAGGCACGCGGTGTTCTATTGACTGCTTGTCGGCATCGACGAGGAGTTCGTTGCAGTTGATGCACCTTTGGAGCACCTTCGTGCGGTCTAGGTGAGGCCCGATGAGCGGACGCAATTCTCTGATCTGTTCGCGGGCGTTCGCTGCCTTGATGTGGATAGTCTGCTCATACTGAACCGGGGATGTCCTGCGCGTCAGGAAATATGTGGGCTCTTCGTGGCACGTGAATCGATCGAGCATTTTGAGGCTCCTGATGTAGGCTGCGTCAAAGCCGAGGATGCGCAAGTACTTTGCGAGCTTCCCGAGCATCACGTCGCAGACAAACCTCATCGGGCCACCAGCTCTCTCGCCCTCCTTTTTGCTTCCCGAATGATCAGCTCTTCGCCGTCGACGTGCCTTCCTTCCATCAGCACTTTCCCGTTGGCTATGACGGTATCAACCGCGTACCCGTTTGAGGCGTACACTATGTCCGAGAGCATATCGAAATTAGGCGTAAACTCGGAGCGGGCCAGATCTACGAGAATGATATCCGTGCGCATACCGGGTGCGATCTCCCAGTCTCCCAAGCCAAATATCTTCGCGGCTGCCTTTGTGCCGCAGTCAAAGGTCTCCGCGGCAGACAGGAAGGTGGGGTCGTTCGTGGAAAACTTGGCCAGCAGGGATGCAAACTTCATGGTTTCGATGAGATCGAGATGATTGTTCGACGAACACCCATCCGTTCCCAGGCAGTAGGGAATCCCATGCTCCCTCATGAGAAGATACGGAAACATGCGTCCGACGGTCAGCTTGAGGTTGGAGACAGGATTGTGGACGAGGTTGGCGCTGGTTCTGGCCAGCCTCGTGCAATCGTCCGTGTCAAGCCAGCATCCGTGACAACCAACGAACCTGGACGAGAGAACGCCGATGTTTTCCAGAAATTCGGCCGGCCGCACACCATATTTTTCCTGGGAGAAACGCACTTCGCTCTCTGTCTCGCACAAGTGCATGTGCACGAGAACCTTGTTCTCTGCGGAAAAATCACGCATCCATTCGAGGCTCTGTTGTGAGACGGTGTACACAGCGTGCGGACCAAGCGCAAACGTGACGTAGGGTTCATACTTGCGGCATATACGAAAGAGCTCAAGGTTCTTGTGGATCTGCTCCTCGGTTCTCCTGGCATCGAACATGTCGATCAGGACGGCACTTACAATGGCGCGGATGCCCATCTCGGAAGCGGCCCTCGCCGTAGCCTCAAAATGCCAGTACATGTCGTTGAAGACGGTGATGCCGTTCTTGATCATTTCCAGGCAAGCGAGTTTCGAGCCCCAGTATACGTCTTCTTCGGTCAACTTGGCTTCCAGTACCCAGATCTTCTCCTCCAGCCATTGTTTGAGTGGTATGTCGTCTGCGTACCCGCGGAAAAGGGTCATGGCCGCATGCGTGTGCCCGTTGATGAAGGCGGGCAAGGCGACCTTGTTCCGGCCGTCAACCAGCCGATCCGCTTTCTCCCGGCACTCCATCGACACGTCGGTTATGACGCCGTCCCTGATCAAAATGTCTCGAGCGTGACCGTTCAGCAGTACCCCTTTGATCAGGAGATTCATGGTTGTCTGTCTTTCACTAGGATCTTGATGAGCATTTCCAGTGCGGTTAGGTTCTTGGTGGCATTCTTGGCTATCTCGGATATGGTCAGGGGTTTTTTCACTATCCCGTTGCAGTAGTTATCAACAGAGCAGATGCTGGCGTATGACATCTGCTTTTCAAGGCAGAGTGTGGCTTCCGATGCGAGCGTCATGCCCACGAGGTCCCCGACCTTTTTCAAAAAGTCTACTTCCGCGCGTGTCTCGAGACGTGGGCCTCTGGCCTGCACGTAGGTGCCCCCCAACACCACCTTCATTCCGAGCCTCAGGCAAATCCGATGGAGTCGCTCCGCCAACCCATCGTCCATCCGGGGCACGAGAAACCGCATCTCAGTTTCGAAGAAGGTCGGAATCGACCAGGGCGAAAAGAAGTCGTCAGGGATGAGAAACATTCCAGGCTTGATGTTACGCTTCAGACTTCCGACAGAATTGATGGCGACAACCTTTTGTGCTCCCATGCTTTCGATGGCCCAGATGTTCGCATGATGGTTTATCCGGTGAGGAGGGACTTTAGCAGTACCGTGGCGCTGCAGGAAAAGATAGCCTTCCGTCTTCTTCAAAAGAACGGTGCCGTATGGCGTCTTTACGCGCACGTCTTCCCATTCGCTGAAGACTGAGGAGGTGAGAAGTGATGTGCCGGCGATGAGGGCTCTCATATTCTTGGTTACTAATTATGCAGCATAAGAGGGGCGCGTTCAACAGAATTCAGGGGGAAAGACTAAACGCATGGCTCGTTAGAGGACGAGTTTCTTGTACGCGAAGGCGTTGACAAATGTGACGAGCTTGAAGGAATTATTGACCCCGAAGGCGGTCTCTGACTGGCCCAACACGAGGTACCCGTTGTCCCGCAGATTGGTGTAACACATGTTGAGAACCGTGGCTTTGGCAGTGGCGTCGAAGTAAATGAGCACATTACGTAGAAGAATCAGGTCGGCTCCCGCGTATCTCTTGCATGAAGCGGAGTCCATCAGGTTTGTCTTTTCCGGCACGACAAGCTTCTTGAGGTCTTCCCTGATGGCATATCTGTCTGTCTCCGGCGACCTGAAATACTTCTCCTTGATTTCCGGTGAGGTGTTGCGCAGCGCGTAGGCCTTGTAGACTCCTATCTTGCACGCATTGACCGCATCCTCGTTAATGTCGGTTGCGTAGATGGATATATTCCACAGGCGAAGCGCATCCTTGAGGTACTCGGCGAGAAGAATAGCGACCGTGTAAGCCTCTTCGCCCGACGAGCAGCCGGCACTCCAGATCCTCAATAGCCTGATCCCGTGCTGCTCGTGGCGCTTCACCAGCTCGGGAATGATATTTTTACTCAGGGCCGCAATCTGATGAGGGTCCCTGAAGAAACTGGTCTCGGTTATGGTTATCTTGTTGACGAGCCGGTTGAACTCAGACAGGCTCGTTTTAGGGTCGTTGAGTACCTGTAGATAGGTATGGACGTCTTTCGAGTCTGTTTCGTGGAGCAACTCCCTAATCCTGGCATCAAGCAGGAAGCGGTTTCTTTCGGCAAAGAAAATGCCCGTCTTCCGGTAGACCAGGTCGCGGATCGCAATGAATTCAGAGTCGGTTAAGCCCTTATCCTGCTGCATGCAACATCTCTTGGATACGCGCTATGTCAGCATCCGTCCTGTCGAGGTCCATGATGAAGCTTGCCAGATCAAGCTCAGCCAGGTGCGGATGTGCCTCCCTGATAACCTTGAATGCCTCGGTCTCTTCCAGAATGACGCCTGTTTCATCCCCGCCGAACCCGAAACCCTTGAGACGGGCCACCTGGTTGGCCAATGAGACTATGGCGACCATGAGCCTGCTCTCCGCAGGCGCCCTGCCAACGGAATGATGGAAAGTGGCGACACTTCCGAACAGGTGTGGAAGCTTCCATCTTTCCATGAGCCAGCCACCGACTGTGCCGTGTGTGTCGCCGAGGATCTGCTTCTCGGCATCCACGAGCGGCACGTTCTCGTCGAAGGTCAGCTGCACTACTTTTTTGTATTCGCTGTGGAGGAATCTGTCCAGGATGATCTTGCCCACGTCATGCATAAGGCCGGCAAGATATGCCTGGGTGTTGGGCGTTACACGAAATTCCGTGCAGAAAACCTTTGCCAGCACACCGGTCGCAACTGAGTGGCGCCAGAATGAGTCAAGGTCTATCGACTTCTCACCGGGTGCGGGCTTGAAAATGCGGGCCGCCTGGCACGCCATGCAGAGCGAGGTGATCTCCCTGGTGCCCAGCATGGTGACCGCGTGCTCCAGTGTTCTGACTTTGTTGGGCAGGCCGTAGAACGCAGAGTTTGCCAGTCGCAGCACGTTCACTGCCATCGAGGGGTCCTTGGCTATGACGCCCCCCAGGGTCCTCAAGTCTACATCTTCGTCGTGGAGCAGTTCGGCGAGTTCCGCAAAGACACCCGGAATGGGGGGCAGGTACGTCCGTATAGCCTCGATCCTTTTCCTGAGCGATTGGCTCATATGTACATCCTTTGATGGCGCTCGTCGTAACTCGGCTGTGCGGAAGACACAAGTTCCTCCCATAGGATTATCGCGCGGAAGCCGAAAAACCTAATTCAATTGTCTGCGGCCACCAAATCTGGAAAGTGCGCTTGTACCCATAGATTTTCATTTCAAATTTCTCCAATTCTTCGTAAAATGAGTGAGGGGCGGCTGCCCAATCTTTCGCGTATCGAAATACATCTGCACGAGGAGGCTCAATGGAGGAGAAGAAGGTAACCAAGGAGATGCTGCTTGAGAAGGCAAAGAAACCAGCGCAGGACGCCCTCAAGATGCACCCTTTCTATCAGGGAAAGATCGAGATTGTCCCAAAGTGCAGGGTGAAGGATTTCAATGACTTCGCCATCTGGTACACGCCGGGGGTGGCTGAGCCATGTAAGGAGATCCAAAAGGATCCGGAGAAGGTCTTTCAGTATACAAACAAGGCAAACATGGTAGGCGTCGTGACGGACGGGACCAGGGTGCTCGGTCTCGGGGATATCGGTCCCTTGGCGGGCATGCCCGTGATGGAGGGGAAATGTCTTCTCTTCAAATACCTGGGTGGAGTTGACGCCTTTCCCATCTGCCTCGATACAAAAGACCCTGACGAGTTCATCAAGACGGTCAAGTACATCTCCCCCTCCTTCGGAGGGATAAACCTGGAGGATATCGAGAACCCCAAGTGTTTTTACATACTGGAAAAGCTCAGGCAGGAAGCGCCGATCCCGGTGTGGCATGATGACCAGCAGGGTACGGCTGCGGTGACCGTGGCCGGATTCGTGAACGCGCTGAAGATCGTCAAGAAGAAGATGAGCGAGGTAAAGTTTGCGCTCATCGGTGCCGGTGCCGCCAACGTCTGTATTGCGCGCATGCTGATCAAGGCGGGTGTGAACCCGAAGAACATGATGGTGGTGGACAGCAAAGGGATACTCCACCGTGATAGAACAGATATAAAGGCGTCACACAAGGAGAAGTGGGAGCTTTGCCAGATGACGAACGGCGAAGGGCGCAAGGGGGACATGCCTGAGGCGATTGCCGGGCAGGACGCTCTCATTGCGCTCTCCAAGCCGGGTCCGGACACGATCAAGAAGGAATGGATCAGCAGGATGGCTGATGACGCTATTGTGTTCGTCTGTGCAAACCCGATTCCGGAGATATGGCCATGGGAGGCAAAGGAGGCCGGTGCACGCATCGTTGCCACGGGGAGGAGCGACTTCCCGAATCAGGTGAATAACTCCGTGGGCTTTCCCGCGATATTCAGGGGCACTCTGGATGTCATGGCACGAACCATCACGGACGAGATGTGCCTTGCCGCTGCCTACGAGCTGGCCAAGTGCGCCGAAGACAAGGGTCTTCGCGAAGATTATCTCCTGCCCACAATGGACGAGTGGGAGGTCTTTCCGAGGGAAGCGGTGGCTGTCGCGAAGTGTGCCATGGAGCAGGGCGTAGCCCGCCTGAAACTGTCGGAGAAAGAACTCTTCAAGATGGCCGAGGATAAGATCAAAAGGGCGAGAGACGAGGTCAGCCTCTTCATGGAGAAAGGGATCATCAAAGCTTACGAGGAATGATCATGCGAGACATCCACGTGGATGAAATCAGCGCGGTGATCGAACGGCTCTTCATCGATGCGAATTACGATCTGCCCGAAGATGTGGTCAGGCGCTTCAACGAGGCCCTGATCCAGGAGAAATCTCCTGTGGGTAAGGAAGTCCTTCAGGAGCTTCTCCTCAACGCTGAGATAGCGAAGGATGAGAGGATCCCCATTTGCCAAGACACGGGTCTTGCGATAACGTTCCTGGAGATGGGGCAGGATGCGCACGTTGTCGGGGGGACCCTGGACGACGCGGTATCAGAGGGCGTACGAAGGGCGTACAAGAAGGGGTATCTGAGAAAGTCCGTGTGTGACCCTTTTACAAGAAAGAATACCGGCGACAACACGCCCCCGATCCTGCACGTGAGCGTCGTGCCCGGTGAGCGGATAAGGATAGTTGTCATGCCCAAGGGCGGAGGCAGCGAGAACTACAGCGAGGTCCGCATGCTCGTGCCGTCAGACGGCGTGGAAGGAGTGAAGAGGTTTGTCGTGGAGATGGTGGGCAAGGCAGGGGCAAATCCGTGTCCACCGATTACTGTGGGCGTCGGCATCGGTGGGAATTTTGAAACGTCCGCCCTGCTTTCAAAAGAAGCGCTCATGCTCCCGTTCGGAGCCCGCAACGTTGATCCGTTCCTCAAAGAGCTCGAGCTCTCAATACTTGCCGACATCAACGCGCTCGGCATCGGGCCTGAAGGCTACGGCGGCACAGTCACCGCGCTGGACGTGCATATCAAGGTCCAGCCGTGTCACATAGCCTCCCTGCCGGTGGCGGTGAACATACAGTGTCACGCGCACAGGATCAAAGAAGCGACGATATGAGGTGGCTTATGAGGTGGCTATGGAGCTGAGCTCGGTTACGACGCCTCTGGACGTGGCAACGATTGAAAAGCTGAGGGCGGGCGACAAGGTGCTCCTGAGTGGCACGATTTACACGGCGAGGGATGCGGCGCACAAACGCTTCGTCGATACCCTGGAGGCAGGGAAGGAACTTCCCGTTGATATCCGTGGACAGGTCATCTATTACTGCGGGCCGTCTCCTGCATCGCCGGGTCGGGTCATCGGGGCGGCCGGCCCCACCACGTCCGGCAGGATGGATGCATTTGCGCCCAGGCTGCTCTCTCTGGGCTTGAAGGGCATGATAGGCAAGGGCAAGCGTTCGCAGGCCGTCAAGGATGCCATCGTGCGGCATAAGGCTGTCTATTTTGGGGCTACCGGAGGGGCAGGGGCCTTGTTGTCCAGGGCTGTGGTCTCCTATGAGATCGTGGCCTACGAAGACCTGGGGCCTGAGGCAGTGGCAAGGCTCGTGGTCAAAGAATTGCCTCTGTTCGTCATCAACGATGTCTACGGGAACGACCTGTACGAGATGGGTATGAGCAAGTACCGGAGGTAAGGGAAGGCCGATTTACTTTGACTTTTTGAAGCGGATGATTTAAATAACTGAAAATGCTCAGGTGAATGGATGCGGGAAATACGGGTCGCGATTGTCGGTGTTGGAAACTGTGCGAGTGCGCTGGTCCAGGGTATCAACTATTACGCAAAAGCGAACCCGGCAGACGTTATCGGGCTTATGCATTACGACCTCTGCGGGTACACCCCGAAGGACATAACGTTTGTCGCCGCGTTTGATGTTGACAGCAGGAAAGTGGGCAAACCGCTCAAGGAGGCCATTTTCGCGCCTCCGAACTGCACCAAAACCATCACATTAGATGTCTCCGGTGCGGACGTAGTTGTTTCGATGGGAAATCCCCTCGACGGCATTTCGCCCCACATGAAAGAGTATCCCAGCCATCGGACATTTGTGGTGTCGGATGCGAAGCCTGACAACATAGTCGCTATCTTGAAAGAGAGAAACGTCGATATACTGGTCAACTACCTGCCTGTGGGATCGGAAGAGGCGACCCGGTTCTACGCGGATTGTTGTCTCGCGTCCGGCGTCAGTATGATCAACTGCATCCCAGTTTTCGTGGGCTCCGATGCAGGCTGGGCGCGCAAGTTCGAGGAAAAAGGCATTCCGATAGTGGGAGACGACATCAAGTCTCAGATGGGCGCGACCATCATACACCGTATGCTGGCCAAGCTCTTCACGGACAGGGGCGTGAAGATAGACAGGACGTATCAGCTGAACACGGGAGGCAACACCGATTTCCTGAACATGCTCAACCGCGACCGGCTCGTGTCGAAAAAGATCTCGAAGACCGAGGCAGTGCAGTCGCTCCTGAACGTGCCCCTGGAAGCGGAAAATATTCATATCGGCCCCAGCGACTACGTGCCATGGCAGAATGATAACAAGGTCTGCTTCCTGAGGGTGGAGGGACGCATCTTCGGCGATATTCCGATAAACGTGGAGCTCAGGCTTTCCGTAGAGGATTCTCCCAACAGCGGGGGGTGTGTCATAGATGCCATCCGGTGCTGCAAGGTTGCGCGGGACCGGAAGATCGGAGGCGTCCTCGAATCTATCTCCGCGTACACCATGAAGCACCCTTTGCGGCAATACCCGGATGGCAAGGCGCGCGAGATGGTCGAGGAGTTCATCAAAGGGGAAAGACAGCGGTAGGGTAGTTCTTGATAGGCGCCAGGATAGGCCACTCTCTGGACCCGTTTTTGTTACGGGTCTATCACCTTTTTCTTCCAGACAGGTCCATCAATCCCAACATTATCACCATTGTCGCACTCTTCTTCAGCCTTGTGTGCGTGCCCCTTGTTATCCTGGACCGGCACGTGCTCGCAGGTACAGCGCTTCTCGTTTCCGGCTTCTTCGATGTTCTCGACGGTGCGGTTGCTCGCCAGACGGGCAGGGTCACGCCGTTCGGCGGTTTTCTCGATTCTGTCCTTGACCGTTATGCGGACCTCGCAGTGGCTCTCGCCATTTTCATCTACTTCTCGATAAGGGGCGATACGTTCTGGGCTGCGCTTACGTTTGTTGCGGCCATCGGCACCGCGCTCATACCCTATATAAAGGCCCGGGCTGAGGCTGCGGGAATCGAGTGCAAGAGCGGCCTCCTCGAAAGGCCTGAGAGAACAATGCTGCTTGTCATAGGACTCTGGTTCGGGTTGCTCAAAACAGTGATTGTGTTACTTGCCGTCTTTACCCACGTCACCGCTCTGCAGCGCATCCTTATTGTAAGAAGATCTGCCGGTCAATAGGTTCCGGAGATTTTCAGGATAGGTTGTGAATCTCTTCGAGCAATGAGTCTTTGGCCAGCTCACGCGGTATACCGGAGCGCTTCACCTGTCCTTTTGAAAAGAGAATGGCCTTATCTGCACCGAAGGCCACCCCGAGGTCTGCCTCCTTGGCTTCGCCCGGACCGTTCACCTCGCAGCCCATGATCGCCACATCGATGCAGCGGTCCATGTGGGCCACATCCTTTTCAAAGTCCTCGACGATCTCAGCGAGATTCACCTTGCAGCGGCCGCATGTGGGACAGGATATGATGTTGATGCCTTTCTTTCTGAGACCCATGCTGCGCAGGATGTGGTACCCTGCCATTACCTCGTACACAGGGTTGGCCGTAAGAGAAACCCGAAGTGTGTCCCCGATACCCTCGTTCAGGAGAATCCCCAGGCCGGTGGCTGATTTGATGGCGCCCGAGAAAAGTGGTCCCGCTTCGGTGATGCCTATGTGGAGGGGATAATCGGAACGCTCAGAGAATTTCTTGTACGCTTCAATCGTCTGAAAGACATCGGACGCCTTGAGTGAAACCTTGAGCTGCATGTGTCCCACGTCTTCAAACAACTTGACGCACTGCAATGCGCTTTCCACCATTGCCTCGGGGCAAGGCCCGCGGTACTTTCTCAATATCTTCTTCTCGAGCGAGCCGATGTTGATGCCGATGCGCACCGGGGTGCCCTTTTCCCGCGCAAGGTTTGCGATCTCTTTCAGCTTCGGCACGTTGTTTATGGTGCCGGGATTGATGCGCACGCAGTCTATACCTGCCTCTATTGCAGCGAGCGCGATGCTGTGGTTGAAATGAACATCCCCGACGATAGGCATGTCCACCTCTTTCCTAAGGAAGGGTATGATTTTACACGTCTCAAGCTGAGGCAGGGCAATACGAATCAGTTCGCAGCCGACCTTCTTCAGCTCCCTCATCTGGTTCAGTGTTTCCTGCAGATTTTGGGGGTCGGTCTTCAGCATCGATTGGACGGAGATGGGGCTGTCGCCTCCGACGGGAACACCTCCAACCTTGATCTGTCTGGTCTGTTTTCGTTCCATATGTCTCCCCGGGTGTTGAGGGCGTCGTCAAGACTTTTGCCGACCCTTGAATGTTGAAGTCTATTTCTATGCCGCGCTAAAGACCGAGCCGGGAGGTCAGGTGCCCGCTGCCTCCCGGCGAACCAGTGTTACTGATTTGAAACTTCTCTTTTGGCATGTATAACCCATCGGCCCGCACTTGTCAATGACCCAGATTCTGTTGGTGCAGTCTTCTTAGGAATGGAAAATGCAAAAGGATCGTCGAAGGGGTGTTCCATGAAGAAGGTGTTCATTGTGACGCTGCTGCTTCAGGTTCTTTTCTGCGTCGCCGTCGTTTATGGTGCACGAACAGCAGGAAGCTTCAAACCGGGCTCTGAACCGGATGGCTTTCGCGACATGAAGTGGGACACAGAACTCTCGAGCCTCAAAGAGATGCAGCTCAAGCAGACGCTGGAGAATGGGATTGCCATATACGAACGGAGCAATGAAGACCTGAAGTGGGGCAAGACAAAGCTACAGACGATCCAGTACGGTTTTCGGGATAACAGGTTGGTTGACGTTTATATCGGTGCCGACCTGAAGCAGTCAGCTGGCCTGAAAAAGATGATGGTAGAAAAATTTGGCGAAGGCTATACGGATCAGGACAGGTACTACTGGATGGGCGAGAAGAGCATCGTGACGCTGCATCATGAAAAGAGCATGGGTAAAGTCCAGGTACTCTTCACGTCCGTGCCTGCCCCAAAGAGCGCGAGCGCGCTGCAAAAAGACCTTGATGCGCGGTGGATACCTTTCTGGATCACGGAACGGGATGAAGAAGTCTATTATGACATAAAGAGCCTTGAGATGCAGCCAAGCTCCCTGGCAAGGGTGTGGATCAGATCACTCTTTCCCGAAAGAAGAGCTGCAAGCGAGCATGAGGTCGCTTTGTACCGCGAGCATTCCGCACTTACAGAGTTTGATTGTCCAAAGCAAACCTATCGCATCGTACAAGAATCGTGGGTGATGCGCAGCGGCCAGACAAACAAGAGCGACAAGCCGGGGTCGCCCCAGCCCGTCTCATCTCATGCGGTAATGGAAAGACTGTCACAGACGGTCTGTAAGAAAGCTACAAAATAAATGCGCCCAGCAAGATTCGAACTTGCAACCTACGGATTCGTAGTCCGGCACTCTGTCCAGTTGAGCTATGGGCGCATCTGACTGTTGTCTATTCTCGTGGGCGCCCGCAAGCGGGTACCCGATCGCCGTGCTGGCTAGATAGATTTCCGCGAACCTGGCTGCGGAAATCTATGTAATTTCTTCCTATGTAGCTTCTTCTATAACGACCTTCGGGTCGTCGCCTTGTTCGATCCAGCCCAAACCAAAGGCTGTCTCGCCTAGTTTACCAAATTCTGAAATAATTTTCTTCTCGTCAGATGGACTGACTATCAGCACATAACCTGCACCCAGGTTGAAGGTGGAGTACATGTCATCGCGCGGTACAGACCCCTTCTTCTCGATCACTGTAAAGATAGGGGGGACCCTGCTTGACTCGAGCGAGAGGTGAGCCCTCAACCCTGCGGGGATGATTCTGCTGATGTTACCGGGAAGGCCGCCGCCGGTTATGTGGGCCATGCCCTTTATCTTGAATTGCTCCATAACCGACAGCACGGGTTTTACATAGACTCTCGTGGGACGGAGCAGTTCCTCGCCAAGCGTTCCTCCGAGACCCTCCAGCCGGTCCGTGACACCGAGTCCTGAGTCGTCCAGCAGCACCTTGCGCGCCAAAGAATAGCCGTTGCTATGGAGACCACTGGAGGCGAGAGCAATAACGCGGTCTCCCGTTTCTATGCCCGAGCCGTCGATGATCTTCCCTTTTTCAACGACCGCAACGACAAAGCCGGCAAGTTCGTACTCCCCCTCACTGTAGAATGAAGGCATTTCTGCGGTCTCGCCTCCTACAAGCGCGCAACCAGCCTGCTCGCATCCCGTCACGATACCGCTCAGTACATCGCGGTAGATTGTATCCTCGAGGCGGCCGCACCCGAAGTAGTCGAGAAAGAGAAACGGCTTCGCACCCACGGTGAGCACGTCGTTCACGCTCATCGCCACAAGGTCGATGCCGACAGTGTCATGTTTGTTACACAGAAAGGCCACGCGCAGCTTTGTTCCGACGCCGTCCGTCGACGTGACAAGTACAGGCTCGGCCAGCCCCTTGGGCACTTCCGCGAGTGCAGCGAACCCACCTATGCTCGACAAGATATGCGGGTTGAATGTTTTCTGGATGCGACCCTTCAGGCTGTCAATGAGCCGGTCCGCCTTGGCGATGTCGACGCCCGAACTCTTATATGTTGTAGGCTTTCCCATACGAAGCCCCTTTCCGGTTGCGGACTCTTGATTCGTCGCCGGTTTCGACGATCAGAGCAACTCGCTCCAGAATGATCATTACGTATCCGGCAAAACGACTGGTTCTGTGCGATGGTACTGACACACGGTGTAGGATGGTACCAGAGCGCGCATACGAAATCAATGACAAAATATTTCCCG
>Ga0113563_10000140_pt1 | contig 28325 bp, 25 predicted proteins | sample Mud3Dept3metaG_FD_80117 | JGI IMG/M metagenome (GOLD analysis project Ga0113563, IMG submission 80117) | Freshwater wetland microbial communities from Ohio, USA, analyzing the effect of biotic and abiotic controls - Mud 3 Core 4 Depth 3... | ecosystem: Environmental > Aquatic > Freshwater >... | reverse complement strand
TGGCGAGACCCAGGTTCTCACACTGGCTACTTTAGGCACACCACGCGAAGCCCAAGAGTTGGATAACCTGACGCCATTAGACACTAAACGTTACATGCATCATTACAATTTCCCTCCATTCTCTACAGGAGAAGCAAAACCTTTGCGAGGTGCTTCACGCAGGGAAGTTGGGCATGGCGCCCTGGCCGAACGTGCCCTCATCCCTGTTATCCCTCCTGAAGATGTATTTCCCTATACAATGCGTTTGGTCTCCGAAGTTCTTTCATCGAACGGCTCATCCTCTATGGCATCGGTCTGCGGCTCTACACTGGCTCTGATGGATACCGGCGTTCCTATAAAAGCACCCGTTGCAGGAGTCGCAATGGGATTGATTAAAGACCAAAATCGTTTCAAAATCCTCACCGATATTATCGGGATGGAAGATCACTTGGGTGATATGGATTTCAAGGTAGCTGGAACACGACAAGGCGTTACTGCGCTTCAAATGGACATCAAGGTTCAAGGAATCACCTCAGAAATTATGGCCCAAGCTCTTGAGCAGGCACGCCAAGCGCGTCTATTCATACTCGATCAAATGCTGGTTACAATACCAGCCCCACGTCCCGAGCTTAAACCACACGTACCACGCATTACGATGATCAATATACCCGTCGAGAAGATCGGAGCCATAATTGGCCCCGGCGGGAAAACTATTCGTGGTATCCAGGAAGAAACTGGCACAAAAATTGACATCGATGAAGATGGTTCTGTTTTCATTGCTGCTGTAGACGGGGAGAGCGCCCGTCAGGCTCGTGAACGAATTGAAGCGCTCACTGAGACGGCTGTGATCGGCAGAATTTACACTGGAAAGGTTGTGCGTGTTGCCGAATTTGGAGCTTTCGTTGAAATCCTACCCGGTATGGATGGTTTAGTACATATCTCACAATTAGACTCGCGTCGGGTCGAGAAGGTCGAAGACATCGTTCGAGTAGGAGATGAGATCACGGTTATGGTCACCGGCATTGACGAGCAAGGAAAAATCCGCCTTTCTAGACAGGCGGTTTTAGAAGGATGGAGTGTAGAGGAAGCCGCTGAGCGTGATCGCATGCGTGGGGGCGGAAGTAGGCAAAGTTCAGGTCAGCGACCACGTGGACGTCCATATGATCGTCGTAATCAAAGCAAAGATGGAATGCGGAAGTAACTAGTAATCACGGAGAGCTGCATGTCATCAAATAAGATGGGTATCCCTAGCAAATTTGGTTTAGAGAACCACGGTTTTAGAAATCTTAATACTGAATTTTGGAATCTGACAACGGCAGCTCTAGTCGAACAGATTGTTTCCCGACGAGAAGGGTCACTGGCTCATGAAGGCGCTATTGTAGTACGCACAGGTTCTCACACGGGTCGGGCCCCAAATGATAAGTTCATCGCTTATGATCAAGAAACAGCTGATAAAGTCTGGTGGGGAAAAATCAATCGTCCTATCGAAGAGAGTTGTTATGAGCGACTTTATATGCATATGCGTGCATACTTCCAGGGACGGGATGTCTTCATCCAGGATAGTTCAGCGGTTGCGGATGTTAACTATCGCCTTCCCATACGTGTTATCACTGAGACCGCATGGCACAGTTTATTCGCTCGTAATCTATTCATACGTGTAAAACCAGAAGAACTTAGTGACCATATACCGCAATTTACGATAATCCAGGCTCCAGGATTTCATGCCAACCCAGAGGAGGATGGCACGAACTCTGAAGTATTTGTCGTTTTGGATATGGAAAAACGCCTGGTATTGATCGGTGGGACAAGCTACGCCGGTGAGATTAAGAAATCCATTTTCACTATATTAAACTTCTTAATGCCTCAAAAAGGTGTTTTACCTATGCATTGCTCGGCAAATGTTGGACATGCCGGCGATGTTGCTCTTTATTTCGGTTTATCAGGTACAGGCAAGACTACCCTTTCATCTGATCCCGAACGATTATTGATTGGAGACGATGAACATGGTTGGGGAGATGATGGAGTTTTTAATTTTGAAGGCGGTTGTTATGCTAAAACAATCAACTTGAGAGCCGATTGGGAACCGCTCATCTGGCGTGCGACACGCCACTTTGGGACAATATTAGAAAATATCGCCATCGATCCATACTCACGTAGGATGGACTTTAATGACTCCAGCCTCACCGAAAATACTCGTGCTGCTTATCCCATCGGTTTCTTGACAAATATCATCCCACATGGCAAGGCAGGCCATCCAAAAAATCTATTCTTCCTGTCTGCTGATGCCTTCGGAATTCTCCCACCCATTGCCCGATTAACACCTGAACAAGCTATGTACTACTTTATGTCTGGTTACACCTCAAAACTTGCTGGCACGGAGAAGGGTGTATCCGAACCTCAGGCGACTTTCTCCTCTTGTTTTGGTGCGCCCTTCCTACCATTGCATCCAAATGTTTATGTGAAGCTGCTCGGTGAAAAAATCTTTCAGCACAATAGTCAAGTTTGGTTGATCAACACAGGTTGGACAGGAGGGCCTCATGGTGTTGGGTCTCGCATCCAGCTACCATATACTCGTGCAATGATCCGAGCAGTTCTAAATGGGCGTTTAGAGAATGTTTCTATGCGAATAGATCCGTTCTCTGGAGTTCAAGTCCCTGAGCATGTGCCTGAAGTCCCTTCAGATGTACTGGATCCGCGTAGAACCTGGCAGAATCCCCTGGTATATGATCAGAAAGCACGTGAGCTAGCGGTGCGTTTTCAGCAGAATTTTTCCCAATTTTCCGATCAAGTTTCACAAGCGGTATTTGAGGCTGGCCCGTTCGCATATAACGATTAATTTTATTAATTTGTTCAACACTTTTATGGGGTTTGTAACTTATCACCGTTATATGCATCTATATAATGGTGTTGATATCACGCTACTTGTTTAATATGGACTAATCACAATGATGGACTTCAATTTTACAGGATTATCTAATCTGAGTGCACCCACGGAAGAAATCTCCGTCAAAGTCTTAATCTTAGGTTCCGGTCCAGCAGGTCTCGCGGCAGCTTTATACGCCGCGCGAGCTGACCTTGAACCGGTTGTTCTCACTGGAATGGAATTGGGAGGTCAGGTCTCACTCACACATGCAGTAGAAAATTATCCTGGCTTTCCTGAAGGTGTCGGGGGAAATGAACTGGTCGAGCTCTTTCAAAAACAGGCGGAAAAATTCGGAGCAAGAATCGAATTTGACACAGCTGTTGAAGTTGACCTTTCTCAAAGACCGTTTAGAGTAAAAACTTATAATGTAACTTATTTGGCAGAATCGCTAATTATTACAACTGGTGCTACCCCTCGCCATCTGGATGTACCTGGGGAAAAGGCATTAACCGGACGTGGGGTGTCCTACTGTGCAACCTGCGATGGTTGGTTTTTCAAAGATAAAGATATAATCGTCGTCGGTGGGGGAGATAGTGCAGTAGAAGAAGGCCTCTTTCTAACGCGCTACGCCAAATCAGTGACGCTAGTCCATCGCCGGGACAATCTGCGTGCTGGGCAAATATTGCAAAACCAGGCAAAAGCCAACCAAAAAATGAAATTTATCTGGAATAGCGTTGTTACCGAGATAATTGGAAAAGACAGCGTGGAAGCTATACGGGTGAAGGATATCCCTTCTGAAAAGGAATATGTCCAACCCATAAATGGAGTCTTCATCTTCATCGGTTATTCGCCGAATACTCAACTTTTTGAAGGTCAACTCGAGTTAGATGATAAGGGTTATATCAAAATTGGTATCCAGATGAAGACGAATATCCCTGGAGTATTCGCAGCGGGAGAGGTAGCAGATCCATATTATCGACAAGTTATCACTTCCGCAGGTATGGGCGCTGCAGCCGCAATCCAAGCTAGTCATTTCCTTTATAAAGTCTAAAACGAGAGGAAATAATACCCCCTTAAATACATTATCCGATGGGGGCAAGATTTTCATACTTTGGAGAGAAGCATGTTAAATAAAATTTCAATTATTGGCGCAGGCATGACAGGCTCTACGACAGCTCATTGGCTGGCTGAACGTGAGATTGCTGATATTGTCCTTGTTGATATCCTGGAAGGTATGCCACAAGGAAAAGCACTGGATTTACAGGAGGCTCTACCAGTTATAGGAAAAGATATCAAAGTAATCGGAAGCAATGATTACCAGTCAACAGCAGGGTCAGATATTATCATCATCACCGCTGGACTACCACGTAAGCCTGGAATGAGTAGGGATGATCTATTATTTACTAATGCAGGTATTGTCCGTCAGGCTGTCACGGAAACAGTGAATTCATCCCCAGATGCGATCTTTATCGTATTAACAAATCCCCTGGATGCTATGGCTTATCTCGCTCTGCAAGTCGCTCATGTTGAGCCTAATCGTGTAATTGGACAAGCAGGTATCCTGGATTCCGCTCGAATGCGGGCGTTCATTGCTATGGAATTGAATGTCAGTGTTGAGAATGTTCACTGCTATGTACTCGGCGGCCATGGTGACGAGATGGTTCCTTTAACTCGTGCTTCCAACGTTGCAGGCATTCCATTAGAAGATATTTTGCCAAAAGACAGATTGGATGCGATTGTAGATCGCACTCGTAAAGGAGGGGGTGAAATTGTCAGCTTGCTAAAAACCGGTAGCGCCTTCTACGCCCCCGCTGTATCAGTTGCTCAAATGGCTGAAGCGATCTTGAAGGATAAACACTTGATAGTTCCTGCCTCCGCCTATCTCGATGGTCAATACGGTTTAAAAGATATCTTTTTTGGTGTACCTGTGCAGCTTGGTAGAACCGGAGTCGAAAGAATTTTCGAGTATCAATTAAATGAGTCCGAAAAATCTGCTTTAGAGAGCTCTGCAAAAGGCGTTGCTGAAAACATCGCTAAATTACGTTGAGAGGGCACAAAGAATTTAGGAGGAGAACATGATTCTCAAAGATAAACTGGCCGAACAGATCCCGGTATGGCGAGAACGAGTAAAAAAACTAGTTAAAGAAAACGGTAATACAATTGTTGATCGAGTTTCCATCGAACAAATTTACGGTGGGATGCGTGACGTAAAAAGTCTGGTTTCAGATATCTCCTATGTCCATCCAATTGAAGGCATCCGCCTGCGCGGATATTCTATCCCTGAATTATTAGCGCAGCTACCCAGGCTAGAGGGGATGGAAATGCCTCTTGTAGGTGGTCTTTATTACCTTTTGCTGATTGGAGAGATTCCAACTTTGGAGATTGCCCTTGAGGTTGAAAAGGAATGGCAGGCGAGGAGTAGGGTTCCCGATTATGTATTCAATGTCATCCGATCCATGCCTGTTGCTAGCCAGCCCATGACGCTCTTTTCCCAAGCGATACTATCCTTACAAAGCCAATCAAATTTCACCCTAAGATACAATGAAGGCATGCGCAAAGAAGAATATTGGGAGGCAATGCTCGAAGATAGCATGAACTTGATCGCTAAGCTGCCCACAATTGCTGCATTTATCTACAGTCTTCAGAACTTTGATGGAACTATCGATATACCAGGCAAGAATTTAGATTGGAGTGCCAGTTATGCATATATGATGGGTTTTGATGACCGCGAATATGCTGATCTCTCGCGGTTGTATTTCATTATCCACTCTGATCATGAGAGTGGTAATGTAAGTGCACACGCCACGCATATGGTTGCCTCCACTCTTTCTGATATTTACTATGCTGCTTCAGCCGGGATGAATGGTCTAGCAGGTCCGTTGCATGGGCGCGCCAATCAAGAGAGCTTAAGATGGTTGCTAGAAGTAATTAATAAATATGGTCGAGTGCCTACCAAAGACGAGCTTACCCAATATGCCTGGGACACGCTGAAAGCTGGGCAGGTAATCCCAGGATACGGGCACGCAGTATTAAGACAGACTGATCCACGTTACACGGTCTTGCTCCAATTTGGGAAGCAACACTTCCCGGATGACAAAGTTTTTAGCCTCGCCAACCTGGTCCATGAAGTCGTACCAAATGTGTTAATAGAGCAAGGTAAGGCAAAAAATCCCTGGCCGAATGTGGATGCAATTAGCGGTGCCGTACAATATCACTATGGTATTCGAGATTGTAAGAGCAATGGCTCATGTGGTTTTTACACCGTATTATTTGGAGTTAGCCGCATCCTTGGTGTTTCTGCGAACGCCATTTGGGCAAGAGCACTCGGACAACCCTTAGAAAGACCAAAATCTCTTACCACATCCATGCTAGAGGAAATCACAAGAAACCAGTGATTGGTCCCGGTTAAAAAAAACACGGTGCTCCTGCCCATTCCAATGAGCACCGTGTTTATTATTATATCGATTAAGGGGTTGGAGTTGCTTCAGATGGTACACCAGTCCAGGTGAAAACACGCGCCGCGCTAACTACGCCTGCAGTTTCCCATATTGGATTACCCTCGTTATCTGTGCCTGTCTGCCGTACGGGTAATACCCACCATCGGTAGACATGTGGGATAATATCATTCACACGAAACGAACCTGGTACAATGAATTTAGTGTCTGCAACATAATCCACAAGCTTTAACCCCTCACCACCGGTTAAATCTTCAACTGTCACAGCATATACTTCATTTTCTCTCAATGTACCGACAGAAGCCCATTGCAGAGTAATTGACTCATCTCCTAAAGTAAAGGCGGCGCCGTCTGGAGGGAGAAGCAAATTCGCAGGTGGGTAAGGAGGCGGGGGTGTTGGTGTCGGAGTTGGGCCTGGTGTAGCATTTCGCCGACAAAGAGGGATGATCAACTTCTGGTTAAATCGAACCACATCGTTGACCAAACCGTTATACTCTCTAATCGCCTCTAAGGATACATTGTAGGTAAAAGCAATACTGCTTAGCGTGTCATTTTCCTGGACTGTATGTTCAAACTTTTCACACGCCGCTTCTGTCGCTTCTGCTGAGCTCAAAGTGGACGTTGGTAGCGACGTGGGTGTAGGAGTAGGAGCAGGGATGAGCAATTTTTGCCCCTCAAAAAGCGTGGTGCAATCTGCAGGTAGATTGTTAAGCAGAACAATACTTTGAATAGACACACCAAATGCGAATGCTATACCTCCACAACTATCACCTAGTTTAACGGTATAAACAATTGGTGTAGAGGTCGGTAAAGGAGTAAAAGTAGCTGTTGGGGTAAGAGGTGTTGGGGTCAAGCTCGCTGTAGATGTGAGTGTGATCGTTGGAGTAACTGTTACACTTTCAGCAGCAGGGCTTGCATTTCGATAGAGAATAAATCCTCCAATCCCAAGAACAACTAACAATACAATGAATAATCCCAATGCTGCAGGTAGACTTAAAGTAACCTGTGGCATGCGGCTACCCTGAACAGCTTTGTCTGTTTTTGATGTCGTTGAAGGTACTATTAAATTCGTGCCACACACTAAACAGCGTGCAGCATCAGCGGCTACTCGTGTACCGCAAGTAGGGCAGATTTTTGTGGGTTTAGAAACGCTTTCCGGACTCATATAAATTCTTAGGCTAAGAATTATCCCTTTTCATTCAAGTTCGGTGACCGTGGGGATTATACCAGCCTTTTAAATTGGTAAAGGCTTATAAAACTGAACCGAAACCAGTCCCGGTGGATCTAAACAAGAATTTTGATTTGGATTAGAATTTTCGATCCAGAAGTTGTTCAGATAATTCTATTAGAGCCTTGCCTGCTTCGCCTTGTGGTTTAGCTGCTTGAAGAGTTAATTTCGCTGACAAAATATATTCGTTCACAAGTTGGAGTGTAAAGTCTTGTCCTCCTTCTATGGCTAACTGATTTGCCAGATCCGGCACTTCTTCAGGGAGAATGCTTCCTTTCTCCCACCTCTCAGCAAACATACCCTTCTGGGTTAACCCAAACAAGACAGGTAATGACTTCTTTCCAGATAGTAAATCGCTGGCTGTCGATTTTCCTGTTCGTTCTGCCTCACCCCAAATACCCAAATAATCATCCTGCACTTGAAATGCTAATCCTAAGAAACGCCCAAACTCCCGATAGGCGTTCCTGATACTGTGTTCAGCCTGGCAAATTAAAGCCCCTAGCTCTGTACAGGTTGCAATCAATTTGGCTGTCTTTCCTTCTATCATCGACCAATACTCATTAATCGTTATTTCCTCCCGTGATTCAAAAGACAAATCTAGAAACTGGCCTTTGGTTAATTCCAAACAGGCCTCTTGCAACAAACGTACTGCTTGCAGAGTAATGTCAGCAGGGAGAAATTCTGCTAAACGTAGCATTGTTAAATGAGCCAATGTGAACATTGAATCGCCAGTATTGATTGCCTGAGGGATCCCCCATCGTTTCCATACTGTTATTCTCCCACGCCGGAGTGGGCTATTATCCTGAATATCATCGTGAATCAATGAAAAATTATGCACTAGCTCAACCGCTGCTGCTGCTGGTAATGCATGCCTCCATTCCCCGCCCGAAGCTTCATTAACCAGGAGCACGAGTAACGGTCGCAGGCGTTTCCCTCCTGAGCCCGTATTATTTTCGATCCCTTGCCAACCCATGTGATAGGCTTGCATCTCCCACAGGTCTTTCAAGTTGGGATGATCAAGTGTGGCGATAGCCCGTTTCAATTCTTCTTCTATTGCAGGTAAAAGAATTCGAGAGTATTTTTCCAATGCCATGGACTTTAATTATTCTAACTTTATAAGGTGTGTACTTGTTAATTGTTGCAGATCTTTTACCCCTGCGGCAAACATGCATATCTGCATTTCACGGTTGATTGCATTTATAGTTCCAATCACCGCCTCCAAAGATTGCGCTGCAGCCTTAAGAAATGGGGATGCCATCCCACCTAATGTCGCGCCTAATGCAATACACTTTGCAACATCAATACCAGAGCGAAGACCACCGGATGCAAATATCTTCAATCCTGGGGCTGCACGCCGCACATTTATTATGGATTCACTGGTTGGGATTCCCCAACCTACAAAAGATGCTGCCAAATGAGCCTGATTTTCATCTTTCGCACGATGCTTCTCCACTTGTGTCCAGGATGTGCCTCCAGCACCAGCCACATCAATTCCAGCAATCCCAACCTGTTCCAATTTTATCGCCATAAGCTCAGAAAACCCCCATCCTACCTCTTTTGCCATCACAGGAACCGGTAGCGCCTTACAGACCTTTTCAACTTTTTCTAATAGGCCACTAAACCGTGTATCGCCTTCCGGTTGTACGGCTTCTTGCAACGCATTGAAATGCAAAAATAGTCCATCCGCCTGGATCATTTCTACTGCCTGCAGGCATTGGTCCACACCGTAGCCATAATTCAACTGCACAGCTCCCAGATTAGCGAATAACAATACATCAGGAGCATATCGCCTAATTTGAAACGTGGATGCAAGCTCAGGCTGTTCGATGGCGGCGCGTTGAGAACCCACCCCAATAGCGATTCCAGCCTCCTGGGCGGCGGATGCAAGGATACGGTTGATCTCGCCTGCTTGTGCAGTCCCACCCGTCATCGATGAGATTAAAAGCGGTGAGCGCAATCGTTTACCAAATAATTCAAGCGTCAAATCGATTTCTTCCAGATCTAACTCAGGCAGCGCTTGATGGTCAAACCGATAGTGTTCTAACCCGGTTGTCAAGTTTGAGCGAACATCTTCTTCCAGGTTGATCCGGATATGATCCGATTTGCGAGTGCTTGTTTGCGTAACTTTTTCCATTCCTTAGTGTTTTTGTTGGATGAGCTATCTGATAAGTCAAAACTGAAATTAAAATATTAATCAAATTTACAAACCAATTTTACCGTAACTGTGGAACAGGACTTGACAGATTATCCAGGCAGATTACAATTGGCCTAATCTGCGTTACACTGAAGAGGAGGATTTAGAATGGCTGACACGTTTGCTGAAGTAAAAGCGATTATTGTAGACCTGCTGGGAGCAGATGAGAGTAAAGTGGTACCTGAAGCTCGCTTCCGGGAAGATTTAGAGGCGGATTCATTGGACTTGGTCGAGCTTATCATGGCGTTTGAGGATAAGTTCGGTGGTGAGATTTCCGATGAGGATGCTCAGAAAATTCAAACTGTTGGAGAGGCAGTAAAATATATTGAAGAGAGGATGTAGATTCGAGCTCGCAGATCCTTAGTTTCGGTAATAAATAATTAAAGTCCAATCCAATTTTGGATTGGACTTTTTAGTCTTTTCATTAAGCCTATCCAGCGAGCTAACGCAATAGGGATGGGATCTCTTCGGGATGGCGTGCCACTCTGACCCCTGCAGCTTCGAGGGCTTTAATTTTATCCATCGCCAAACCTGAGCCAGCTTCAATAATTGCACCCGCGTGCCCCATCCGTTTTCCAGGCGGAGCGGTTTGACCTGCGATAAAACCGACAACAGGCTTAGTCATCTGACCAGCTATAAAGTCGGCTGCTCTTTCTTCATCTGTACCACCAATTTCACCAATCAAGACCACTTGCTCTGTACTTTCATCGCCTTCGAACATCTCCAGACAATCAATAAAGTTAGTACCATTGATCGGATCTCCACCGATACCCACACAGGTACTGACGCCAATATTTACTTGCTTCAGAGCATAAAGCACTTCGTAGGTTAGGGTTCCTGACCGCGAAATAACACCAATTTTCCCCGAGATTGCGATATCCCCTGGTATAATCCCGACCTTTGCTTCGTCGGGGGTTAATAAACCCGGACAATTAGGTCCAACCAGACGAACCCTTTTCTGGTCTAAATAATTTCGAACACGCATCATATCTTGAACTGGAATGCCTTCCGTGATGCAGACAATTAACCCTAAACCTGCATCTGCTGCTTCGAATATCGCATCTGAAGCAAAGCGGGCTGGCACAAAAATAATGCTCGTATTCGCTCCAGTCGCTTCCACAGCAATTTTAACAGAATCAAAAACCGGCACTTTTCCATCTAGAACCCACTCTCCACCCTTACCTGGCGTCACTCCTGCGACGATATTTGTCCCATATTCAACCATCTGAACGGTGTGAAAATAACCTTCGTTACCTGTAATTCCTTGAACTAACAACCGCGTTTTTCGATCTACTAGAATGCTCATTATAAATTTACTCCCTTTGCTACATTGACCGCTTTCATTGCTGCATCCGCAAGAGTCTCAGCTGTGACCATATTAGCATTAGCCAGGATCTGTCGACCTTCCTCAGCGTTTGTTCCAACCAAGCGTACAACCATTGGAACATTGGGCTTGACCTCCTCCAGGGCAGTCAAGATGCCTTTGGCGACCTCGTCACAACGGGTGATGCCTCCAAACACATTAAATAACACTGCCTGAACGTTTGGATCAGCCAGGATGATGCGTAAGGCAGCCGCTACCTTTTCAGCATCGGCTCCACCTCCGATATCAAGGAAATTCGCTGGAGATCCGCCGAATAACTTGATGATATCCATCGTTGTCATTGCCAGACCAGCCCCATTAACCATACAACCAATATTTCCATCCAGCTTGATGAACGACAATCCATGCCTCCGGGCTTCAATTTCAGATGGAGCTTCAACATCCAAATCGCGCATCTCTGCCAAATCTGAATGTCGATAGAGAGCATTATCATCCAGAACCATTTTTCCATCCACAGCGAGTAAATGGCCTTCTGCTGTGATTACCAAGGGGTTGATTTCTGCCAAGGTAGCATCACAATCAATAAACGCATTCCATAGACCTTTCGTAATATGGATAAACTGCCGCCAGTGGTCGCGCGACAAGTCGATCCCAGCTGCAATATCCCGCGCCTGATAATCGCGTAATCCCAATAGAGGATCAATATGTACCTTGATAATCTTCTCTGGTGTTACACGCGCCACTTCTTCTATTTCCACCCCACCTGCGGCAGAAGCCATCATTACCGGTTTATGAGCAGCGCGATCATTTGTGATCCCCAGATAAATCTCAACATCGATATTTGCAGCCTCATCAACCAACACTTTGCGCACCGGTAATCCTTTTATGTCCATCGCGAGGATTTGTCCGGCCAACTCTTCGGTTTCTTTTGCGCTCTTGGCTAATCGAATTCCTCCCGCTTTACCCCTTCCCCCCACAAGAACCTGGGATTTTATAACAACACGGCTGCCCAGTTCTTCAGCTATCTGTTTAGCCTCTTCTGGCGTGGCCGCAACCTTTCCATTCGGTATCGGAATACCATATTTATTAAAGATCTGCTTAGATTGATATTCGTGTAGTTTCATTGACGATTATTCTCCCTCGCATAAAACAATCAACCCGTCTGGGGTGCGCGGTGATTATACCATTCTTAAAATAATCACCCCGATAACACATCGGGGTGAACTCAGCTGTAAACCATTTAGGCTGGGGGTCGAGGATTCGAACCTCGGCATACAGATCCAGAGTCTGCTGTCCTACCACTAGACGAACCCCCAAAAGGAGCGACGCGCATTGTACCATGTTTAACTACTGCCGTCAAACAGGCGATATTTCGATATAATTGCAAGATTGATTCTTTATCTCGAATAATTGAGTAATCTGTATGCCTGAAGAAACTGAAAATACCTCCTCCTCCTCGACGAAACTCTCGAAAGATTTTATTCGTGCCATCATCGATGACGATAACCGTACCAATAAATATGGGAGGCGTGTCCATACCCGCTTTCCACCCGAACCAAATGGTTATCTCCATGTCGGCCATGCAAAATCCATCTGTCTAAATTTTGGAATTGCCCAGGATTATGGTGGTTTATGCAACCTCAGGTTCGATGACACCAATCCTAGCAAAGAAGAACTTGAATATGTCGAATCAATCCAAGAAGATGTTCATTGGTTGGGATTCGATTGGGAAGACCGGCTTTACTTCGCTTCTGATTATTTCGATCAATTATATAATTTTGCCCTTAAGTTGATCATGAAAGGCAAAGCATATGTGGATGATTTAAGTGCCGATGAGATTCGTGAATATCGGGGGACTTTGACAGAACCGGGCAAAGAAAGTCCCTACCGTACCCGCACTATAGATGAGAACCTCGATCTCTTTCAGCGCATGCAGGCGGGTGAGTTTCCTGACGGCTCGCGCGTTCTGCGCGCCAAAATTGATATGGCTTCAGGAAATCTGAATCTGCGCGATCCGGTTCTATATCGCATTCTCCACCAAGCGCACCATCGCACAGGAGATCAATGGTGCATATATCCCATGTATGATTTTGCTCATGGGCAGTGTGATTCAATTGAGGGCATCACCCACTCCATTTGTACCCTCGAATTTCAGGATCACCGGCCTTTGTACGATTGGTTTCTGGACGAGTTAGAGATTTACCATCCACAGCAAATCGAATTTGCCCGACTGAACCTCAGTTACACGTTATTAAGCAAGCGAAAATTATTGCGGTTGGTTAAAGATGGTCATGTTAAGGGATGGGACGATCCGCGCATGCCAACCATTTCTGGTATGCGTCGTCGCGGTTACACACCTGAAGCTATTCGTACATTTTGCGACTTGATCGGTGTCGCCAAGAACGATAGCATTGTGGATATTGCTTTGCTTGAACATTGCGTACGTCAGGATCTAAACCAGCGCGCGCCAAGAGTGATGGGAGTGCTCCGCCCTCTGCGGGTTGTGATTGATAATTATCCAGAAAACCTTGTAGAGGAGATGGAAGCCATTAACAATCCTGAAGATCCATCGATGGGCACCCGTAAAGTGCCATTCTCACGAACCCTTTTTATTGAACAAGATGATTTCAGAGTAGATCCCCCACCGAAATATTATCGCCTCGCACCTGGTCGCGAAGTCAGGTTACGCTATGCATATTTCATTAAGTGTGTGGATTTTGTAAAGGATCCCCGCACTGGTGATATCGTTGAGATACATTGTGAATATGACCCAGCTACAAAAGGCGGAGATGCGCCGGATGGGCGAAAAGTGAAATCTACTTTACATTGGGTATCTGCCAGTCATTCCATCGAAGCAGAAGTACGGTTATATGACCGGTTATTCGTTAAGGAAGACCCTGATAATGTTGAAACTGGCGCCGACTTTACATCTAATCTAAATCCCTATTCTTTAGAAGTGCTCAAGTCTTGTCGATTGGAGCCCAGCCTGGCAAACACCATAACCGGAGATTTTTTCCAGTTCGAGCGCCAGGGTTATTTCTGTCTCGATCGGAAAGAATCGAAACCTGAATCTCCGGTTTATAACCGCACAGTGTCTTTGCGTGATTCTTGGGCTAAGATCGAAAAGGCTTTAGATGCGAGATAATCGTCTATTGCAGCAATGTGATTGCTTCTCGGATGCGCCCCAAAGACTTCTCTTTGCCAATTATTTCTAAACTCTCGAAAAGCGGCGGGCTAACTCTCTGGCCGATTATTGCCATCCTCAATACTTCAAAAAGCTGCCCTGGCTTCAAATTTAATTGCTCCGCAAGCTCGCGCATTATAGACTCCAAAGTAGGCGCGTCAAACTGGGGCAATTCATGAAGCAATTGATAGGAACGCTGCAAGGCTTCTCGGGATTGGTCTCTGGTCATGTTTTTCCCAACCAGCTCCTCAGCCTGGACAGTAATCTGATCCCGAAAGAAGAAACCCGCAATTTGCGGTACATCATCCAAAGTAGTGATTCGCTCCTGAATAAGTGGTGTCACCTTCAATAAGGTATTATCATCCACAGAGATATTGGCCGCCTCAAAAAACGGGCGAAGCCGTAAGGCAAGATCAAGTGGATCAAGATTTCGAATTTGGAGACCATTGAAATGATCCAATTTCGAGAAATTTATCGCTGCTGGTGAAGGGGTCAAGCGATCAATGCTAAATTTCTCGACCAGGTCATCCATGGTGAAGAACTCAGTGCGATCATCATAGCTCCAACCCATCAGAACAATCCAATTCACTACACCTTCCGGGATATATCCCAGATCTTTTAAATCATTGATAAAAATGGAATAGCCATCCTTCATCAATTCAGCGGATTCCCGCTTACTCATCTTCCCCTTACCGCTTGGTCTGAGAAAAACAGATGGGTGAATCCAGATTGGTTCCTGCCAACCCAATGCACGGATGATATGCAGGTGTAAAGGAAAGGTAGGCAACCATTCCGCTCCTCGAATCACATGGGTTATATTCATCAAATGGTCATCAACCATAGCCGCTAAGTGATAAACTGCTAATCCATCTGATTTAATCAAGATATAGTCGTCCAGATTACGATTCTCGACAGTAATCTCGCCTCGTAGATGGTCACGTCCTGTGATCACGCCCTCAGCCGGCATTTTAAATCGAATAACGTGAGGTTGGCCAGCTGCCACGCGTGCGGCAGCATCATCTGGATCGATATGTCGGCATTTGCCATCATAACGCACGGGCAACTTCAACTTCATCTGTTCTTGCCTGATGTTATGTAATCTCTCAGCTGAACAAAAGCAATAATAAGCATGTCCACTTTCAATCAGGCGCCTGGCATGTTCAAGATAAAATTCTTTTCTCTCTGATTGGCGATATGGAAAATAAGGTCCGCCGACATCTGGTCCCTCATCCCATTCCAAACCCAACCAGCTTAAGCCACGCATCAATTCTTCTTCAGCACCGGGTACGTAACGTTTTTGGTCGGTGTCTTCTAACCTTAAGATGAACTGCCCATTGCTCTGTCTGGCTAGGAGGAAATCGTAGAGCGCAGTCCGAGCGCCGCCAAGATGGATACGACCGGTTGGCGAGGGCGCAAAACGCGTCCGAGCTGTGATTAATTGATTCATATTTATTTAAAACTTCCCTTAAAACTCTAAGGCTTTCTGCCTAAGTATAACGCTCTCCACCAAACCAATCCCAAACAATGTGGAGAGCAATGAACTCCCACCATAACTGACAAATGGTAATGTCAAACCAGTAGCTGGTAAAAGATTTAGATTAACTCCGATATTCACGATCGCCTGAAAACCGATCAAGGTCGCTACGCCGTAAGCAATTAATGCTCCAAAGGTGTCTCGTGAAACTCGAGCAGCGCGCAGACAACGGTGTATTACAAATAACATGACTAATAAAAGGATGACGATACCAATAAAGCCGAATTCGTGCGCCGCTGCCGAAAAGATGAAATCAGAGTGGCGCACTTTCAAGAAGCGCAATTGAACCTGCAATCCTTGACCGTAACCTTGACCAAACAAACCACCCGAACCAATGCTGATCAGGGCTTGCTGAATATTGTAGATGTCTCCGTGCCGCGCCGTCGGGTCAGGGATTAAGAAATTCAAGATGCGCGCCTGTTGATAATCTGCGAGGAATGGAAAAGCCACAAAAGGCAAAATTAGCCCTATCACACCAAATAACAATAAATGCCTGAGCTGTAAACCACTCGCCCACAAAAGCACGAACCACAAAACAATCATTACAATGGAGGTGCTTAGATTAGGTTGTAGCAGAATCCAAATAACAATCCCCATCGTATAAATAAAGCTTCGTAAAATCACGCGCAAATCATGTATTTCATGTTGGTGGCGAGCGAAGAAATCAGCCAGAACCAAGATCATTACCACCTTCGCTAACTCGGATGGTTGGATCAAGATTACCCCTGTATCAAACCAGCGGGCTGAGCCAAAAAAAGCAGAACCAACCACAAATAGGATGGCTAGAATTACGATTGTGCCAACATACAATCCACGGCTAATGGAAGCCCAAAAATGATAGTCGATCAATGCAGCAATTAATACGATAGCAAATCCAGCCACTGCGAAGATAAATTGGCGATAATTCAAATTCAATTCAAGCAGTTCGATGTTCCCGGCAATTGCTGAACGGATCATGGTAATACCAAAAATCACTAACAGGGTGACTGCGCCTATTAGCCAGAAATCAAAATATCGCCAGGAGATTGATAATCGAGGTCTCATTCAGGATAGATTAGTGGCTTCATTAATATCGACGACGAACTGACCGTAATGGGATATCGGCGATCAAGCGTTGCTCACGACCGTCGTACGACATTTTTATCTTCACTGCGGTGGGATCAATCTCAACATGACGCGAAATCGCCACAATGATGTCGTCTTTTAGATCAGCTATAACGCCAGGAGATAGATCTGTTCGATCGTGCACCAGCACCGATTTCAAACGTTCTTTTGCTTGGCTTGCGCTTTTAGGTTCACGTCCGAATAAGCGGTTCAAGAAGGCGCTCATCTCAACTCCCCTCCGCACGCAACCAGCGGGCTAATCGGTTGAAGAATCCACTCTCTTCCTCAAGATTGGGGAAGGGTACTTTTTCGCCATTTAGCCGGCGGGCAATAGAGCGGAATGCCTGTCCTGCTTTGCTTTTCCCATCCAGAACAACTGGCAGACCCCGATTCGTGCTCTGAATGACATTCTCATCTTCCGGTACCATACCTACCAATTCAACAGCGAGCAGTTCGAGGACATCATCCACGGAAAGCATATCCCCCTTGCGCACCATCCCAGGTTTTATCCGGTTGATCACCAAACGCGCTGGGCCTTTCTCTTCCGCTTCGATCAATCCAATTATCCGGTCTGCATCCCTTACTGCGGATACATCCGGGTTTGTAATCACAATAATGATATCAGCTGGTGCAACTGCATTTCGGAATCCCCTCTCAATCCCAGCAGGAGAGTCGATCATGATCCAATCATAATCAGGTCGGAGCTCACTGCACAAACGTATCATATCGCTGGGCGATACGGCGCTTTTATCGCGGGTTTGTGCGGCTGGGATTAGGTACAATTCAGGTAATCTTTTATCGCGGATCATCGCCTGACGTAGACGGCAACGACCCTCAACAGCATCAACTAAATCGTAGACAATCCGGTTTTCTAGACCCATGACAACATCTAAATTCCGTAGGCCAATATCAGCATCAATACAGACAACTTTTTGCCCATTTTCTGCTAGAGCAGCTCCTAAATTGGCAGTTGCTGTTGTTTTACCCACACCTCCTTTACCGGAGGTAACAGTCACTACTTTTGCAGTCATCCGATGACCCTTCTCATTTTATCTCTTTACACATGTGCAACACCACTTGAATTGCGAAACCTTGTTTAAACCTTTCATCGATCTTAAGATCAATCCACATTCTTCCCTTTTGGATTCCAAACCTCAGCAATCACAACCCCATCTCTAATCTTTGCAATCTCGGGCTGAATCTTACTGCGCCGTTTTGGCGTCAACGCAATCCTTCCGGCTATGCGCAATTGAGTCGGCGAAAGATCAAGCGCACATACTATTGATTCCTCATTTCCTTCAGCGCCAGCGTGTACCATGCCTCGTAAATGTCCCCAAACGATAATATCTCCAGCTGCGATGATCTCAGCACCTGGATTTAGATCACCAATAACAATGACATGACCATGATGCTGCACACTAAAGCCAGATCGTAGCGTTCTCCTCACTAGTGTTGCGTTATCTCCTCCGTACAACAATGTTTCATGTGCATGGTCACCCGATTCGATCCTTTTCTTGGTCAGTTGTGTGGTTAAACCCAGGTCCTGTGCCGTTTTCTCGGTGATGTTTGATTGGCTAATCACAGCCCAGAGAGTGAGATCTCTGTCGGCGATATCCCTACGTAATTGACCTAATTCTGCCGCTTTGAGTGCATGATTACCAACATCCAGGGCAATGCGACCTCCTTGCAAGAATTCAGCATGTTGGTTCAGGTGATCGAATAAAGTCTGTTTAACATCATCCCATGAACCTTCTCCAAGAGTGATCAACAAGCCTTCTCGTATTCCTTTTATTGTCACTTTCGGGGGCAAGTCCATAGGAAAATTATTTCACCCATGTTGATGCTTTTTACAGGCGTTTTCTGGATTTCGATCCCCGAGATTATAGCATAGGCCATCACTGGGTTTGTTGTCCTGTATCAATCTTTTTAATCTCGAAATAGGCATCAAGCACCCGGCGCAGAATCGGGCCAGCTACAGTCGAACCTTCATTACCGTTGTATACGAAAGCGACGGCAGCAATTTCTGGGTCATCAAAAGGCGCATAAACGACCGTCCAGGCATGTGCCGGCCAGTTCCCGGGTATGCAGCGGTTTAGTGCGTTAGCATATTTATCGCAATATTCTGCGGTACCAGTCTTTCCAGCCGCATTATACATAAAGTCTACAAACCTATCTTTGAGAGTTCCAATCTGCACAGCCTGTCGCATCCCTTCCTGCAATGTGCTAATCACCCACGGTTGCACGGTCTTCTTCGCCCCCTCGATTGGCTCACACCCCCGGATCGTCGTCTCGCCATATTCTTGTATAATTGGATCTTTTGTAATATCCCATTTCATCACAGGAGTGAATGGCTGGATCACATTCCCCTCATTATCCAAAACTTCGCGTATAAGTGTTGGTTGCATAAATTTACCATCGTTAGCAATAATAGCTGCTGAGAGAAGGACTTGCATCGGTGTAGCCAGGACATATCCCTGACCCACGCTGGCGATATATGTATCGCCTGAAGACCAGCTCTCCCCATGGTTAATTCGTTTCCAGGTAGGATTCGGGATTAATCCATTCTGTTCATCCGGTAGACCTACGCCAGGAGCTTCTCCATACCCTAAAGCCGCAGCATAAGTGCCTAGGCGGCATATTCCAAGCCCACCGTTTGGTACTTCTTCTCCAAAACCACCGCCAAGTTTATAGAAATATACATTGCTTGAGTTTGCCAATCCACGCACAAAGTCCAGGCTGCCAAAGCCTGCCTTATTCCAATCAACAAATTCTCGCGATCTACCCGGATCATTTGCATAATACTTCTCGGTTACTTCTAATTTGGGAGGCGTACTGATAATTTGATCCGGCGTAACTACCCCTTCATTGAGTGCACCTGTCCCGGTGACTAACTTGAACACCGAACCCGCTGGCAACACATCGCCTACTGCATGATTGAGCAATGGGTTGGTTGGGTCGTTGATCAGTTGGTCATAATAGTAAGCAGGGATGAAACGTGACATGCGATTGTTTTCATAGGAAGGATAGGAAACCATCGATAAAATTTCCCCCGTTTTGGGATTCATGGCAATCACTACCCCACTGGAATAACGAATCTCGCCGAAGTAAGTATTCCAATCCTGTAATTCATCTTTTAGGATGGTCTCAACCGCTTGTTGTAAGCGAGTATCGATGGTCAGGCGAATACTATTGCCTGGTACAGCGGGAACTGGTGGTGCGATATCATCTATTACCTTACCAGCCACATCTACTTGCACCAGTCTTCTTCCATTTGTACCAGCTAAAGTATCCTGGTACTGATATTCCAAACCTGCATATCCCACCTTGTCTCGTGCCGGGATGAAGCCCTTGTCTACATAAAAATCCTCTTGGCTTGCAGGAATCGGTCCTAAGAATCCAACCACTGGTGCAGTAAGAAATCCAGTTGGGTATTCACGTAAAGCTTGAATTTCAACATCGACACCCGGCCAACTAGACGATTTCTCCATTACGATCCGGGCTATTCGCTCTTCAATATCACAAACCACCTTCACAGCTTCATAAGGGGTTGAAGATCGACCATACTCCGCAATTTGGGCTATTCCATGGTCGGAGATACAAGGAACATAGGGATTATCAACCGTTACTTCACCACGGTTTACAGGCACTCCGACCAGGACGGATAGCTCGCGAAAGATCTCTTGAACAGCACCAGGATCATCCGGTAAATCTGCAGCGGTGATGACAACATTATAGGAGGCAACATTACGCGCCAGAATGACGCCATTTCGATCAACAAAATTTCCACGCATGGCGGGGGTATTGATCTCTCGCGAGCTGTTTTCATCTGCCACTGCAATCCACTCTTCCGCGCCACCAATTTTCGGGATTGCCAGATGCATCCCAATTTGCCGCCCGAATAGTTGAAATCCAACTTGTCTGTCAATTGCGGGAATCCCAACCTGAAGGAGAAATAGGCGTAATACAAATAGACCAAATATGGCAAATATAGCTATTGAAAAAACCAAGATTCGCCAGCTCTGAACTTGATTCTGTATCGAAGATGATCCATTCTCAGTATTCATATACTTATCCACACTAATCCACTGTTATTTACTCTCTACACTTCCAACTCTTCAGGGTAAATCCAATCTGCTAGCTCGCTAAATAAAGCGAAAAACGGTATCGTTAGAAAAAAATTCAATAGCAAACTCGGCAAAGTAATTGTATTGAGTGCCTCCACCAGTGGAATTGAGACATTCTGTAATCTCAACACGGTTAGTAAAGCCAGATCAAATAAAATAGTTCCCAGAAACGTTAATATGAACATTGCTAGAATAGGCACCTGCCACAGCCTCCGACGCAATAACATCGCCAAACCAACTACAGTTATATAACCAAGCACTGGAACATACCAAGGAAAAGCTGATACATAACCCGCCATCAAACCACCGATTATTGCCCACTGCCAGGCGTTATGCACTTTTCTCTGCAGAGACCAGGCGCAAAGCCCAAGAAGCATCAAATCCGCCATACCTTGTATCAATGTAAATCGAGGGATTACTACCATTTGCAGGATGATCAAAACCAAAAGTACAGGGATAGCAATCCAGGTGCTGATATCAATCCGTATAACCGGTAATGCCGGAAAGAAATTAAGAAAATTTCCTTTTCTCATGGAGCAATTACTGTCGGTTCCAGCGGTGTAATATCTTCTGGACGGAAATTCGTAATGACCAGGACAATTTCAAGATTCTTGAAATCTACCACCGGTTGTATCGAGGCATATTGTAAGGGTTCGGTTTCGATGCGCCTGACACCGGTAACCTGTCCAACTAGGATATTCGCGGGGTAATCGCCACCCAATCCAGAAGTCAACACCAGGTTACCGACTTCAATCTTGGCATCTGGATCGATAACATCCAAAGATACCTCTCCGGTTACCGAGCCTACAAGCATTGCTTGATCGCGCGAGGGCTCAGTTCGTACATTAATTTTCGACTCTGCATCCGTGAGCAATTGAATGCGCGCCGCACCAGCAGTGACTGCAGAGATCCTTCCAACCAATCCTTGCACGGTAACCACTGGCATCCCACTCCTCAAGCCATTATCAGATCCTTTATCGATGATCGCATACTGCACAAATGGATAGTTTTCTCGACCAATAACGCTCGCTGAAACAAAGCGGTTTTCAGGTTGAACTCGAGCGAAGTCGACTAATGCAGAGAGGATACGGGTTTCGGCAATTTGTTGCTGCAATTCGATGATTTGTCGTTGGAGAAGAGCTACCTCCTGTTCAAGCTCCGCATTTCGCTCTTGCAAGATTGCTACATCCTGCGGCTGATTGATGTAATTCTGAAGCGTTTGTACTCGCCTCGCCAGCCAGGATTGCGCAGTGATAATGGGATTAAGAACAAAACGCGATACAGGGGTTAGATAACCACCTAATGCTAGAGCAATTAAGCCCAAGATTACCAGAGTAAGAACAATCGTCTGGAGCGAACGAGCAGGTGTAGCGTTCATCAGTTGTGACGAGTACTTCCGCGCTCCAGCCCTACCAATAAGCTACGCAGTGAATCATAATCATCTAAAATCATCCCAGCACCACGAGCAACACAACTCATTGGATCCTCAGCCAGCCAAACACGAATATGTAGTTCATCCATTAACCTTCTATCTAATGCCTGGAGCTGCGAACCACCACCTGACAAACAGATGCCGATATCCATTAAATCAGCGATAATTTCGGGCGGTGCTTCATCTAATGAATCCTTTATCGTATCGATGATGGTCTGCACAGAGCCCGAGATCGCTTCCCGAATTTCCACTGAGGAGACTTCGATCGCCTCTGGTAGTCCGGTGATTAAATTCCGTCCACGGAGGGGCATCGTTTTTTCCTCTGGTAGATGGTAAGCGGATCCAATCTGGATTTTAGCCTGTTCCGCCATCCGTTCGCCAATCATCAGGTTATACTTATTGCGCATGTAAAGCACAATTTCCTGATCCATCTCATCCCCAGCAACGCGCAACGACCTTGACACAACAATACCACCCATCGACATGATAGCTACTTCTGAGGTGCCGCCGCCGATATCTACGATCATGCTCCCGCGCACTTCGGCAATCGGCAAACCTGCTCCCAGGGCAGCCGCGACCGGTTCTTCGATCAGTCCCACTTCTCGCGCCCCAGCCGACATCGCTGCATCGTAAACCGCTCGTTTCTCCACCTCGGTCACTCCGCACGGGATACCAATAATCACTCGCGGCCGGGGTACGGGCACAATGCTCTGCTCATGCGCTTTGCCTATGAAATATTCCAACATAGATTGTGTGATCTCAAATTCGGAGATTACGCCATCTCGTAAGGGGCGAATCGCGATTACGTTAGCCGGCGTCCGACCGACCATTTCCCTGGCCTCAGCGCCAATAGCCTTCGGTTGGCGCGTGCGTTTATCAATTGCCACCCAGGACGGTTCTGCAATGGTAATACCTTTACCGCGTACATTGACCATGGTATTTGCAGTTCCAAGGTCGATGCCGATATCCAGCGAGAAAAACCCTAACAGCCAGTTTAGGGGATTAAACGCCAATCTGGTCTCCTGAATCGAGAATTCTCATGACCTTATGCTCTCCCGATCCCAAATTAACCGGGTGATAAGCCACCCAGAGCCATGACCGACCGGGATTATACCATTGATAATCATGCCACGTTTTGTCCTAGAACATCATCTCGTTGACGCGCTGCATTGTTTCACGCGCTGGCCGGATGCGTCTCTCTGGCAACCGGTTTAGTGCAGTTTCTGTGATATTGTAAATATCCATCAATGACATTTGATGCGGATTGATATAAATCAGGCCGGTCAACAGCCAGCTCTTAGCGTTCGCCTCTTCCAGAATACGCATCGCATGAGCGCGATTAGTTGGATCATAATCGCGTTCCAGTTTCTTGAGGATCACTTTAGAGCCATCGTGCATGGTGACTTCCTTGGCTTCTCCCTCTTCATAATCCACCATAATTTCCTCAGCCATAGGAACATAAGACAATTCATGTAAAGCAACTTCATGTTCCTTGCCCCAGGCATACGAGTGAACAGCATCATCTTTGTTGTTGAATGTCACACACGGGCTGATGATATCCAACACGGCAATCCCATCGTGACTGAACGCCGCCTTGATCAGCTCTTTGACCTGCTTTGGATCGCCGGCGAAGGAACGTGCCACAAAGGTGGCGTTGCCTACTAGGGCTTCCCATGCAATATCGACAGGTAAATAAGGGTTTGTGCCCTGGCTTTTCAAGTACAATCCTTCCTCGGCAGTAGCGGAAAATTGGCCTTTGGTCAGGCCATAAACTCCGTTGTTCTCCACGATATACACCAGTCGCAGGTTTCGGCGCAGAACATGCTTAAATTGCCCCATACCGATACTGGCCGTATCCCCATCTCCACTCACGCCGATCCCTTTAAGTGTATGGTCGGAAAAAAGCGCACCGGTAGCGAGTGAAGGCATTCGCCCGTGCAGACCATTAAAACCAAAAGAGCGGTTGAGAAAGTAGAAAGGGCTCTTGCTCGAGCAACCGATGCCGCTGAACTTAATGACATTCTCTGGGACAATGTCAAGCTCATAACAGGCAGCAATAATCTGGCTCGAAATTGAATTGTGACCGCAACCTTGGCACAATGTGCTCGAACTGCCACGGTAATCTGATTTGGTCAGGCCAACCAGGTTGACTTGTAATCTGGATGTGGTCATTTGATCTGTCATGGTTATTAAACCTCCTGCGACAAAATTGATTCCCGGATAAATCTGGCGGTTAACGGTAAGCCATCCGTATAGGCAATGGAGGCTAATTTTGTCGCATATTGCGGGTACTCCATCTTCAACAACTGGTGAAGCTGACCGTCACGGTTCATCTCCACCACATAAATGCACGAGTGGTTTTCTACAAATGAAGCCATCTCATCTGTGAAAGGAATGGCGCGCAAGCGTAAATAATCTGTCTTTATCCCTCTCTCGGCCAGCTGGTGTCGAGCTTCTTCGATCGCCAGTCTTGTCGACCCGAAAGCAACTATCCCGATTTCTGCTCCAGGTGTTGACTCGATTATCGGTTTGGGAACATGTTGGCGAGCTGTGTGGTATTTCTTCTTCAACCGCTCAAGCAGATCGTGCCAATCTTTTGGGTCTTCCGAGTAGTTAGCATACTCGTCGTGTCCGGTGCCTCTGCCAAAATAAGCCGCTCGTGGATGCCGGTTGCCCGGTAGTGTACGGTAGGGGATGCCATCCCCATCCACGTCCATATAGCGCGCCCACTGGCCGTTCAGTCTGTTCAGGTCGCCTTCCCAGAGCACTTTGCCACGTTGCATCGCCTGGTTGGGATACTCAAAAGGCTCGGTCATCCACTGGTTCATACCGAAATCCAGATCGCTAAGCACAAAAACCGGCATCTGGAGCTGCTCGCCAATGTCAAACGCTCTCCATCCAAATTCAAAACATTCGTTCACCGAACCTGGAAGCAGGATGACTTGCTGGGTATCCCCATGACCGATGAAATAAACGAATGTCAAATCTCCCTGGGCTGTTCTGGTAGGCAAGCCAGTGCTTGGGCCAACACGCTGCACGTCCCAGATGACGAGCGGAATTTCAGCGAAATAAGCCAATCCAGCATATTCTGCCATCAGACTCAATCCCGGCCCAGATGTTGATGTCATGGAGCGTAAACCGCCCCAGCCGGCGCCCACCGCCTGCCCGATGGCTGCCAGTTCGTCTTCTGCCTGGATGACTACATACGTGTTGCGGTCAGGGTGTTCCGGGTCTTTGCGCAGCAAAGGTAGATATTCTTGCAGCGCTTCTGCCAGGCTGGTGGCTGGGGTAATAGGATACCAGGCGGCAAACTGTACCCCGCCATAGATCGCGCCTAAAGCTGCAGCCGTGTTACCATCTGCCATGATGCAATCCCGCGTGGCATCCATCGCCTCCACACGATAGGGATCGCGTTTCGTTATATTCTGTTCAGCCCAATCATAAGCAGCTTTCACAACACCAAAGTTCAGGTCCACCGGTTTAGGATTGCTCTTGAAATGGAAATTCAGCGCCTGGAAAATCTTGTCCAGGTCGATCTCCAACAACTGAGCCAGAATGCCAACGTAAACCATATTGGCGATGTAATCACGCAGGTTAGATGGGGCATTGGATTCCCGCACCAGCCGCTTGACGGGCATGGGATAAGGGACAACATCCTGGCGGTCAATGGGAAGATTAATATCATCGGCGTAGAAGAAAACGCCTCCGGGAACAACGCCGGCCAGATCACTGGCAAAAGTCGCCGGATTCATGGCAACCATTATCTCGTTTTCATCCTTGCGGGCCAGGAAGCCATCCTTATTTATCCGTATCGTGTACCAGGTGGGAAGCCCCTGGATGTTTGATGGAAATAAGTTCTTTCCCGAGACGGGAATGCCCATTTTGAACAACGCTCGTAAAATGGTCAAATTTGAGGTCTGGCTCCCAGAGCCATTGACCGTGCCTACAGTGATAGAAAAATCATTCACCACCTGTCGCTGTTCTGTAACAGGTACCGCCTCTTGAATTTCTTGTAACACTGCCATAACAACTCCTAATAAACAATTGATATTAATATCATTGGGCTAATCCTCTGCGATGGAGATGGTATAAGAGCGCTTATAAAGCATATCCTTGTGTTGCATGAGCGCCTGATATCCCGCCTCCAAATCGCCAGCGCTGATGGCATCTACCATCTGCTGGTGATAGCTCCAAACTTGTTTCAGATAATCATAATCTGCATAAAGGTTGAGTCCAACCGCTTCATAGACTTCCCAATAAGCTTCAAGCAATCCCAAGACGAATGGATTCTCGACCTTGGTAAAAATAGTTAAGTGCAGTTGTTTGTGCTCATTATGTGGAATCTGGATCGGAAAGCCACGCAATTTGCCCCAGGCATGTTGCAACAACCCCTTCAAATATGCGATATCTTGGGCAGTCAGTTTTCCAGCTGCCTCCTGCCAGTAAGCTGCCTCGATATGGTCGCGTAAATCAGAGAAATACAGGAAATACTCCCAATCGAGAGAGATGGCATATGCCAGGCTTTGCCTGACTGCTGGCTGAAACGAATATGGCAGCTTGCGCATCCCTAACCTGGGGCGCACCTCGATCAAACCCAACGCTTTGGCGACTTCGAGTTGCTCTCGCAGGCTGGCAACGCTAACCCCCATCTGCTTGCTCAAGTTGATCAGAGATGGCAATTGGGAAGATGGCTCGGAGGCATCTGCATCAGACGGCAGTGCTGCCAGGTATTCCAGGAATTCAGACGAAAGCTTGATTTGAGGCATATTTATTCTTAACAGTATTAAGCAGATTAACTATAATCGTGCAAACTCTTAATATGATTAATCAGATTAATATATTTAAAAGCGATTCTATCATGAACTAACATCATGGTCAAGCGTTGAATAACTCTGACAAACTAGGAATTATCACCTTGCACGCGATGTGCATATAAATGACAAACACTATATTATCGCTCTTAATCCCGATTGCGATGTTCCTCCCCGCTGCTCCCACCGCAGCCAGCAATGCCACACCTCAGGAACCGCCATTGCAACTTTATAATGCTGAAGAACAACTGAAAAATCCATATACTAGTGGTAATGGCACAGACTTACAAACGCATGTACCCATCAATTTACAAGGTGTTATTAAATAAGTGGCCAAAGTGAATACAGTTGATTTGATAGAAGAAGATAAATTGGAACTTATCGTCGAAGGCTTAAAAGTGACTCAATGTCCGGGAGATTATGCTTTCAGTATTACTATTTGGGAGGATGACGAGTTTAATATTTTAATACGAATTGAAAGCGATTTCATCTTTAAGTCGGATGAATACGTATATAAATTATGCGCAAAAATTGAGCCTTTGACAATATGCACTGCGCTATCAATTATGCATCATGAATTAAAATTCTTAATTGCTTACAAAATCGGTGAACTAAAGCTAGTCTTCAAAAATGGTGATCAGATTAATGTTCCTAAGCGGGTATACCAGCGGTAATGGCCTATTCTGGCTAATAGCAGATCGCCAGGGCAGCACCAGCCGCGCCGCCAATCCAATACCATTGACCTGCTAATTCAATGACCATACCATTTTCGTGATCTGTCAATCTCGCTCATTTTCAATGGAACTGGTTATAATCTACCATTAACCATTCCCATGCAAATCCGCCAAATCGATACTGCCAACAAATCCGACGTTCAGCGTTTCGTACGCTTCCCCTTCGACCTGTATGCCAATACGCCTCAATGGGTGCCGCCGCTCCTGAGCGACGCCGCCAGCATGCTCGATCGCCAGCGCCACCCGTTTTTCCAGCATTCCAGCGCTGATTTCTTCATCGCCGAGAGCGAAGGACAGGTGGTAGGGCGCGTTGCAGTGATGGATCATCGCCTGTACAATGAGTTCCACCACTCTCAGAC
>Ga0113563_10000137_pt1 | contig 28455 bp, 28 predicted proteins | sample Mud3Dept3metaG_FD_80117 | JGI IMG/M metagenome (GOLD analysis project Ga0113563, IMG submission 80117) | Freshwater wetland microbial communities from Ohio, USA, analyzing the effect of biotic and abiotic controls - Mud 3 Core 4 Depth 3... | ecosystem: Environmental > Aquatic > Freshwater >... | reverse complement strand
CGTTCTCCATTTCATCGAATAAATGAAGCTGGCTGTCCTCACAATCATCCGACTCCAGGTTTGAGACACTCACTCCCAACAGTCTGATTTTGGCACCTTTAAGATTAAGAGATTTTCTTATTTCAGTAACTTCCCTGTGAAGTGCCGGAAAATCCCGGATGCAATTACGAAGAGTTTTGCTCCTTGTGATCTGTTTGAAATCGGAGAATTTAACCTTCAATGTGATCGTTCTTCCGGTGGTGCCTGCGCTTTCAAGTCTTTCCATCAGCTCTTTTTCAACTTTATACAGCTCGGCAACAATTTCAAACAGAGTCGTAAGATCTTTCTCATAGGTAAACTCCGTTCCTACCGACTTGCGTTCCGATTCGGGTTCGACAGGACGGTCATCTATTCCTCTGGCAATGTCATAATAAAACTTGCCTGTCTTGCCAAAATTCCTTATCAGTGAAGGAAGGTCCCATAACTTAAGGTCAGCACCGCTATGTATCCCCAGCTTATGCATTTTTTCGGCGGTTACTTTGCCAATCCCGAAGAACTTTTCGACAGGCAGGTTTTCAATGAATTTCTCTGCTTCGTCAGGCGGGATCAGGAAGAGACCATCAGGCTTCCTGATGTCTGAAGCAATCTTGGCAAGAAATTTATTGATCGAAATCCCGGCGGAAGCAGTGAGTCCTGTTTTCTGCTTAATTTCCTTTTTTATCTCCTTTGCTATGATTGTGGCAGATCCGATATTCTTCTTATCGGTTGTAACATCCAGAAATGCTTCATCAATCGAAAGAGGTTCAACAACTTCCGTGTACTCCTTAAATATTTCAATCACTTGTTGGGATATTTCATGATACCTCTCAAACCTGTGCTTTACAAATATCAGCCCGGGGCAAAGTCGTTTTGCCGTCACAGATGGCATGGCCGATCTGACCCCGAATTTCCTTGCTTCATAGCTGGCTGCTGCAACAACATGGCGTTCTCCGCTTCCACCTACTGCAACAGGCTTCCCTCTCAGCTCAGGATTATCGAGCTGTTCAACGGATGCAAAGAAGGCATCCATGTCGATATGGATGATCTTTCTCAATTCATTTCAAATCTAACAAGAAAATATTTTGAAAATTTAATTTGATAATTTTACAGCTTATAAACTTTAATGAGTATCGGTAATCAAGAATAATTTGACAACAACTTTAACTGTTTTTTACCCCCTTCCCAACCTTCCCCGGGGGAAGGTGCCGAAAATTTAAGCTTTTCCCCCTTGGGGGAAACGGGTAAGGGGGTAATTTGTAACAATAATTAAGTATTTGTATATTAACATTATAACACTTTTTTAATTTTTTTCTTATTAATATTATTATTGATAGCCGATAGTCATATAAACATTTACTTAATCCTGAAAATTTGAATCAGTCCGGTGAATACAGAGGGAGACATTTTGCGCTTGTTCTGACAACACACAGGTTATGGGGAAAGATCTTACTTCCGTATATTATTGAAAATGAAGCCAAAAATAAATATTTCAGACTCTTTGAATGCCTTTCTCCATATCCTGCTGATGAAACACTGAAAAACCTTGAAAATGAAGAGATAGAGCTTGTCAGACTCACAAATGAATATTCAGACAAAGCAATCTTTAAGCTCTTTTCGAGAGATAATAGTGTTAAGGATTTTCTGAGAAATATAAATTCAGAGAAGATTGACAAATTCATAAGGCCATACATTGAGATCAGGCTCAGAAAGTGTCTTGTCATTGCAAGAGACGAGGGAACGCTCTGTTTTATCAGGCAATCAAAATCCGATGTCCTTCATCACGAAGATCAGCTTGAGACTGCTTCAGAATCTGCACTGCCTCTCTTCAGGTTTGACAGGCATCCGGAGGGAAGCACATACAAGCTCAATATTGAATATGCCGGCATGCCGATTGAACTGTTTCATAATCCTGTCGACATCTTGTGCAATAAACCCTGCATTATCAGGCAGGGTAACCGGTTGCTTTTCATCAAGGATATTGACGGGCCCAAGCTTCGTCCCTTTCTTACAAAAGAATATGTGGTGATACCAAAAAATTCGGAAGCCAAATACTTTTCCGGATTTGTGCTGAACACGATAAATAATTATAAAACAGAAGGCTCAGGTTTCAGAATTATCGAACCGGCTTCCGAAAAAAGTGCCGGATTAAGTCTTGAAAACAGCATCAGAGGATACCCGGTACTTATTCTTAGCTACTATTATGCAGGGCATTACGTTTATCCGGATGATCCATCGGAATATCTGACAATATTCCTGAACAAGGAGGACGAGTTTATTTATCATAAATACAAACGTGATTTTCAATGGGAAGGAAAGTGCAGGGATATTCTTCTTGAAATGGGCTTTAATTCAGATGATTCAATAAATTATTATTTACAGGATGATACCCTGAAAGCTGTCGGAGATCTTCAAAGTGTGGTTGAAGCAATCAACAGAAACTACGACAATCTGCTAAAGTCCGGATTCACCCTGACAACTAAAAATCTCGACAGGGATTATAATCTCAAGCCGGTAAATATTGATATTATCAACAGGAAGGATGATGACTGGTTCGATATAAAAGCAACGGTAAGAATAGGTGAATGGGATTTCCCTTTCGTCCGTTTCAGAAAAAACATCCTGGAGGGCATAAGGGAATTTGAGCTCCCGGACAACACCATCGCAATTCTGCCCGGAGAATGGTTCACGAAATACAGGGGCATCTTTGAATTCGGAAAAGACCAGGATGATTCCATTAAAATTCATAAGCAGCACTTCCCGATCCTTTCCGAAATTTTCATTTCAGAAGGTTCGGAAGGATTCAAACATCTTGAAAAGCTCCTGATCCCTGAAAAACTTCCCGTTCTTTCAAATCCTGCAGGATTGAATTGCCATATGAGAGAGTATCAGGTTGAAGGGCTTCGCTGGCTTCACTGGCTGCAATCGTCAGATCTGGGTGGATGTCTTGCCGACGACATGGGGCTTGGAAAGACTATCCAGACACTGGCTCTTCTCCAGTTAAACAAGGAAACAGAAATGCCCGCGAAACAAATTGAGAATCATGTCCCTTTGACACTTTTCGATATTCCCTCAGCACGTTTTACCTCCCTTATCATTGTACCTGCAACACTTGTTTATAACTGGGAAAATGAGATCAGGAGATTTGTTCCGGAAATGAAATTATATAGTCATATCGGGGCACAGAGAAGCAGGACCACCAGAGATTTCGATTTTTACGATATTATATTATCGAGCTATCATACTGTCAGACAGGATATTGATCTTTTAAGCGCATACAGGTTTCATTATATTATACTTGACGAAAGCCAGTACATTAAAAATCCTGCTTCAATGGTATATAAAAGTGTCACCAGGCTTAAATCTGACTGCAGACTTGTTTTAACAGGAACACCGGTTGAGAATTCACTGACTGATTTATGGGCACAGCTTAACTTTGTTAATCCGGGATTGCTGGGAAGTCTTTCATTTTTCAGGAATGAATTTGCCAGACCAATTGAAAAAGAGCAGGATGATCAAAGTGAGAGAAAGCTTAAAAAACTTATCCAACCATTTATACTCCGGAGGACGAAAGAGATGGTCGCCAGAGATCTTCCACCAGTGACAGATCAGACAGTTTTTTGTGAAATGACCGAAGAGCAGAAGAGGATCTATGAGGAGGAAAAATCGGCAGTCAGAAATCTGATAATGGATAGCATGGGAGATTCCGGGAAAGGCAAAACGGCAATAATTGTTTTGCAGGGACTTATGAAACTGAGACAGATATCCAATCACCCCCTGATAACTGATGAGGAGTATTCCGGAGGGTCGGGGAAATTTGAGACAGTACTCAGTGATATCGAAAACGTCGTAAATGAAGGCCATAAAATCCTTATATTCTCCTCATTCGTAAGGCATTTAAATTTATTTGCAGAAGCTCTTAACGGAAAAAATATCGGATTCTCAATTCTGACCGGAGCCAGCACTAACAGGGAGAAAATAATTAACAGCTTCCGGGATGAACCTTCGAACAAAGTATTTCTGATCTCCCTGAAAGCGGGTGGTGTGGGATTAAATCTGACAACTGCCGATTATGTTTTCATCCTTGATCCATGGTGGAATCCGGCATCGGAGATGCAGGCACTCAGCAGGGCACACAGGATTGGCCAGGATAAGAATGTTTTTATTTACAGGTATATTTCATCCGGCACTCTTGAAGAGAAGATCGTCAGGCTTCAGGAGAGGAAATCAAAACTTGCAGAATCATTTATTACCAGCACCAATTCTTTGCAGGACATTAACCTGAAGGAGATTCTTGAAATAATTGAATAATAATAAAGGGCGCAAGGGCTTTAAGGATTCTACCGGAAGTTTAGTATTTTAGTAAAAAAATAACCTGATTCAATGAAAGTACTCGGAATTAACTGCAGCCCAAGGAGGAAGGGTAACACCGAAATACTCATCAGAGAAGTCTTTAAACCGCTCGAAAAAAACGGGATCAAAACCGAGTTTTTTCAGCTTGGAGGCAAAAAAGTCAATGGATGCATTGCCTGTATGAAATGCAGGGAAGCAAGGGACGGGAAGTGCCACCAGAAGAATGAAGTCATTAATGAGTGTATTAAAAAGATAATAAAAGCTGATGCAATCATTATCGGATCACCGGTATATTTTGCTGATCTGTCGTCACAGGCAAAAGCGCTGATCGATGTTGCGGGTTATTCAATACGCAGTCTGAAGGTGAATCCGTTGAAGAGAAAGCTTGGGGCAGCCGTTATAGCTGTCAGAAGGGCAGGTGCAATAAATGCTTTCGACAGCATCAATCATTTCTTCTTAATTAATGAAATGATCATCCCGGGCTCATCATACTGGAATAATGGTTTAGGCAGGGAGAAAGGACAGGTGGCGGAGGATAAAGAAGGAATGATTACCATGAGGGTGCTCGGGGAGAATATGGCATGGCTGCTAAAACGGCTCAAAGGTTGATTTGAACATGTACTCACCTCCTACCCCCTCTCTGCTTCGTAAAGAGGGGGTTAACTTCTGTATACCAAATGATTCCCCCTCTTTGCGCAAGCAGAGAGGGGGAAAATAAGGGGGTGAGTTCGTGAAATTTTGTCTAGTAACTCTCCCGTTCCACATAATGCGTATGCAGCAGTTCATGCGACACATGGCTGTTTGGCTTTCCGAGGAACTCCTTATATATACCTATCACATCGGGATTTTCATGTGATTTGCGGAGCACCATATGCTCATCTTCCGAGTAAATAGCTTTCATACGGTTTTTTCTGATCTCCATGCTGGTCGGAATTGGCTGACCGCCGCCACCAATGCATCCTCCCGGACATGCCATGATCTCAATAAAATGATAGGGTGATTTGCCATTTCTCACCTGCTTCATGATCTTGTTTGCATTCACAAGACCGTGAGCTATAGCCACTTTCAGTTCTGCTCCTTCAAGGAATTTCCACTCAGGTTTACAGCCTTCAATTTTAATTGTTGCTTCCTTGACACCCTCCATCCCCCGGACCGGGGTGATGTTGAGGTTTGTGAATGGGACTTCTTTTCCTGTAACAATTTCATAAGCTGTTCTCAGTGCGGCTTCCATCACACCTCCGGTTGCGCCGAAGATAACGGCAGCGCCTGTTGAATCGCCCATTATCGAATCGTAATGCGATGACTCCAGGTTCTTGAAATCAATGCCTGCCTGCTTGATCATCACTGCAAGCTCACGGGTGGTAAGAACATAATCGATATCTTTATATCCGCTTGCTCTCATTTCAGGCCTGTCGGCTTCATATTTCTTTGCCGTGCACGGCATGACCGAAACTGAAACTAATTTTGAGGGATCAAGCTTCTTTTTCTGTGCAAAATATGTCTTTGCAAGTGCTCCGAACATCTGCTGCGGCGATTTGCAGGTAGACAGATTAGGCAGGAACTCCGGATATTTATGCTCAATGAACTTTATCCATCCCGGTGAACATGACGTGAACATCGGAATAGAAGTCTTCTTATCTCCGTCAACCAGAACTTTCTTCAGCCTGGTAAGCAGTTCTGTTCCTTCCTCCATGATTGTGAGGTCGGCGCTGAAGTCAGTATCGAGTACTGAATCAAAACCAAGCTGCCGCAGTGCGGTAACCATTTTGCCTGTAACTCTTTCTCCCGGATCATAGCCAAGGTCCTCTCCCAGGGCTACTCTTACTGCCGGAGCAGTCTGCACAACTACATGTCTGTCAGGATCATAGATAGCATCCCAGACCTGGTCGATATAAGTCTTCTCAACAAGAGCCCCGGTGGGACAGCGGTTCACACACTGACCGCAATTCGTGCACACGACGTGGCTCATAGGCCTGTCATGGAACGATGAGATCTTCTGATGCAATCCTTTGTTGGCGACTGCAATTGCTGAAATATGCTGTAATTCAAAACAGGTTCTGACACAGCGCTGGCAGCGGATACATTTACTGTCGTCTTTAGTAAATGCCGGAGAAGACCTGTCAATGGTATACGGATGGTCTTCGGTCAGGTCGAGAAAGATAGTATCACCGAATGCAAACTCATTTGCCAGTGCCTGAAGCTCACATTTCTGATTTTTGTAACATTTGGTACAATCAGATCTGTGCTCCGAAAGAAGAAGCTCAACAATATGCTTACGGGCGTTCCTGACCTTTAAAGTGTTGGTCTGAATATCCATGCCTTCAGCGACCGGCATTGCACATGCTGCAATAAGGGTCCTTGCCCCTGTCTGTTCAACGACGCAGACACGACAGTTACCTGCCACGCACAGGTCGGGATGGTTGCATAATGTGGGGATATTTATGTTAAGTTTTCTGGCAGCTTCAAGAACTGTTGTTCCCGGTTGAACTGACACTCTCTGGTTATTTATGCTCAGATTTATCATTATTTCTTCTGATTTTAATTATTAATAAATGATCTCTTCCCTGAAGTTCTCAACTATTGTCCTGAATGCATTGCCCACTGATTGTCCGAGACCGCATTTTGAAGCAACCTTCATTGTATCGGCAAGTTTTACCAGTTCGTTAAGATAAGTTGATTTAACTTCCCCTTTTTTGACTTTCTGAACACCTTTAAGCAGCTGCTGGCAGCCTACCCTGCAGGGCGTGCATTGTCCACACGATTCTTCCGCAAAGAAATCAAGATAATTGTGAAGAACGTTATACATTGATCTTGAGCTGTTGAACAGCTTCATCGATCCTCCTGTGGGGACTCCTTCAAAGCCGATGACAGTTTGCAGGAACCTTTTCCTTGGCACGCAGAAGCCTGAAGCTCCTCCGACCTGTACAGCTTTTGTGTCTCCATCGCCGAATTCATTAACAAACTCCTGAACCGACATACCCAACTCAAGTTCAAAGATTCCGGGTGTAGGTGTATCACCCGATATGGAAAATACTTTTGAACCTCTTGAGTCTTTTGTGCCGAGCTGGCTGTAAGATTCGGGACCATGCTTTATTATCATCATTGCTGTGACAAGAGTCTCTACATTGTTGATGGATGTGGGTTTTCCGAAAATACCTGAGGTAGTCGGATAGGGAGGCTTATTGCGGGGCTCTCCGCGTCCGCCTTCCACAGATTCAAAGAGTGCACTCTCCTCGCCGCATATGTATGCTCCGCTGCCCAGGCAATAGTTGATCTTAAAATCGTATCCAATCTCTTTAATAAGCTTGTGAAATGATTCCAGCTCCTTCATAAGCTGGGGCAGTAGAAACCTGTATTCACCGCGCAGGTAAACAATTCCTTTTTTTGCACCAATGGCTTTCCCTGCTATAACCATGCCTCCGTAAACCTTGTATGCTACTTTGTCGAGGATCTCGCGATCCTTAAACGTACCGGGTTCACCCTCATCAGCATTGCAAACAACGTATTTCTCAGGTTCTTTCACAGCTGCCGTATATTTCCATTTCAGTCCGGTCGGGAAGCCGGCACCACCACGTCCCTTAAGTCCTGAATCGAGAACCTTCTGAATGATCTCCGAGCTCTTCATTTTATAAGCCATTGTCAGAACCTCTTTTGGATCTACTTTTTCAAAGATCAGATCAACCTTGTTTAGTCCTTTTTTTTCCATGTCGTAAGGGTGTTACTTTTTTTGCATATAACCTTTGATTACCTCAACAACCTTTTCCGGGGTGAGCTCGGTGTAAGGTATTTCATTTATGAGCATTGCCGGAGCTTTATGGCACCAGCCGATGCAGTTGGTCTCAATAAGACTGAATTGCCTGTCGGAAGTGGTCTCTCCAACCCTGATCTTCAGCATATCTTCAAGGGTTTGTATTATGTCACTTTTGCCCTTCATCGAGCATGTTATTGTTTTACATACTCTTATCACATACTTACCTCTCACCTGCGTATCGAGAAAGGTATAAAATGAAGCAGTTCCGTAAACTTCGGCTGCAGAGATATCAAGCTCTTTCGCAACTTCAACCATAGCTTCATCGGTAAGATAATTATGCCTCTCAACTATACCCTGGAGTATAGGCATAAGGCTCTCTCTTGCACGTCCATGCTTGTCTGATAATTCCTTTACTAGATTCCCTAAGTGGTACATTTCCAGTTGATTTTTAAATAGTTAACTATTTTTTATTTTATTTTTTCCTGCTGGTTTTTTGCGCTGTGAATTTAATAACAATACTTTTTAAAAAAACATTATAAATGTCATTGTGGATAATTTAGAATGAAAATAAACAAGGGCAGAAAGGCATAACGGCACAAGTACGCAAAGGTACAACAATGAAGTTGTATCATGTACTACATGCGATATGCGAATTACGAATTTAAATTATCGCAAGACCGTAAGACCGCAAGACTTTCTTTAATCTTCCACCAATATCGAACTCAGCAGCGAAATGCTCTGAATATTCGAATAATCATACTGGTATAATCCGTCATCGCCGATAAGCACAAGAACACTGCCAATCGGAATTACATCGTATGCCTTTATATTCGGGTAGGTATAAATAAGGTGATCTGTAATTTTTGTCGGATCAGCAGCATTATAAATCTTGAGTCCTGCAGTTCCATCACAAATGAAAAGAAGGTCGCCATCCTTTCCAAGTCCATGAGGATTAACCATTCCATATGTCGATACCAACAGAGGGGAATTTATATTTACAACATTGACAACACTTAAAGTATTGGCTGAGCCTCCACAGTTAGTGCCGGTACGGAGTGTAATATAGGCAAGGTTATTATCAACAATCACAGGATCGCAGCTCCTGGCATGCGAGAAAAATGCCTTTGACTGTGGCGAAAGCGGTATGCTTATGTCAAAAATAACCATACCGGTAGTTGTTCCGAGAAACATGTTTTTGTCAGTCAGGAACATTGTCTCCACTCCCCATCCGGGATAGATATCGTTGTGCTTTACCGGACTTGTTTTATTGGTGATATCAAAAACTTTCAGGGTGTTCTGATCGAGAATATACAGTACATTACCCTTGATGCCGAACCTTGCCATCGAACCGCCTACACCAACTCCGCTTCCGCTCACTCCCGATGATGCTCCGCTTGCATTCTTTAATTCTGCAAATGCCATCCTGTCCCAGAAAATAGGATAAGGATTATTATTCTGATTAACTCTCTCCTTGATTTTTCTCACCTCCCAGTCTATAACTACTCCTCTTTCCTCCTCGACGAAACCCATCGGATAATCATTTTCAGTGGGAGGTACCGTATAGGGAAGAATATCTTTAACCCGTCCCGATTCATGAATGTTATTTACATCCTCTACATCGAAAACCACCAGGTCGACAAAGGAATCGGCATACATAATAAAACCGGATATAGATATATCGACTACTCCGGGTACCTTGACAAATGCTTTATGTATTGGTGAAGCGGGATTGGCGTTATCGAAAACATGTATCCCCTTCAGCTCTTCAACAATAAAAATATAATTATCCTTAAAATAGATCTTACCCGGATTTTTCAATTCAACATTCTGCTCCACTTTAACCGCTTCCCTTAAATCGTCATAGGACATATAAACAGGTGCATTACCCGTGTATACGCGGTATGTAGCATCTTCACATGATATTATCAATAAAGCCAGAATTGATAAAACAGGAATAATTGGAATGATTTTTGCTTTCATAAGAGTTAGGTTTAGTTAATGATTAGGGATCAAAAATCATGCTAAACTCACTAACCCTAAAAATAAAATAACATGAAAAAACATTTTACAATCAGCATTCTGCTGATATTCATAATCTTACCGCTATCAGCACAAAAAAGGAAAGATGCATTATATCTGAAGAACGGCAGTATAATCTACGGAAGGCTGGTAGAAATAACCGAAAACCAGTATAAGATCCAGTCAGGTGATGGCAGCCTTTTTATTTACCCCCTGGATGAAGTTGAAAGATTTGTAAAAGAGTCTCCGCTTTTCACCGGGAGAAAAGAGTATGGCTTTGGAATTGCCCTCGAAGCAGGTCTTCTTATCGGTGCGCAGATCTCAAGATATCCTGCTCCGTTCAGCTTCAATGTTCTTGCCAATTATACTTTAAATACAAAGAACATCATCAGTCTCGGATCAGGCGTGGAGTTCATGGGTGTACCGTATACTCCCATGTTCCTTGAGTACAAATACCTGCTGAAAGATAAAAGGACATGTCCGTTTCTCTTTGCCCGTGGAGGTGGTCTGTTTCACCTGGGTGACGAAGAGACAGATCCTTATAATAATAATGAATACGATAAAAAGAACTTTAAAGGAGGATTTTCCTGTGCTCTTGGTACGGGCATTTCATGGGCAAGGGAAGATGTGGAGCCATATCTGAGCTTTGCATACCGCCATGCTGCTACCAGCTATGTGCAAAAGACCTACGTTAACGGAACCTATCACGACTATACTTATCAGGATACCTATAACAGACTTGAAATAAAATTCGGCTTCCGGTTCTAGGTATTTGATTAGATCTGTGAAAATCTGCGGAATCAGCGGGAAATTTTAATCTTATCCGATATCCATTCAATCCACTTATCTATACCTTCTCCCCTGGTGCAGGAAATTTCAATAAGGGGAATCTGAGCATTGATCCTTTTCAGATCCGATTTGAAGTTGTCCGAATTAAAATTGGTATAGGGGATCAGATCGGTCTTGTTAAGCAAAACAGCCTTTGCTTCCCTGAACAGCATCGGATATTTGCCTGGCTTATCGTCGCCCTCGGCAATGCTCACCAGGGCAAGCTTGAATGTTTCGCCCAGGTCAAACTGCGACGGACAAATAAGATTACCGACATTCTCAACAAACAGGACATCAAGGGAGTCAAGGTCAAATGATCCGAGGACCTTTGAAATGCTATGGGAATCGAGATGGCATCCGCCTTCGGTATTAATGACCACTATCGGAACATTATACTTCTTTAGTCGTTGAGCATCCCTGTCAGTGGTAATATCGCCTTCAATTATTCCAATCCTGAATTTTGATCCAAGAGCCTCACAGGTACGCTCCAGCAAAGTGGTTTTCCCGGCTCCCGGCGAACTTATTAAATTAACCATGAGCACTTTTTTAGATTCCAGCAGACTTCTCACCTCAGCGGCTTTGTTCTGATTCCTGTCGAGGATATTTTTCATTATCTTGATTTCCATATCATTCTCCTTCTATACTTTTTATAAATAATTCCTTTCCACTAATTATGCTTAGATCTGTCGAATCGCAGTTGTTGCAGGTGAAGCGGTTCTCTGCTACCTGAAAGTCATTCCCGCAATTCATGCATTTCATCTTTACCGGCACTATTTCAATATTTACTTCGGCACCCTCGGCGACCGAATCTCTTACAGTCTCACTGAATGCAAACCTGAATATATCGGGGACTATCTGGACCAACTGTCCGAAGCTGATATTCACCTTCGTTACCTTTGTGAGGTTTTCTCTCCCGGCTGTTTCAAGTACGATCGCTGAAAGATCCTCTGCTATCTTGATCTCGTGCATACCTGTATTATATTAACAGATCCTTGGAAGCTGAACTCCTGATGGCATATCAAGGATACGTTTTCCTCCTGCAGATGTATCCAGAACAACCAGATTCTTCTTATCAGGAATGATCTCCCCTATGATTGCCGAATCCTTTCCAAGCGGATCCGCCCTCATAATATCCAGTACTTCAGCATCACTGCCGGAGCTTACCACCATTAATATTTTTCCTTCATTCGCTAAATAGAGGGGATCAAACCCGAACATCTCACATGCACCTCTGACAGGATCACTGACAGGAACAGAAACCTCATCGACAGCAATACCCCAGCCTGTCATCCCGGCAAGCTCGTTCAATACCGCTGCCAGGCCGCCCCTGGTCAGGTCGCGCATAAAATGAACCTCACTGCATTTTTCCAGAACGCCAGCTATCAGATGATTCAGGGATGCACAATCGGAAGTAACAGGTGTGCTGAAGCTGAGATTGTTACGTGCACCAAGAACAGCTATGGAATGATTTCCCAGCGGACCGTTTACTATCAGCTTGTCTCCCTGCCTGATATTACTTCCGGTGCTAATGTGTTCCCTTTCAGGATCAAGGATTCCGGTCCCGGAGGTCGTAATGAACAGCCTGTCGCACTTCCCTTTTCCGACCACTTTAGTATCTCCCGTGACTATCCTTACTCCTGCTTTTACTGCCTCCCCGGACATGGAATCAGCAATCGCAATGAGTTCCTTCAGGGGAAAACCCTCCTCGATGATAAATGAGGCTGAAATATACATAGGTCTTGCACCCGAAACAGCGAGGTCATTCACTGTCCCGCATATCGCAAGCTTTCCGATATTGCCACCCGGAAAGAACAAAGGATCCACAACATAAGAGTCAGTAGTAAATGCAAGCTTATTACCTGTGAATTTCAGTACAGCTGAATCGGTTAGTGGTTCAGGTAATCTGAACTTCTTCGCAAACACCTTGCTTATCAGCTCGTGTGTCTTCCTGCCTCCGCTGCCATGATTTAAAGTTACAATTTCATCCATCAGGCAATTCTATATTTATACCATGAATTGCATGAGCCTTCGTTTGATACCATACATGCTCCTATTGGGTTTTCAGGCGAACACAGTTTTTTAAAGAGAGGGCACTCCTCAGGGGTCTTTGACCCTCTGAGGATCTCACCGCAGATACATAATTTATTTTCCTCATGAGGCATGGAACTGACCGGCATAGCACGCTCAGCATTGAACCTTTCATAAGCTTTCCTCAATACAAGTCCGCTTGACGGGATCATGCCAAATCCTCTCCAGTTTGCATCACATGGCTCAAATACTTCTTTTAGCTGACTTTGTGCAATAACATTCCCTTCCGCCGTAACTGCCCGTTTGTACTGAATTTCCACTTCCGGAGAATCCAGGTTTACCTGCTTTACCAGCATTAGTATGGATTGCAGAATATCGGTTGGCTCAAAACCTGTGACAACACATCCGATATTGTATTTGTCAGGAATGAAGCTGAAAATTGCGGAACCGGTAACGGCGGCCACATGACCGGGACAGATAAATCCATTTATGTTAACTCTTTCTTTTACAATTGCTTCCATTGCCGGAGGCATTGTTTTATGGGCGCTCAGGAGATAGAAATTATTGATATTTCCCTTATCAGCTGTTTTTATGGTTACCGCAGTGCCGGGTGCAGTAGTCTCAAATCCTATTCCCGGAAAAATGATCTTTTTGTCCGGATTGAGATTTGCGATTCCGAGTGCATCAAGACCTGAAAAAACTATCCGTATATCAGCACCATCTGCTCTCCTTTTCTCAAGCGATGCAACTGATCCGGGAACTCTCATCAGGTCCCCGAAAGTGGTAATTATCACATCATCATTCTCAGAATACGCAACAGCCTTATCTATAAAATCCGTACCCGTAACGCAGACCGGACATCCCGGACCTGAGATCAGTCTTATATTGCCTGGCAGCAGCGACGGGATGCCAAACCGATGAATTGCTGCCGTATGCCCTCCGCAAACTTCCATGAAGGTATAATCAAGCCGGGCTGACTTTTTGATCTGATCTGCCAGCCTCATTATTAAATTCTTATCCCTGTACTCATCAATGTATTTCATGCAATGTCATTCAGGGCATTATCGATCTCTCGGAGGATCTTAAGCGTTTCTTCTGCTTCCTCTTCGCTGATCTTTTGTATGGCAAATCCGGCATGAAGCAGTATATAATCCCCGACATTTGCATTCCCGATCATCTGCAGTCCGGCTTTAAATATCGATCCACCGGCAGACACATCTGCCATGTTTCCTTCAATTGATATAATGCGGACCGGAATACTCAGACACATAATTATCTTAATTTTGAGGCAATTACCAGCTGCCCGAGTGAAATTCCACCGTCGTTGGCCGGTACCTGGTGATTTGTGAATACTTTAAATCTGTCGCTGGTCAAAAGATATGAAGATTTTTCCAGCAGATATTTATTCTGAAACACTCCCCCTGACAGAATTACTTTCCTAAGGGATGTTTCTTTCCTGATCTGCCGGCATACATCCAGGATCACCCTGGCAACAGTGTTATGAAATTTTGCTGAGATGATTGATTTTACCTGCCCGGGCATATCACCCAGTATTGCTTTCAGGGTATCTGCAAATACCACCGGTTTGCCTGCCGTGAATGGATAAAAGTCATCTGTTTCGTCATTTATTACCGATTCGAGCCTCATAGGCGCTTCTGAATCAAATGAAGCCACAGTACAGAGCCCAAGCATTGCTGAAACAGCATCGAACAGGCGTCCGGCTCCGGATGAGAGCGGTGCATTTATTTTTTTGATCAGCGCCTCACTGATCGCCGATAACTTTTTCTTATCGATCATTTTAAAAACAGGAATGACATTGCAATCGAAACTGTCACCGAAATACTTATATATATATGAGTATGCCATCCTCCAGGGTTCATCAATCGCTCTGTCACCGCCCGGCAAAGCAATATAGTCGAAATGGGTGTATCGCCTGAAGGATTTCAGATCAGCAATCAGGAACTCGCCACCCCAGATTTTATCATCGGATCCAAGACCGGTCCCGTCAAGGCTGATTCCTATTACTTCTTCGTCAATTCCGTGTTCCGCCATGCAGGATGCAATATGGGCATGATGATGCTGTATTTTCACAAGAGGTATATTAAGCTCTTTCTCAAGAGTTTCGGCATATTGTGTGGAGAGATAGTCGGGATGCAGGTCGCAGGCTATGAATCCAGGCTTAAACCTGAAAAGACGCCTGAACCTGTCAATTGACCCGGTAAAGAAATCAAGGGTGGCATAATTCTTCAGATCGCCGATATGCTGGCTCATCACAGCCTGGTTCCCTTTGCCGATGCAAAAGCTGTTTTTCTGTTCAGCTCCCAGGGCAAGAATGCCTTCAACATTACATCTGAGATCCACCGGACGGGGAACAAAACCTCTGGAACGGCGGATCAGTGAGATCTTATGATCAATAATTCTTACAACTGAATCATCAGCTCTGTTCAGTATCTGCCTGTTGTATGTCAGAAAAGAGTCGGCAACGGGCAACAATTGCTTCTCAGCTGAGGTGTCATCGGTGATCACAGGTTCATCGGAAATATTCCCGCTTGTTAATACAATTGCCCTTGTTTTAAGTTTCCCGAACAGTAAGTAGTGGACCGGCATATAGGGCAGCATTGTGCCAGTCGTACCGAGTCCGTTACTGATGGCGGAAGGCAATTGCTCCTTCTGCCTCAGAATAACTATCGGCCTTCTCCATGACTTAAGTTCCTTCTCTTCAGCATCATCAACAAAACAGTATTTTCTTATGGTCATGAGGTCCCTGAACATCACTGCAAAAGGCTTTGCATCACGCTGTTTCCTTTGTCTGAGCTCTCTCACCGCATCATCATTCAGCGCATCACACATCAGGTGATAACCACCAATTCCTTTGATCGCTACACTCTTTCCCGAAGCTATCTGAGCGGAAACCTCATTGAGTATTTCATTAATATTGTTCAGGCTTTTCTCATGATCCCTGTAACTATAAACGGGGCCGCATGAGTTGCATGCTATGGGCTGCGCATGAAAGCGCCGGTCAAGGATATCATTATATTCCGATCTGCACTTATCGCACATGCTGAAGCTTTTCATGGTGGTCTTTGGCCGGTCGTAAGGCAAATCTTCAATAATTGTGAACCTTGGACCGCAGTTGGTGCAGTTTATAAAGGGATAACCGATCCGTCCGGGATCATTTTCCAGATCGTCGAGGCACTCCTGGCAGACAGCGATATCCGGGCTGATTTCGGTGACCCGCTCATCAGTATTCTTGCTTTCCGTGATCCTGAAACTGTCGTAACCTGTCAATTGAGCCGGATTTATTTCTATTGATTTAATTCTGGAGGCCGGAGGTGCATTCTGAAGGATATCGTTGCTGAACATGTCGATTGTTCTGAGATCACCCTGAACGATCACATACACACCATTGGTTCTGTTATCCACCTCGCCGAACAGTCCGTGCTTTGCAGCCATTCTGCAGATAAAAGGGCGGAATCCCACACCCTGAACCAATCCTTTTATCAGTATTTCATATCCTTGTATAATAGCTCCAGGTTTTTAGTTCCGTCAACCTTTAACTGTTTATGCACATAATAGATGACACTTTCAAGTTCATCGCACAGGTTCACATTGTTTAAGACCACATCAGGGGATACCTTGAGAAGCACGGGTGCAAAGTTCACAATCCCTTTTATACCATTACGTATCAGCTCGTCTGCAACCTCCTGTGCAGATATTTCAGGTACTGCAAGTATCGCCACCTTTACTTTAAACCTGTCAATGATCTCCTTTAACCTGTTCATTGAATATACAGGGATGTCGGACCTTTGCTTCTGTTTGAAAGGATCGATATCGAAAGTAGCAACTATATTCATATCACGTTGTACAAACCTGCTGTACTTTGATAATGCAAGTCCCATGTTTCCCATTCCAATCAGTACTATATTATGATCCTGATTCTTGTGGAAGATCTTTTCCATCTTTTCCAGCAGGTCATTTATTTCGTATCCGCCACGTTTGTTACCCTTAATGCTGAATTCGGAGAAATCTTTCCTGACCTGTTCAGAGGTAACACCGGTTTCATTTGCAAGAGTATAGGAAAAGACCCTTTCAACCCCCATAAGTTTCAGTCTTACAAGACTTGCACGGTAAAGAAATATTCTTTTCAGACTGTTTTTTATAATGTATTTTGTGATTTGTTTCACAACAAATTTTTTTATCCGGTAATATTTTGCAAGTTAAATATTTATTTCTAAATAATAAGCGTATTTATATCTGTCTGTACTATAATACTTTAAATCCATATTAGCTAATTAGCGATAAAATTAGTTCATTTTTCATTGATTATTTTATATTCAGAGGTTATTTTTATATGTGAATCTTCTCACATAAATGCAGTACAGAAGCATAATAAAGGAAGAATGGGATAAAGCTCTTGAACAGATGCTGTCCTCCCATGATGTTTTTGCATCAGTCAGCAATGAATTCGGTCAGGATTACGAACATATCAAACCGGCCAATATTTCCGGAATTACATATAACAAACCCAAGCCTGCAACTTCTCTTAAAAATTTCTTTCTGCCTGTCAGGGAAAATGTGACCGGCAAAAGGACTTCAGAGAAGCCAAGGATCATAATCGGCATTCCTAATTGTGATATTGAAGGCTTGTCTCTTCTTGACGACATTTATCTTGATAAGGATTTCAACGATCCCTTTTACAGAAAACGGCGCGAAAATACATTGCTGGTAGCATCGGACTGTTTTGGGATCGCGGAACATTGCCACTGCCTTTCATATGGTATCAACCCATGGTCATCCAGGATCGCTGATCTGGCTGTGGTCAGTATGGACGGGAAGATCATCTTCAGGATCATTTCCGGGAAAGGGGAAGATTTCATTAGGAATATTCCAGTGTCCGGCTTACCAGTTGAAAAGGAATTACTAATAGCTGTTGAAAAAGAGCATTCTGCAACGGAGTCGCTGCTTTCGGAAGCAAATAAGGGATTACCTGATTATAAAGAAACAGGAAGAATTGTCAGAGAGGCGAGGAAAGAGACCTGGGAAAAATATTCCGCCCGTTGCGTATCATGCGGAGCCTGTGCTACTATTTGCCCCACTTGTACCTGTTTTCTGCTTATAGACAAACCCGGATTTGAAAAGATAAAACAGCTGGATGCGTGCCAGTACCCCGGTTTTGAAAGGGTTGCCGGAGGTGAGGATGGCCTTTATGAGCTTCATACCAGATTCAGGAACAGATATATGTGCAAATATGTCTGGAAACCTCAGAAATTCCAGCCTGTGGCCTGCACCGGTTGTGGCAGATGCATCGAAGCATGTATCGGTAAAATTAATAAAAACGAACTGTTTATGGAACTTGTATAACATGTTTTATGCAGGCTGACAAGAACATATACAAACCCTTAAGGGCAAAGTTGACAGAGGTTATCGATGAATCACCTCTCATAAAAACCTTTGTACTTGTACCTGAAGAAGAGTTCGCATTTAAAACCGGACAGTTCATTGAATTATCCGTCGATGGGATCGGTGAAGCTCCCTTTACTCCTTCTTCATCGCCTGTCATTACAGACAAGCTCGAGGTGACAGTCATGAAAACAGGCTATGTTACAGAGTATATGCATAACCTGAAACCCGGAGCCTATATGGGGATAAGAGGACCCTACGGAAGAGGCTATCCGGTTGAAAAATTCTTTGGTAAACAGGTGCTTATCCTCGGAGGAGGATGCGGCCTTGCTCCTATCCGATCTTTGCTTTATGCCCTGGAACATGTTAAAGACAATCTTGAAAAAGTGATCTTATGCTACGGTTCCAAAACTCCTTCGGATTGCATATATAAACCTCTCTTTAACAGACTGAATAAGATTGACAAATTTGAAGCCTACCGGACTGTTGATAAGCCGGATGAGGAGTGGAATGAATCAGTAGGTGTTGCAACCAAATTGCTGGACAAGATCAAGGTCGATATAAATAATTCCCTGGCAGTTGTCTGCGGCCCTCCGATAATGATGAAGTTCGGGACCATCAGGATCCTTGAAATGGGATACAGGGATGAACAGATCTACCTTTCAATGGAAAAAAACATGTCATGCGGCCTCGGTAAGTGCGGACACTGCATGATGGGAAAATTTTTTGTGTGTAAAGACGGGCCAGTCTTTACATACAATGAACTTAAAGATACACCCGATATATGGAAATAGAGTGTGTTTTTGGATTCAGGATGATGTCAAAGATTGCTCTGATAATTTCTCAAAGGCTGAGCGATATGAGACTTATGCTGATGAACCAGTTAACACTGTAACAATAGGTCATGGCTCAGAAAATACTGATAGATATGATAAAGCTGAGGGCCTCTTTGGTTGAGAGTTCTTCAGCTGTTCTGCCGGAGGCTTTGTTTTATCCATCAATAAATCATAATGGTCTTAAGACCATCCGCGAGCTTGCAACATTCAGGATCACCTGCAGGAAATGCGAAGATGCCCCGTGTATTGCAGTTTGCCCTGCCGATGCTCTTGAGAAAGACGATGAGGGTATAGTCACGCGTTACACAAACCTGTGCGTTTCATGCAAATCGTGTGTTATGATATGTCCATTCGGTACCATGATGACTGACTTCTTTAAACACCACAGGAATAAAGACCTTTTTTATGATATGATGGATGAGAATGAGATCAGGAAGTTCATTGAAGCCTCTCCTGCCGGTTCAGTCACGATGACAGACGAAGATGAATCGCCTGAAAAGAATATTTATAAACTCAACGATAAGGTTCTGATAAGAGATTATTTGTATAAAACAGAAAGTAAGTGATATGGCAGTAAACCTGTTTTATTTCTTTGTCTTCCCAGGCCTGCTTTTCGTGGCAGTAACCGGTGCTTTCCTTTCATGGTTCGACAGGAAAATAACTGCCAGGGTGCAATTCCGCAAGGGACCGCCTCTTCTGCAACCTTTTTATGATTTCTTCAAATTATTGCTGGTCAAGGAAACAATACTTCCAAAATACGGATCACCGCTGATTTTCCTCCTCGCTCCTGTTTTCGCTGTATTTGGCGCAGTGATGGCCGGTGTTTTTATCCTCCTGCCGCTCTTTAATATTACTACCGGTTTCAGGGGCGATATGCTGGTTATCTTTTACCTGCTGACAATACCTTCCTTCTCATATATTATTGGATCCCTGGCTTCGGGTAATCCTCTTGCCGCAGTCGGAGGATCAAGGGAGATGAAACTGATACTGAGCTACGAGCTGACATTTCTGCTTTTTATTGCGGGGATCATAATGAAATCCGGTCAGCTGTTCGATCTTCATTCTGTAATACAAACACAGCAGGAAGGATCGCCTTTTATCGGAAGCATATCAGGAATACTTCTTTTCATTGTGGGTATTTTTTGCATCCAGGCAAAACTTGCACTGGTGCCCTTTGATATGCCGGAAGCTGAAGCCGAGATAACCGAAGGTATTTTCATTGAGTATTCCGGAGCGGCTTACGGACTTATCAAACTGACAAAATATATAATGTTCTTCATCCTGCCGGCATTCCTTATTGCATTGTTAATGAATGGATTCAGACTCGAGGGGATAGGTATTCTCTGGGCGGTTCTGAAAGTTCTCCTTGTTGTACTTCTTCTCACATTGATAAGAAACACAAATCCGAGGATCAAGATCAAGCAGGCTATCAGCTTCTTCATGATATGGATGAACCTGCTTGCGGTTATTGCCATTGTTCTGATTGCTTTTGGTTATTAAATATTTTATTGTGGGCTTTAAAAATTTTTGCTTTAAAAAATCACTCTGGGTCTTCCATTTCGGCGGTGCCTCATGCAATAACTGCGATATTGAGATCCTTGACTGCCTTACGCCGCGACACGACCTGGAACGGTTTGGAATTCTACTAGTAGGCAGCATAAGGCATGCAGATGTTCTGCTTGTGAACGGATCAATAAATACGCGCGATAAAGAGAGACTCCTTGAGATTTATAACCAGGCTCCCAAACCTATAGCAGTAGTTGCCATCGGAGCCTGCGGGTGCACGGGTGGCATATTTGCCGAAAGCATAACATTTGCAGGACCTGTTGACAAGATAATACCTGTTGATGCATATATCCCCGGCTGTCCGCCAAAGCCGGAGGCTATTATTGCGGGAATTGTGAAACTGGTCAATAAATAACAGACAGTTGGCAGTTAGCAAGCAGTGAGTGATTAGTGGTGAGTAGTGAGAAAAATGTTATGAGTTAAGAGTTAAGGGTTTAGAGTTGATAATATAAGAAAATGGATACGGATCTGGTAATAGAAAAACTGAGGGAAAGTTTTGAAACAGGTATAACTGAGGTTATCACGAAGAACCCGAAGCGTGTTACTGTTTCAATCAGACCTGATCTGATCCTGAAGGTCGGAGAATATCTGTATAAAACTGCCGGATTCAGATTCATTATTGCCTCAGCGCTGCATACAAAGAGGGGATTTGAGATACATTATCATTTCAGTATGGATAAAACCGGATTGGTGCTCAGTATTCATGTTGTGCTCGATAATGAGAATCCGCAGATTGAATCGCTTTCAAATATGTTCAATGCATCCAACTGGATCGAAAGGGAAATGCATGAGCTTTTTGGCATCAATTTCCTGAATCACCCCAACCAGGAAAAACTGATTTCTGAAGGCAACTGGGCGGAGGGTGTTTATCCTTACAGGAAAGAATTTAAATAAGAAACGGATTAAAGATGAGCAGAAAAACACTCATACCGATCGGACCCTACCATCCCTTACAGGAGGAACCTGAACTGTTCAAGCTTTTCTGCGACGGAGAGATCGTGAAGGATATAAAATGGGAAACCGGTTATAATCACCGGGGAATAGAAAAGCTCAGTGAATCAAAAACTTATGACCAGGTATTCTTTCTTGTGGAACGCATCTGCGGTATCTGTTCCACCTCACATCCCTTTGCTTTTGCGAATGCCGTTGAAGAGATAGCCGGGATTGAAATTACCGACAGGGCAAAATATATCAGATCAATTATCGGCGAGCTTGAACGCTTACACAGTCATCTACTCTGGGTTGGACTGGCAGGCCATTTCCTCGGATATAATACTGTTTTCATGTGGGCATGGAAGTACCGTGAGCCTGTACTGGACCTATTCGAGATGATCACCGGCAACAGGAACAGCTATGCAATGTTCAAGGTAGGCGGTGTCCGCAGGGATATTGAGAATGACAAAATACCTGTTATCAGGAAAATACTAAGCGATGTAAAGAAAAAAGCAGATCTGCTGACCGGTGCAGTGATGGATGATCCTGTTATACATGCAAGGACCAGGGGTGTAGGGATCCTGACAAAGCAGGACGTAATTGACTATGGAGCTGTAGGTCCGACTGCAAGGGCATCAGGATTGGCAATTGATATCAGAAGAGATGATCCCTATGCAGCTTATCCGCTTGTTAACTGGAAAGTCATAACTGCTGAAACAGGTGATGTATTTGCCAAGGCGGAAGTAAGGTTGCTCGAGATATATGAATCGATCTCAATCATTGAACAGTGTCTTGACGGACTTGAAAAAGTAAAAGATGGAGATGTCAACGTAAAGGTCAAAGAGATACCCGAGGGGAGCGGTTCGGGACGGGCGGAAGCTCCCAGGGGCGAAGTGTTCCATTTTGTTGTGTCTGACGGCTCCAATTCGCCTGCCCGGCATAAGATAAGGGCTCCAAGTTATGTTAACATTGCAACATTCAAAAAATCATGCATCGGACAGACTATTGCTGATGCCACAATTTCATTGGCTGCTGTCGATCCGTGCTACTGTTGCACGGAACGCATGGCGGTTGCTTATGACCTGAATTCAGGAGAAAGAATTATGAATGCCAGTGAGCTGATCAGTTTATCAGCAAGGATGAGTAATGAACTGAAGAAAAACCTTATCCGACAGAAATGAATGAGCTTATCTCAATGATCTCCGAGCCGACTGTATGCGCTTACCTGCAGCTCCTTATCCTGCTGCCCCTGGCAGCGGGGATCCTGTTATTGATGATCCCTGAAAAGTTCCTGACAGCAAAGGGGATCTTTGCACTGATCATAAGCCTCATTACGGGTTATCTTACCCTTTCATTGTTCAGTTCAGCAATTCAGATGGCTGTTTTTGACGATGCCATCGGGAACTCATGTCTTGCACTGTTCGGCACCAATGTCCTGCAGGGAGCTGAAAGTTACTTCACATTCACACTTGATAATCTGAGTAAGCTGATAATGCTGTTTATCAGCCTGTTCGCCATCCTGATCCTCCTGTACTCAATCGTTTATATAAAGGCAGGCAGGGCTAAAAACTACTACGCCTGGTTCCTTATAACTGCAGGCTGTTCCTATGGAGCAGTATTGTCTGACAACCTTTTATTATTCCTGACTTTCTGGGGTATCCTCGGCATTACCCTTTATAAGCTGATCCCGGGGCGTGATGAGGAGAGTTCAGCCACAGCCAAGAAGACGCTTATCCTCATAGGTGCGTCAGACTCCGTGATGATTATTGGTATTGGCATGTTATGGAGGCTTACCGGATCCTTAAGCATGGGATCGATCTCCCTGCCAACAAATAATATCCTTTCTCTGACTGCTTTTCTGGCACTTTTAGTCGGCAGTTTTACAAAAGCAGGTGCGTTCCCCTTCCATACCTGGGTTCCGGACTATGCCAAAGATGCTCCGGCCTCTTCATCAGCACTGTTGCCAGCTTCACTGGATAAGCTGCTGGGAATTTATTTCCTTGCAAGGATGACTATGGATATCTTTATCCCTGGCGAAGGGATGAAGCTTCTGTTACTCACCATTGGAGTGATCACGATCATCAGCGCGGTGATGATGGCCCTGATCCAACATAATTACAAACGGTTGCTTGGATTTCATGCGGTCTCACAAGTGGGCTATATGATACTTGGATTTGGTCTTGGTTCGATGATTGGTGTTGCCGCAGGTCTGTTTCATATGATCAACCATGCCATGTACAAAAGCGGGCTCCTGCTTTCAGCCGGATGCGTCGAATACAGGACCGGCGAAGAGAATATCGACGAACTTGGCGGACTTTCGAAAGCTATGCCCGTAACATTCTTTGCGGCTCTGATTTTTGCGATGTCTATCTCCGGTGTACCACCCCTGAACGGTTTTGCATCAAAATGGATGATCTACCAGGGAATAATAGATTTTGGCTCCGGATCCGGTATTGCCAGCAAGCTCTGGGTAATTTGGCTCGCATTGGCCGTATTTGGATCAGCCCTCACCCTTGCAAGCTTTATCAAATTCATCGGGGGGATCTTCCTCGGCCGCCGCAAAGATGCATTTGATAAAGTACGCGAAGTCCCTGTCCTGATGTGGATACCTCTGGCAGTTCTTGCATTGTTCTGTATCGGTTTCGGCGTATTTGCAACTAATTTCATTGTTCCAAAGCTCTTCATGCCTGTAACAGGTGAATTCCAGTTCACAGGGTTCTGGAATTCCTCATTTGTATCGCTGCTCGTTATAATCTCTTTAGCCCTCGGAATGATCCTTTACCTCGCTCTCAACCTGAAGAAATTCAGAAGGGAAGACAGCTTTATCGGCGGTGAAAAAATTCAGGCTCAGACCAGCTATGCAACACCCGAATTCTACAAGACTATCGAAGAATTCAGATTCTTTTCCTGGATCTATAAAAAAGCTGGAGAGAAATGGTTTGATATTTATGATCTTTCAAAGAAGTTTGTGCTCTGGGTGAGTCACCAGTTCAGTGAGGCTCACACAGGTGTGCTGCCTGGCTATATTATCTGGGTCTGTGCCGGATTGATTGTTATGTTGCTCATTATGATATAAATAACTGAAGCAAAATGGAAATTGCCATATCCATAATAACAGGATTGATGATTCTGGGAGCATTGTATGCGATCCATGCAAAAGACTTGCTTTCAGCAGTTATTGCATGCGGTATTGTCGGCTATGGACTGGTGATCTGCTTCCTTCTCCTGAAAGCTCCCGACCTGGCTATTGTTCAGATCGTAGTTGATACAATAACTTTGATTATTATGGTTGCAGTTGTACTCGATAGTTCACGGGAAGAATCATTTTCAAAACTAGATACTGAGGGATATATTTCTGCTGCAACCGCCATTGTTATGATTATAGTACTCCTCTATTTCTTTGTAGTATCAATACAGAACCTTGATGTGCTCGGGAAAAGTTCGTTAAGGATGGCAAATTATTATATTGAAGGAGCTGCACAAAAAACCGGAAGCGCTAATCTTGTTACCGGTGTCGTTTTTGACTTCAGGGGCTATGATACTATGGGTGAGGCAGTTGTACTTGTAACTGCCGTATTGGGTGTCCTGACAATTTTAAGATTAAAAGGGAAAAAATAAAAATACCCCCATCCCGGCCTTCCCCCAGGGGGGAAGGTGTAAATAAAAAACATTTCCCCCCTGGGGGAAAATGAAAGGGGGTAAAAATGAAGATAAAAAGACAAAAGTTCTTTATGAAAGGAATGACGATCATAGTAAAGAAAACGACTCAGCTTATCGCTGGTATGATATTCATGTACGGAATTTATGTCATTGTACATGGTCATCTTACTCCGGGAGGAGGATTCGCAGGCGGAGTTATAGTTGCTGGTTCACTTATCCTGGTTACACTTGCATATGGCGGTGAATTTCTGAAGCTTGTAAAGGAAGAGAGCGGGACCACTATTGTTGAAAGTCTTGCTACTATTATGGTTATTTTAATTGCCACGGCAGGTTTCTTATTCGGCACGAGAATTTTTTTTAACAATTTCCTTCCCAAAGGTATTGTCGGACATCTTGTAAGTGCCGGTGTTTTGCCCCTTTACAATATTTTTGTCGGAACTGAAGTCGCCGCATCAGTATTTATTATATTTCTTTCATTAATAATCTTTAAGGAGGAGTCGCCGCAATGATTGCATATGTAATGTGTTTCATTTTATTTCTCGTGGGATTGTACGGGGTAATAACAAGGAGAAACCTGGTTAAGATAGCAGTTTCACTTTCCATTATGGAAATCAGCACTTTCCTGTTCTTTGCACTTGTTGGTTACATCGATGGAGGAGTTGCTCCCATAGTTGACCCTGCCGATCCGGTCAAAACCTATGTTGATCCGTTACCTCAGGCTCTGGTACTTACTGCTATTGTTATTGGGCTTGCAACAACCGCAATGCTGATGGCAGTTATAATCAGACTTTACAGAAAGTACGGGACATTCGATATCAGAGAGATAAAGAACTTAAGAGGATAAATTATGAATCCGCTATTACCACTATTTGTTGTAACACCACTTCTCGGGGCATTCCTGATAATGATTATTGGAAGGTTCGTCAAAGAATTTAATAAGTACTTTACATCACTGGTATTACTGTTTCTGGCATGTATCAGCTTCTATTTCCTCTTTATAACCGGAGAACATGTATTTGTATACAAAGTCGGAGGCTGGGAACCAATAAATAGAATTCCGATTGGTATTTACATAGTTATGGATGGCTTCACTGCAATTGTAGTTTGCATAATTAATCTTATAGGTTTCATTTCAGCCTTTTATTCAATCCCATATTTAAAAAGGTATACTGCTGAAAACTATTATTATGCTCTATTCTGTCTTATGATTGCCGGGATGAATGGAGTGGTAATAAGCGGCGACCTGTTTAATATTTTTGTTTTCCTTGAGATCTCAGTTATATCAGCTTATGCTCTGGTGGCTTTCGGAGTTGAAAAGAATGAGCTTGAGGCTTCATTCAAATACCAGGTTTTAGGAGGGATTGCCTCATTTTTAATTCTTTTTGGAATAGGATTCATTTACTGGAAAGCCAAAACCCTAAATATAGCAGATATTAAAGAGGTTTTCAGTTCCGGATATGACAGGACATATTATCTCTTTGTACAGATTTTAATTCTGTCCGGTTTCGGTCTTAAAGCAGCCATCATTCCGTTCCATGCATGGCTGCCTGATGCACATTCATCAGCCCCCTCTCCCATTTCAGCAATGCTGTCTGGTGTGCTTATCAAAGCTGTGGGGATTTACGTGATCATAAGGCTATTCTTCAATATGTTCGCAGTAAGTGAAGGCATGTCAATCCTTATAACCACTCTCGGAACATTATCGATGGTAATCGGAGTTTTCCTGGCAATAGGTCAGTGGGATATAAAAAGGCTCCTGGCATATCACAGTATCAGCCAGATGGGTTATGTTATCCTTTCGGTCGGTATCGGAATGATACTTATTTCAAGAGGAGTCAGAAATGAAGTGGCTGCACTCGCAATAGCAGGTGGTATATTTCACCTTATCAACCACGCAGCTTTTAAAGGCTTGTTATTTCTTAATGCAGGAGCTATTGAATACACAATCGGTACCCGGGATCTTCATGAAATGAGCGGTTTGGCAAAGTTTATGCCTGCAACCTCAGCAACTTCATTCGTGGCATCGATGGCCATTTCAGGTATACCACCGTTTAACGGCTTCTTCAGCAAGCTGATCATAATAATTGCTGCAATTATGGCAAAGTTTTACTTGCTGGCGCTTCTTGCGGTTATTGTAAGCATAATTACCCTCGCTTCTTTCCTGAAATTTCAGCGATATGCTTTCTTCAACAAAGCCGAAAATGCGATTAAAAGAAATATTAAAGAGGTCCCCTTCCCGATGCTGCTCAGCATGATCGTTCTGAGCATCATCTGTCTTTTTCTGAGTATCCTGGTCTTCCCCGGGATCAGGGAGATGATCCTGACACCTGCAGTAGACATCCTTATGGATCCTTCAAAATACTCGTCAACAATAATCGGACATTAAAATGAGATATATTACCCTTTTCATATTATCCCTGATATTCTGGCTCCTGCTTACATTTAAACTGACTGTCCCCAATATTATTGTCGGTTCAATTGCCTCAATAATATGTTCGCTGTTTTTCGGAAGATTCTTTGTAACAAATGTTTATAAATTGCTGCAGCCTAAACGTTATTTCTGGTTTGTAATATATCTCTTCATTTTCGTGTGGGAATGCGTAAAGGCTAATCTTGATGTAGCATACCGGGTGCTTCATCCTGCTATGCCGATACGTCCCGGAATAGTCAAAGTGAAGACCACATTAAAGTCAGACATGGCAAAAATGCTGCTTGCAAATTCAATTACTATGACCCCTGGGACAATCTCAGTTGATATTATAGATGAATATCTTTATATACATTGGATCTATATCAGGTCAGAAGATCCTGAAGTCTATACACCTATGATAACCGGTGCATTTGAAAAATACATTAAAAGGATAATAGAATGAGTATTTACCTGAACATATTACTGTACGTCCAGATTGGCTTAAGCACAATCTGCCTCTACAGAATAATCAGAGGGCCAACAATTCCTGACAGAATGGTGGGAGTGGATATTTTCGGCATACTGGTAGTAGGAGTTTGTGCTATTATTTCCGTTCAGACCGAAAAATCCTTTATTCTCGATATCGGCATAGCATG
>Ga0113563_10000136_pt1 | contig 28517 bp, 23 predicted proteins | sample Mud3Dept3metaG_FD_80117 | JGI IMG/M metagenome (GOLD analysis project Ga0113563, IMG submission 80117) | Freshwater wetland microbial communities from Ohio, USA, analyzing the effect of biotic and abiotic controls - Mud 3 Core 4 Depth 3... | ecosystem: Environmental > Aquatic > Freshwater >... | reverse complement strand
TACGATCTCCTGGTTTTTGACAACGGGAGCTGCGAGGAAGTTCAATCTTACCTGATGAGGGAAAAGAGTCCCGGGTGGATTCAATACCTGATTCTCTCCGACAAGAATCTCGGAAAAGCAGGGGCGTGGAACCTCATCTTTTCCGCGGCCCCCGGTGACATCATTGTCTATTCGGACAGTGATGTGATCTTTCTGGAAGGTTGGCTCGAGCGATCCTTGGAGATCCTGGAAACCTTTCCCAGGGTGGGCATGGTCACGGCTCGACCCTTCCGGACACCCCCTGCTCTCTCATCTCATACCATTGCGTGGGGAGAGAGGACGGAAGGCGTCACCTTAAGGCACGGGCAGTTGATCCCCCGGGAAGTCCTCGCAGAGATGGATCTCGGTCTCGGCCAATCCGAGGAGGAGGGCCGGAGGCGTTACGAACGTTCCGAGGACGTCCTGCTCACCCTGTCGGGGGTGTCTGCCTTTGCGGGGGCCTCTCACTGGCAGTTCAGTGCTCCTAAAGAGGTGTTGAAGAGCTTCCTTCCGTTTCATGTCGAGGCTCCCATGGGCAATGTGCGGCAGCTCGACCGGGCCGTCAACGAGGCGGGCTATCTTCGCCTGATGGTGACGGACCCCCTGGTGAGACACGCCGGGAATTGCCTGACCGGACCAGAGCGAAGAAGCTTCGAAAGCCCCAGACGAAGGCTGCGCGACCTTCCTCTGCTCCGCCGGAGCCTCCTTTACGTTCATGACCGCATCTTTCGGCTCTACCATTGATGGAACCGGACAGGCCCTTTGGCGGGCCGTGGTTGGATGAGGTTGGGGCCGTGGGTCCAAAGAGGGTCTTGATCAGCCTGGATCACGGATTGTCGGTTGTCTACTTCCTGCAAAGCGACGTCGTTACCACCCTGCTGGAGGCGGGCGTGGAGGTCGTTGTCTTGACGGACGAAACCCTGATCCCTGAGATCAGGACCCGTTTCGGCCGGCGCGGCCTGGCCGTGGAGGGGCTGCGTCTCCAGGAGGCAAAGGGCTATCAGGTCATGGTGGCCAGGGAACGACAGTGGTGGCTCCAGTTCCTGCGGCGTGTCGGGGGGTCCAGGGAGATTAACACTAAGGCCATGGACAGTTACATCCGTCAGGTGATGGTCGAAGAACCACCTTGGAGAATGGTCTTGATGCCGGTGGCCTGGCTCGGAATCTGGTATTTGAGGCGCTCTGCCGCGGCCAGGGGCCTCCTGGTCCGGCTTCAGAAGCGATGGGTTCCCGGCCTTTACGGGGATCTCCTGAGACGGACCCGGCCTGACCTCGTGGTGGCAAGCAGCCCGGGCTGGCGCCTCGACCGTTATCTGCTGAGGGAGGCGGGCCAGCAGGGAATCGAGACCGGCGCTGTGATCATGGGATGGGACAACCCCAGCAGTTACGGTGTCCCTGGGGCGGAGGTCAGATGGGTGAACTGCTGGTCGGATATCCAGAGAAGGGAGCTTGAGAGGGGGGCGGACTGGAGAGACGGCCAGGTGCATGTAGGAGGGATCCCTTCGTATGACGGTTATTTTCGAGGCCGGTGGGTGATGGACCGGGAGGACTATTTCAAGCTCCATGGCCTCGATCCCTTTCGAAAGCTGATCAGCTACGCCTGCAGCTTTGTCTCTTTTTCTCCGAACCTCCAGAACGTCAGGGCCCTCGCGGAGCTGGTCGCCTCCGACTGTCTTTCCGAGCCGTGCCAGCTTCTGGTCCGTCTTCATCCCAACCATTTCATGGATCACCCTCTGTACAAGGGGGAGGCGGATCGGATCCGTGATCTCCGGAAAGAGATGAGACACGTCCGTATCGTGGAACCAAAGGCGCTGGGAGGCTTCTACGGGCACTACTCGGGAGAGGACATGCCTGAAAAGGCCTCGATGCTCGCCCATTCGGACGTCTTCGCGACGGTCTATTCCACCATGGTGGTGGAGGCGGCGATTCATCGCAAGCCCATCCTCAGCGTCTGCATCGACGCCCCGGGGGGCTGGAGAAAATTCCGTAAATTTTCTCTCCCGCTCTCCAGGATCGGGGGATGGCCGACCCATCAGCGTTTTCGAGAGTCCGGGGCAGGCCGGGTGGTGACGAGCCCGGGAGAACTCCGGGATGCCCTGGAATTCTACCTGGGACACCCAAAGGCCGACGAGGAGAAACAGAGGGCCTTCGTTGAAAGGGAGTGCACCTACACGGATGGCAGCGCCGGAGCACGGACAGGGAAGTTCCTGCTATCGAGACTCAGAGGAAGACCATGAACAAAGGCGGCCCCGAGATTCTTGCCATCATCCCGGCCCGGGGTGGGTCGAAGACGATCCCGAGGAAAAACATTCGTCCGTTGGACAGACACCCGTTGATCGCCTACAGCATTGCGGCGGCCCGTCAATCCCGGCGGGTGACACGCGTGGTCCTCTCCACGGATGACGAGGAGATTGCAGGGGTGGCGCGAGCCTACGGGGGAGAGGTTCCTTTCTTGAGGCCGGCTGAGCTGGCAGGGGACGACACCCTGGATTTCGCTGTTTTCCAGCATGCCCTGAACTGGCTGGCGGAAAACGAAGGCTATCTCCCTGAGGCCGTCGTCCAACTCCGTCCCACCAGCCCGATCCGTCCTCCCGGATGCGTCGACCGCGGGATCACCGCACTGCTCGGACGCCCGGAGGCCGACTCTGTCCGGAGCGTGATCCCCTCCGGTCAAAACCCTTACAAGATGTGGCGGTTGGATCCGGCGACAGGCCGATTGGAGGCCCTCCTGGGTTTGGAGGGCGTGCCTGAACCCTACAATGCTCCACGGCAGTTGCTGCCGGTGACTTACTGGCAGACGGGCCACGTGGACGTGATATGGACGGCCACAATTCGGGAGAAGCATTCGATGACGGGGAAGGTCATCCTGCCCCTGGTCCTCGATCCCCGCTATGCGACAGATATCGACGGTCTGATCGAATGGCAGTTTGCCGAGTGGCTGATCCGGCAGGGAACCCTCCCCATGGTACGGCCGGAACCGGGGTCCGGAGGCTGAAGGAGGGGAGGGTCTCCGGGCGTAAAATCCCCGAGAGGTGTCCGGTCCTTTCAGGGAGGCTGCTTTCCGACGGCTTGAGACACTATGGGCTCATGGAACAGACACCGATATAAGGCCGAACAGCTCCTGGCCTACCTCGCGAAAGAGCCTTTGAACATGTTCCGCTATCGTGGCGTGGCGAGGCTGAGCCGTCAGATCGGGGCCCATGTCCCCCCGCGGGACTGGAAGATGGCGCCCATCGTTTTTTTCAATGCCTCGACACGGACGAGCGGGTTGAGCCTAAATGGCGCCTTTGCTCTGCTGGCAAACTGGGCCTTGGGTTTCGCCGGACGGAGGGTGGTGCATCTGGCGTGTCGAGGAGGTCTCAACCCCTGTCTCCTGGGGACGAGGCCTGAAGCCCTTGATGCCCCCCCGCCCTGCCCGGGCTGCATCTCCCAGTCTAGACGCCTCTACGCAGGTACGGATGTCCGCTGGATGACACGCTCCGGAAGGGACGAGTTCCCGGGGGACATGGGTGGGATGAAGGTGGAGGCGCTTCAGGAAGTCGAGTACGGAGGCCTCCCTCTCGGCGGCCTGGTGTTGCCCTCGGTGCGCTGGATTCTCAGGCGTCATCACCTGGGAGACGACGCGGCGACATGCCGGCTTTTCAGGTCCTACATCGGGTCGGCATGGCACGTGGCCCGGGTGTTCGAGGGGCTGGCGGATGAGGTGAAACCGTGTGCCGTCGTTGTCTTCAACGGGATATTCTATCCCGAGGCGGTGGTGCGCCGCGTGGCGGAAAGAAGGGGGATCCGTGTGGTCACCCATGAGGTGGGGGTGCGGCCTTTTTCGGCCTTCTTCACCGGGGGAGAAGCAACGGCCTACCCGATCGAGCTCCCGGATGGCTTTGAGTTGACGCCGCTGCAGAACCAGGAACTGGACCGGTACCTGGCGGAGCGGTTCAAGGGCCGTTTCACGATGGCGGGCATCCGGTTCTGGCCCCGGATCGCCCCCCTTGGCCGTCAGGTCTTGGACCGGTTATCCTCCTTCAAGCGAATGGTTCCTGTCTTCAGCAATGTCGTTTTCGATACGAGCCAGCCCCACGCGAACGTCGTCTTCTCGGACATGTTCGAATGGCTCGATCAGATGGTTGAGATCATGAAGTGCCACCCCGAGACCCTTTTCGTCATCCGTGCTCACCCTGACGAATACCGCCGTGGCAAAAGGAGCCGCGAAACCGTCGCGGAGTGGGTGGCTGACCGTGCGGTTGAGAATCTCCCGAACCTGGTCTTCATCGATGCGGACGACCCGGCGAGTTCCTATGAGTTGATTGAACGGGCCCACGTTGTCATGGTCTATAACTCCACCATTGGTCTCGAGGCCGCTATGATGGGCAAGGCAGTGGTATGTGGGGGAAAGGCACGCTTTACCCCCTTTGACACGGCCTATCAGCCGGCATCTAAGGAGGCCTTCAGGGAACAGGTCGAGCGGTTGCTCAGTTCCGAGACCGTTGACGTCCCGGGCCGCTTCCGGGTCAACGCCCGCCGGTTCATGTATTACCAGCTCTTCCGCGCTTCGCTGTCCTTTGCGGATTATCTGGAGGAAGATCGGCGGAATGCCGGTTACGTGAGATTGAAGGAAATCCCCTGGGAAACGTTCAGACCTTCCCACTCCCCGACGCTTGAAACGATTGTCGGGGGGATCGCGGAAGGGAAAAGGTTTGTGGTTGGAGGATAGAGGATGACCTGGAAGAGGATCGTCGCCTTTGTTCCCATGCGGCACGACTCTGAGCGCGTGCCGGGGAAAAACTACCGGCTGATTCACGGTAGGCCGCTGTTTCACTACATTCTCGAGACTCTTCTCATCTGCCCCGAAATTGATCAGGTTGTCGTGGACACGGATAGCCTCGTCATCATGGAGGGACTGAGGGCCCACTTCCCTCAGGTGACCCTCCTCGAACGGCCGATCCCCCTACGGGCGGGGACGGTCTCGATGAATGAAGTTCTTCTGCACGACATAGAGCAGTGTCCTGGAGACCTGTACCTCCAGACCCATGCGACGAACCCCCTTCTCCGTTCGGAGACGGTCAGCCGGGCCATTCAGTCGCTCCGTGCGGCACAGTCGGTCCACGATTCGCTCTTCTCCGTCACCCGCCGACAGGTCCGGTTGTGGGACGAAAAAGGGCTGGGGGTCAATCACGACCCCGGTGTTCTCCTTCGGACCCAGGATCTGCCCCCTTTCTTCGAGGAGAACTCGAGCGTGTATCTCTTTACCGGTGAGACCTTGAAGACAAGGGGGACCCGGATCGGGGAGCGGCCCATGATGTTTGAAACCAGCCCCGAAGAATCGTGGGACATTGACACGGAATTCGAGTTTGCAATTGCAGAGTTTCTTCTAGCTCGCAGGGGGCGTTCGAAATCGTGAACCTCTGGAACGTGCGAGGATTCCTGCCGGGAGGTCTTCGGCAGGCTGCGGGTGTTGCGGGATGGGGAGTCTCCTATGCCTTCCGCCAGCTAAACGCAGCCCTCCTTCGTTCCCGCTGGCCTGAAAACGTAAAACGTCTCCGGGCTTTTCACGATCTCCATTTCGGGCAACGGTGCTTCATCCTGGGGAATGGTCCCAGCCTCCGTCAAACCGACCTGAGCCTTCTCCGGGAGGAATTCACCTTCGGGTTGAACCGTGTGTACCTCCTTTTCCCTGAGTTAGGGTTTACGACGACCTACCTGGTGGCGATCAACGCCCTTGTCATTCGCCAGTGTGCTCATGAAATCGCTTCCCTGGATATTCCTCACTTCGTGACGTGGAACCTCCGCCGACACTTCGAAAACGACCCCCGCGCCCTTTTCGTAGACACCCGGTTTACCGGTGCCAACGGATTTTCGTCCGACCCGACGCGGCGTCTCTTCGAGGGGTACACCGTCACCTACGTGGCTATGCAGCTTGCCCATTTCATGGGGTTTTCGCAGGTGATCCTCGTGGGCGTGGACCACAGCTTTAAGACCGAAGGGAAACCCAACCGGATCGTGGTGTCAGAGGGGAAGGACCCCAATCATTTTTCAACCGTCTATTTCGGGAAGGGTTTTCGTTGGCAGCTTCCCGACCTGGACAACTCCGAGCGGGCCTATCTCCTCGCCCGGCAGGTCTATGAAAAATCGGGGCGCAGCATCGTCGACGCAACGGTCGGCGGAAAACTGAACGTTTTCCCGAAGGTGGACTACCTGAGCCTTTTTTGAGGAAGGTGCTTCTTCGTGAAAGATATTTATCCTGCCCTTTGGACAGCGTTTTATCTTTTGAAGGATCACATGGACCTTCACAGGCCACGGGGCCTGAGCCGTCGAATTTCACAGATGGGCAGCGCCCAGAGGCTTTACTGGCGGTGGATGCAGGTCATTTACGCAGGACCGCGGGTTAAAATCGCCGGCGGCGAAAAACTGACTGTCCTCCTCCAGAGCTATCAGCGGCCCTGGAACATGGACCGCCAGGTCCGGGCCGCGGCCCGGTGTGCGTTCGTGAGCAAAATCCTCCTCTCGAACAACCACCCGGACGTCGACCTCGAGAAGAGGCTGACCTGCCGCGATCCGCGACTTGTGCTGGTCCAGAATCGTGTCCACCGCCGTGCCGGGTTTCGCTGGCACTTGGCGCGGGCAGAAGATGTGGAGTACATGCTTTCCATGGACGACGACGTCTTTCTCTTCCCCGGTCAGATCGCTGGGCTCTTCCAGTGCCTCATCGACGATTCGGAAGTGCCGCACGGCCTGTTTGGCACGGTTTACAGGGGACTGCCTGCGGTCACGCGCGACGAACGCAAGAAGACCGAGTCTTTTGTCACTCAAAAAGAGACGGAGGTCGATGTCCTTCACCGCGTGTATGGCATCGGTCGAGTTCATCTGAAGAACTACTTCAAGTATCTGGACCGTTCCAAAGCCTATCGTCCCCTTTCGGAAGACGCCGTGGGCGACGACATTGCCATCAGTTTCGCGTCGACGCGGCGGCCCCGGGTCCATGATCTCGGACCGATTCTCCTGTGCCCCTCGAGCCGCTGGTCCCCGATAGCCCTTCATCAGGAAAAGGCCTTCTTCGAGAAGCGCAGGGAGATCTTGATGGAGTGCATGCACCTCCAACCCCGCGACCCTCCCTGTCCTCTGAAGGATGGCCAGGGATAGGATACAGCCATTGAATCACAGGGAAAGAAACTGTTTAAGGCCACAGGCATGACCTTTCCACGAAAAAGCACCCCGATCTTCCTCCTGATCCTTGTGGGGTACGCGGTTTACGCTGGGATATACATTTACTGGACGAGCTTCGTTGTGGACGGGGCCCGGTATTTCGTGCTCTTTGATGACGCCATGGTCTCGATGCGCTATGCCCGGAACCTGGCCCGCGGGGAGGGGCTTGTCTGGAACGTGGGGGGAGAGCGCGTGGAGGGATTCAGCAATCCCCTCTGGACGGTCTTCATGGTACCCTTTCACCTGTTCCCCGTCCCAGCGAGCCGGGTCAGCCTGGCCCTGCAGATCTGCGGGGGAGTTTTTTTCATCGCCGGCCTGTACTTCACGAAAAAGATCGCGGATGAAATCAACCCGGGGTCGCTCGTGCCGCTCTTAGCGGTCCTCCTGACGGCCCTCTACGGACCGTTGAGCACCTGGAGCCTGTTGGGGATGGAAGTGAGTGCCCTCCTGCTGGTGACGGGCGGGGCGGTGTCGATGGCGATACGGGGGCTGAAAACCGGGCAGTTCTCGCCGGCGTTGTACGTGCTGCTGGGAGTGGGAACGCTCGTGCGGATGGACATGGCCGTTGCCTTCTGGGCGATCCTGGTTTATATGGCCGTCGTCGACGTGCCCAACCGGAAACGGCACCTCCTGTGGGGCCTCGGGTCGTATGCCGTCTTTATGGGTGGGCAGACCCTCTTCCGACTTTGGTATTATGGAGAGCTTCTGCCCAACACGTACTATCTCAAGGTGACCGGAGGTCCTCCCCTGCTGATTCTGAAACACGGGATCCACGTGTTCCTCAAGTTCGTCTGGAACTTCAACCCGGTGCTCTTCATACTGCCGTTTTTGCTGATCGTGATCCGGCCGGAGAAGCCTGCCCTGCTGTTGGCCTGGGTGTTCGCGGGTTTCTGCGCCTACAGCCTCTGCGTGGGCGGCGATGCCTGGGAGAGCAAGGGCGGGGCCAACCGGTTCATCTCGACGGGGATGCCGTTGTTTTTCGTGCTGTTGGCTGATTCGTTCAAGAGGGTAGGGGACGCCCTGGGAAAGGGCGCGAAGCCCGCCCTGGGTGGTCAACCGGCGCCCGCCGGTCGGTTCTTCCCTGCCGGGACATTCGGCAAAGTCGCCCTAGCTGCTTTTGTCTTCGTCGGATTGGTCAACATGAATGCGTTGGTGGGCCTCCATTCCCTCAGGCACTGGCTGTTGCTCGAGCGGCACCCTTTTGTTGCAGGAAGCGAGCGATACGTTCGCATGGCCCGGGTGGTGAATGAAATGTCGACGCCTCAGGCCACGGTGGCGGTCGTCACAGCCGGGATCATCCCCTATTTTTCCGAACGCCCTTCCATCGATCTGCTCGGCAAGAACGACAAAGTCGTCGCACGGGGGCCGATGCACATCGCTCCTGACCCGCAGTTGACCGACTTGCGGCCCGGGCACATGAAATGGGATTATACCTACTCCCTCGCCACGCTCAAACCCGACATCGTCGCTCAATTATACGGAGGCTACAATAACCCTGAGACGCTGCAATACATGAAGGGTTACACCAAAGTTAACCTCAAGGGGTTCCCTTTTTTTCTGTTAGACCATTCCCCGTGCGTTTTATGGGATGCGGTCAGGCGCATGGAGGGCAACCCATGCCCGCGGCCGGATGGAGGTCCAGAATAATCAGTTCTTTCCATCATCCCTGACCTTCGGACCCTCTGTCACGCTTTCCAGTTTCCTCGAAATGGTTTATACTGCCGGTGTCGACAGGCAAGAAAGGGAAGCTTCGATAAGGCAGGCGATTCCATGGGTAGAGGTCCGACGGCAACCTATCACAAGGCGTTGAATCGTCATTACCAGAAGGGGACGCTGACCTGTCTGAAGTCTTCAACGCTAAAAGAGCGTGCCTCCCCTGAGTTTCCCCTGGTGATCAATGTTGAACCGACGAATGACTGCAACCTGAATTGCTATTACTGCGCGAGGCGGAAGAGCACAAAGCCCGTGGGCTACATGACCTTCGGCCGTGCCGCATCGGTCATTGACGAGGCCGCCGACCACCCCAAACTGGTCATGATGAACTTCCACAAGGACGGGGAGCCCTTGCTGCACCCAGAGATTGACCGGATGATCCGTTATGCGTCCGACAGGGGGGTTGCCGAGGTCCTCCATCTGAATACCAACGGCCTCTGCCTCAGTGATGAGATGATCGAGCGATTGCTGGATTCCGGACTTGACGACGTCACCCTCAGCATCGACGCATTCAAGAGGGAGACCTACTCGAGCACGAAGGGGCACGACCTCCTTCCCCTGGTCGACCGCCAGGCGAGAAGGTTCGTCGAATTGAGGGAGAAGGGGCGGTACCGCAAGCCCTGGATACGGGCCAAGATCATCGAGTTCCAGGAGACCTCGAGCGAGGTGGCGGATTTCCACGCCTACTGGGAGACGATCGTCGACGAGGTCCAGGTTACTGGAATCCACAACTGGAGCGGTGCCATCAGCCAGGTCCAGGTGACGGACGAGACGTCCGAGACGCGGTATCCCTGCATCCTGCTGTGGTATTCCCTTGCCGTCAACTGGACAGGCGAGGTCTCCGTCTGTTCCGTCGACTGGGACACGAGCACGTGCATAGGGAAAATCACGCAAACGGGTGTCCAGGAGGCATGGAGAGGGGGAATGATCCGTAAGGCCAGGAAGCGGGAACTGGAGGGGAGACACGATTCCTTCCGCGTGTGCAGGAAGTGCGTGGTGTGGACCGCGGGGGACGACCTGACGGATTATTTCAAAACCCGGACGGAGTTTCTGTGACGGCCTCTGTGAGCCGGGAAGGATTCGGGTAACCATGAACGAGGGGATCGTCTGTATCATCCAGGCGAGGACAGGGTCCACGCGGTTCCCTAACAAAGTCCTGTACCCCATGGGCGATCGCTCCATCCTCTCGCTCGTGATCCGAAGGGTGGGCCTTTCGAGAGCGGTCAACCGCAATATCGTTGTGGCCACGACCCTGAAGGGGGAAGATGATGGTATCGCCGCGGTGGCCCGGTCGGAGGGAGTCGGGCTCTGGCGTGGCAGCGAGAGCGACGTGCTGGATAGGTATTACGGGGCCGCGGTTGAGTGGCGTGCGGACGTCGTCATCCGAATCACCTCCGACTGCCCGTTGATCGATCACGAGGTCATCGACCAGGTGGCAGCCCGGTTTCTCGAGGCGAAGAACGTAGATTACGCTTCGAACAGGATCGTCCCATCTTACCCGAAGGGGCTGGATACCGAGATCTTCACGGTGGATGCCCTCCAGCAGGCTTGGCAAGAGTCACGACGTGCCTATGACCGGGAGCACGTCACGCCGTATCTCTATCACAGCGGAAAGTTCAGCCTGCTCAACGTGCCGTATGAAGCCGATATTTCCTACTTGAACCTATCGATGGACTATGAGAAGGATTACCGTTTCCTTCTTGAGCTGTACCGTCGCCTGGAAGGGGGGAAGGACCGATTCACCCTGTCCGACGTCCTGGGTGTGCTGAGGGATCAGCCGGAGCTCTTGAAAATCAGCCAGAAGGACGGGGTCTACGAAAAATTCCTGTCCTACATCGAAGGCATAAGACGAAGGGCGTAGAGGGTGTGGGATCACGTCGACGCTGGCTCGGCAGACGGCACCTGGAAAGGGATAAAAGGGGGTTCAACCCGGCGATGAGCGGTAGCGAAGGACAGCTCCATCACATCCTCATCTGCGGCTTGGGTTCGGCCGGGCAGCGTCACCTGCGGCATTTCCGGAAGCTGGAGATTTCTCGGATCGACGCATTTTCGACAGGGAAAGGGAGATTGGAGCTGCCCGGTATCGCCCCGCCGGATCGGCTCTTTGACTCCCTGGAGGAGGCCGTCGCTCAGAAGCCTCAGGCCGCTGTGATCGCGAACCCCACGGCGCTTCATCTGGAAACCGCAAGGGTTGCCGTAGACGGCGGGGCCCATGTGTTGATTGAAAAGCCGATCAGTCACACGCTCGCGGGCTGCCGGGAGTTGCTCCGGGAAGCCGACCTCAGAGGATTGGTGATCGCCGTGGGATGCAACCTTCGCTTTCACCCGTTACTCCTCGAGCTGAGGAGGCTTCTCGGAAACGGTTGCCTCGGGAGGCCGGTCCTGGCGCGGGCACACTTCGGCAGCTGGCTGCCGGATTGGCATCCCTGGGAGGATTATCGGTTGAGTTACGCCGCCAGAAAAGAGCTGGGAGGCGGATCGCTGCTTACCCATATTCACGAGATCGATTATCTGATCTGGCTCTTCGGAGAGGCGGTGGCCGTCGCCGGTTTTCATTCCACGGGCGGGGTCCTGGGGGCCGATGTGGACGAGGTAGCCGTCGGGGTGATCCGGCACGCCTCCGGGACGTTGTCGAACGTGAGCCTGAGCCTCTGCCAGAAACCGCCAACCCGGACCCTGCAGGTCGCCTTTGAAAAGGGAAGGGCAGACCTGGATTGGATCAATGGGGTTCTGGAGGTTTACACCCACGAGGGCACCGTGAGGAGATGGCGTACAGCGGAGGGGTTTTCCTGGGATGAGACGTACCTCAGCCAGGGGCAAGCCTTCAAGACCGCGGTCTCGGGGGGGGCGAGCAGCGAGCTTTGCACGGGGAGGGAGGCGGTCCAGGACCTGGCCGTGGCCCTGCGCATGGGGGGAGAAAGGGAGTTATGAAAGTCAGCCTCATCATCACCTGCTTCAACCGGGAAAAGTACTTGTCGCGGGCGATCCGGTCCGCCCTCGCCCAGAGGTTTCCTCGCGAGGAGTTTGAGGTGGTGGTGATCGACGACGGTTCCTCGGATCATTCGCCGCAGATCGCGCGGGACTACGGCGACCAGATCACTTACTTCCGGAACGAGGAAAACCTGGGATTGCCCGTGGCAAGGAACATCGGCATCCGGCGGGCCAGGGGCCGGTACGTGGTCAACCTTGATTCCGACGACTATATCCACGAGGACCTGATCTACGTCGAACATCTGCACCTGGCCCTCAACCCCCACTGGGGCGCCGTGTCCTGCGATTATTTCCTTGTCGACGAACATGAACAGCACATCGCCCGGTTGTCGGGCGTCCACAAACCCATCGCCTGCGGGGTGATGTTTCGGAAGGACGCCTTGATCTCCATCGGGCTTTACGACGAAAGTATCCAGATGTGCGAGGAGGAAGATCTCAGGATACGATTCATGCAACACCACCACATCGGCCATGTGGAGTTGCCCCTTTATCGTTATTCTCGGCACGGCGAGAACATCACCAACAACCATCGAGAGCTGATAAAGTACCAAAAACACATCAGGGAAAAGCACGGCAAGCCCCGGGAGAAGGGAGCCTACTGAAATGGCTCGGTTCAAGATCGGACCCCAGTGGATCGGAGATGGCGAACCGTTGTATGTGGTCGCCGAGGCGGGGGTGAACCATGAAAACAGCCTCGCCACCGCGAAGCGGATGATCCGGGAGGCCGCTGGGGCCGGGGCGGACGCGGTCAAGTTCCAGAGCTACAAGGCCCGTTCCCTAGCTTCCCGCGACAGCCCGGCCTACTGGGATCGGAACCAGGAACCGGCTGGCAGCCAGTATGAACTTTTTTCGCGCTACGATCATTTCGACCCCGATGACTACCGGGAGCTTGCAATGTGCGCGGCGGAGAACCATATCACCTTCATAACCACGGCCTTTGACGAGGGGTTTGTGGATGAGCTCGACGAGGTGCTGCCTGCCTTCAAGGTGGCTTCCGCCGACATCACTCACCATCCCTTGCTGAAGAAGATCGCCTCGAAGCAGAAACCAGTGCTTCTGTCCGTGGGGGCTGCAACCCTGGAGGAGATTGGGGAGGCCCTCACGCTGTTGACAACCAACGGGTGCCCCCAGGTCGCCCTGCTCCACTGCATCCTGAACTACCCCTGCCGGCCGGAGTTTGCCAACCTTCGCGCGATCACGGCACTCCGGAGGGCCTTTCCGGAAGTCGTGGTGGGATATTCCGACCATGTGCCGGCAAGGTTCAATCTTCTGCAACTGAGCGTAGCATGGGCGCTGGGGGCTCGAATCGTTGAAAAGCATTTTACGCTGGACAAGACAAAGCCGGGCAATGACCATTATCACGCCATGGATCCGGAGGACCTCAGGCTGTTTCGTCAGCAGCAGGGCTATGTGGAGGACCTGCTGCGGGCCGGTGCCATCGGGAACTCAGCCAACGACGAAACGGCCCGCGCCTTCGCCCGTCGAAGTCTTGTCGCTTCCCGCAGAATCGCGGCGGGTCAGACGATCACACCGGACATGATTGCGGTGAAGCGTCCGGGGACGGGCATCCCCCCGCGGGAGATGGAGCCCCTCATGGGCAAGCGTGCCTCCAAGGACATTGAAGAGGACACGGTTCTCCAGTGGGACATGTTTGAGTCTTAGGGGTGCGGGTTATCTTTCAGGCTTCAGGGGTTAGCCGATCATGCCTCACGCCGAACCCATAAAGATCGCCATCCCGATCATGGGAAAAATGGCGACCCGAAGTTTCCACATGCCGCATTTTCGAACCGCCTTGAGGTGTCACGGCATGTCTTCCGTTTTCCTCATCCCGGACCACTCTTTCAGCCTCCTCAAGCCTCCGCAGGGACGATACTTCCCTCTCCGTGACGGAGAGTATCAACACTTCCTTCGAAATCAGAAGGGGCTTTCCCATCTGATGACCCTGCGCCGGTTCCTCACTCCGACTCGGACCGCTGACCTGCTCCTGAGAGAGTTCTTCGAATCAAGGATATCCTCGGAAGCGCCGATATCGAAAGTCCTCCTTCACTGTTTCCTTCTGAACACGGTCCGCAAGCTACCCAGCGTCGGCCGGATATCCGACTGGCTAGAAACGTCGCTTTATCCCACGAACATTCAAACGAAGCTTCTGAAAGAATCCGGAGTTCACAGCGTGGTGATCCCGGGGATAGGGTCTCAGGGATTTGAGGTTGAAGGCCTGCTGGCGCGAGAAGCCGGGGCGCTCCATATCCCGGTGGCAGCCGCAATCACCAACTATGACAATCTCACCTCTCGGGGGTTTCGTGGGTTCATGCCAGAGCTCCTTTCTGTGTGGAGCATGGAGATGGCAAGAGAGGCAAGGGAATACCATCACGTGCCCTCCTCCCGCATTCAGATCACAGGTCCCATTCAATTCGACCGGTATTTCGTGCCCCTGCGGATGACCCGTGAGGAATTTCTCAGGACCAAGGGACTCGATCCGTCAAGAAAGACCATTCTCTTTGCGGGAAGCCGCAACATTTTTCATGATTATCATTTTTACCGACTCCTCAAGGACCAGAAACTGCCCGAATGTAATGTCGTCTTTCGCCCCTACCCTGTAGCCCCAGAGATTGCAGCGACGTCGGCCTGGCGCACCATGAGGGAGCTGATCAGCACGTTGCCATCGGTCTATCTCAGCGATCCCCTCATTGAATCAAGCGATACGCTTTCATCCGAAACCGTGCAGGGCGCTTCGTCGGACCTTGACGGAGACACCGATACCCTCCACTACCTTCTCCGGTACTCCGATGTGCTGATCAACTTCTTCTCGACAATCAGCCTCGAAGCCCTGGTCTGTGATCTTCCGGTTATTCACGTCGCCTACGATGAATATACCTCCGGCTTGCGGGCCGGCCAGTTATTGAAATTCCGCGTGAAGCACGATCTCAACAAGAAGAAGCTGAAGCACGAATCAGCGAGAGTGGCCAAGAGCCCAAAGGAATTGTTGGAATTGATTGACGCGTACCTCGAGGACCGGACCATGGACCGGGAGAAACGGAGAGAGTACGCACTCTCGGAGTGTGAATTCCTCGACGGGAAAGCTTCGGAGAGGTTTATTTCTGCCCTCGAGGCGCTGGTCCGGCGTCCCTAACGATGGAAAGGTGCAGATTACAGACCGCAGGGTGGGCTGAATCGGGAATTGAAAAAGGGGATACTGTCCTGATCCACAGCAGCCTGCAGAGAACGATCAGGCGATATGGGACACAGGGTATGGACATATCGCCCGAGATGGTCCTTGACTCTTTTCTGGAGGCCGTCGGACCCTCCGGAACGATCCTGTTGCCACTGTTCAACTTTGATTTTGCGAAGGGGATTCCCTTTGATATCCGTCGCACTCCATCCCGCATGGGTGCCCTGACGGAAGCCGGGCGGGTTCATCCAGGTGCCGTTCGAACCGGCCATCCGATCTATTCCTTTGCGGCCATAGGAGCCAAGGCCGAGAGGTTCAAGGGGGTCGATAACTTCAGCGGATACGGGGAGGATTCACCGTTTGCTCTTCTGAGAGAGTTGGACGGCAAGATCGCCGTCCTGGACCTGGCAGACCAAGACAGCGTAACCTTTTATCACCACGTCGAAGAAATGCACAAGGTCCCCTACAGGTATCACAAGACATTTTCAGGCAACTATAGGGATCAGTGTGGCAAGACAGCGGTCCGATCGTATGGCCTGTTTGTGAGAGATCTGGAACAGGGGGTCCTGACGCACGTGAATCCTGCAGGAGAATTACTCTGGGAGAGAGGTCTGTACAAAGGCTGCAGACCCCGGGAGGGGTCAGGGTTAAGGGTGATCTCCGCAAGGAAGATGTTTGACTTTGTTTCCAGTATCATCCTTTCCGGCAGAGCGAAGGGATTGCTCTACGCGATAGAAGGGGAAGCACACCATGGATGATCTGGGAAAGGAGATGCATCGCCTCTGCAGCGATTTGTTCCCAATTTGCAGGAGTATCACTGGAAACGGGGTGCGAAAAACGCTGCGCCAGCTCAAAGATCACCTTTCCGAACTCGACATCGTTGAAATCCCTTCGGGGGAAGTATGCTTCGATTGGAAGATTCCCAAAGAATGGAATATCCGCGATGCCTATGTCATTGGCCCGGAGGGTGACAAGATCATTGATTTTGAAAAGTCAAACCTACATGTGGTGGGTTATTCCGTCCCCGTAGACAAAACCGTGACCCTGGAAGAGCTGCAGGAGCATCTTCATTCGCTTCCGGACCAGCCCACGGCCATACCGTATGTCACATCTTACTACGAAGAGAGATGGGGGTTTTGTCTCCCGGAGGAACAGAGGAAACAGTTAAAACCCGGAACGTACCATGTGACCATTAATAGTGATTTGAGCGATGGCAGCCTTACGTATGGAGAATTGATTCTCCCGGGCCGCAGCGAGAAAGAGGTTTTCCTGTCCACCTATGTATGTCATCCGTCGCTTGCAAACAACGAATTGTCAGGACCCGTTGTAACCACGTTTGTTGCAAGATGGCTGGCCGCCCTGAAGGATCGCAGGCATACTTATCGGATCATATTCATTCCGGAAGGCATAGGGTCCATTGCCTACCTGAGCCGTCACCTGGAGGTGATGCGGCAGCGCATCATTGCGGGGTTCAACGTGACCTGTATCGGTGACGATCGTTCCTATTCCTACCTGGCCTCGCGAAACGGAGACACCTTGGCAGATCAGGTGGCTTTGCACGTGATGAAACACATGCACCCGGATTTTGTGGCTTACACTTACCTCGACAGGCAGAGTGATGAACGCCAGTACTGCAGCCCGGGCGTCGATCTTCCCGTGTGTTCCATCATGAGATCGAAGTACGGCGAATATCCCGAATATCATACCTCCCTGGATGATCTTTATCTGATCACCCCCTCTGGCCTGATGGAGGGGTACGAAGTCCTCTTGCAGTGCATTCGTTGCATTGAGCGCAATGAAACGTTAAAACTAACCGTGCTGTGCGAACCCCAGTTAGGGAAGAGGGGCCTGTACCCCACTCTGAGCACGAAAGAGAGCACCAAGCAGGTGAGGGACATGATGAATCTCATCGCTTATTCCGACGGCAAGCACTCTTTGCTGGACATCGCCGATAAGATTGGTGTTCCCATGTGGGACCTCTGGCCCTTGGTTGACCGTCTGAAGGCTCACGAACTTCTCGAGGCCGTCGGGTAGGCCCACAGCCTATCTCACGTCTGAAAGGAACGAGTTGATTCGGGGAGGGGATCAGGATATGAATAGAGGGCTCATGAAATCCTCGGACGGGTGCGACGCCTTCCCGGGGAGGAGAGCCGAAGCCGTTTCTCTTCATCAGGAAATAGGTATCGCTGACTTTTCAATTTCTGTCATCATTCCGGTCCGGGACGGGGGAGAGCCCTTCCGCAGGTGTCTCTCGGCCCTTGCAGAAGTCACCCCCCCGCCGGTCGAAACCATCGTGGTGGCCGACGGCGACACGGATGGTTCCTGGCAGATTGCCGAGGAACTGAACGCCAAGGTCTTGAGACTTCCCGAGGCGAGAGGACCGGCCCGGGCTCGGAATGTGGGAGCTGCAGCCGCCCGGGGGGATATCCTTCTGTTCATCGACGCGGATGTTCTTGTCCCCCGCCGGATTCTGGGTCAAATCGAAACGATCTTTAGGGGTGAGCCGGGGCTGGCGGCGGTTCTTGGATCCTACGACGATGAGCCTTACGAGACCAACTTCCTGTCCCAGTACAAGAATCTCTTCCATCATTATGTTCACCAGGCGGGGCGAAAGGAGGCTTCCACCTTCTGGGGAGCATGCGGAGCTATTCGACGCCATGTGTTTGAGGAGGTGGGCGGTTTTGACGAGAGCTACTGCCGGCCTTCGATTGAAGATATCGACCTGGGGTACCGGCTCAAGACAAGGGGCCATTCCATTCGGCTGTGCAAGGACCTACAGGTGAAGCACCTGAAGCGGTGGGGGGTCGTCTCTCTGGTGCGATCCGACTTCTCTCAGAGGGCGATTCCCTGGACTGAGCTGATCCTGCGGGATCGTCGATTCATCAATGACCTCAACCTCACGCTTTCGAGTCGACTGAGCGTGGTCCTGATCTATTCTCTTTTGCCCCTTGCCGTCGGAACCTGGTGGTGGCCGGGGTTAGTGAGCGTGGGCATCGGGCTCCTGTTCTCGCTTCTGGCGATGAACGCCCCGCTATACCGGTTTTTCAAGGACAAGCGAGGCCTGTGGTTTGCACTGAAGACGATCCCCTGGCACTGGTTCTACTATGTCTACAGCGGTCTGGGATTCGCCATCGGTGCGGGGCGAAACCTGTTCTTGAGACCCTGCCCGGCGACCCCGAGCCCGACCGGATCACAGCGGCAAGAAGTTTGCCAGCGCGCGCGTCCGGAGTCTTACCCATGATCCGTGAGCCCGTGATCATCATTGGTGCGGGTCCCGCCGGCTTGACCGCCGCCTATGAACTGGGGAAGCGGAACATTCGCCCGGTCGTTTTCGAAAAATCCGGAATGGTGGGCGGTTTAGCCCGGACGGAGATCTACGAAGACTTTTGCTTCGATATCGGGGGACATCGTTTCTTCACCAAGCTAGAGGATGTGCAACGGCTTTGGGAGGAAGTGCTTGGGGAAGAGCTTGTCAGGGTGAAGCGCCTGTCAAGGATCTACTATCGAGGCCAGTTCTTCAACTATCCCCTTCAGCTCCTTAACACCCTGTCGAACCTCGGCTTCACTGAAAGCGTCCTGATCCTTCTGAGTTATTTCAGGGCGAAACTGTTCCCCTATCCCGAAGAGAAAAACTTCGACCAGTGGGTGACCAACCGTTTTGGGCGACGCCTCTTCTTGACCTTCTTCAAAGGGTACACCGAAAAGGTGTGGGGAATGCCCAGTCACGCCATTCAGGCCGACTGGGTGGCTCAGCGCATCCATGGACTGTCGGTCAAGACGGTGATCGCGAGTCTCCTCTTCGGCGACAACCGGGCCAAGTCGCTCATCAGCGAATTTTACTACCCCAAGAGGGGTCCGGGGAGTATGTGGGACGGGTTCAGGAAGGCGCTGGAGCATCAGGGAGGAAAGGTCCATTTTAATACTGAGGCTGTCCGCTTCCATCTCGAGGGGGACCGCATTCGAGGGGTGACGTTCCGAAATGGGAAGCAGATGATCGAAACCCCGGGGAATTATTTTATCTCCAGCATTCCCCTGAAGGAACTCCTGCTGCGTCTCGACCCTGCGCCCCCGGCCGAGGTGTTGCGGGGGGCGAGGGAACTCGTTTATCGTGATTTTATCCTGGTCGGTCTGATTGTAAAGCGGCCTCATCTCTTCCCGGACCAGTGGGTTTACATTCACAGCCCGGAATTGAAAGTGGGACGCATCCAGAACTTCAAAAACTGGAGCCCTTGGATGGTCCGGGACCCCAACAAAACGAGTCTGGGCATGGAGTACTTCTGCAAGGAGGGAGATGATCTCTGGAGAATGTCTGACGACGAGCTGACTCGTTTAGCCTCCGATGAACTGGTTCGTTTAGGATGGGTTAAGCCCGGCGATGTGGACAGAGCGACCATCATCCGCCAGACAAAGGCTTATCCTGTCTACGAGAGCGGATACCGTGATCACCTGCGGGTGATCAGAGAATTTCTGTCCACTCTTAAGAACCTGCAGACGATCGGCCGCAACGGACTCCACCGGTATAACAACCAAGACCACTCCATGCTCACAGCCCTACTTGCGGTGCAGAATATCTGGGGAGCGAACCATGACCTTTGGGAGTTGACCCAGCACCGGGAATACCTCGAATAAATGGGCTCTTTGTGATCTCACGACGGCAAAGGGGTGTTTTGGCCTAAAAACCTACGATGGACTGTGGTCGCAGGGCATCATGTGGAACCCTCTCCCGTTTCTCCCTCATCTATTTTTGGAACCTTCTTTCTGAACCCATAAGGCTAGATCTCCTTCCCCTTCAAGAGCCACTATGCAAGCCCCCATTTTGCTCGCTGTCTGGGAAAACCGGGAGGAGATGAAATAATGGGTTTCGGGAAAGTTGCCTTTGGAACTGTCGAAAGATAAGAACCGAGTATAAGGGAGGAAATATTGATACTCATTGAATTCTCTCTGCCGTCCAGTGGCTCGATCAAGGGATACCGCCCGGATATCCGGGAGCGTACGGATGACTTTTGGTAAAGATAGAGAGTCTACCCACCTGGCAACGGGTAGGCAGAGAACGAGGTACTGGGAGACTCCCATCACGAGAAAAAGACTGCTAAGGGAAATGATCCCGAGAAACCGGTGCAGGCGAAACGCCCAGTATAAGAACGCTATGGCAAGGAAAAAGAAGAGGGTGGAGGCCAAGATAGCCGAAAAGAACGAAAACTTCAGTTTATAAATGAGCGTGCCCAGGATGGGAAACAGGCCATGAACGTTCACGGGTATCATGCTGGAGATCTCGATCTTGTTCACCTCGACCAGGGAAATGATGAATCCCAGTACGAAGAACCCGACCCAGAGCGATCGGATCATGGTCTTTCTCCCTTGTCCAATCCCCTTGTTCGCCAGAACCATTCCCAAGGCCGGTGCTATAAAAGCAGCGGCAAAACATTCATTGTATCTTCCGTAAATCAAGCGTTCCGCATTCCACTTGAAACTGGACAGAAAGAGCGTCGAGAGGATCCATACCCCTGCTGAGGAGAGCCCGCAAAAGAGGAGGGCATGCTCCTGCCCTGAGAGAGAAGTTTTTTGGCTGAGAGAATGACGATTCCGCCAAATCGTAATCCCGAATAAGAGACATCCGCCAACGAATAGACCGTAGGTCGATGCTGTGAGATACCAGAGCTGCCCAGCCGTCCCAATGAAGAATTTGCCCAGACTGTTCCAGTCAGGATAGGCTGATATCGATTTCTGAACAATAGGGCTCCCCACACTTTCCCAAGCCAGGCATTTTAGGTGACCATGAAGCTTGAGAGTGGCGAAGACTCCGAGAATGGATGAACTCCATGATGCGACAACTATTCTTGGGGGCAAGAGTTTTCGGAGCGCGAGGTACGTTAGATAAAAGGCCGCCATGGGCAGAATGAAAAGGAACCGGGGATGGACTGCATAGAGAAACGAAACCGAGACTCCGAAAAGGAATCCAAGGGATATGGAATCCCTCTTGAACATTAAATAGATGAGGATCGACGGAATGAGGAAGAGAGGGATAAGGGCATTTTCGGCCCAGGCGACATTTGAATGGAGTAGAAAAGGAGGATAGAGAGAGGTTACGAAGCTCGCCCACAGCGAAACAGTGAAACCTATAGAGAAAACCCTTCTCAGCCAGTAATAAAGCAGTGGAAATATAAGACTGATCAGGAAGCTATTTATTCCCAAGACCAGAAGATACGTTTCTTTCGGTTCTGAGGAAAGCCAGAACGCAGGAGAAATCAAAAGGGAATAACCGGCGTGAATGGACGTCCCGCCTTCCATGGCGGGAAGGAACCCTTGCCCCCAGAGGTATCTTGTGTTTCCAAGGTATCCCAGCTCGTCCCCGCTGAGGAGCGGCCCCTTCATCTGCCAACCCATCAGGAGATGAAGGCTAAGGAGAACAGAGTAAAGCGCCCCCATGACAAAGGCCCGATGGGTTTGATCATCTTCAACAAAGATCCGATGGAGTCGCCTCGTCAGATCCGCAGCCATTCTGCGACCGCCGAACCTCCCTTCACTACCACACTGCCATATCGCTTAATCTTAGCATGTGATATGAGTCGTTTCCATCCGGCGAAAACTCCGGGAACCCGTCCAAGCCCCGCGAGGAGGATTCCTGTGCCTTTATCCCCACTTCAGGGAATCTGAGACCCTGTCGATCCAAGGAGGACCTCTTGAGCCTCCTCACCGCGGAGTTGTTCTCGAGAATTTGTTGTAGTAGTATCCAAGCGTGACAGGGCCACTTGCGTTCCCGACCCCGGAGAGGGAAAGGGAATCTGAAAAGGATCGGGCAAGGGATGCATCAGAAAAGTAGACTTCGATATAGGGGCCGGGTCTCAATCTAAATGCAGAGTCAGGGAAGTAGGGAGAATAGAGGGACTCGGGTGAGAACGGTACTCTATCCTTCTTCTGGTCATAGGGGGTAAGGGTCACCACAAGTCCCTCCGTAAATCGGGAGAAATCGACGAAGAGGGTTAAACGCTTGTCATAGATGTATCTGTCGTGGGAAAAACTGTCCATGATCAGGATGTCGAGATCCCTCAAAGTCTGGCTTGAACCATGGCCGGGAAACACATCCACTGGAACGCCCAGATGGTCCCCCGAGTATCGGCCCGCCGCAATCTGTAACGAACGGAGTCCACTTTTGTTGGCGGAGAAGGCCTTCCTGAACACGGCTCTCGTATCGGTGCGCTGAAGGAGGAGGTTGTGGTTGACGGATTGAATTCCGTGAACGGCGAGGGCGGCTGCGAGCATCGCCAGGGATACGGCCCCCATGATACGGCGAGGCAGGGGGGCCAAGTGATTGTTGCCATGACGGCGGATTCCGAACACCCCGTAGGAAGCGAGCACTGCAACGAACGGAATCAGTGGAAGAGCGTAACGTTGGAAGGCGAGTTTTGAACCTAGGAGCAGTGATAAGTGCAGGATGGGAAATAGAAGAACCGCCCACGCGGTTGTCGGGTTAAGTCTCCGGTCTATCAAAATCAATACCGTACCCCATCCTGACAGCAAGGCGAGCATCCATCCCCAGCCGTAGTAGAGAGACGTTGAAAGATGGTAATGGAATGGGTCGGCGGTATATCCCGGGTGGCCTGTTGCTGCATGGTTCATCTCAAGCATGAAGTCGCGGACGAAGGCAGGGGAATCGATCAATATAAAGGGGTTCAGGAGCGCGAAGGTGACCAAGGCCGAAATCCCGCAAAGGGCAAACCATCTCACGGAGTGGAGGAATGGCCTTGTCCGCAAGCCTAGAACTGCTGCAGCAGAAGAGACGATGATGGCCCCGTTGTATTTGACAGAAGCGGCAAGTCCGACGAGAATGCCGAGTACAAGGGCGTGGGGCCTGCCGATGTCCCTAGTCGTTTCAGCAAAGCGAACGGAGACATATAGAGTCAAAGCGCACAGAGCCGCCAGAGGGATGTCGACCGTAAGAAAGTGCGCCCCTGCATTCCACAGGGGAGAGGTGATCAACAGCAGACCTCCCAGAAACCCATACTCTCTGGATCGCGTGAGAAGGTAGCCTGTACCATATGTAGACAAAGCGCCCATGACCGAGAAGGACGCGGTCAGCAAATGGCCCGGCATATCGCTATAGGGCCAGATCTTGAGAGCACTTGACCAGGCGGAAGGAAGGGTTCGAAGGACAATTTCATAGGCACCGTATAGGGCTCCGTTCAAGTAAAGCCCGAGTGCAGGATAGTGGAAAAAGTCCGGGTTGCCAAAGTTGAGGACCGCGTGTCTCGCCTTGCCTGTTATAAAGTCAGGATGGTAAAAAGGTGTCCCACCGATCAGAGCCATGGCAAGTGACAGAGAACCAAGAACCAAGACAGGCAGGCCATGTCTTGAGAGTTTTCTTCCAAAAGCCATCCGGCCATGAGACAACCGCGGCGGGAACATCCCCTATCTCCCCACTCCTGCGCCGACTATCCATCTTTCCATTTTTCTTCAGCATCATGCCCCAACACAATCTAAAAAGCAACGGGAACCCTGCGGGTTCTTGCCGTAGGGTCCAAACTAGGTGCCAGGCTGGCGGCCCAACCGATGAGGAGGAATCTAATGTCTTGGGGGTCGATATTGCTTGACAGACTGTTCCCCTTTTTGTATATCTAGCTCTCCGCGAAGCGAGTTCTTGTCACTTTTCCGTAAACAGTTCTTAGGTTACTATTTTAACCTGTTGCGTACGACTGAATATGACAAGGTATGATCACGCCCCTAGATGACAAAGGATCCTCCTTTTTTTCCCTGGTCGATGAAAACGACAAAGCGACCGGCATTCTTTTTTATAAATCACGCCACAAAACCTTCGGATTCGAAATCGTTCACCCCTATTACCCCATGTTTGGGTTTTGTAGTTTCAAGGAATTCCCTAAAGACGAACCTCCAATCGTTTTTGAAAAGATCATTGGATGGTGTCATCATTATCGGAATCCTGAACGCTTTGGAATTCCCCTGAGTAAGCCTACGATTCTTTTAACCTTCAGTGACTTTATCGACACAGACCTTTTTGTTCCCTCAAACAAACCACCGGAATATGATTTTTCCTATGTGGTGAACCCCATGCATACGCCCTTTCAAAGAAAGGATCCAACACGGAAAAACTGGAAAAAGGCCATAGAAGAATATCTCCCATTTATGTGCTTGAAACTCACACTCAAGGGTTTGCTCATTGGGAAAACTGCGGAGGATATCCCGGCGAATCTTAGAAGTTATATTCAATGTACCGGGGCAGTGGATTTGATGTCTATGCCTGCCTTATTATCTTCGGCCAAATTCAGTTTCGTTCCGAGTATTATTGATGCCTCTCCACGGGTCATTACAGAGAGTCTGAGCGTGAACCGTCCGGTGCTTGTCCATGCGGACATTTTGGGAGGATGGCAATATGTCACGGAGGAAACGGGGGCCTTCTTCAGCTCATGCAGTGATTTACCTGACGCGATCGACACTGTTTTGAGGATGAAGTGCAACGGGCGCACTCATTTCTTGGGACGTGGAGGAGGCAAGGTTCAAGCCGGAAAAAGACTTTATGATTTTGTTCGGTCCTCCTATCCACAGGCGCCTGCAGCGAAGTACTATGGGTTAAAGCCAATCAAAGATAGGGATATCCCGGAATGGAACAAAGTATGGCAATCCACCAAACACAGGCGTTGTGCTGCAGAGGAAGCTCCAATGCTCCCATCTGCTCTGCTCCCAATGGCAAGAGCCTTACTGAGACGGCTCCGGCTTAGCCTCGCAGGCCTATTGTCGTGGCGGCGACCGAACAGATGAGAGGTCTAGCGTATAATCTTGCAGTTTTGTTCTTGACATTCTATTTGGAGAATCTCTCGAACGACGTCGTCGGATTGATTTGATTCCCGAATTTCTCTCGATCCTCATATGGTTGTGGAAAACGATGGTGATTTGGACACCATCCCATTAAAAGCAGAGGCCATTGTCAAAGCATTTTTGAGAGATAACGCGGGCCTGGGTGATCGTCCTTGTGGGGGAGCCGACGGATGAGCAAGACGAACCAAGGGAAACATTTTCAAGAATCCCTGGTGTCGGAAGATTTTCCTCATTTCACTGTGGACGTGGTTTCTCCTGAATCCCCCTGCGGTTCGAAATAGTTGGCTCAAAACTCTTAAAATCTTACCGGAAAAGTTGTATATCCTCTTGTTGAATCCTAAAGATATACTATGGTGGTCGGTTGGACATAGCCAGGTAACCGATAAGGACAGATTGTACATCATTGGAGACTATTTTTGTTGGATCAATGAAATGATCTTCATTCTCTCGATCGGTGCATGGTTCATCTTACTGGCCAGGAGGAACATTTCGAAAGAGGGGTTCTTTGGTTTTTGCATGATGAGTACCGTATTTGTAAATCTATTCTACACGGATATTTCCCAGAAGTCCAGCCACGCTATATCAATCATATATCAATCATATGCTGCGGGCTCTTTTGTGGTTCTTCCCATTAATTCTCTGGATTCTATGGGAAAATATCCTTGAAAGAATTTTCGCAAATGAATAGTGGTGGGCCGGTTCAAGAAAGGCGGCAGATAAACATTTTCTTTCAGGAGCCTTTCAAAGCAAGGCTTTGAATCGACGACCCTTGCTACGAATCCGGCAAGTTTTATACTGACCGGGTTCTACCGAGTCGTGCTGTGTCCCTCTGTCGGCATAAAAGAAGGTAGCCTTGAAAAGATTCTTTTATTTTCTCCAATCCGTTCGACCAATCCAATGGAGCAAAAACGCGTTCATCCTGATTCCCTTGGTTTTTGCCCAGAAGGCATTTGATCCTTCGAGCCTCTTGAAAGGTCTGGCCGCATTTGCCAGTTTCTGCCTGTTGGCGAGTGGAGTCTATCTGTTTAACGACATGCTCGACCTCGAATCGGATCGTCTTCATCCGGTCAAGAAGAAGAGACCGCTTGCCGCAGGTCTTATCTCTAGTCGGTCCCTCCGGGTTGCAAGCGGTTTACTTCTGTTCTTTGCCCTTCTATGGGGTTCTTCTTTAGGAAGGCTCTTTTTTCTCGCTATGCTTTCTTACGTGGTCATCCAGGTCCTTTACAGCTTTCATTTAAAGCACGTCGCGATTATAGACGTTTTTTGTATCTCCGCGGGATTCTTTCTGAGAATCGTCGCGGGTGCGCTCGTCATCCAGGTATCGATCTCTCACTGGTTGATCATCTGCTCGGTGCTCATTTCCATGTTTCTTGCCTTGGCCAAGCGGCGGTCTGAGCTGGCATTCCTTGGGGAGAAAAATGCGGTAGACCATCGGAAATCCCTCGGAAGCTACAGCCTGCGTATACTGGATCAGATGGTTGCTGTCACTGCCGGGAGTGCCCTATTAAGCTACATGCTCTATTGCGTGTCCGCTGAAACGATTCAGAAATTCAGAACGAACCATTTGATCTACTCTTCGCCTTTTGTTCTCTTTGGGCTTTTTCGGTACCTTTACTTAATCTACGAAAAGGGGAAAGGGGGTGCCCCGGAGAAAGTGCTTGTCTCCGACGTCCCGTTGGGTGTCGCCCTTATCTTGTGGATTCTGACATGCGTATTGGTTATCTATGGAGTATTGTAATAAAGATCTCATTATAGGAGAGTGCCCTTGAAGAAGCCTGTTGTCGCGCTGCGAAGGACTAGACCAGTCCAAGTCCTGGATGATATCCCCCGACTTATGGACATGGCCGGTCTGAAGGGAGCCCTGGATGTCAATGCCCAGACCATCCTGAAGGACAACATTTCTTGGCATTATCCCTTTCTGTCCTCCAACACTACCCCTTGGCAGCTCGAGGGGACCATCCTGGGTCTCCAAAAGGCCGGCTTTAGCGATTTGGTGGCTGTTCATAACAACACGGTGGTCACAGATCCTTTCAAAGGATCGCGTCTGAACAAGCTCTATGATGTCTATCGACGGTTTGGAATCGCCCAGAGATACAACTTTCTCCCACAAGATATGACGTGGGAGATCTACCAGCCGAAATCCAGGTTAAGAGTGCTCCATCGAATCTTCCCGGAAGGAATAAAGCTTCCCACCTTTTTCCAGGGAAAGAATGTGGTTCATCTTCCCACAGTCAAATGCCACATCTACACAACCACTACAGGGGCCATGAAAAATGCTTTTGGCGGGCTTCTGAGCAGCCGGCGTCATTACACCCACAGCGTCATCCACGAGACTCTGGTCGACCTGTTGGCGATTCAAAAAGAGATTCACCAAGGAATCTTTACGGTCATGGATGGGGTCTTTTGTGGAAATGGGCCGGGGCCCCGGACGATGAAACCTGTGGAGAAGGGGTTAATGCTTGCAAGCGCGGACAGCGTGGCCATTGATGCTGTTTCAGCAAAGATCATGGGTTTTGACCCCATGAAAATCGGTTATATCCGTCTGGCCCATGAGGACGGCCTGGGGATAGGACGGATTGAAGAGATTGAGATCCTCGGCGAGGATATATCGACCCTGAACTTTCGTTTTAGGGTCGGTGAGAACCTTGCCAGTCGTTTTGGTCATCTCTTATGGTTTGGGCCTCTCAAGACACTTCAGAATGTTTTCTTCCGTACACCCCTTGTCTTCGCCTTCGTCTTCGGGTCCTATCTCTACCATGATTGGATCTGGTGGCCCTTCGTTGGGAAACCCCTGATGAATCAAATCAAATCCAATACGGAGTGGGGAAAGTTTTTTGCCAGTTATCCGTCTGAATCCGCAGACGATGTCTGAGGACTCACAATCCACTGGCCTCGGCGTTAGGATGGACACTTGGTGAGGGGAGTTTCTTAGCAGAATTCAAAGTAGAAATGGTTGAGAAAGCTATTTCCAACAAGGGTTGTTGGTCTAATCCGCAGTGCAGCAAGTGTGCAGCAAATGAACATGTAATTTTTCTACATTTTGCATAACTCACTGAAATCGTTGGGGCCCACGGACGGACTTGAACCGCCAACCCGCTGATTACAAATTATATCACCGTCCCTCCAGAATTTTCTACCTTGCTTGCTATTGCTTGTTCTTGTTTGACAAATCACCCAACGAAGCCCGAGAGTTTTGCACGCTGTTCTCCCTTGTTTGCTCCTGTCTACTGCACAATTACTGCACAGGGTAAAGAGGGATTGTCTCCTCCAGTCGTTTTTTCGAGATTGCAGCTTGATTCGGCGTGTCAACCACGAAAGAAATTCTTCCCTTTGGATTGGCCCTTTACTAAGGTGGCGAATGAAGCGATCCCGCCCGGACCCATCGCCTTCCGTAAATCATGGAGAGCACCATCCCCAACAGTCGCATAGACCCCTCGGATCGCACACTACGCACAGCCCCATAGACACTCTCGTTTGCGCACGAAACTCCCACCTCAAACATGGGACTCCGCCAAAAAAATTTTTCTCGGATTCCGAGATTCTCGCGGAGTAATTGGAATGTTTATAAAGACCGCGAACGGTTCTTACGCTTTTAAGG
>Ga0113563_10000135_pt1 | contig 28541 bp, 25 predicted proteins | sample Mud3Dept3metaG_FD_80117 | JGI IMG/M metagenome (GOLD analysis project Ga0113563, IMG submission 80117) | Freshwater wetland microbial communities from Ohio, USA, analyzing the effect of biotic and abiotic controls - Mud 3 Core 4 Depth 3... | ecosystem: Environmental > Aquatic > Freshwater >... | reverse complement strand
TGGCTGCGAACACAGTCACGGTTACCCTGCCGTTAGTTGCCTTCTCAACATCCTTACCCCACGCATCGAACGTCTTGGTCCACGGGTGCTGGGGCGGCCACATAACGGAGAGCCTGAGCTTCATCGTCTTCTCCTGGGCCTGGGCGGCCAGGGGAGCCAGGGCAAAGGCCAAAAAGCTACACACCAGCAACAAGCAAAACAACTTCTTCCTCATGGTCCTACCTCCTGTTTGTGATATTCAATCGATGGATCATCGACTCCTTGCCACACCTAATATTACCCTTTTTATGTGCACAGAGCAATACAACTACCGGGTTTGACGCCTGTATCTGCCACGCGACTCAGCGCAAGGCCCGGGCCACCATTTAGCTCCCCATACGTTATCTTGTGTCCGCCTTCAACCCCCTCAACATTGGTGGCGAGGTTCACAACAGGTCTCCTCGGAGGGCCCTTACCCTCTTGGCACGGCCGGCAAGTCTCGCTACGCCTGAGATTCGGGCACGGTCTGCGCCTTAATGCCTCTAATGGTATAATATTTATAATAAATAGCTATTTATTGCAATAAAAATAGTGAGTGCATGGTTTGGCGGAGGCGAGGGGGTGATTGGCCTAAGAAGGACTTTACAGCTGTTGCTTGACACGGCCTGCCGAGGGCCATAAAATGGAGACACGCGTGCAGGTGCAGCCGCACGAAAACGCCAGAAGCGCTCACGCGCATTGGACTGCGCGGCAGACAAGACCCCACAAGAGGAGGAGATAGCCATGAAGATGATTAAGATCAGTCAGGTACCCAAAACGCCGAGAGAGAGTCCCATATTTACCGGGCCGGTGACGATGCAGCCCCTGGTCGATGAAAGCCTGAGCAAGCGATTTACGATTACGCACGTGAATTTTGAACAGAGTGTGAGAAACAAGTTGCATACCCATACTTCCGATCAGGTTCTTATTGTTACAGAAGGTAAAGGGATCGTAGCCACTGAAAATGAGGAAGTGACGGTTGGTCCTGGAGACGTTGTCTTTATTCCGGCAGGCGAGAAACACTGGCATGGTGCGGCGCAGGGCTCCACCTTCTCCCATATATATGTCTTGTCACCTGAGAGCACAACGACTCAGATAGAAGAATAGTTAGCCACCCGAATTTATCGTGATCTGCAGCGGCGATTCAGCTGCCCAGATCGCTGCTTTCGGTTACCTTCTGTGCGCAGCGCCTGGCAGCCTGTTCGGATAGCTCTTGCAGGGTCCCAAAACGAAGGGCTTCAGCAGGGCAGGTCGCCACACAGGCAGGCTCTTTCCCCTGCATAATCAGATCCATGCACAAGTCGCACTTCTGCATCTTTCCGTCGTTTCCAAACTGGGGCGCGCCAAAGGGGCAGACCGTCAGGCAGAGATGACAACCGAAACACTTTTCCTGATCGACAAGCACGATGCCGTCTTCAGGCCGTTTCTTGATGGCACCCCGCGGACAGACTGCCTCACAGGGAGGATTCCCACAGTGCATGCAGGCAAGAGAAACGCCTCTGCTCGTGACGTTGGGAAATGGTCCTTTCCAAACACCCACGACCTTTCTCCACCCCACACCATATTCAAGCTGGTGTATGGCCTGGCAGGCCACCTCACACGCGTGGCACTGGACACATCTCTTGGGATCAAAATCAAAGCTATATTGTGATGCCACCATATAGATACCTCGCAAAGGATTTACTGAGTCCACTTCACACACGCCCCGATGGGCCTATTCTTGGATGCCTGTAATGCTCGACCATTTCAGGCCTTCCGCACCTCAACCAGTGTCTGACTCGACATGGCCGTCACCAATGGATCAAATGCCTTGTCCAAGTCAACGGAGTACATGTTATTCGTGTTCGCGCCGCCATCCAGTATGGGATAGCTTGGGAGGCCCAGTTCATGACATTCCTGCCACCATCCGTGAAGGGACATGACCGTGTCCGGCCTTATACCCGTATTGATCTCGGCCTTGACCTTCATGGACCCGTGAGGGGATTCGACGATCACCCAATCGCCTTCCTTGACCCCGCGCTCCTTTGCCGTGTCCGGGTGCATCTGGATGGTTGGGAAGGGAAGAATCTTGCGCAAATAGGGTACATTTCTGAGCCAGGAGGCGTTGTAGACCTTCGACGTGTGAAAGTCGGAAAAAATGAGCGGATAGGTTTTCAGGAGTTCCGGCGTGCCGGTCGGGCTTTCAGGAGGTTCATGCCACCCGGGTAAGGGCCTGAAACCATGCTCCTCGAAAGTAGTGTTGTAGATGGCGACCTTGCTCTGGGGGAGGAATGGGCTTTTTGAAAGCAAGGGGCTCCGTCTGGAAAATGTCTGCGCATACTTCTCGTACACCATCGGCTTCATGGGATAGACGATGCCTGTCGGATGGGCTCTCAGCTCATCTATGGTGATCCCGAGGGGGGCCAGCTGTTCGTTCATGCACGCGTCCATGCTGCCGTTCCAGAAGTCGTCGCCGTAACCCATCCTGACTCCCAGGTCGAGCCAGAACTCGTACATCGATTTGTATTCTCCCAGGGGCTCGATGACCTTGTTGCGCGCCATGATCCAGTTAGGGGTAAACTCAAAGGGATGGTCTGTCTCGTAAGGAGTCGCCACCGGAACGACGACATCTGCGTAGGCCATTTCGGCGGTGCGCATCACGTCGATCACCACAAAAAAATCGAGCTTCTGCAGCGCCTCCACGACTCTCTTCGAACCGCGAGTGCTCACCGTGGGCTGCGTTCCCGGAGCAACGATCGTTCGAACGGGGTAGGGCTTTTCGGTGATGATGCTCTCAAAGGCGCGAAAGTAGGCCGAAGAGGTCCCCTCAACAAAGGGCTGAAAAGGTTTCGGAAACTCAGGGGCTACCAGTTTATCGACCCATTCCTGTGTATACCGCTCACGTAGGTGAACGTCCTTTGGCGCAGGCATTGTGCTTCCCACCGGCATAATATTCCCGCCAGGCCGATCGAAATGGCCAGTGATCGCGATCAAGATGGCGATTGAACGCGCGGTATCGCTTGCGGAGCGGGCGTGCTCCAACCCATTACCAGCATCGATGGCGGCGCATTTTGTCGTGGCGTAGAGTCTTGTCACTTCACGAATCTGGTCTGCCGATACCCCGGTGATGGGTTCAGCCCATGCGGGGGTGTACTGTTGGATGTGCTCCCTGAGTTCCTCGAAGCCATAGCACCAATGGGTGACAAAGTCCGTGTCGAACAGGCTTTCATTCACGGTAACGTTGAGCATGGCGAGCGCCAGGGCTGCATCGGTTCCCGGACGTATGGGTACCCAGATGTCTGCGAGCGCAGCATCCGGCTCCAGAGTGGGTTTGATGGCGATGATCTTGGCGCCTCGCTCCTTTGCCTCCACCAGCAATCTCGTGCTGCCTTTGCTTGCTCCGGAGTACACAGGCTGCTTGCCCCAGATGAGTATGAGTTGGCTGTTCTCGTAATCCGGCAAGGGGGCCGGGAAGGTTGCCCCGAGGGTGTAAGCGAAGGAGAAGGAATTCTGCATGGCGCAGATGCCGCTGTGGCAGTAATTGGGGCTGCCGTGGGCCATGAGAAATCGATAGAGATAGTCGCTGTAACTCCGGCGGGCCGGAGACAATATCGCAAGGGATTCGGGACCGAATTTCTTTTTCTGCTCCTTCAATTTATGTGCGATCGTATCGAGGGCTTGATCCCATGTGATTCTCTCGAATCGCCCCTCTCCTTTTTTCCCCACCCGCCTCATGGGGTAGCGGAGGCGATCCGGGGAGCAAACCCACTGCGGAGCCGCATGCGCCTTGGCGCAGTTCCTGCCCCTGTTCAAAGGGGATTCTTTCATGCCTTCTATGCGGACGAACTTTCCATCTTTCACGTAAGCGTAGATGCCGCAGCCGGCGCTCGGTCCACACATGCCGCAAAAGGTGGGAATTACCTGGTACCCGGTCATACGTTCGCTCCTACCAGCCATCCATTCATCCATTCATGTATTCTATGTATTCATTCGTTCAGGACGGCTGTCTCTTATTTGCGTGATCTCACTGCTGCGGGTCGGCGATGGCTATAACATGAACGATGTCCTGCCGACTGTCAATTTTACCAGCATCCCTGCGTTCATGTAAAGGGGCGAGGATACCTGTTGCCAATTCCTCTGCGTTGGTATAGTATCACCGCTATGATGCGCAAAAATAAACGTGCCTGAGGGGGGTTCGCATGAGTACCGCCATCGAGTTTCTGAAAACAAATCGGGTTTTTCACATTGCCACGGTCGACGGAGTAAAGGCAAGGGTGCGCCCCTTCAGTTTCATCATGAAAAGAAATAACGCGCTCTATTTCTGCACGAACAAAACCAAGGACGTGTACAAGCAGCTCCTCCAGCATCCCGACATCGAGATTTCCTCTATGGGAGCTGATGGCACGTGGCTGCGGATGCGAGGAAGAATCGCCTTTGACGAGACTCGTGATGCAAAAGCGCAGGTCTTCGTGGAGAACCCTGATCTTCTGAAGAGATACCCCAAGGGGGCGGACGATGAGCTCTTTGTGACCTTCTACTTCACTGACGCTGTGGCAACGCTCTTTTCATTCACTGCGTCCCCGAAGGTCCTTCCGCTTTTTTGAAGCGAGGGGCTACCCAGTTCTGCCAAACGGTTTGCACGTTCGAGGTCAACCCGGGGCCGTGCAACGTCAGCGTGCAGGCGCCAGGCTATGAGACAGTCTCCTTCCAGAAGACCTACGATAAGGATGAAAAGGCCATGACCACGCTGTCCGAGGCGCGCTGGCAGAACGGTAGTGCCCCCGACGGCCCTGCCGCTCACAAACGCTTTACGATGTCTATCAGTTGAGGAAAATCGGTAATGATAAAATCAGCGTCGTCTGAAAAACCGGGTGCGCCGTACCCATAGGTGACAGCGACGGTTTTTGTTCCTGCCGCGCGGCCTGCCCGAATATCGTAAATGCTGTCGCCCACGATGAGTGCTTCCTCAGGCTTGGCCGCAAATCTATCTAACACACGCAGGACTGGCAAAGGGGAGGGTTTTCTTTCCGGAAACGTGTCGACCCCTGTCACCTCGTCAAAGTGCTGAGAGAGCTCAAGCTTTTCGAGGACCTGCAGTGAGATGGACCTGAATTTGTTGGAGATGACTGCTTTGCGGTAGTCGCGCAAGGAGCGAAGCGTCTCGGGTACACCCGGGTACGCGACCGTGTGACTGACGGGATGTTCAGCATAGTACGATTCGAACCGATCGATCAGCGTGGATATTTCAAGATCCACCTCTCTTTTCTTGAGAAGCTTTTCCATCAGCCGTATCGCGCCTTCGCCGGTCAGTTCCTTCGTCTCCTGGAGGGTCACCGGCGCAATGGCGTAGGGTGAGATGGCATGGTTGACGGCGTGCATGATATCAAGCCTCGAATCAAGGAGCGTGCCGTCGAGATCGAAGATGATCAGTTTGAGTTCCACGTCTATAATCTACTAGCAGGTCGGCCTGGAACGCAACACCGCTTTCAACCACCCTAGCCCATTCGACCCTTTGGAGAGCTGTCAGACACGAGATCTCGTTGACCTTCTATGCGTGATTACTGACACTTAGCTTGAATTGTTAAGATAAGTAATTCTCACGTAATTTTCGGGTAATTCCAATATCGCGGCAATAGTGTCGTGAACAGGTTTATTTTATCATACAGTATCATACTGTATCATATAAGCGTAGAAACTGTCCGGCGGTGCGATGTAGTGCAATTCCGATGCAGTGCAATTCATTGTTATTGCATTTGGCACCATGAGAATATATGATTAAAGAACGATGGACGAAACGAGCAGGCTTTTAACAGTCAAAGAAACGTGCACGTACCTGAGGATCTCTGCACCCACACTGTACCGGATGCTGGAACGGCAGGAACTCGTGCCGGTGAAGATTGGTAAGCGCACGCTCTTCGACAAGAAAGACCTGGACGTCTATATTGATACTTCGAAAGGCCCTAAGGCCGGAAAGCTACGCCGCCAGGTTCGGAAGAAGCAACAGATCAAACCTGAGACCAGTCTCGGGCCTGAACCCAAGACTACGCCCGAGACCAAACCAGTGCCAGAGCCCGAAACCAAGCCAGAGGCCAAATCAAAGATCAGGCGAGAGCCCAAGCCCGAAACCAAGCCTAAAGAGAAACCCAAGCCTAAGCCGGAACCGGATCGCCTGTTCTAACTTCCTCGAACAACGCTCGATCGATAAGACCCCGTCGAGAGAATCACGTACGATCTCGAGAATTGCGCGTGGTTCTTGCCCATCGGGCGTTGCGACTTCGCCCGACTAGTAATACCCCCCCGGAATCGAATGGCACTTACCCGTGTAACCCCCGCACTGGTATTGCGTTTGATAGTATGAGCCCTCCCATGCCTCCCACCAGTCATTGCACATCTGCGTCGTTTCGTTCTGAGTTACCCACTGCCAGCCGTGCCACGAGGCGTAACCGGTCTGCGTGTCGTAGTAGTACATGTTGCGGCAGTAATAGACCCCCTGGTTCTGCTTCGTTGTCCAACAGTTGGTGTACTGGTCGCAGCAGTCCTGGCCACAGGTGGACCCGCTCTCTCCCGCCTCGCAGATACCATTGCCGCAGACTGCTTGGCTAACCGTATTTGCTGACGGACAGGGTGTCCACTGCCACGTTTGGGTGTAACAGTAGGTAGGGTTGTAGGCGGCGTTGCAGAGCCAGTTCTGGAACCCGTAATAGGAATACGTGCTGCTGTAACAGTAGTAGGCGTTGTTGCTTGCTGCCGCGTTGTCCTGGATGGTCAGCGTGTAGGGGCCTGACACGGCGCCGGAGGCGTTTCTGACGGTCAGTGTCCAGGTGCCCGCAGCTGCCCTGCCATCGAGGCTCGCGTTGATCTGCGTGCCATTGTAATCCCAGAAATAGTGACCATCGCCATTGAAGAGCCATACGTCGGCATAACCTGAGCGCTGTAGATGTATCATGTTGCCACCTGCGGAGAAGCCTGAGCCAAATATCGTGATAGTCGTGGTCGGATAGATGGTGGAACTGTACGTAACGCCGTCGACCACTGCCCCGATCTGCGGCTGCGGGCCGGCGCAGGGATCGTAGTCGTAAGCTGCGTCATTTCCAGTGACCTGGTTGGTCCACACGGTGTTGTACTGTTGGAAGCCCTGGCCCATAGAGTAGTGGCAGACAGGGCTCGACTCGCGCCAGGGGCTCGTGTAATCGAGATCCTGCTCGATCATGCGTGCAGCCCACGATGGGGCGTATGCGCTACCGTTGCACGCCGCCCCCACACTACGTTCGTTGCAGAACCGGGACCACAGCGTCCGCCCTTCAACCCATTTGTTGGGATCGCTGTCCCAGGCGAAGAAATGCGTCTGTCCTGTGGCCATGAAATTGGAGCGGCGACCATGTAATGTCTCGGAGGTATTTGTAAAGCCCTTGTGAGGCCCCGCGAGGTCCTGGCTCTTATCCCACATGGGAAGACCGTAGTCGCGGTTGCGGAACATGCCCATGAGACTGTCATCGGCTTCATAGTAAATCCTGTTGTTGTCCTCGCCACCGCAGTTCTGACGGCCCGTGTACCCACCACTATCGTTCACACAGTTCCCACCATCCTGCCACGTGGTTGGCCAGGGACATGAGCCGGCGACCCACAGCATCCGGTTGACGTGCTCGATTGCCATGGTGTAGTCCGTCGGTGCTCCGCGATCGATTCCGCACCGGTTGGCGTAGTAGCAATCCCAGCCGCTGGTGTACCGGCAATATCCCATGTCGTCCACCCACGCGCAGCTCGATTCCGTACACTCCCCATCGTCGCACGATTGATACGGATAAAAGTAATAGGGGTAGTTGTAGAGCAGGGAGCGTTGCCCCAGGAGATCGGTGTGAGTCAGGAACACATAGCGCTGCGATTTGTCCATGGCCTTCCAGACCTCGCAGGCACTGGCTTTCCCATACCACTGTCCGCCGGGAACGTCCTTCAGGCTGCCGAGCAGCCGATCCCGGTGATCCTTCAGTTTCTTTTTCAGCTGATCGTCCTTCTCGTCGGCCCAGGATGTTGTGCCCATCCCGGGTATAGCCGGAGTCAGGGACGGGACCACGATTGCCAACAGAAAAAGGAACAGGATACAGATCAACCCTCTACGCATGAAGCACCTCCTGCCACTTGATGCTTTAATTCAGGTAATTATCCCTCTGAATTGCCCAAAAGAGCATCCGCTGTGAGGCTATTTTTTATCGGACGAACGATTTAATACTGCAGGCTAGGGCCTGCTAAACGATGGCGGCACAGACTTTGTGAGCCATATGAAGAAAGCGTCTGGAGGAAGGGAGCAAGAAATAGTGGACCAGCCCGCTTCACCGGCATTTCTTCGGTGGAGCGGGCTGGTTCTACGTGATTACAGCTTGAACAGAAGGTCCGCGTAATTGGGCACGGGCCACATATCCCTGGGAACGAGCATTTCCAGGGCGTCGACATCTACCCGCAACGCTTGCATTGCAGTAACAACGTTGTCCCGATAGCTTTCAGCCTTCTTAACGGTGTCGGTGGTCGCCTGTGCCTTTGCGACGGCCCCTTCAAGTCTTGCCAGATTCTTGTGGGCAGACGCGAGCAGAGAGCCGAGTTTTCTCAGGAGATCCTCCTGGACCGGAGCCTTAACAGATACGGACTTGAAACTGCCGATGGAGTCGGCCAGGAAGGTTGCGTATTCGATTCCTGCTGGCAAGAATTGTTTCTTGACCATATCGATTGCCGCCAGCGCCTCGATGTTGATCTGTTTCGAGTAGTGCTCGACATAGATCTCGTACCGCGAGTGAAGCTCCTTGCCCGAAAGCACCTCGTATTTCTCGAACAGCTTGTACGCCTTGTCCGTCGCCAATGCCTTCAAGGCATCGACCGAGTTGGCCACGTTCGGCAGCCCCCGCTTCTTTGCGTCCTTCATCCACTCTTCCGAATAGTTGTTCCCGTTAAAGATGACCCGGCTATGCTTTCTGTAAGTCTCCCTGATGATTGCGGCTGCTTCGGCGTTTTTGTTCTTGGCTTTTTCCAGCCGGGTGGCGATTTCATCAAGGGCTTCGGCTGCGATGGTGTTCAAGGCGACATTGGGCCCCGCGATCGACTGCGACGAGCCAACCGTCCTGAATTCGAACTTGTTGCCAGTGAAGGCGAACGGGGATGTCCTGTTCCGGTCGGTGTTGTCCTTCGGGATCGCGGGCAGCGTATCCACGCCCACGTTGACAAACTGTTTGCCCTTTGCAGAGATCTTCTGGCCTTGTGCGATCTTGTCCAGAATCTCCGTCAGGTCATCGCCCATGAAGATAGAGATGATGGCCGGGGGCGCCTCATTGGCGCCGAGACGGTGGTCGTTTCCGGCATGCGCGCAGGTGGCACGCAGGATATCTGCATGGGTGTCGACGGCCTTGAGCAACGCGCTCAGGAAAAGGAGGAACTGCACGTTGTCGCCGGGCGTGTTTCCTGGTTCCAGTAAATTAATGCCGTCATCCGTCGAGAGAGACCAGTTGTTGTGCTTGCCGGATCCATTAATGCCGGCGTAAGGCTTTTCATGAAGCAGACAGACCAGGTCATGACGGAAGGCGACCTTCTGCATGGTTTCCATGACGAGCTGGTTGTGGTCGGTCGCGATGTTCGTTGTGGCAAATACGGGTGCCATCTCGTACTGCGCCGGGGCAACCTCGTTGTGCTGGGTCTTGGATGTAATACCCATTTTCCAGAGCTCGTTGTTGAGGTCGTGCATGTATGCGGAGACCCGGTCCTTGATCGAGCCAAAATACTGGTCCTCAAGCTCCTGGCCCTTGGGGGCGGGCGCACCGAAGATTGTTCGCCCTGTCAGCATCAGATCGATCCGCTCCATGTAGTACTTCTTATCGACCAGAAAGTATTCCTGCTCGGGACCTACGGTGGAAGTCACTTTCATTGAGGTAGTGTTGCCCAGCGCCCTCAAGACGCGCAATGCCTGTTTTGAAACCGCTGCCATCGAGCGCAGCAACGGTGTCTTCTTGTCGAGAGCTTCACTGTTGTAAGAGTAGAAGGCAGTGGGAATCGTAAAGGTAACGTTCCCGCTTTCATCTGTTTTCAGGAACGCGGGCGACGTACAGTCCCAGGCTGTATACCCTCTCGCCTCGAACGTCGCGCGCAGGCCGCCGCTGGGAAAAGAGGACGCGTCCGGCTCGCCCTGGATCAACTGCTTGCCGGAAAACTCCGTGATTGCGCTGCCGTCGTCGGCCGGGGAAATGAACGAATCATGCTTTTCAGCGGTCATCCCGGTCAGGGGCTGGAACCAGTGCGTGTAGTGAGTCGCCCCTTTCTCGAGGGCCCAGTCCTTCATGGCATTGGCGACCACATCGGCAACGTCGGGCCGCAAAGGTGTGCCTCTTTCGATTGTTTCCTTCAGGGCCTTATAGATCTCCTTGGGCAACCGCTCTCTCATGACCTTGTCGTTGAACACGTTTGAACCAAAAACTTCTGTGAGCTCCATGATCTCCTCCTACGTTATCTCAGTCTTTGCGCTGGTAGCGCTGCTTTAATATCACTTTCTTAAACAAAGTACTCTACTGCCAATGTGCCCTCCAAGCAGGCTCGAAAGGCCCGTTAAGTCTAAGACGGTGACTAAGGTGAACTGTCTCTGTTCGGAGACCCTGAATATCCAACGAGGATGTTAAGGGAAGAAAGCACGTCGATGTGCACAATTATTATAATGCAGTCGAAAGCTATTTACAAGAGAAGAATGAGGGCAAACGAGCACGATGCCTTCATATCCTGGCCCTTCATCTGGTAGGGCCACGCTGGTTGACGTCGAGGCGCATGTCATGCGCGCCCAACTGAGCGCATTGCCCGCCGGATTTGCGCCTCCCGGTTTTCCGATATACATTTAAGGGAGAACAACTTGGCAAACGAGATTCGCCTGCATGGCGGGAGGGATGAGATGGAACGGACCGAGAAACAATCTGGCGCAAGCGCGGAACTTGAAACGGTGGAACGAGAGTATTGGGAGTGGCAATTGCGGGAGTTTCCCGAGCTCTCCACGTGGACGGGTGACAACAGGTACAATGATCGGTTTACCGATCTTTCCCTGGAAGCCATCGACCGGCGCAAGGCCGATGAGCAGCGCATGCTGGAGCGCACCCGTAGCATCGATCGGGCTCACCTTGCGGGTCAGGACCGGCTGTCGCACGCGCTTCTCATGTGGGAGCTTGAGCTCGCTGTTCAGGCCCACCGGTTCCCACCCGTTATGCTGCTTACTCAGCTGGCGGGGCCGCACCTCTCGTTCCCCCAATTGGTATCCGTGACGCGGTTCCAGACCGCTGACGACTATCACAACTATCTACGCCGTCTCTCGCTGTTTACGTTCTACCTCGAGCAGGTGATGACTCTCCTTCGGTTCGGCATTCAGGTTGGATGGGTGCAGCCAAGCGGTCCACTCCAGGGGGTGCCGGGCCAGATCGATGGGCAGCTTGTCGAGAACGTTGAGCAGAGCGCCCTCTATGCTCCGCTTCGCGAGATACCCACAACCATTCCCGAGGCCGAGCGGGAGCGATTCAGGTCGGCAGCCCGTGCGTATATCACGGATTCGATATTTCCGGCCCTTGCAAAATTCAGGAAGTTTGTCATCGATACGTACCTGCCTGCGGGTAATCGACCGATCGCCGCATCGTCCCTTCCTGATGGCCAGGCTTATTACGCTCATTGCATACGCGAGTATACCACTACCGGCCTCACCGCAGCCGAGATACACGAAACCGGTCTCAGGGAAGTGGCGCGCATCAAGGTAGAGATGGACTCATGTCTTCAAGAATCAGGATTCAAGGGCTCTATGGAAGAGTTCACCTCTTTCCTGCGTTCCGATGCCCGCTTCTATTTTACGAAGGCAGAAGATCTGGTGACTGCCTACCGCGATATCGCAAAGCGCGCTGATGCAGAGTTGCCGAAGCTCTTCGCGGAGTTGCCTCGAGCACCCTATGGTGTGCGCGTTTTCCCAGACTACGAAGCCCCGAACCAGACGACAGCCCAATACTATCCGGGCGCGTCTGACGGGTCACGAGCGGGATACTTCCTTGTCAATACGTATCGTCTTGACATGCGACCGCGTTACGAGATGGAAGCCCTGACACTGCATGAGGCGGTGCCGGGTCATCATCTGCAGATAGCAAGGGCGCAGGAGTTGCGCCACCTGCCTGATTTCCGGCGCAACGGGTCCTACACCGCGTATGTCGAGGGCTGGGCCCTCTACGCCGAGAGACTTGGATCCGCGATGGGATTCTATGCAGACCCCTATTCGAAATTCGGGCAGCTCACGTATGAGATGTGGCGCGCCTGCCGGCTGGTGGTGGATACAGGTTTACACCAATTCGGCTGGTCGCGGCAGCAGGCCATTGAGTATATACAGGAGCACACAGCAAAGACCGCACAGGATATTGCCGTTGAGGTGGACCGTTATATTGTCTGGCCGGGGCAGGCGCTTGCGTACAAGATCGGCGAACTGAAGATCAGAGAATTACGCGCCAGGGCCGAGCAAGAACTGCTTTCCCGATTCGATCTCCGCAGGTTTCACAACGCCCTCCTCGACAACGGCCCACTTCCACTTGCCCTGCTCGAGGGAGAGATCGGCGAGTGGATTGAGATCGAAAAAGGGACGAGGGACCGGGCACAGGAGACCGAGAAATAAACCACGCGGAGAACCTGAAGACGAAGCGCAGTGGATATTCGGTATGGAAATAAGAATAAGACGAGTAGGAACCGTAGATAGAAATGGAGACGGGTCGGACGTGGCCAGCACATACGCGGTAATTGATAGCGGCAAGGAATTTCTCATTACCCTGAGGACGCACGCGCGCGGCAGCAGTCTGGCACTCGTTGGCCATGAGGGCTTTCTCTATACGGACCGTGAGACCAACACTGTGCGCAGACAGGCGCTATCTGTTGGCAGGTCATGCGGCATCATCATCGACGCCGACGAGATGGTGGAGGGACTCTCGCCTTGGGCGCTTCGCGGCGTTGCCATTGCCGACCGGAACAGGAAGGCGAAAGAAATCAGAATAATCGACCGCGCACCCGCAAGCGCTTCCAATGAGCCTGTGGTGTTTGTCGATGGGGAAGTTGTCGGCTCACCCATAGATAAGGTTGAGTTCTGACTCTGCGCGGCTGACGAGCCAAGGGGAGATGAGATGGCTTTCGGTAGCTTCCGGTGTTGATCAGTGCTACAATCGATAGTGACGTTTCTTATCCCAAGCCACTACAAACAGGGAGGGATCACATGATAGGCGGATACGCAGGCAGGCTACTCTTTGTGGACTTAACGAAGCGTGCCATCTCGGAAAGAACGCTTTCAGAGGAACTGGCAAGAAATTTCGTGGGAGGATACGGCATAGGGGCCCGGGTGCTCTACGAGATGATGAAACCACAGGCTGACCCGTTAGGTCCCGACAGTATACTGGGCTTCGTTTCAGGACCGTTGAACGGAACCGGCGCCTTCTTTGGCGGCAGGTACACAGTCGTCTGCAAATCCCCGGTGACGCTCGGGTGGAATGATGCAAACTCAGGCGGGTTCTTTGGACCGGAAATGAAGAGGGCCGGCTTTGACGCGGTGTTTGTCTCGGGCGTTGCGGAAAAGCCCGCCTACATCTACGTCAAAGATGGGAAAGCCGAACTGAGAGAAGCGCAAGCACTCTGGGGAAAAGACACGGTTGAGACGCAGGAGGCCCTGATTCGTGAGACGGGCGAAAGCCGTCTTCGCGCTGCGCTCATCGGCCGGGCTGGTGAACAGCAGTCCCCCATGGCCTGCGTCATCAACGATGAGCACAGGGCAGCAGGCCGCGGCGGCTGCGGGGCTGTCATGGGTTCGAAAAACCTTAAGGCCGTCGTGGTGCGGGGCGTCGGAGACATTCCCGTGGCCCATCCGGACAAGATAAAAGCAATCAATGCGGAAATCCTCGAATACATGAAGGGCGGACCAACCGCGGAGCAGGTCAAACTCTGGGGCGCATACGGCACAGGAGGGATCACAGCGGGAGCAGGCCTCTCGGGCGATGCGCCCGTGAAGAATTGGGGCGGTGTGGGTGTAATCGATATGGGAGAAGAAGCCCTGACCAAGCTTGCGTCGTTTTCGTTTGATGCCCAATACAACACGAAGAAATATGCGTGTGCCCAATGTCCTCTGGCCTGCGGCGCGCATTACAAGGTCGATACCGGAAAGTGGCCGGTGGGCGAAACCGATCGTCCCGAATACGAGACGCTCGCCGCCTTCGGTACCATGATGCTGAATGCTGACGCAGCGTCGATCATAAAGTGCAATCACATCTGCAATCGATATGGCCTGGACACCATATCGGTAGGCGCCACCGTCGCCTGGGCCATCGAATGCTACGAGAACGGGCTGCTGACCCGCGGTGAGACGGGCGGTATCGAGCTCGAATGGGGCAATGCCGAAGCCATTGTGGCTGCCACCCAGGCAATTGCCGATCAGACAGGTTTTGGAAAGGTGCTTGCTTTGGGTTCAGCGGGAGCGGCAACGAGACTGGGAAAAGGTGTTCAATACCTGCAGACGGTACGAGGTATTGAACTTCCCATGCACGATCCCCGGTTTTCACCCAGGTTTGCACGGACCTACCAGACTGATCCCACGCCGGCCCGGCACGTGAAAGGAGGGTTGGGCATCGTTGATTTTCGCTCACCCAACGAAGTGAAGTACAGCTACGAGGGAAGAGGGGAACTCGATACGGCAATTACCTGTCACACCGAAGTCATGAATGCTTCCGGCGCGTGTCTGTTTGGCGGATTCTCCATGCCGCAGGGTGCCGTGCCGCGGCTCCTTGCAGCCGCAACGGGCTGGGACCTCAGGGAAGAAGATGTTCTCAGGATGGGCAAACGGATCATGAACATGAGGCACGTCTTCAATTTGCGCGAAGGGCAGAAGTCTGCCGATGGCCTGCTTCCCGGACGATGTGTCGGAGAACCCCCCCTGACAGACGGCCCCCTCAAGGGCGTGACCATAGATCACCGTAAGCTGGCTGCCAGTTTCTTTGAGAGCATCGGCTGGAACAAAGAAACCCTGGTCCCGACGCAGGAATCATTGAAAGACCTGGGCGGCATGGACGATGTGGTACTGGACCTGTATCAGTAGGCCAACGTTCAGGGCTGTGGACTGAAAGAACGTTGCAGGGATGAGCAGCCTTACTTGATCTCGAAACTGTTCACGAGCTCCATGAAGTCGCGTACGAGTGTGTCGTACTGGTCTGCCCTGCAATAGAATTTCAGCTCATAGAGCCGATTCCGGACATTTCAATTTTCACTCCCAGTATGGCCTTTACACAGCGGTCCTGAACTCTGCTCCCAGCCAGATAGGGTGGCCCACTGCGGAACCGGAGGCGGCTGCACGGCTGGCTCTGGTACTCATCAAGGCCTCAATGTGCAAGATGTTCGGAAAGGGTGAACTCTACAGCTTCAGGACAGACTACATCCGCGGCTTCCAGCTGGGCGGGGAGAGTCAAGTTCACAAGACCATCTATGCCTTCGATGCAAGCGACCGTGGATACGAGATAGTTATAATCGGCTCTGAGGAAGAGATAGACCACATGCTCTCCTCCGTCAGGATAAACGAGCAGGAATCACATTCACCAGAATAGTTGCTCCGCCTAAGCCGCGAAGGCGCCATGTCCACATTGAAGGAGAGAATCACGCGTGTTTAAGGTTCTATTGCGGCTGCCGAACAAAGATAAAGAGAAATAGGGGGAAGTCATGCGCTTTTCCACGCACGAGGACAGGTGGAGCTATGTAGGTCTCGATGATGACGGCGCACGGGTATTTTTCGACCCGGGGAGCGTAAGAGCGGAAGGCTTGCGTGTCGGCCGGATTGAGGTCACTGTGATCGTGATGCCGGCCGCGGGCTCAGAGAGCTTTCGTGCGATCCAGGAACTCCTCTCCAGGGCAGGCAAGTCGCAGGCCGATCCTTCATATGTTGAACAATCCTGGTCACTCAATCTTTCCAGAAAGCTGTACGCCATCCGCAGCTTTATCATCAGGGATGGGGACGATACCGCATTGCATTCGGTGCCTCTTTCCGGAATCGATTTAAACCCGATCGAAGAGGGCAGTGTGGCAGCTCAAGTGAGCCAGCTCGCAGAAACACTTGTGCAGGATCAGGTTGTGCCCGTGCCAGAGTCTGATGTACCTCCTCAAGCGGAGGCGCCCCGGCTGCGCGTGAGCGTCGATCCGGATGAAAAGGTGCCGGCTTACGATATTCCGGAGAAGAGGCCAGTGGCCATGCCGGTCTTGCCACGCCGTCTCTTCTTTAAGGGCACCGGATTTGATCTCTTCACAATCTTCATAGTCAACGTCTTCTTAACCATTATTACCTTCGGATTCTATTCGTTCTGGGGAAGGGTGAGGGTCCGGAAGTATTTCATGCGTGAGACTCAATTTGTGGATGACGGATTTGAGTTTCACGGGACAGGCGGGGAACTCCTGCGCGGCTGGGTGAAGGCAATGATCGTGTTTGGGTTGCCGTTTGTGCTTCTCCCGTATATCCCGCACCTCTTGGGCGGCCACGTGGCCGTGAGACAGATTGTGAGTATCCTTTCTTACTTCATCGTTTTTCTTTTCGTCCCGGTAGCAATGGTGGGTGCCCGGCGCTACCGTCTCAGCCGCACATCCTGGCGGGAAATCAGGTTCTCGTTCCGCGGAAAGACGTGGGAGTTTGTCAAGCTCTACCTGGTGGGTACCCTGTTGACCGTGATTACCCTTGGCCTATACAAACCATTCTTCGATACACGGACGTATGACTACATGGTTTCCCGATCGTATTTCGGGAACCGCATATTCCAGTTCGACGGCACAGGGCGTGACCTTTTTCGGCCTTTCCTTCTCGCATGGCTCCTGACGATCCCGACGTTGGGCATCTATTGGTTCTCGTACTGGGCACGGAAACAGAGGTATCTATGGGAACACACCTCCTGTGGTACGCTGAGGTTCCAGTCCACAGTCACGGGCGGGGCTCTGGCCGGTTTGCACGCAGTCAATCTGCTCCTGCTCCTGGTGACGCTTGGCCTTGCCTGGCCATGGGTGAAGGTCCGTAAGGCAAGGTTTCTCTTTGACTACCTGCGCCTCAAAGGGCCCTTCGATCCTGACGCAATCGTACAGGAGGCCCAGGCCGCTTCCCCTACCGGCGAAGCTCTCGCAGGTTTCTTTGACATGGACTTCGACCTCGGCTAAGAATAACGAATATACGTGTTGCGGGTTCCGGGTTGAGAGTCGTGGGTTAAGGGAACAGGTACCATGCATACTGAGTTAGAGGGTTACTATCTGGACGGCCGTACTGCCGGACGCCGGCGGGTGAGGGTGCGGCTGACACGCATGGGCTTGCAGATCGAGCCGGAGCAGGGCGCGGCGTTCTTCTGGCCGTATGAGGAGATCGACTGGTCGGGTGCTGACCGGCGCGATGCCCAGATGCGGGTGGAGCACAAGGGAGAAATTCCAGAAGTTCTTCTCGTCCCAGGTTCATCGTTCGTCAAGGCGGTTCGGTTTGCAGCTCCAGAACACACACGGCTCTTCCGCAGCGCCGGCATCCATCGCTCAAGGATCCTGCAGATAGCCGGCTCGGTCATAGGGGCCGGGGTTGTGTTATTTGCCCTCTATGCATGGGGCATACCGGCACTTGCCTCTCTGATTTCCCCGTACATTCCAATATCGTGGGAAGAGAGCCTTGGCCAGGGCGTGGTTGACTACTTCGCCCCTCCGGCGAAACAATGCGGGGAGCCGGGCCGTAAGCATGAGATCGATACGATCACACAAAGACTCAGTCAGGCCCTTCCGCAACATCGTTACACCTTCAGGGTGATCGTGGTGAACGATTCCATGGTCAATGCGCTCGCAGCGCCAGGTGGCTACATTCTGATCTTTCGGGGACTCCTTGAGCAATGCAGGACCCCGGAGGAATTTGCGGCCGTTCTTGCGCACGAGATGCAGCACGTTCTGGGGGGCCACGTAACTCGCCAGATTCTGCAGCAGGCATCCATGAGGGTCCTCATTGCGGCGATGACAGGAGATGCGAGCGATGCGGTGTCGTATGGGCTTGGCGCAGCGAGCACTCTGGGCATGCTCCGATACAGCCGCCAGTACGAGGAAGAGGCGGACAAAGGGGCTGTCCGCTTGCTGGCAGCGGCAAAGAGTGATCCGATGGGGCTCGCCCGGTTCTTCGAGCTAATGAAACATCAAGATAGGTCTGGTATTGGTCTTCCCGCTTATCTATCTACCCACCCGGCGCTGGATGAACGCATTGCCCGTGCCAAAGCGCTTGCGGAAGAGGCCGGAGTGGTCCCAACTCCGCTGGCAGAAGGCAAAGATTGGCGCGACATTACAGACATCTGCAAGAAGAAATAGCAGGCGTCGCTCACAAAGGCCGCAGCGAAACCAGCCTCACTCTTCCTTGAATGCTTCCTCGCGTTTGGCCCTGATCGCTGGAAGGATCGCGACCACGAGTGCAATTGCGGCAACGATGAGGATCGCTAGGCTGACCGGGCGGCGCAGAAATATCGTTGGATCGCCGCGTGAGAGAAGCATGGCGCGCCGGAGATGCTCTTCCATCATCGGTCCCAGGATCATGGCGAGCAGCATTGGAGCAGGTTCGCAGTCGACCTTGGCAAATATGTAGCCCAGAATCCCGAACAGGGCCATGAGGTAGATGTCGAACTCGCTGTTGCTGAGGCTGAACACGCCGATCCCACAGAAAACGAGGATCGCAGGATAGAGCAGGTGGTACGGCACCATACAGAGCCGCACCCACAGGCCGATCATGGGAAGGTTCAACACAAGGAGAAAGAAGTTGCCTATCCACATGGAGACGATCACGCCCCAGAAGAGCGCAGGCTGATCGGCCATGACGGACGGCCCCGGCTGGACGCCCTGAATGACCATTGCGCCGATCATGAGGGCCATGACCGGGCTCGTCGGAATGCCGAGGGTGAGCATGGGGATGAATGAGGCCTGGGCTCCTGCGTTGTTCGCCGACTCGGGCGCAGCCACTCCCTCGATGGCGCCTGTGCCAAACTCGGCTCCATGCTTCGATATTTTTTTTTCAACCGAATAGGCAGCGAAGGAGGCAAGCAAGGCGCCTCCGCCCGGTAGAATCCCGAGGAATGATCCGAGTGCCGTGCCCCGGAGGATGGGCGCAATCATGCGCTTCCAATCCTCTCGTGTGGGCATCAGGCTCGTGATCTTGTTGACGACTCGGTCAGCTGCACCTTCCCGCTCCAGGTTCAGCATGATCTCTCCGAGCCCGAACATGCCCATTGCGACCGTGACGAAGCCGATGCCATCCATCAATTCCTTAATGCCGAACGTATACCGTTGGGTCCCGGAGTTCACGTCCGTCCCGATGATGCCGAAGAGCAGCCCGAGCACGATCATGCCGATGGCCTTGAGCAGCGAACCACGGGCGAGGACCACAGAGGCGACGAGGCCAAGGACCATGAGAGAGAAGTACTCGGGCGCGCCGAACTTGAGTGCCACGTTGGCGAGCGGGGGCGCGAACAGGGCAATAATGATGGTACAGACGGTCCCCGCAAAAAACGAGGCGACGGCGGAGGTGGCCAGGGCCACACCTGCTCGGCCCTTAAGAGACATCTGGTACCCGTCAAGTGTCGTCACGATAGACGAGGCTTCCCCCGGCAGGTTCACCAAAATTGAGGTGGTGGACCCGCCATACTGCGCCCCGTAGTAGATCCCCGCCAGCATGATCAGTGACGACACAGGGGGCAGAACGAAAGAGGCTGGCATGAGCATGGCGACCGTAGCTGCCGGGCCGAGGCCGGGGAGAACGCCGATCAGCGTGCCGATGAAAACACCGATCAGACAGTAGAACAGGTTGAAAGGGGTCAGTGCCGCATGAAAACCTGTGGCGAGACCAGCAAAGATGTCCACGGCTTAACCTCCGAGCCAGGGCCCGCGGATCGGGATCGGAAGGCCGAGCAGCCACACGAAGACGATAGAGGAGCCCACGGCGAGCCCGACGGCGAGGGTCGTAGCGACCGGCCAGCGAAAACGCTTGCTGGCATATGCGCTCACAACCACGAGCAGCATGAGCGCGGCAGCGAGACCCAGCCGGCGCAGCAGCAGGGCGAACAGCACGTTTGAGACGGTAATCAGGCCAAGCTTGCTGTATGCGAGGCGTCCAACGGAAGGTCCCGGCCGGATCAGTGTGCGCGCGATGAGGACGAACCCGATCAGGGCAAGGAGCCATCCCAGCAGCGTTGGGAAATATCCGGGCCCCATGCGCATAGTGGTTCCCATCGGATAGCTGCGGGCAAAGGCGGCAGCCGCAACTCCCGCGGCACAAAAGAGCAGACCCGACCAAAAATCCTTCGATCCGCTGACAGCCTTCCAGTCTTTCATCGCCGCCCGCCCCGTTTTTATTGTTTTGAAATTTTTGCCCTGTCGATTACGCCCCGCCATTTCTTGATTTCCGCAACGAGGTGTGCGGTCATCTCATCAGGTGTGCTTCCGTGTGCCACCACTCCGATTTCCAGAAGCTTGTTCTTGACCTCGGGTGATGCCAGGGCAGTATTGATCTCCTTGTTCAGCCGGTCGATGATTGCGCGGGGTGTTTTGGCTGGTGCGGAAATGGCGTTCCAGGATGATGTTTGATACCCTGGAAGCCCGCTCTCCGCCACGGTCGGTATATTCGGCAGGCCCGGGAAGCGCCGGTCTGCGGTGATGGCAAGGATGTTCACGGCACCGCTCTTATGCTGCGCCGTGACTGCCGCCACCATTTCGAAGGCGACCTGCACGTCATTTCCCCTGAGCGCGACGAGGACGTCGGGACTTCCCTTGTAGGGCACGATCACCGCGTCGATACCAGCCGTCTCCTTAAAGAGTTCTGCTGAAAGGTTCTGGGTGCTGCCGATGCTGATAGTACCGATATTTAATTTTCCCGGATTCGCTTTTGCATATGAAATTACATCTTTGACCGATTTTAAATTTGAGCCAGACTTTGTAATCAACGCAATGTCGAAAAAACCCAGCGTGGAGACAGAGGCAAAATCAGCTACTGTGTCGTAAGGGAGAGACTTAAAGAGGGAAGCGCTGACCGCGTTACCGTTGGACATGAGCAACACGGTGTAGCCGTCCGGCGCAGCCTTCGCGACAGCATCCGCCGCGGAAATACCGCCGGCGCCGGGTCGGTTCTCCACCAGGACCTGCTGCCCCAGCTGGGCTGACAACTTTTGAGCAACCACCCGACAGGTCAGGTCTGCCACTCCGCCTGGTCCGAAACCGACTATTACGCGGATGGGTTTCGTTGGATACGTCTGGGCGGACGCGCTGACCGCACCAAAAAGGACGGCAGCGGCAAGGAGCCCCGCTAGCATTACCTTGAAATATTTCATAGCACAATTCCTCCTTTTTGTGATTCCGATTCTTCATTTATACTTATTGGAGATCCTCCGTCACCTGGGGAAACACGCGCTGATAGGCCTCCGCGTATTTGATGTGTTTCTTTTCAGAGTTGCGCGCCGCCTGCACGCCGCGATTCAGCGCCACCCGTGTGTAGTACTCCCAGAGGTATTCCTGCGCAGCAAGCACCTCGAAGGCCTTGCGCTTTTTGTCCCACACCGGCGTGATATCAAGCAGCACCTGGGGCTTCCAGTTGCACTGCTCTGTCTGGTGCGGCTCGAACAAGAAGACAGGAGGTGCACCGAGCACGTTCGCTCCTGGTTTGTGTCCGTGTGCTTGCGCGACGATTCGGGCCTCCTGGGCCACGCGGGCCGCTAGAGGGTGGTCGAAGTTGTAGGGGTCTTCCAGTGAATGGGTCAGAACGAACTCAGGCCGCAGGGAGCGGTAGATGTCAACGAGTTGATCCAGATGCACGGCAGTGAAATTCATCGGGTAGTCGCCGCAGTCGAGGAACTCGATCTCACCACCCAGCACTGACGCGGCTTCCAGCGCCTCCTCCCGACGCAACGTCTTCACGCGCTCGATTGTCATGCCTCCCTCCTTCCAGAGCTTGGCTGACTCGCCCCTTTCTCCAAACGAGAGGCAAACGATTCTTACCTTCCAGCCCCGGCTGGCATACAGGGCGATCGCCCCGCCCGCGCGCCAGACAAAATCCCCCGAGTGCGCGCTCACTACCAACACTGTCTTGTTTTGGTTTCCTGTCATAGTTATTCTCCTTTGCCCTTGTTACAGCAAAAGTTCCCGGTGTCTCTGCAACACCGTGCGCAGGTTGGCGATGTGCTTGCGCATCTGCGTTTCAGCCCCGTCCGCGTCCCGTCGCTCCATGGCGGAAAGGATCTTGCTATGTTCTTCCAATGAATCTTCTCCGCGTCCCTGCACGAGCATCGTCTTGATGTTGTATCGCTGGAGCTGGTTCTTGATCGCCATCACCATATCAACGGCCGGACGATTAGGGCAGACGCGGTAGATGACGTCGTGGAAACGCCAGTTGTGCTGCGAGTACTGTATGAAGTCGTGGGACTTGAGACATTTCTTCATCTCCGCGATGATCGCACACATCTCCTTCAGCTCCGCCGCCCCGAGAAAGGGCACGCTCTGGCGCATCACGAAGCCCTCCAGCAGTTCTCGGACTTCAAGGTATTGCATCACTTCTTCCACGGAGAACCAGCGGACCCGGGCGCGCTTGTTCTCTTCGACGAGCACGAGGTTCTCGCTTTCGAGTTTCAAGAGCGCCTTCTTGATGGTGGCCCGGCTTACCGACAGCTCTGCGGCTAGGGCAACCTCCGTCAAACTTTCCGATGGCCGGAAAACCCCATCGAGTATGCGTTGCCGCAATTCTAGATAGACGTTATTGGTCTGGTCCCGCATCACGTGTCCTGTTTGGCTAAGATAGCAGCAGCGGCCTGTTCGAGCGTGTCATAGTATTTGACGCCGAGCTTGGCGAGCACCTCCCGGAAGCCGTAGAAATCAACACCAAGCTGCCCCTCTTCTATTTTACGCGTCGTCTCCTGCTCTTTCTTTTCGCGGGCCAGAGATTTGTCGAGCGCCTGGGAAATATCGCCGCGCTTGACCACGACCACGCCATCGTCATCGGCCACGATGAGGTCGCCCGGTTCGACGAGCGCTCCTGCGCACACCGCAGGGGCATTGACCCAGCCGGCCTTGTTCTTGGTCGTGCCCGTGCAGACTACCGATGTGGTCCAGACCGGAAAGCCAAGCTCCCGGAGCTGCGCGGTGTCCCTGACGCCGCCATCCATAATTAAGGCCTTGACGCCCCGCTTCATCAGGCTCTTGACCAAGAGCTCCCCCATCATGCCGTGTTTGTTCGATTCGCCGATGGTTGTGGCAACAAGGATGTCTCCGGGCTGGCAGCACTCGACAGCCGCGTGGATCATGAGGTTGTCACCAGCCGGACAGATCACCGTCACCGTGGGACCACAGACTGCTGCACCCTCCTGGATAGGTTGCATAGTGTCATTGAGAAGCCCGGTCTGCCCCTGCGCCTCATAAACCGTCGCGGTTCCCAGCCGCGCGAGTTCGCTGCAGATCGTCTCATCGCAGCGGGGAATGGTTCTCACAATATATCGTTGCATATAATCGCTTCCCTCCCTGACGCTCTTTTCTTCCAGAAATGTATTGCGCGGTGTTCGTCACTCATTCAACAAGCAAACCCGGGTTTTTCACAATCATAGTTCTGACGTCGTTTTCGGAGAAACCGTGTGCCACGAGCTTCTCCGCATACAGTGCAAGTCCCTCGTCCGGGAAGACCCCGGTTGACTGTCCCAGATCGGTGCCGATAACTACACGCTCCGGGCCAATCGCCCGAATCTGCTCGATGGCTATTTCCCACGCAACCTTGCCGGTGGCCGGAGTGGTGTAGCAGTGCTCCATGAAGGCGCCGCTCTTGAGAAATTCTTTCTGCTCTTCAACGGAATAGAATGTAGATGGAAAATCGACGTGCGTAATGATGATGCGCTCCACCTTGCGCTCCCTGGCGGCCTTTACCAGCGCAAACGCCTCCGGCTTTGACACATGGCTGGTGGCAAGAATCATGTTGTACTTTGCGATGATATCCAGAACACCAAAGACTTCGTCCATGAGCTTGCCGTTCTTAAGGATGCAGATGGTGGGTGAAAGAACCCCCTCAGCCTTCATCTGCTCCTTGATCTTAGCCCAGTAGGGCAGCTTCTCCGACGGACTGTGCGCAAGATGTTCCAGTTCATGTTCCGAATCGACGGTAGGGAACCAGACCAGCTTGGCGCCGGACCGGCCTGCCATCTCCACCGCCATCGGATTGATACCCCCTACCGAGCTGTTTAAGGTAATGGTGCCGATAGCGTTGCAGCTGGGAAAGATCTTCCGGATTATTTCCGCGCGTTCGGACGTGCAGAAATAGTGCGATTTGATGGCATAACCCTTCATGCCCGCCAGGATGATTCGCTCCGCCATCTCGACGTCATCCATTTTTCGGGGCAGGACATCGGGTGCCGAATGCACGTGCAGGTCATAGGCATCTTGTAACAAGGAGTTCACTTGGCAGCCTCCGTAGTCTGTAGTTAATGACAATAGTGTTCATCACTTATGGTGCCACTAATGATAACATATGTGCGGGTCGTGTCAAGTGCTTCCGAGAACGGTGCTTCCGAGAACGGGCCGTGGCGTTGGTCGAGGTATGGCAATGGCTCGACGGCAATCGCTCGATGTTGTCCGCCCTTATGCCCCCTTAAAGAGATGACAAATTCTGGTTGACCTTTGTGTTCGATCGGCTATAATGGGAAGAAAGGGGACGGCCACGCGAGCGCGGGCACTCCGATTGATCATCACCAGATACGCCAGCCGTAGATGTTGCCCGCGAGGCGAACACGCCTCCAAGACGTCAATCAAGAAAAGGGGGTAGCTATGAACAAAGCGCTGGTGGTCTTGATTGTCATCGTCGGTCTGGGAACAGGTGGAATGGCCCCGGGTATGGCCTATGCACAGAAAGGAGACACGACGCGTGGTATGAAAGCAGTCGGGCAAACCACGCCGTTCAAGTTCACGGGTGTAGTTAAGAGTGTTGATAAGGATGCCAAAACTATTGTCGTAACAACACCACAAAAAGGCGACGTTGTCTTCAGACTCGATCGTGCGAAGTTCGAGGGCGCATACACGATGGCAGACAATGTGAACGTCGGCGACCAGGTTTCGGGCCAAGGCGCAAACGTCGATGGACAGAACTGGGTCTCAGAGATGACGAGGACGGCAGTCCCCGCAAAATAAAATCTGTGGTTGGCTGAGGGAAGCGGGCATGTGTCGTAAGGGTTTCATCCTTCTTGTTGCATTACTTGTTTGTGCGTTTTCTCCGGAGAAATCAGTCGCTCAAGCCAGGCCCGCGTTCTCTGACTACGAATACTACGTGACGGACGATGGTATGTTCGGCCTGTACAAACCGAAAGGGTGGAAGTTTGGCACGCAACGATATCCCAACGGCAAAATGGTCTATGTCACCGACCAGAGAGATAACTCCTACGTGAGCCTGCTTTTGCTTGAGGCAGTCGACCCGAATGTTGATTCGGTGGTTTTTGCGGGTGCGACGCTGAAAAACGTCAGCAGGCAGATGCCTGACGTAAAGATTCTGGAGTCACGAAGCAGCCAGGACCGCATGCGCACCGTGGTAACGTATCAGCGTAACAGCCCGCAGAATATTCCCATCCAGGGAAAATACTCGTTCAACGTCAAGCGCCCGACCGCAATGGTGTCAGGATACGAGGCACCCGCGAAGCAGTTCAGGGAGCGGGTGCCCACCCTTCTCACCGTGCTCGCAAACATCACCATGCTTGATGAGCAGGCGTATCAGAAACTCGCATCCCAGGGAAAGGGCGCAGAGGCGGCGATACCGCCGATGAAGAAGACGTCGGCGCCTGACGGCACTTGTTCGCTCCTCGTTCCTGAAGGCTGGAACCTCGCGGCGGAGAAGGGCGCAGCGCTCTGCACATCTCCTGACGGCGACACGGGGTTTATCTTCACCGTTATCAACTTTGTCGGGCAATCCCAGATCCCGTACTTTGACAGCTCAAAGATCCCCGGTCTGCATTACAATTATATGCGGCCCGTCGATGCCCTCGTGGTAGCCATGAGACATTTCGGGTCAAGCAATCATAAGGTACTTGAGCGCAACCCCAATTCAGCGCTTGCAACGCAAGCCACGGCCTATCTTAAACAGAAAGTTGATGCGGAGATTGCCGTGATCTCTTACACGAGCAAGAACGGGGCTTCGTGTGTGGGCTATTTCGACGTGCTGAACTCATACCCTAACAACGCGGGACAGTGGGGCATCATGCCCATGGGTATCTGGGCTCCTGCATCACAGTTCGGCCGGTCCCTCCCTTCCCTCATCAAGATGGCGGAGAGCTTTCAGATCAACCAGCAATGGGCTGCGGAACAGGTGCGGCAGGGGATGGCAAACCTGAGGGAGCAGATGAAGAAAACTTCCTCGATGATGTCCCGGTATGCGGAAGAGATGCGCCAGTCGAGCCTTGCCGGCCATCAGAACCGGATGAAGAGCAGCGACTTCACGAGTTACAAGTTCTCGACGTATATGCGGGGCGAGCAGGAATGGGTGACGAGCCTGGAGGGCGGAAAGATATACAGTACAGATCATTGGGGGCTCTCCAGCGGAGGCAGAACAATCGTCGAAGGCCCGCCCTTCAATTACTACAATTACCAAGGTGACGTTAAGTACGGGCACATCCCGGTGGACAGCTCGCGAGAGGTGTTCGAAGCGGTCAAAGGAGTCCGCTGAGAGTAACCGCAGCGCAACACGGAGAATGAGAGGCCTCCTCCGAACGCCTCCGATTCGGAAATTCCAGGTTCCAAGCTTTAAGTTGCAACAATCTCAAATTGCAAGTGGAAGATGCTCCAAAACGAGACCGCCGGTGCCGCCATTTAGGTTTTCCCGTTGAGCATTAGAGGATTAAAAATTGCCTCCCGTCTGTTGACAGGACAGCGTGCTGGGTCTAGGCTTTATCATCGAGCGATACCAATGCCTGGCGATCGCTGCCGATCTTATAGTTTCCGTGACCGGTCTTCAAGCAGTGCCTCGCAACTCTACATTTTCTCCAGCAGTTTTCTAGGAAGAGCCCGGAATTGTCAAGCCCTTTCCGTGCGTCGCTTGTATGTTCGTGCCATTGAAAAAGCCCGTTTCATCAGGAATGGGGCAAAGGGGAGGTGTCATGGAACAGGAGGTGTTCACGAAGAAAAGTGATAAGCGCGTAACGAGCTCTGTGGGTTTTGAAGTTGATTGGGAGGCCAAGGAAGTTATAACCTATGTTGAGCCTCCTCGCCGCATGCTGTTTTCCGTGGACGGATACTGGGGTGACGACGGGGTATGGCAGCACGAAATCTTTGTGCCGGCGGAACCCAGATGGTTGCCACCGCATCAAACCGAGACTTTGTCGCAAGACCACCTCGCCGTGATTAGGGACAATCTGCTTCGAGCCCTTGACTTCCTTTACCGGGGGGTACCATTCGAGATGCGGGAAAGTGGATAGATTCACCTAGATATTCGTACGCGGGCGGCCGCCTCCACGCGCCTATCTGAATTCCTCGTCTTCCAGTTTGAGTCGACGCCCTGCTGGAGGTTCCTCGTTGCGAGATTTATCGTAGTAGTTGGTCAGGTCCCAGGGGTCTTTGGGTCTGGCTGACGAAGCACCTTTTCCGGTACCCGGGACGGGCCCTCCATTTTCTGCGAGCTTCAGCCCTCCGTGTAGTTTTTGATCGAAGGCATCAAACGTGACAGGCAGGCCTTCTATCAGGTGGGCAACGGCAGGGCAGTACTCTGTCCGGCGTTTGACAGGCAATCCTCCCTGCGCAAGCTCGTACTCGACAGTCCGCTGTTCGAGGTTGATGTACAAAGCTCGGAGCACTCCACCCTTTGAGCCTGCGCGGTAACCGATGATCTCGTCCGTTTCGAACGTCAAAGCGAACGCTGAGCGTTCGAATTTTTCCGTGATCAGGTCACGCGGTGTTTGCATTAGTTGCCCCGTCACTCCCCGCACGCCCTGCTACGCCGTGCAAACCGTGGTGGCCTCTGCATACTCTTCTCCATATGCCCTATATGTCGCATCCGGCAACCCTCCGAGCATGGTAAGCCCGGGAGAGATATAACTCCCGTACCCAAAAAAGCGGAAGGGGTGACCGCGTTCACAGGCAATACAATCCCTTTATCATACTAAGCTCAGTAAGCATCCAAGTCAATCCACCAACGGTGCAATTCAGGTCGGCAGTAGGGATTAAACAGAGAGGCTTACGTGTGATACATCTCTTGTCTTAAGCCTCATATACAATTTTCTGCGCGGCTGGCATAAGACTCGAAGTGCCTTTGCGTCTCTTTGTGTTGACTTTCTCGTTTTGTTACGATGTAATTGGAGGTTGCAGATTCACAGGGGAATAGCGGTCCAGATTGATCTCCGCCCGAGGCGGGATGATGGGTCACGTGCTCCCGACAGATGGTCGGCGGGTGAACGCACCGCAAGGCGGGTGGAGCGATCGATCTTTGCGGACATGGAAGCGTTGCACTCATTGTGAACAAGCCGAAAGATTGATCTGATGAGGAGGAGTCATGGCACGTGTGCTTA
>Ga0113563_10000134_pt1 | contig 28626 bp, 18 predicted proteins | sample Mud3Dept3metaG_FD_80117 | JGI IMG/M metagenome (GOLD analysis project Ga0113563, IMG submission 80117) | Freshwater wetland microbial communities from Ohio, USA, analyzing the effect of biotic and abiotic controls - Mud 3 Core 4 Depth 3... | ecosystem: Environmental > Aquatic > Freshwater >... | reverse complement strand
TGCAATATAATAAAAGAATAACATTAATATTCCTGCATATACTGCTGTACGGGCAAAAATGCCAAGTAACAACCCTGATCCTATCAGAACCAACCCCCACACATTTAGAAAATTAACAACATCCAGGAGTGTCGGGTCAGAGGCCATCGCATGAAAGATCCCTGACAACAGACCGCGGGTATTGGTCAGGTAACTTTCCGCTGACCAGCCGGGATCCATCAGCTTAGCTATACCTTCATAAAGAAGATGCCACCCGATAATGATACGCAGAATTATAAGACACCATTGATGGGAAAGGGCAAGTTGTGAAGTATTCCGTGAACCTGTCATACATATAGTGATTTTAATCGGACAAACAACTATTATTCATTAAAACAGTTCTGGTAATTCGGATTTCTGAGAATAACTTTCTTCTTTATCAGGCTAAAGTTATGAACTTTGTACTATTCAGGATCATTATTTAATTATCTTCTCATAAATTTGATAATTAGAACATATAAGATCTTTATAAAATCATGTCAGGTATGGATGGAGATGTTGGTCCTTTAACCGGATTTGAATTCAGAGTACAGCATGGATGTTCAAACAAACCAGGGTTAAATGGCAATACTTTACAGATACTTCAAAAATAGTTATCACAACTAAAGGAGAATTTTTATGAAGTCAGCTTTCATTTTTATTGTAACTTTTCTGTTAAGCCTCTCATTGTCATTCTGCGGTAAAATAGGCTCTTATGATATAAAGATTACAGGAGGCAGTATCATTGATGGAAGCGGATCGGAAGGATTCAAAGCAGATATTGGCATTCGTGATGGAAAGATTGTTTCGATAGGAAACCTGAGGAATTCCAAATCTGCTCAAACAATTGATGCAGCGGGATTCGTTGTTTCACCTGGATTTATCGACCTTCATGTTCATATAGAGTCGATTATGAGCCATGCTGATGCACAGAGTCATTTAAGGCAGGGGGTAACGACTGTTTTGGGAGGTCCGGACGGATCTTCACCCTGGCCATTTGGAAAATACCTCGACTCCCTTGATTCAGATTATGATACTGGCATCAATGTGGCATTTCTGACTGGTCATAATACCATCCGCAGGAAAGTTATGGGTAACTACGACCGCAAGCCTGCGAATGAAGAACTTAACAGGATGAAAGAAATGGTTGAACAGTCAATGAAGGAAGGTGCCTTTGGCCTTTCAACCGGATTGAAATATCTGCCCGGAACCTTTGCAGAAATATCTGAAATAATTGAATTATCAAAAGTAGCCGGCAGTATGGGTGGATTTTACACTTCTCATCTGAGGGAAGAAGGACTTGGTCTGATAGAAGGCGTCCGTGAAGCTATTATTATAGCAAGAGATGCAGATATCCCGGTTGTCCTCACTCATCACAAAGTTATTGGAAAACCCATGTGGGGCAAAAGCACGATTACAGTTAGCCTGGCAGATTCAGCCAGAAGCATGGGTCTGGATGTTATGATGGACCAATACCCTTATACTGCGAGTTGTACGGGTATAGGTGTTCTTTTCCCGTCATGGGCTATCGCAGGTAGTACTGATGATTTTAAAAAAAGGTTTGATAATCCGGCTATTCGTGACAGTATTTTAAGAGGGATTGAATTCAATATTCTCAACGACCGTGGAGGAGGGGATCCCCGGTTGATTCAGTTTGGAACTGTAAAGTGGGATACTACCCTGGAGGGGAAAACCTTATATGATTATGCGCTTCGTGAGGGAGTTAACCCTGATCCACTTAATTGCGCCAGGCTTGTTGTTCAGATCCTGTTGAAAGGTGGCGCATCATGCATCTATCATGTGATGACTGATGAAGATGTTGAGCGGATTATGAAGCAACAATTCACAATGGTTGCCTCTGATGGAGGAGAGGATGTTCCTCATCCACGCAGCTATGGCACTTTCCCCCGGGTCCTTGGAAGATATGTCCGTGAAAAACAGATTCTTACTCTCGAAGAAGCCATTATGAAAATGACATCACTTCCTGCAAAGCGTATGGGGCTAGATGAAAGAGGACTTCTTAAAGAAGAATATGCTGCTGATATAACAATTTTTGACCCGAATCGCATAGCTGACAGATCAACCTATGAGCAACCCCGTGAATATCCCGTGGGAATAGAATATGTTATTGTCAACGGATCAGTTGCTTTAGAGAAGGGCAAACTAACTCAAAATCGCTCCGGTAAGGTATTACGCGGACCTGCTTTTAGTCGGTTAAGATGATTTATATCTTTATTTCATAATGCAATTAGAATTTTTTTATAATTTTCCGTGTTTATAGTTAATTTATTCAATCATGAGAAAAGATTACTCACGCCGAAAATTCGTTAAACAGGCATTGAGCGCCGGGGTAGCAATTGCAGGTGTTCATCTGGCTTTTTCTGAAGTTTCCTGTTCAGGGAAACAGGTAAAAAATCCATACAATCCGAAAGGGTTACCGACTGCAGTTTTAGGAAAGACCGGCGTGGTGATCCCCAGGATTGCAATCGGTCTGGGGAGCAGGTTCCTCAATATCAAAACACTGGAAGAAGCAATTGAAATGTGCAATTATGCCCTGGACAATGGATTATATTACTGGGATACAGCTCACACCTATGTAAATAATGCCACAGGTGCTGTCAGTGAAGAACGGCTGGGACATATAATTAAAGACCGGAGAAAAGAGATATTTCTCTCAACCAAGATTGCAGCACGTGATACGGAAGGAGCCAAAGCACAGATAGAATTGAGCCTTAAAAGGCTTCAAACCGACCACCTGGATATGATGAAGATCCATTCGGTAGCATCCCCCGAAGATGTGGCTAATATCTGCAAAAAAGACGGAGTCCTTGATCTGTTCTCCAGAATGAAGGAAGAAGGGGTCACCCGTTTCATCGGGTTTTCCGGACATGGCAATGCTCAGGCATTGAAAATGATGGTTGATACCGGCAGGTTTGACAGCATGCTTTTTGCAATGAACCATTATGATGGGCCCAGGGATGACAGGCAGGGTCTTGTAATTCCTGCTGCAAAGGAAAGGGGGATGGGTGTGATGCTGATGAAAACAGTAAGACCCAAAGAAACCATCCAGGGTATCGATGTAGCAGAACTGGTGCGGTTCGCCATGTCTCTCGACGGTCCTGACGGTATTGCTGTTGGAATGGATAGTAAAAAAGTTGTTGATTCGAATCTGAATATATTGAGGAACTTCAGGCCGATGAATGCTGATGAGAAACAGAAGTATGCAATGTTATTATCGCCATATTTCCGTCACCAAAACCTGCCATGGATGAAAGAGGGATACCATGACGGGTATTGGGGATGATTGGTATTAATCTATTGTATCTTACTTACTTTTTTTGAGATCTTTTTCAGGATCTTTTCGTAGGATGGTGCCGGACCGGTTCTTACTTCCCTGCCATCAATGAACAGCCCGTCTGAAATTCCCCATTCCTCCGCAATGGCTTTGTCTGTAGTATTATATTCTTTCAGATTGACCTTCCCGGGGAATGCTCCTGATGCTCTAATAGCTCTTTCATAGGCTATGTTAAAGTTGGGACACCAACCATTCCTGAATATTGTGACATTTACTTTCTCTTTCCCTTTATCAGGTCGTTTTTTAGGCTGAATAAACCTCGGGGGAATTGCATTTTCATTGAATGGTTTCCACAATAACCGCATGATACCACTTTTGTCCACAACTTTATAACCCTGCCGTTTAAACCAGGAAGCCCGCATGAAAACAGGAATCATAAGACCCCAGGTTACAAGTCCGTTTGCACCCAGCTGCCTGCATTCCTCCTCTGCAGCTTTCAGCAGAGCCTTTCCCATCCCTCTTTTCCTGTAATCGCCCCGGCCCTGTTTATGGCCATGGACCCAGATACAAAGGACAACATATAAATTCTCTCCTTCTATCATTGAGTACTCTGCCGGTACATAATGGATCATACCTCCTATCTGGTTATTATCATCAAGGGCAAATTTTACCTTAAGACCCTTATCTTTCATGAAATCATACCATTTTTGCTTTCCGCTTCCGGCATCTTTCATATCATCGGACCATTCCTCGAGGCAACAGAAATACTGGTTTTCAGTTTCGGGAGCGATATCTATGATTTTCATGGTAATATGGAATAAATAATAAAGTAATTCAAAGTTATGCTTTATTTAACCACGAAGTGACACAGAGTTGAAGATTGTGCAGCTCAATCGAAATTCTCGAAACTGTATTTTATATCACCGTTTTTTACTCTTAATTCCAGATAACCGGCATTATCGGTACCATCTTTTACAGGTTCCATAACTATATAAGTGGTTATTCCAAACAATACTGCATCCCTTTTATGATCGTGTCCGGTAATAAGCATATCCACATTGTGTCTTGTAAATAATTCTATCAGTACGGTAAGTTCTTCAACCGGCGGATTAACAGTTTCAGTATGCCGGAAACGGAAGAAATTATTGTGGGTAAAAATGACACAACGGCGAAATTCGGGCCGAAGGTTCTGTAATATGCTTTTTAACCATTCAAGCTGATCGGTTCCTGTAGTTCCGCTTCCTGAATCCAGACATATGTACAGATCTGTTGCAACAGGTGATTTGACCATAAAAAGATAACATGAAGGTCCGAACCTTGTAAAGAATTCTTCCCACCCGTACTTTTCCCAGAGATCATGATTCCCAACGGTCAGGAATGACAAAAGTGAATCTCTCTGAGGCAAACATCTATCAAGCATTGAATAACCTGTTCTATCTCCGGTTGTCAGGTCGCCGGCCATTACAACTGCAGAAGAGTTTGCAGATTTTGCAATGTTAAAGAATTTCATAAGGTTATTTGTAGTACCGACATGGCTATCGCCCATGAACAAAAGGGAATAATCGTCAGTTTGAACCAGGATTTCATGGTAAGGATGGGTTTCATTCCATTCCATGGATTGGCTGAACCTTTGATTTACTGAATGTTCAGAGCCTGGGATATCTTGAATTTTCTCGCACGAGGCGAAAACTATCGATATTGCTGTTAAATGCAATAATCTGTTTTTCAGTTGAAGTTCCATATTATTCCTGTTCTTAAGTAAAAACCAAAATGATTGATAGCAAGATTAGTGGCACCGGCAGTTTTATACCAGGACTCAGCATACAAAGAAACCTGCGGCCCGGGCGAGTATGATCCCCGAAGGCTTAAGGAAGGATTGGTTTCCTGATTTATGGTAAACCTGTCAATATTTGTAACAGTTAAACCAATATTCCAATGGTCATCAGCTTTTTTAAAGTAATAGACGAATAAATACATAATATTAAAGTTCTCATGAATCCTGACAGAACTCTTATCAATTCCATAGTCCATTATGACCTGATTCCTGAAAGCATAGGTTCTGAAATTTGTTCCGATCTTCATTTCAAAACGACTCCGTTTCATATTTAACAAGGCGCCCAAATTGGTTTCACGCAGAAGTTGTGAGTTGTATGCCCAGGTACAGAATCCCTGCAACTCGATTGGGTGACTCTTTATCAAGAAAAACCTGGAGGCATTTATTGTATATCCTGAAAACAGAACATGGTTATTATTTTTCAGGTTTATCTCAAAGCCTGTTTCCAGTCTGTTCTTTCCGGACTTAATGTGTCCCATGGTTGCTGACTTAATAAAGAGTCCGCCTGATACATTATTTTCGCCCAGATCCGTATAAATCGTGAAACCGGGTTGAGCTGTCAGGTTGGTACAAATAACTATGAGAAGGCCAACAAAATATGTTCCTGAATTTCTTTTTGAATGCATGTCGGTTTGTTTCAGGTCCTTATCTGACTGATTGTTGGGTGAGGAGGTTTTCATTGGTGAGGGTCATTTCTTGCAAGAGGGAATTCAATAACCGGACCAATCTGAGTAATAAAAAGAAAATCAGATAATTACAATGAAGGTTGAATTTTTGTTGAACAAAAATTGTAGCGTTTCGCTACAATACATTGACTCATAATGATACACTTAGTATCTTTACTATTAATAGTCTGACATTATTAATATACTCCTCATGAAATCAGACAGATCCGGTAAAATACTGGTTGTAGATGATGATAAAGACGTTCTGTTTACTGCAAGAATGGTATTGAAAGATCTGTTCGAAAAGGTTGACACTCTTGACCGGCCGGTTTTAATTCCTGAATATCTCAAATCATATAAATATGATGTGATCCTCCTGGACATGAATTTCTCAAGAGGTACCACTTCCGGGAAAGAGGGTCTGGAATGGCTTGGGAAAATTCTCCGGATTGATCCCGATGCCTGTGTACTGACAACCACAGCTTATGGTGAAATCAATCTGGCGGTACAGGCCATGAAGAATGGAGCGGTTGATTTTATTATTAAACCATGGAACAGGGAGCAGCTGGTTTCTTCAATAAAGAACGTGACCCGACTTAAAGAACATAATAGTCTCCACAGGATAAGAAACACCCATTCAGGAGAGGGTAATTCCCCGAAGAATAAATACCCGGAAATCATCAGCCGGTCACCGGTAATGGCCTTGATTCTGGAAACCATAAAAACGGTTGCTCCGACAGATGCCAATATATTGATAATGGGAGAGAACGGGACCGGGAAGGAACTGGCAGCATGGGCCCTGCACAAAAAATCTTTAAGGAATCAAAAACCATTCATCCATGTTGATCTCGGTGCAATACCGGAAACTCTTTTTGAAGCTGAATTATTCGGGCATACCCGGGGAGCATTTACTGATGCCAGGGAAGAGAGGGCAGGAAGATTTGAGACAGCTTCCGGAGGAACCATCTTTCTTGATGAAATAGGAAATCTGAGCTTGCCTCTGCAGGCTAAAATCCTTACTGCAATTCAGAACAGGGAGGTGGTCAGGATAGGAAGCAATCATCCTGTACCAGTAAATGTCAGGATGATTTCAGCCACCAACATGCCCCTTTACCAGATGGCTGATTCATTTGAGTTCCGGCAGGATCTGCTTTATCGCATCAATACCGTTGAGATCACTATTCCACCATTACGGGATAGAAAAGAGGATGTAAGTCTCATTGCAGACTTCTATTTACGGCTTTTCTCAGAGCAATATGGCAAACAAGGGATCAGGATTGCGAAAGAAACAATGCAGAAACTCGAAGAATATCACTGGCCGGGAAACATCAGGGAACTTGCACATGCAATCGAAAGGGCGGTTATTCTTTGTAAAAGCGGAATACTTTCACCTGACGACTTTGTTCTTAAAATCAAATCTTCTCAGGCTCAGATCACAGACGAATCCTCAATCCGCGTTGAGGATTATGAAAGAAAAGCTATCATTAATGCCCTGGGCAAGCACAATGGCAATCTTTCGAAAGCTGCAGATGAGCTGGGTATTGCAAGGAGCACTCTTTACCGGAAGATATCAAGATTCGGGATCGGTAACTGATTTTCGGGAATTTAATGGTAAAGATCAGAGTTCATTTTCTGAATGTTTAAAAATTAAAACCAGGTAAAAAGCAGGACGTATGCATAAAATCTGGAGGTATATTTCCAATCTGGGAATACCCGGAGATAATGAGCAGTTTAGCCAGAGAACAGTTATTCTCACAAATCAGCTGAATTTTGTGATGTTCGTCTCAATGCTTTTATTGTCTGTAGTAACTTTAGTTACACTTAAGTTCACAAATGATGACATGTCCTACGGATCATTGCGGGTAGGCAATCTTCTTGTTTTAAGCTTTCTAAACCTTCTGGTGGCACGGTTTGGTTTCACACAACTCAGCAGACTCTCTCTTATTTATCTTCCCCCGGTAGTTTTTCTGCTTGGGCCGACACTGACAGTGGGGTATGTTGAACAGGAGAGCTATACGTATTACCCTTATGTTGTGATAGCAGCCTCTGTAATCCCTCAGCTGCTTGTACATCCCCGTAAAGAAAAAATCCTTTACTGGATTTCCCTTTCATATTATTTTTTCCTGACTATTATAATAGACCTGCTAATGGTGAGGTTTGGGAAGGAACATTTCCCGATCATTGATATAATAAATCAGTTCTATCCTTTCTACAAGATTGCGCAGGTTGCGATATTTCTTTTCATTAACACCAGCATTTTTTACCTGCGGATGCTCAATTTTCGTTTTGAGGAAGAATTAAGCAGAAAGAACAACGAACTTGACTTGCAGAATGCAGAGTTGAAAGAACAAAAAGAAAAGATCGAACAGCAAAAAGATGAACTGGTAAGCAAGGAAATAAATACCTGGCAAAAGCTGGTCAGTATAATATCGCACGAAATAGTTAATTCAGCCATTCCTATAACCAACCTGGCAGGGATGACCGGTCAGATGCTTGAAGATGAATCGGGTGCAGTACTGAGACCAGATAAGATCGGGAAGGAAACAACCGAGGATATTCATCACAGCTTAAAAATAATCGAATCCAGGACACAAGCCCTGATCAATTTTGTAAAAGCTACTAAAAGCCTGACACAAATTCCAAAGCCAAATATAAGGAGGATCTCACTTAAGGAACTTTTCGACCGGATAACCATACTTTATCAGGTAAGGTTCAGGGAAGCCGGAGTGAAGTTTGAAAAACAAATTACTCCCCCTGATCTTTCAGTTGAGGCTGACCTTGAACTGGTTGAGCAGGTCATAATAAATCTTATTCAGAATGCACTGGAGGCGATGCAGAAAACCTCAAAGCCCAGGCTTTCAATAACAGCAATAAAAAATGAACCGGGACAGGTCCAGATATCTGTCTCTGACAATGGGTCAGGCATTAGCAATGAAGTTCTTGAAAAAATTTTCCTTCCGTTTTATTCTACCAAAGACAATAAATCGGGGATTGGTTTAAGTCTGTCGCAGCAGATCATGATGCTGCATAATGGCAGGCTCGAAGTGACCTCAGAGCCCGGGAAGGGTACGACCTTTATACTCATTTTTTAAACTGTTGTAAAAAGGTTACTTTTGAATTAAACAAAAAACCTTACCATGAAAACTCTAATGAAATTCCCCCGATTCTTTGCTATTCTGACTTGCCTATTGCTGTTTAATAATGCAGAGGCACAGAGACTGGATGAATACATCTATAAAGGCTCTTTGGATATTATGAATAACAGTGTTCAGAATGATATTCAGTTTAACGGATACACCAACCACTGGTGGAACGAATACAAGAAATGGTTCAGATATGGGAATCTTTATAAGATAAGTATCCCGGATGTTGAAAAGAAAATAGCACAGACTAAAATAGATCTTGCTGAAGATATGAAAGTCCCGGGTTTGTGGATGCAGGAAGGATTCTTACTGAACTGGCTGGCTGAACCCTGCAGTACGCTTGATAATCCTTCTCTCAGGGAGCTTGTTGATGCTGCAAATAAAGGTAATGTGCTTGTTATGACCGATCCGTCAACAGAAAGCGGGAAGGCACTTGTGGGAAAATATCCGGCGAATGATTCATGGAAACAGATGCTGAAGAGCTATCAGTTCAATGATCCGGGATTAATTGACATTGATGCATTTATGCTTGAAAATGGCATTAGAAAAATCTTTGTAATTGCATCAGGAAACCACGCATCCCGGTTAAGAATAAAGGAGCTTATGGAGAACACAAAGAATGTGGTTTCCACCTATGATATGCATAAAGGGTGGTTTGGCACAGAGACTTTATTGAAGTCTGTCACCTGCACCCCCGGACATCCGCTGGAAATTATAGGGAAAGGAATGAATGAGGGAAACACATGGTTTGTCTTTAACGGGTATATGGATTTCCTTATGAAGGATGAGCTTGCAGACTGGCTGTCACGTACAAAAATGCCAGTTGTGGCTGATGTGGGATTTTCACCAATATTTGGTCTTGATGATTATGACGGACTGCAGGTGCAGGATATGCAAACAAGGCAATCGTGGATTGATTTTGCACATAAAAAGAACGGATTTGTTTTCCGGCCTGTTTATGATAATGAAAGTGATCAATATCATTATGACGGGTACATTGCCTATGAAGGAAACAAGCTGCAGATAGATAATGAGAATGTTCCTTTTATAACCCGTACAGGCAATCTCCTTGAGGACCTTATACCCAGCATGGTATTGTTTGTTAAAAAAGGGGAAAAACTTACAGACAAAAAGGTATATGATGCAATAATGGACAGGCGTGAAATTGCTGTGATGAATGACGGAATAATCATGGGTCCCGGAGAGTATCGCACAGCAATGCAGATGCTCATGCTTGACCGTCTTTACCTCGAAGATTATTACGGAGACCGGATAGACCTGCAGGCCGAAATGCAGGATTATACACTTAATTTCACAATTTCAAATACATACGATCAGCCGGTTACCGGAAAATATGATATTCAGCTTCCTGAGGGGATCCTCTCAGACGAGACTCTGACCTCTCCTTTAACAATTCCTGCAAAAAGCAGTAAGACGCTTGAGGTTAAGATCAGGCCTGATGCAAAAGGAATGGATTACCCCAATCCGGTTGTGGCAGGTTTCCTGTGGGGTAACAATAAGAAATATACAATGTGCGTGATGAATATGCCTCCGGCTATTTCAGTTCACAGGATATTATACGGGCATGCCCCGGTAGTGTCTTATCCGGTGAGCATTCATAACTTTATGAATGAGACCAAATATCCGGTAATTCTTAAAGTATACGATAAAAACAAACCCGGCAAAGCTGTTTTTACTGCAACTCAATATGGTAACAATCCTTTAGGGACCTATACAGATATGAATTTTGAGCTAAAAGTTCCCGCAGGAATTTATGATGTGGAAGTTACAGCACTGGGAGTGAAAACTGTAAATCAACTGGGTGTTGGAAAAGAGTCAGGTTCGGTGATGGCATACGAACTCGATCTGAATTCTGACGGGGTTAATGAATTCAGGCTTGAGAACGACAGCGTTCAGGTAACCTTGCTGGCAACCGGAGCAAGGGTTATAGAGTATATAGTCAAAAGCCGGAATGACAATGTTCTCTTTAAATTATGGCCTGAAAAGTCAGGCGATGATAAAAGACCTAACCGCAGCTGGGGATATTATCCGTATGGCGGATTTGAAGATTTCCTGGGGCAGGCCAGTATGGAGACCCACAAGGTGTATGATGCAAAACTGATAAAAAGCAAAGGCGATTATGTACAGGTAAAAATGAGCGCCGATTATTACGGTAACAAACTTGAGAAAACCTTCACTTTATATGGCAATTCTCCACTGCTTGAAGTCAGGTATGCTCTTAAATTCATTAACCCTGAAGCAAATGTCATTGGTCCTCAGCCAATTCTTGAGATCGGAAAAGTTCACGGGACTGAAGATGTATTCACAGTCCCTGTAATCGGAGGGTTACAGGAATTCAGGATGAGACCTGAAGAATACTATGGCCGGGCGTTAAAGATATCTGAAGGCTGGAACGCCGGTTATGATACAAAAGAAGATATCTCCTTTATCGGGGCATTTCCTGTATCACAGCCTTATTTTCTGCACATGTGGATGAATCATCCGGTTAACAATGACGCACATTACTATTATGTTGAATTCCAGCCATGGACCCCTATCTATCAAAACACAACCATGTATTTCACTTATTATCTGTGGGGAGCAGGAGGTCCGTGGGAGGCAGGTTTAAAAGAGCTAAGAAACAGGAATCTTATATCTGTATGGCAAAGTAAATAACAAAATAAGTAAACAATGACATCGGTAAATATTTTTAAAAGGATATTATTATTATTCGTAATTGCAGTAATTCCGGCCGGGATTATCCAGGCGAAAGATGAACTGCAGATTAAAAAACTCGAACTGGGTTATCCATGTCCTGCTATCCCGTTTTACTATGTTGAGGCAGGACTTGAATTACCCCGGGCCAGCATTATTGAAGTCGAAATGACGGTAAATGGCAAAGTCCTGCGATACTTAAATCTTCATAAAGCTAATGATATGGAAGATCTTACCAGGCCCGTGCTGACTCATCGCCCGCCATCCGGGGCAGGTCTCTCTCAGGATAATACACTTTACAGGGATCTGAATGTTATTGGCTGGGTTAAATGGCAGCCGGGACAAAATTATGAAGTGAAAATAAGTGTCAGGATGAAAAAAACTGTTCAGGCTTCGGCCGGTGATCAGTTTATTTCTTCGGTAAAAAACGTTACAGCTCCTGAGAAAGCCAGGGTTTTCGATCCTGCCTGGAAGAGCTATAAATCAGTTGTCCTCAGTGAAACTGCTGGTATAGACAGGAAAGCAGAGCCCGTTGAAGTATTGCTGCCTTTCTATCCTGACGAGGCGATAGATCTCAAGAGGGTGCTGCGGGTTGTATCAGTAGATCCGGTGACTTATGAGGTGAAGGAAGTCCCGTCGCAGGTTTACGATATCCAGGAATATCTTGCTGAAGACGATCTGGCACCAGATGCAAATGGCAGACCAACTCGGGATGTGCCCGTGTGGCTCCCGACAGTCACCGCCCGGTTATCATTTCTTGCTGATGTCCCCTCAAGATCAAGCCGTGTTTTCCTGGTGTACTATAATAATGAAAACGCGATGGCTAAGGTGTATAAATCCGATCTGGTAGTGCAGGGCGAGGCCCCCGGCCTTCAGATTGAGAATGAGTTCATTTCTGTGGTTCTGCACCCGAAATCAGGCCATCTTGACCAGATAACACTTAAAACGAAACCTGAATTCCCGTTATATCACCGTAAAGAAACCAACGGAGCAATTCACTGGAACCCTGAAATTTATACACCACCCAGGCCATGGACTCATACATCTGACTGGGATCCCCCGCAGAATATTAATTCCAATACAGGCCCTGTAAAGGCATTGAGCGAAGTTTGGGGAAATTTGCGTGAAATACCTGAAGTTGATGCATCAGTGAGATATGAGTTCTACTCCGGGAAGCCTTACTTTATCAGTTCAACCGTTCTCAGAATAAATGAGACTATGCAGTGTATTGCTCTCAGGAATGCAGAGATAGTGATTAAAAGAGAATTGATCACCCACGCTGCATGGTACGATGTTATAAGGGATACAGTAATTATCTATGATGTAACAAAGATGCCTGACCTGACTGATCTTATGATGGAAGCCGACGTCCCCTGGATCACTTTCTATAATGAAAAGGAAGGTGTCGGTTTTGCAGGCATTCAGCTCAGTTATGCAAATGCAGGTCTTGAATCATCGCCCCGTTTACTGAATCCTTTCTTCTATATAACCGGCGGCCCATGGATCTACTGGGCAAGGGCTCTGTCACTGAGTTTCCTTTCATCCAATATGCAGCAGATGATCCCTGCCATGAAAGGGAATGTTTTTTCCGAGAAGTGGGCGTACCTGGTTTATGAAACCGGCAAGGATTCCAGGCCTTATTCCCCTGTGCTTAAATGGCAGAAAGAATTAAATAATCCGTTAAGGATTAAACTGGTTGAAGAGGTTGATGACAGGGTATCAAAAACTGTTACCGAACTTTTTGTCGGTGATGGCAAAAGCGGCTGGGAAGGAAGAGAGACGGGGAAGAATGTGCATGAGTAGCGCACAATTGCCTGCCTTATTGCTTTCTCAATAATATACTTAACAAAAGCAAAGGAGAGAGCATGAATCCTGTTTTAAATACTCTGATAGACACAGTTAACAATGTCAATGACAAACCCTTATTTTGTCCCGCCATCTATGATTTAAAAGCAAAACTGGCAGGGTACCGTCCATCTGACTATGCACAAAATGCAGATGAAATAATTAAAGCACTTGAACAAGAGATTGAGATGTTGGATCTGAAGATTGTTACTTCAGCATATGATATCTATAATATTGAAGCAGAATCTGTTGGCTCAAAAGTAACAAGAGAAGGCCACTATATGCCGGATATAGAGACTCCTCTTTTAAATTCACTTGATGAAATTTCGCAGTTAAGAAAAATTAAAAATCCATCCGGAAGAATGGGAATATTTATTGATGCAGCAAAGGCCATTAATAATAAATACAATCCCAGTGTTTATGTCAGATGCGGGATATCCGGTCCATTCTCAATGGCATCTAAAATATACTCCAGCGATAAGTTGCTTGTTGACTGTGTTTTAAATGCCGGTAAGGTAATTGAGCTGCTGAAATATTGTACAGAAATAATTAAAATTTACCTAAAAGGGATCATTCAGAATAATATTGATGTTGTTGTTTTCGATTCATTTGCATCTCCACCACTTATATCTCCTGGGATTTACAGGGATTTAGTTTTCCCTTTTCACAAGGAACTGTTTGACTATGTGACAAAACATGGTATTGTCTATAAACCGTTAATTATTGGAGGGAATTCAGTTTTACTGCTCGAATACTTAATCAGCACGGGTGCAAATTCATTTCTTTTAGATTACAATATAGATGATGACATTAAAGAAAGGATTTTGTCGGATTATGGAAATTTTGCTTTCAGGATCAACATTGACCCATCATTAATATGTAACGGTAACAATATGTCAATATCAAGATATTTAGAATATTTCCTTAAAAAATTCGAAAAATATAAAAATGTAATTATTGGCACCGGCATTCTGCCTTATAATACTCCACTTGAAAATATAAAGCAGATAAATCATTCAATAAATGAATACTTATAAGTGCCACTGTTTCACGGTACTTAATATTATTCTGTACTTGGGCTGGGTCAATACTGAATGTCTGAAAAAAATGAAATAGCCTGATTTATTGCTCCCACCTGTATCTATTTCGGTCTTCTGGCAGATTTTCAAATATTCTTTTTGTTGGAACACCTTTGGCTTGCCTTTATATTCTATTAATTTCATAGCTTTATTTCCTTTTTAATCATGAAGAATTATGAGAAAAATCACTCTTTCCATTTACAGATACAAATTAGGCTTAATATGCTTGTTAAATTCTTTCTGTCTTGTCATTCCAATGTCATCACAGATAATTGCTTTTCCCGGAGCTGAGGGATTTGGAGCTTATTCACAGGGAGGCCGGGGGGGTGATGTCTATATTGTATCGAATTTAAATGATTCGGGGTCCGGATCATTACGTGATGGAATTGAATCATCGACCGGATCACGAACGATCGTCTTTTCCGTTTCAGGTATCATCCGGCTTCGCTCTGCACTGGATGTAAATCATGATTATATAACAATTGCCGGTCAGACAGCACCCGGCGATGGTATTTGCCTCAGGGATGCAGCTTTTGAGATCAATGCCAGTCATGTCATTGTGCGGTATATCCGTGCAAGGCTGGGAGCCGAAGCCGGCAAAGAATCCGATGCAATATCAATATCAGGGGGGCATAATATCATAATGGACCATTGTTCAGCTTCATGGTCTGTGGACGAGTGTTTTTCCTGTTCTACAGGTGAGGCTGATAAGATAGACAATGTAACGGTTCAGTGGTGTATAATCTCAGAAGCTTTAAATAAAAGTATCCATAGCAAAGGAGCTCATGGGTATGGTGCATTGATTCGTGGTTGTTACGGGGCAAAGTATACATATCATCATAATTTGTTTGCTCATAATTCTTCCCGAAATCCGCGTCCGGGCAACTATGATAAAAATACCTTCACCCTGGACCCGGAAGGTCTCCTGTTTGATTTTCGCAACAATGTAATGTATAACTGGCGTGGCCGGACTCCGGGCTATGATAGCGATAAGGAAAGTATTTGCCGGTTTAATTATGTTGGCAACTATGTCAAACCGGGCATTAATTCTGACACTTCAGGGCAGGCATATAGTGCCGGGTGTACACATTTCAAAGCCTATTTTAAAGATAATTCCTATGATGGTAAAATCCCCGCTGATCAATGGACTCTTGTCAGGTTTGGTAATAACTGGAATAGTGATCAGGTAGCGGCATTCAAGCAGGAAGTGCCTTTCCCGGCAGGATTCATTGTTACAGAAAAAGTACAGGATGCTTACAAAAGTGTTTTGACAAAAGCTGGAGCATCGTTAGTACGCGACGATGTGGATGCAAGGGTGATCAGTGAAGTTAGAAATGGTACAGGGTCTATAATCAATAACGAGAAAGAAAGAGGAGGCTGGCCGGTTTATAAAACGACCGAAGCTCTAAAGGATACCGACAAGGATGGAATGCCTGATGAGTGGGAAAAACTGAAAAGATTGAATCCAAATAATCCGGACGATCGTAACGGGGACAGTAATAAAGACGGTTATACCAACCTTGAAGAATACCTGAACAGCCTGGTACAAACACTTTAAATGATGGGGGATACTTCAAAAAGATCCTGTTCCTGGCAACGTGCGTGGAAGATAAAATTGTAAATGTGATAATGGATTGAGGATAACGATAGTGCATATGATTAAGATCCTCGCCCCGGAAACCAAGATCACCAAGGCAATCAGCTCTCCATCCTTCATTTGCCTGTGAGAGATTAATTTCTTTGGTTTTTACTCCTGTTACTTCCTAAGCAAGGACTTCATATCCCAAAAACGAGTTTAAAACAAACAGTAACAGGAAGATTTTCTTCTTTACCATCATATATCGGACTTGCTATTTTATCAAATCGCACATCATATAAAATTCTCATCATATAACCAAAACAAAAATATATATCATTTTTTTGAATCCATAACTGAATCTGTATTTCAAGGAGTAATGGATCTAAATTATGAGATGGAAGTTATTCACAAAAAACTGCATAAATTATCACATTGCTTATAAAGATCTATAGATGAATTAAATAGGAGAATAATATTTTTACGGTTTGTGTTGAAAAATTGAGATTTTGAAAAGGAAGGATGCAGATAAATAATATTAGTTTTAACGGATGAATTAATTTCAATTCGATTCTGAAACCCTTGTTTAACTAACCAAATCTCACTACCTATGAAAATAAAAAAAAATCAACCTGAATTCCATCTTAATTGAAAACCAGACCTCGTCACTACATTTTAATGACAAGCAGTCAGACTCTTTCTTAATCCTGCAAAATTGAAAGGATAAAGGGATCGTATGTAAATATTGAATCATAAGAAAAGAAATAATAAAAGACAATCTCTTTTATTACTTCATCGCAGTTATGTTTTTTTTATGAAAATGTTGCTTTTTGAAGCTAATTTATTAATCTAAGACTATTTTAATTTTATGGAAAAAAAATTTGATTCAGGGGTACATTATTACCCAAACCTAAAAAGATTACTGGGGCTAAAAATTGTAATCATGATTTTTGCGACCAGTTTTTCAGGTGTTTATGCTGCACCTGGTTCTCCGGAAGACGGAAATAAAAAAATTGCAGTAGTAGCTGAGGTTCAGCAAAGACAAATTTCCGGTAAAGTTACTGACAAAGCTGGAGTTCCGCTTGCAGGAGTCTCTATTCTAGTTAAAGGGACTACTATCGGAGTTGTTACTGACATTGAGGGTGATTACAGGCTGACAATCCCACCTAATGCAGCAACTCTCGTCTTTTCATTTATCGGAATGAATCCCCAGGAAGTGGCCATTAGCAACCGATCTGAGATTAATGTTACTCTTGAAGAGGCACTTACTGGTCTTGATGAGGTGGTAGTTGTTGGTTATGGAACACAGCGCAGAAGTGAAGTAACCGGAGCTATCGCATCAATTAAAGCTGAAAGTCTGGAAAAAATGCCGGTTCAGAATATCGGAAAAGCCATGACCGGATTGGCTCCGGGTCTGAGAGTTTTTGATTCTGATGGTGATCCATCAATGGATCCTGTTATTCAGATACGTGGAGAATCAACGGTAAGTTTAAAAGGAGCTTCCGGTGATACTCAGCCCCTTATTGTGATTGACGGTTCCCCGGGAGGAAGTTTAAGGGATGTTTCTCCAGAAGACATTGCCTCAATTGAAATTCTTAAGGATGCAGCAGCTGCTGCAATATATGGTTCCCGAGGAGCAAATGGAGTTGTATTAATACAAACCAAGCGTGGGTTTGAAGGTAAAGTTACAATTAATGTCGAAAGTAATGTCAGATACAATGCCCAGGTTTCAAAACACAACCTCGCCAGACCATATGATCATGCCGTTATAGTTGGTGAAGGCCAGATAAATGATAATGCAGGCATAACACCAAGACAGTATCATACTCTTGATTGGTTAAAGGACGTTGAGATAGATTATATGGATGGTCTGTTCACCGACTCATGGTCAAGCACTCAGAGGATATCAATAGCTGGTGGAAGTAAAGATCATAAATTCCGGTTATCAGGGACTTATGACAGAGACGATGGAACAACTGTTAATAATTATTTTAATCAGGGTACATTTTTATTTGCCAGCGATCATAACATTACTGACAAGCTGACCTGGAGCAATACCATTATTTATAAGACATCCAAGAGGAGCAAAGGATATGATTATGAACCACGCAGAAGAATGCTCGATAGTGAATTACCCTACATAATTGCAGTTGACCGTAATGATCCTCAGTACTATTATGATGTTCTTGAGTCTGGCCAAAGCTGGGCTGAGTATGCAGCAGCAAAAGAAGCATTGCAATTCGTTAACGGTTATTCATTTAACATAAATCCTACTTATAAAATAATAAAAGGTCTGGAACTGTCCGACCGTTTTGTTTTCCGACAAACGAATGTTAACAATGAGACCTTCCTGTATGCAACGAATGTATTTGGTGTTTCACAACCAAGGAATGATGTCACTCTAAACTACAGCAGCGGTTGGAATTATATAAATGATGTAATACTGAATTTCAATCGAAAATTTGTTGACAGGCATTTGGTTTATGCAACCGCGGTATGGTCAGTTGAAAGAAGTTTTAGCAGGGATGTAAGTGCTTACAGATCAGGATTGCCTTTAACAATTGTTCCTGCAATCTCGCTCGGGGATATCGCTACAATGACAAATGACGGCGGATATGGTGAGGATGCAAGATTAGGTGCTGTGGGGCGAATCGGCTATACTTTTGATGATAAATATGTTCTGGCCGCTTCTGTACGTCTCGATGCTTCTTCCCGTTTTACCAAAAAGTACAGGTGGGGAACTTTCCCCTCGGTTTCTTTTGCGTGGAATTTACATAAGGAATCTTTCATGCAGAATATCCCATGGATAAGCAATGCCAGAATACGCGGAAGCTGGGGTCAGCTGGGTCGTGATAAGCTTTCTCGTTATCAGGCTTTTTCAGCTGTGAATCTTGAAACCGGGTATGATTTTAACGGTTCTCTTGTCAGCGGGGCTGCAATCAATAGTCTGGCCTATGAAGGAACAGGGTGGGAAACGGTAACAACAATGGACCTGGGAGCAGAAGCTTACTTTTTGCACAGTCGCCTTAAAGTTGCTTACAATTACTGGAGAAAAACAACCACAGATATGATTTTCGATGAGGAGTTGCCATATATAGCTGGTTTAAGGGATCTTTCAATTGCAGTAAATGCCGGAGAACTTTTTAATAGGGGAAATGAGATAGACCTGGAATGGAAAGATACCCGGGGAAATATCTCATATCGTATCGGGACAAATATTTCTACCTATTACAGTGAAATAGTCAGCTGGCCTTTCGCACCCGGAGTTGATTATATCAGAAATGTAGGCAGAAGCGTCTTTGGTATTGCTGAGGGACGACCACTCATGTCCTTTTTTGTGTATGAGACAGATGGACTGTGGCAAAACGATGCTGAGATTGATGCAGTAAAGTATCATCAGAAAGATGCTAATGGTAATTTTATGTACAGCAATGGACTTCCGGTCTGGGGTTGGCCGGCTATAAGCAGGGGAAGACCTAAAGTCGGATCGGTTAAATTTGTTGACCGTAATAATGATGGCAATGTAGATCTGGATGACCGCTATTGGGCTGGTCAGAGATACCCCAAACTGGTGATTGGATTTAACGGAGGACTTCAATACAAAGGATTAGATTTCTATTTTCAGGCTAATGCAAATACGGGGAATAGTATTATGATCGAGATGAATAATAAAAATGGTAATGTTTTTGGCCAGAAAAGGTATTGTGTTGATTTAACAGCCTATGAAGCATGGATTGGTGAAGGTTCGACTAACAAAGCCAACAGGCCGGTTATCACAAATGGAGGCGCCAACAATTTAACTCAGGATGCAGATAATGCTCTGTATAGTGGGAATTATTTAAGGATTAAAGCCATAAATGTGGGGTACACACTTAGACCATCAATATTGAAGAAGCTGGGAGTAAATTCCGTCAGGCTTTATGTAACCGGTTATAACCTGTTTACATTCACTAATTATCCTGGATTTGATCCCGAGATGAATGTTTCATTAGGGAATGATTCATCCTATAGCTATGCTGGATTTGAAAGACCTTATCCTTATTTTAGCCCAATAAGTTATATTGGTGGTATACAGGTTGGTTTTTAATAATATAATGAATCTACAGATATGAAATCAAAAAAGAATATAAAATATTGGCCGCATATACTGCTGGTGGTATTTTTAACAATTTGCTCCTGCAGTAATTTTCTGGAAACACCGCCAAAGGATTCTTATGCCGAATCAAATTTCTACGTTAATGCTGCAACGGCAGAATTGGCAGTAAACTCCTGCTACAATGTTCTGATCGATGATTATGTCAAAGCTTCGTGGAATGGTCAGGGTTCAGATCTGGAAGAAGGGAAAACTACATTCAATACATTTATTGAAACTAAAATCTTCCAGGAAGGATATCAGGGTATCCACGATTGTAATGTTGTATTGAAATTTGTTCCTGATATAGATTTTGAAGGCGATGATGCAAAAAAGAAAAATATCCTGGCACAGGCCCGAACTTTAAGGGCATTTTATTATTATACTATTTCAGTATTAATAGGACCTGTTCCGTTAATAACTACAGACTTGAATTATTCAGAATATGCAAAAATGGAACGTCCCACAGATGTCAGTGAAATTAGAAATTTCATGACGAGTGAGTTAGTTGCTGCCATCCCTGATCTTTATTCAAAGCCTGATGCCGAAAAAGGCCGTGTGACCAAAGATTTCGCACGTTATGTTGCAGCTCAGGTTTATATGCTGGACCATAACTGGACTGAAGCTGAAAAGTTATTAAAGGATATCATCGACAGCCAAAATTACAGTTTGCTGCCTGATTATGGGAATATATGCAGTTACGACACCAAAGGAGCTGTTTGTGATGCCTGGGAGTATAACGATGAATCACTTTTTGAAATAGGACTTATTGAAGGTGATCCAACGTATAGCGAAATGCGCACAGACTGTTATGATCCTCTTAACTGTTCAGGTAACGATTACAGGGATTTAGAGAGGAAAATGGATTTTGATTATTATCAAAATGTTTTTCTCATCAAAAAAGAAGTCATTTCGCGCACCTTGACCCAGGATTCCTTGTGGATTGACCGGGAATACGGAGACAAGAAAACAGGTTCCGCAGGACAGACAGTTAATATAAATATTTTCAGGGAAGATCCGAGACGTGTTCATACTGTCATCGCTTTTGGAGATAAAATGATCTGCATGATCCAGCCCGGAGTTTATGTAGACTATGACAGAACCTGGTATGCTGATGGAGCAGTAAATTACTTAAAACGCAAATACTGGCCTACAAGTAGTGTCGCTTATGCAGCAAGAAGAGGGATGAATTATATTGTAGCCCGTTATGCCCAAGTCTTGCTTGATTATGCGGAAGTGCAATATCGTCTGGGGAATGATGCTCTTGCTTATGCATATATGAACCAGGTAAGAGAAAGAGCATGGGCAGGCCATCCACGCGTGGAGTGGGAAAGGACTGAGGCTGATGTATTAAACCCGGAATCATTCTGGAACCAACAGGTATATGCAGCATTATCAGCAAAAGGATATGATAAAACCTTCATTGACCTTATACATGAATATTTTCTTGAATTTGCCCTGGAAGGGAAAACAGGTTTAGCGATGATGAGATGGGGAAACCGTGCTGATATCATTGCAGCTTTTAATGTAACTCCAAGCTCAATTCGCCCTGAACAAATCTGGTATGCTTATCCTCAGGAGGAAATAGATAAAAATCCTACAATCTGGCAAAATCCGGGATTTGATTAATCGAGTAAATCTGTTAATTGATTGAAAACAGAATCAATGCGAAACTTTAAAAAATAAAAGCTATGAAAATTAAAATATTTCTGATATTTCTGTGCTCAAGTCTTCTGATGTTAACCTGCACGCCTGATAGATCTGAGTACCCGGAATACGGCGATTGGTTTGATGCTGGAATGGTACAGGAAATTATCATGCAGGACGGTGACGCCGATAAAGGTACTTATGAGTTTTATGAATTCATTGTTGCATCTCTCATTGATAAAGGTGTATGCTTCGACAGACCTCTTGGACCCATTATGAATGTCCCCCCTCCCGGCTTAGGCATGGAAGGAAAATGGACTGTATTTGTTCTCAATAACAGTAACGTTAAAAGTATGGCGTCTGCATATTTTGGGAACAGCAGTATCAGGTCCGGAGCTAACAACGCCACAAAAAAATATAAGTGTTTTAAATTGATTCAGTATTATTTTGTTGTTGGCGAGTACACTTCGGATAATTTCCCGGCCAAGCTGACTATGGATAATGGTGTAGAGATTACTGTTTCAGGAAATACCCTAATAGGCGCTGATGGAAATACAGTTAATTTCCTTTCCAAGGATAATGTTGTGCGTAATGGCGTTTTTCACGTGATTGATGGCCCTCTGCATCCAATTGATCCTGCAAACTATGTATATAAAGACGTAAGTTATTTCTATACTTACGGCAATCCTCAGGATAAAGAAGGATATAATCCTTACCAGTAGTAATGGATTAAAATAAAATAATAGCCCAGTGCCGATTATAAAATAAATTAATCTGCTTCTGGGCTATCTGTTTTATTACGTGGTAAATTATGAAAACAATTCCGATTTTTTTACTGCTATTGTGTGCTCTGAATCTTGGAGCGCAACCTTTTTCAAGCACTTTTGAAATAAGATACTTTACGAAAGATACCAAAGCCAACGGAGAAACAGATTTTAAAGGTGAGACGGAATGGTTGAATCTTAATCAGAGAATATTATTTCTTGAAAAGTATGCGGATTACGCTTCAAAATTCTTCAATAACCGTAATTTCAATAACGAAATTGTTACAGATTCAGAAGTAAGGGAACTCGTATCCCGGATAAAGCCACAACCACTTACAGGAATCAGGACTACCATGGTTCTGGATGACTGGAAATCTTATGGGTATAAAAGTGGACAGGATTTATTAAGAAAGAAAGAAATCGAATCCTGGAAAAAATCTCAGGGTACCTCTGTTGCGGAAGGACATTCTTTTATACAACTTGAAGGATATAACTTCAAGCATGTCAAAGATGGAGTATACGCGGTCAATTATAACTTATATTATAAATGAATCAAATGAAGACAATTTTATTTTATCCAAGATCATTGATAATGATCAGTATGGTATGTCTGCTTATCTCGATTTCCTGCAACAGGAAAGCAGAAATTTCTGCACTTTCCATGTTACCTTCTTTCCCGGGGGCTGAGGGATATGGCGCTTTTTCAAAAGGTGGTCGGGGAGGTGATGTTTATATAGTTACTAATCTTGAGGATGATGGCCCGGGATCTTTACGAAACGGTATAAAATCAGCCGATGGTCCGAGAACAATAGTGTTCGATACGTCAGGCACTATCGAGCTTAAATCCCGTCTGACTGTCCGGAAACCCTATATAACTATCGCGGGACAGACAGCACCTGGTGATGGTATTACCTTGAAAGACTGGACTTTTGAAATAATGAATACTCATGATATCATAGTAAGATTTATAAGAATAAGACTTGGTGATAAGAACAAAGGGGATGTAGCTGGGCCTGATGCTATTCAGACTAATGGAGTTTCAAACATCATTTTTGATCATATTTCCGCCAGCTGGGGTATTGACGGGACACATGACCTCAGGGGAGAAAAATTTACTCTGCAATGGTCGATTTACGGAGAATGCCTTAACAGAAGCCTTCATGAAAAAGGAGAACATGGAATGCTGGCATCCTATAGGGATCTCACAGACAACATAACACTGCATCATAACCTTATGCATAGCAGCCGTGACCGCCACCCCTCACTGGGAGGTGGCAGTAAAACGGATTCTGCTACGATAGTTGACTTCCGGAATAATGTAATCTTTAACTGGAGAGGGCCTACAAACTTAGGTAGCTGCCAGATGAATATTATTAATAACTATTATAAACCCGGTAAAAGTACTGATCTTGAGCGTTTTCCAATGCAGGTTAAGTCAGAATTTGCACCAAAGGTTCCTCAGGGATGGGTCTCAGGGAATTATTTCCCCTGGAATAAAGCCTGGACAGAGGATAATTTTTCTGCTATTGAGTATACGAACTCAGGTAGTTATGGCAGTACTACACGCAAGAATTTTGAACTTTTTGCAGAGCTGGTTACGGACCATTTTAAACCTCAGACACAAACCCCCCAGGAAGCTTATGAACTTGTTCTTCAATCTGCGGGGGCTTCAAAATCAAGGGATGAAGTTGATGAAAGGATAATAAAAGGAGTTATAGACGGCACCAACAGATTAATAGATACACAGGATGAAGTAGGCGGTTGGCCAGTGCTCAAAACCGGAATCCCTCCCTTGGACACAGATAAGGATGGTATGGCGGATTACTGGGAGATACAGAAAGGTTTGAATCCCTATAATCCTGAAGATCGTAATCTGGATTTTAGTGGTGATGGTTATACCAACCTTGAAAAATATCTCCATGAGCTTGTGCTGCCGATGAATAATGTATTCAGACCCAGGAATTTAACTGCCTCGGTCAGCGAAGGAAAGAGTGTTGTTCTGTCATGGGATACCGGCTCCGGAAATGAGACTGAGTTTGTTATTGAAAGAGCTGACAAATCTGGATTCAGAATCATTGCCAGGGTTGAAGGTGGAGTTAAAACCTTTACTGATAAAATGGTTCCAGGTGGAAACTATGCTTATCGGATAATGGCGGTAAATGGTAATGACGTTTCATATTACAGTGAAGAAATCAGGATCAGTATTTAATTAAATTTCGATAGTATAAGTATTTGCATTAAATACCTTAAAGCAGAATGTCTAATAAGTATATAAAAGATTCAGGCAGAAGGCGGTTCATTAAGACTGTAGTTTTATCAGGCACAGGGATTATATTGGTTCCTTCAGTTTTCTCCTGCAGTACAGGAAGTTCAACCGGAAGTATCAAGAGAGCTGCTTCTGATAGCAGTAACCAGCTATATAACGGTGACTTTAAGCTTGTTGATCCAAATAATGAAAAACTGCCAGCAGGCTGGGAAATTTGGCCTCATAAACCAGGTGAATCCGTTACTCTTACCGGAACTGATGCCCGGATGGGCTCGCAGTCAGTTTTGCAGCGCCGGACAGTAACGGCAGACTTTTATTATTATATCCGCCAGCAAATAGATATTCAGCCCGGAGCACTTTACAGGCTCCGTTTTAACGCAAAGGCTGATGAGAAATCCAAAGATATGTTTGCAGTCTGCATCTCAGCCCAGGGCAGCGAGGGGCCTGCCTGGTTTTACCGTCCGGTGCATTTAAAGGCGACCGGTGACTGGGAGGATGTTGATTTAGTTTTCCGGGCTCAATCGGGATTTAATCCTTTAAATTCTGCATACATTGAATTCCGTTTAAACCAGTGGAGACCTGACTTTTCATTTCGTCCAAACCGTCCACAGGACAGGGAAGTACAGCAGAACCTTTACATAGATTCTGCGAGTCTTGTCATGGTTGAAGAGGGAAACCGGGTACCGGGACGTCTGTCAAGATGGATTCTTGTTCCCGGGCATGATAATCTTCGAATGGCTGATGTGGAACTGGGCATGGGTGATGGTATAGCGATGAGTGCAGGCAGCATGAAGCTGTTGTATGAGCGCAAGGAGATGAAAAGAGTGAAATACCTGGAAGATATTGTACGCCCCGGCGAATTTGCATACAGTGAGCGTTCCAGGAGGATCTTTGTTCTTAAAGGCGAAACAGAAGGCAATTTTAAGCTGAGCTATGAAGCACTTGTTGATCATAGCGGTGATGCAATGCTTGGGATATCAACGGGGAGAGGCAGGGCACTTCGTGATGGGGCAAGGGAAGTTACCAGGGTTCAGATGGAGTGTGACGTTAAGGATTTTGATCGCATAAACTGGCCTGTAACCCAGGGTCTGTCATTCCCTCCCGGAGTATTAGCCGATATATCATCGATCCGGATTCTTGGTCCGGGAGGAGATGAAGTTCCTGCACAGGTCAAACCGACCAGTTATTGGGCTGACGACTCCATACGATGGGCATTGTTTGATTTCTGTGTAAATGCCGGAACTGGAAAGGCACCGGAATATACCATTGAATTCGGTCCGGGGATAAAGCGTTCGGAAGTAACGAACGGTATCAAAATAAGTGAAAGTGATGAATATATATTGGTTGATACGGGCAGACTTCAGTTTAAAGTGTCCAGAGACAGGTTCATCCTTCTTGAAGATCTGAAAGCAGATGATACTTCTGTGCTTGATGGTTCAGCTGTTCTGAGTGTTACGGAAGACAACGGGAAGACATTTGTAACAGAAGGCGAAAAGCCATATGCTCTTGTTGTTGAAGAGCCGGGACCGATGCATGCTGTTATAGCAATATTGGGCTGGAACGCCAATGCAGAAAACGAACGTTTTCTGACTTACACAACACGGATACATATATACCGGGATCAGCCATTTGTGAGGATCTTTCATACGCTGACCAACCGTCACGAACAGCAGGTACCAGGGAAACATAAGAATGCCAATGGTTGGCCGAACGATGGATCGAAATATTCATTCAAGGAAATTCCGCAGCGCAACGTTGCAGATGCCAGGTTAAGGTTGAAAGTGAAAGGTATGGCTGACTGGTCATTTGTGACCAGTGAAGGGATCATATCCGGAAAGACGAACGATGGATCTTCAGTTCATCGCCAGATCCATCATGCAGAAGGTATTCTCTCCACTCCTGCGGGTAAGATCAATACTAAGGTTGTTCCAGGTATAATCAATATAAAAGGTACACAAAATACTGTTACGGCAGCATTATTCCGTTATTCAAATTTATTCCCCAAGGAAACCCGGATCAGTCAGGATGGTCTTGAGTTGGGGCTAATTCCGTTCAGTACAGGTGAGCCCCATGCACTGCTTAAAGGAACAGCCCGTACTACTGAGGTTTTGTTATCTTTTGATCCTGCCGGCTCCGATGCCGGAATGATGACTGGGCAATGTTTCACAGAACCCACAATTCTGGCAAATCAGGAATGGTATTGTGCCAGCCGGGGATTTATGTGTGATCCCCTTATTCCTGTTAACAAGTATACAGCCGGAACATACGACCGGAGTATTAAAAGCTATGTTGATAATTGCAGTGCTCCTTATCCAAAGGGAATTGATGATTGCGGGTTGGTGAATTTTGGAGATTTTGAATACGGAGGATATAATATCTGGGTCAACCTGGAATACGATAGTGATCTTGGACTCTATATGTATTTTGCCCGCAGCGGAGATCGTCGCGCTTTCATGCGTGGCATAGACGGATCACGTCATTTTCTGGATTCCGATACCGGCTGGTACACTGGAGATTTCGAAACACATGGAAGTGACTTTCCCCATAATGTAGCACATTATTCACCCTCACGGCCTGCTGGTCATACTTACACTCTTGGGCTGATACATTATTACCTGCTGACAGGCGATCGTCGTGCCCTTGAAGCTACCAGAAGAACAACCGAGTGTGTTACACGGGTGCTTTATCACAGGATCCATCAATATTCATCATTACGTTCACCAGATGATCTGGTCGGACCTAAAAGAGGTTATGCATTAAAAGGGGGATCATATGTCAGTGCTAATTCCCGCAATACATCCGATCCGACACGATACTCTTTACATAGCTATCTTGTAACCGGGGAAGCCAGTTTTCTTGAAACTGCATTATCAATTGCAGAAGCTTTCGTTATTGAGTGGCCGGAGGTATGGAGAACCGATGATGACCAATATATGCATTACCGCTGGCCTCAGGTTATAGGAAGGCTTTATGATATAACTGGTGCAGAACATTTTCGGGAAACTCTTATCAGATGTGGCGCATGGATGATGGAAAATCCATATGCCAAATATGGAGAATTCCGTGCAGCACAATCCTACGGAAGAGGAGTACAAGTACCATCAAGGCAAAATAATACCAGGATGCTGTTTTTAACAGCCTGGGCATGGAAGATAACCGGTGAGAGAAAATATCTTGACTGGATGATCAACATGTTTGATGCACAGATAGAACGGGAACGTCACGACAAAATCGAAAGAAGAAGTGGAAAAGCCCTGGGGAAGGATGCTGATAACCCCGCTCGCGGATTAGCCTGGGTGGCACCACACCGCACTGTTTTAATAGATCCTTCAACTGATCGTTTCCAGCTTATTCCTCCAGGCGAAGAAGTCTGGAAGATAAATATTGGCAACAGATCTGAAACACCTCTTCGGGGGAAGATTGTTATTGGTCCTCTGCCGGGTGGTTTGGAAATGGAAACATCCAGGGATTTTAAACTGGCGCTGGAACAGGAGATTACTCTGGAGTTCAAGGTTCGGTTCACTGCTGAGGCCACAAACGGTCGTACCACAGTTCCATACCGGATTACCACACTGGGAACCGACGGCCGGGTAGGTGAAAGAAACAGCTTCTTTGCTGCTCATCTTCTGAAGCCTCGTACGAAAGAG